>Ga0208938_1000377_pt1 | contig 36017 bp, 29 predicted proteins | sample AD_UKC125_MetaG_FD_184434 | JGI IMG/M metagenome (GOLD analysis project Ga0208938, IMG submission 184434) | Active sludge microbial communities of municipal wastewater-treating anaerobic digesters from USA - AD_UKC125_MetaG (SPAdes) (version 2) | ecosystem: Engineered > Bioreactor > Anaerobic >...
GCGCGGGGGGAGGAACCCCTGTTCCGCTACGCTCCACAGGGGTTCCTCCCCCCGCAGAAGCAAGATCAACAGCCACAGCACAAACCAAAGCAAAGGCAAAACCGGGGCAGCGCTGTCCAGCTGCAACTGAAGTCCAGTGCACAGCTTAAACAGACTTCATTCTTGTCTTGACTTCGGGGTCCACTTTAGTTGGGCTGGTGAAACAATGGGGGGATCGAGATGGTTGCTGCGTTGCGTCGCCTGAGTCTGATGAACCGCCTGTCGCTGACGGCAGTCCTGGCGCTTCTGGCCATGCTGCTGATCGTATGGGAAAGCCTGTGGTCGCTGCACGGCCTGCTTTACGTCGATCGGCAGGTCAAGACGCGGCACCTGGTCGAGACGGCGATCAGTGCCGTCGATCATTACTACAGCCTGCAAAAAGCGGGCACGTTGACCGAGGAAGAAGCCAAGCAGCAGGCCATCGCGGCGGTGAAACGCTTGCGCTACGAAAAAGCCGAGTACTTCTGGATCAACGACCTCGGCAAGCCGGTGCCGAAGATGGTCATGCATCCGACGGTACCCGCTCTCGACGGCAAGGTACTCGATGAAGCGCGTTTCAACAAGGCGATCTTCCTGCAGGCCGGCCTGAATGGCGAAAGGCTTCCGGCGGACGGGAAAAATCTCTTCGTCAGTTTCAACGAAGTGGTAGAAAAAGCAGGCGAGGGATATGTCGAATACCTCTGGCCAAAGCCTCTCGCGGGCGGTGGCGTGACCAGCGAGCTGTTTACCAAGCTGTCGTACGTCAAGAAGTTCGAACCCTGGGGTTGGGTCATCGGCTCGGGTATCTATATCGACGACGTCGACCGGATCTTCCGCGAGGAAGCGATCCACAGCGTTCTACTGGCGCTTGCTGCCACCTTCGTGCTGCTGCTGTCCGGCTGGGTCGTGAGGAAAAGCATCGTCAGCGAATTCGGCGGTGAGCCACGCCTCGCCCTGGGAGTCACCAACCGAATCGCCGATGGTGATCTGACGCACGAGATCCCGCTGCAGGCGGGCGATCAAGGGAGCGTGCTGTCGGTTCTGGCGCACATGCAGGACAGCCTCAAGACAATGTTGCGGGCCGTGTTCACTAACGCCATCAGACTGCAGGCGAGCATCGAGCGGCTCTCCGCACAGTCCAACGAGATCAATCTGGCCACGCAGGTACAGGCCAGCGCGGTCAGTCATACCCGTTCGGCCATCAACGATGTTTCGGCGAGTGTCGAGGTTGTGAACGGACTCGTGCATGCCACCGAGGACGGTGCGCACGAAGTAGCGCGGCGTGCCCATGACGGTGCCGCGGTGGCAGTGAAAGTCGCCGGTGAAATGCAGGCCATCGCGGACACGGTTGCCGTTTCGTCGGACCAGGTTTCCCGGCTGGTGGCGAGTACCGGTGAGATCGGGCAGATGGCCCAGGTAATCAAGGAGATTGCCGACCAGACCAATCTGCTGGCCCTTAACGCGGCCATCGAAGCCGCACGTGCAGGCGAGCAAGGACGCGGCTTCGCGGTGGTCGCCGACGAAGTGCGCAAGCTGGCCGAGCGAACGAGCAAGGCCACCAGCGAAATCGGCGGCATCCTGCAGGGCATCCGCAGCGATACCGAGAGTGCGGTGGAAGGCATGCGCGCGGCCGCGCCGGTGATTGCCAGCGGCGTGACCCAGGCCAACTCCGCTGCCGAAACCCTGCACGCCATCGAGGAGGGGGCGCAGGACACGCTGGAGAAGATGCAGGCGCTGTCGCAGGCGACCCGCGACCAGACGCGGCGGATCGAAGAGATCGTCAGCAACGTAGACGAGGTGATGAGCGCTTCCGGACAGACCGAAAACGTCATCAAGCAGTCACTGCAATCGGCAGCCGATCTTGAAGCGGCGTCCAGCGAGATGTTCTCGATGGTGCAGCGCTTCAAGATCGGCGAGTTGGGCGACAGATGGCCGACAGCGGCGGGTGGTCAGGCCGCAACAGTCAAGCCGCTGATGGAGTGGTCGAGTGCGCTCGCCGTCGGGCATCCCGAAATCGACCGCCAGCACCAGGTGCTGATCGATATCGCCAACCGCCTGAACGCTGCCATGCAGTCGGGAGCCGGTCGTGCGGCCTGCGGCTCGATTCTCGATGAACTTGTGAACTATACCGTCAATCATTTCGGCTTCGAACAGAAGCTGATGGAGAAACACCGCTATCCTGACCGCGAGGCGCACCTGGGGGCGCATCGCAAACTGGTAGACGAGATCTCCAGGTTCAAACGTCAGTACGACGCCGGCGGAACCATTTCGATCGAATTGATGGGCTTCATCCGCGACTGGCTGGTGAACCATTTCCTCAAGGTCGACCGGGCTCTGGCGCGTGATCTGGCCAGCCGGGGGCTCTCATGATCAACACCGGCCGGGTGCTCGCGGCGCTGGCGGAGTAGGGCCGCCGGCAAACGAGATGAGCAGCGAACGCTCCGACCAGCAAAGCCGCCGCCGTGCACTGGCACTGGCGGTGGTTGTCGCGGCTTACGTGCTGTCCTTCTTCCAGCGCTTCGCGCCGGCCGGGATCGCGCCGGACCTGATCGCGGCGTTCAACACCACCGCCTCGTCGCTCGGCGTGCTGGCAGCGACCTACTTCTACGTCTACACGGTGATGCAGGTGCCAACCGGCATCCTCGTTGATACGCTGGGGCCGCGCCTGATTCTCCTGCTTGGCGGGCTGGTCGGTGGTGCCGGAAGCCTGCTGTTCGGGATGGCGCCCAGTCTGGATCTGGCACTGGTCGGACGTACCCTGATCGGACTCGGTGTGTCGGTGACCTTCATCGCCATGCTCAAGATCATCGCCTTGTCGTTTGCCGAGCACCGCTTTGCCAGCCTCGTTGGTCTCAGCATGCTGGTTGGCAACCTCGGCTCGGTGCTGGCCGGTGCGCCGCTCTCCTGGCTGGCACAGATCACCGGTTGGCGGGGTGTCTTCGTGGGGCTCGCGGCAGTCTCGGTTCTGCTCGGACTGGCCTGTTGGCACCTGCTGCGCGAGGAACTCGTGAAACCGGGAACGCCCGCTTCGGCGAGCGCGCCCGCGCGGCCGCGTTTCGACCGCACGGTGGTGCTCGCCGGTCTGCTGTCGGTACTGAAGAATCGAGCCACGTGGCCGGTGGCCTGCGTCAATTTCGGCATCTGCGGCAGTTTCTTTGCCTTTGCCGGCTTGTGGGCAACACCCTTCCTTACCCAGGTACACGCCATGACGCGTGCCGTCGCAGCCGAGCATGTGAGTCTGTATTTCGCTGCCTTTGCCGTCGGATGTGTATTTGTCGGCACTCTCTCGGACCGGATCGGCCGGCGCAAACCGGTGTTGATCGTCGGTAGCCATCTGTACGCCCTGGTCTGGCTGGTCTGGCTTTCCGGCAGTACGCTGCCCTTGGGTGTGAGTTATGCGCTGTTCGCGCTGATGGGATTGGTTACCGCCAGTTTTACCCTGACCTGGGCTTGCGCCAAGGAAGTCAATCCACCACTGCTCTCGGGAATGTCTACCAGCGTCACCAACATGGGCGGTTTCCTTGCCGCCGCCATTCTGCAACCGCTGGTCGGCTGGGTGATGGATTGGACCTGGCAGGGGGGAGTCACGGCTGTCGGGGCGCGTCTGTATACACCGCAGGATTTCCAGGCTGGCCTGTTGCTTTTGGCCGGGACGGCAAGCTTCGGTGCACTGGCATCGTGGAGCATCCGGGAAACCCGCTGCCGCAACATCTGGCAGCCGCCCGTCTGATATCCCCTTCGTGACTCTGTGGTACCCGGCACCACGGCCTGTTTGTGCCGCTGGCTGCCAGTCAAGACTCAGCGACGCTCGTAGACCAGTTCGACTCGCCGCATGCTCCAGCGGCAGGATTCACTGTCGCATTTTGATTTGCTGCTTTGTTCGCTGCCGACGGGTTGGCGTCGAATCTGGTTTCTCGGAACGCCGAGCGAGCGCAATCTCTCACTCACCGCTTCGGTGCGCTTCTCGGCGACGGCAAGGTTGAGGGCAGCGCTGCCCAGATTGTCTGTGTAGCCAACCAGAACCACGACCAGTTGCGGGTCCTCTTTCAGCCTCTGCGCGTTCAGGCGTAGCACCTCGACGCCGTCAGCGTCAATGAGCGTGTCGCCGAGGGCGAAATAAACTGTCCTCCTGGCCTCGTCATCGGCGAAGGGCAGTGCCTTGCCCGTTCCCGGCCTGACGGCCTGCACAGGATGTCGTGTTACCTGGTGCGCCGCTGGCGCCTTCCCTGAATCACCGGACGCCGACGGTTTGTCGGCGGTAGCGCAGGCGGTGAGAATGAGGATGGCAAGGCAGCAAGAGGCAAGACAACGACGGGCAGACAGCATGGCTAGTGGACCGGCAGGTGGCGACGCGAACGCGCGTTTCAGAGCCTGCTAGTCTAACAAGGATTCCTGCCCAGGAGTTGGGCTGGTCGCACCGCCCGGAATGGTCCGTCCCAACCGTCACGCCGGTGTGCTTGCAGCGCTCTCCTTCACCAGTCGACGCGCCTGCGCGACGATGCTCGGGACGTTGATGCCGAACAATTCGTACAACTCGGGAGCCGGCGCCGATTCGCCGAAGCGGTCGATACCGATGACGGCCCCGTTCGATCCGACATACTTCCACCACAAATCGGGATGTCCGGCCTCGACAGCGACCATCGGCAGCGATGGCGGCAGGACGGCCTGGCGGTAAGCCGGCGTTTGCAGATCAAAGCGTTGCGTACTAGGCATGGACACGACGCGGGCGGCAATTCCTGCCTGGCCGAGTACGGTCTGGGCGGCGAGGGCCAGGCAGACTTCGGAGCCGGTAGCGATCAACACGACAACTGGCGCCCCAGCTTCCGCTTCGCGCAGGACGTAGCCACCCCGCACGATGTTCGCCGTCTGGGCTGCCGTACGCGGCAGCGCCGGCAGGTTCTGCCTGGAGAGCAGGAAGCATGACGGGCCATCGTGACGTCCCAGAGCGGCAGTCCAGGCTACCGCCGTTTCGACCGCATCGGCCGGACGCCACACATCGAGACCTGGAATCAGGCGCAATGATGCCGCGTGCTCGATCGGCTGGTGTGTCGGCCCATCTTCCCCGAGGCCAATCGAATCATGCGTATAGACCATCAACTGCCGCAGTTTCATCAGTGCCGCCATGCGGATGGCGTTGCGCGCGTAGTCCGAAAAGACCAGGAAAGTCGCCGAGTAGGGAATGAAGCCACCGTGCAGTGCGAGGCCATTGGCGATCGCAGTCATGCCGAATTCACGGACCCCGTAATTGACGTAGTTGCCGCCGGCTTCACGGTTGGCAGGGCGGGTGCCGCTCCAGTTGGTGAGATTCGATCCGGTCAGATCGGCCGATCCACCGAGCAATTCGGGCAGGACCGGGGCGATGGCTTCGATCACGTTCTGCGACGCCTTACGCGTTGCCACGGCACCGGTCTGTGTCGCCACACGGTCGAGCAGCGCGGCAACCCGGTCGTCCCAGTCGGCGGGCAACTCGCCCCGCATGCGTCGTGCGAACTCGGCCGCGAGTTCGGGATAGGCCGCACGGTACGTGGAGAAGCTCTCCTCCCAGGCGTACTCTGCGGCTTCTCCGCGCGCGCGCGCGTCCCAGCCGGCGCGCACATCGTCCGGGATTTCGAAAGGGGCAAACGGCCATTCGAGTTGGCGACGGGTATTGACGATCTCGCCGGCGCCGAGCGGGGCACCGTGCACGTCGTGGGTGCCGCCCTTGTTCGGCGAACCGAAGCCGATCATCGTCTTGCAGCAGATCAGGGTCGGCCGTCCCGTCTGCGTTCTGGCGATCCTGATGGCCGCTTCAATCGAGTCCACATCGTGACCGTCGCAGTGCGGTACCACACGCCAGCCGTAGGCCTCGAAACGCTTCGGCGTGTCGTCGGCAAACCAGGGCTGGACGTGGCCGTCGATCGAAATGTCGTTGTCGTCATAGAAGACGATCAGTTTGGACAGCGACAGGCGCCCGGCCAGCGAGCACGCCTCATGCGAAATGCCCTCCATCAGGCAGCCATCGCCGATGAAGGCGTAGGTGTAATGGTCGACGATGGTGTGCCCGTTGCGGTTGAAGGTTTCGGCCAGGAGACGTTCAGCGAGAGCCATCCCCACGGCGTTGGCGAGACCCTGGCCGAGCGGTCCGGTAGTCGTTTCAACGCCGGGGGTGAGACCCAGTTCAGGATGTCCGGGGGTTCTGGAATGCAGTTGCCGGAAGCGCTTGAGTTCGTCGATGGGCAGGTCGTAGCCGCTCAGATGCAGCAAGGCATAAATGAGCATCGAACCGTGTCCGTTGGACAGCACGAAACGGTCGCGGTCGACCCACTGCGGGTTGGCCGGATTGTGTTTCAGGTGGCGCCGCCACAGGACCTCGGCCAGGTCGGCCATACCCATCGGCATGCCGGGGTGGCCGGAATTCGCCGCCTGGACGGCATCGATGGCGAGAAAGCGCAGCGCGTTGGCGCAGCGGCGGCGGAACTTGCGGGATTCGGTGGGCACTTAAACCTCCTTCAAACAGGGCACGGGAACAAACAGCAAGATGACTTGCGCTCAGCATCAGCGCGTGCGGCGCTTCTTGTCCATCAACTGCATGATCATCGGCGTGAAGATGATCTGCATGGCCAGGCCCATCTTGCCACCCGGACAGACGATGATGTTTGGTCGCGACATGAACGAATCATGCAGCATGCTCAGCAGGTAGGGGAAGTCGATGCCCTTCGGGTTGGCGAAGCGGATCACCAGCATGCTTTCGTCCGGAGACGGAATGTCCTGGGCAATGAAAGGGTTGGAAGTATCGACCGTGGGCACGCGCTGAAAGTTGACGTGCGTCCTGGAGAACTGTGGACAGATGTAGTGAATGTAGTCGGGCATCCGCCGCAGGATGGTGTCCATCACCGCCTCGGTCGAATACCCCCGCTGCGCCTTGTCGCGATGCAGCTTCTGGATCCACTCGAGATTCATGATCGGCACGACGCCGATACACAGGTCCACATAACGGCCGACATCGACGCTGCCGGTAGTTACGGCGGCATGCAAGCCTTCATAAAAGAGCAGATCGGTGCCTGGCGGCAAGTCGGTCCATTCGGTGAACGTGCCTGGTGGAGATCCGTAGAGCTTTGCTTCAGCATCGTCGTGGACGTAGTGGCGACTGCGGCCGCGGCCGTTCTCGCCGTACTCCCGGAACAGTTCCTCGAGTTCGGCGAGCAGGTTGGCTTCGGGCCCGAAGTGGCTGAAATGGTGGTCTCCGGCAAGGCTTCTTTGGGCCATCGTCTCGCGCATCGCCAGGCGATCGTAACGGTGAAAGCTGTCGCCCTCAATGATCGCGGCGTTCAACTTCTCGCGTCTGAAGATGTGCTGGAATGCGCGCGTCACCGACGTCGTGCCGGCGCCAGAAGAACCGGTGATTGCGATGACCGGATTTTTGATCGACATGGGAGTGCCTCCGTAGCTTTAGGGGAAATCGTCGCTGCGCGCCTCAATCAACCCGAAACAGGGTTCGCGTTGAGAACAGGGGTGATCGGAAAGGCTGATCCTCGCCGCTTTCATGTTCGCGGTGGTAGCGTTCGATGCGCTCGACCTCATCGCGCGAACCGAGGATTACCGGCACACGCTGGTGCAGGCTGGTCGGCTGCACATCGAGGATGCGCTCGTTGCCGGTCGAAGCCAGGCCGCCGGCCTGTCCCACGATCATCGCCATCGGGTTGGCCTCGTACATCAGGCGCAGTCTTCCGGGTTTGGACAGGTCCTTGCTGTCGCGGGGATACATGAAGACGCCACCGCGCATCAGGATGCGATGCACCTCAGCGACCATCGATGCCACCCAGCGCATGTTGAAGTCCTTGCCGCGAATGCCGGTCTTGCCCGCCAGGCATTCGCTCACGTAGCGCTGCACCGGCGGTTCCCAGAAGCGCTCGTTGGAAGCGTTGATCGCAAACTCGCGGGTATCCGGCGAGATCAGGAGGTTCGGGTGGGTCAGCAGGAACTCGCCGATATCACGATCAAGCGTGAAACCGTGCGTACCGCTGCCGACAGTCAGCACGAGCATTGTCGAGGGTCCGTAAAGCGCGTAACCGGCGGCCACCTGACGGTTGCCGGGCTGAAGAAAATCGTCCGTGCCCGGCTCGCCACCACTACAATTCTCGGGGCAGCGCAGAACCGAGAAGATGCTGCCGACCGACAGGTTGACGTCGATATTCGACGAACCGTCGAGGGGGTCGAAAACCAGTAGATACTTGCCACGAGGATTGTCGGCGGGGATGGGATAAATATCATCCATTTCTTCCGAAGCCATCGCAGCCAGGTGACCACCCCACTCACAATGGTGAATGAACGCCTGATTGGCCAGCACATCGAGTTTTTTCTGGGCTTCGCCCTGCACGTTGTCGCGCCCCTCATCACCGAGTACCCCGGCCAGCGAGCCGCGCGAAACGCCTTGCGCAATGGCCTTGCAGGAACGCACCACATCGCTGATCAGCATCGAAAAATCGCCGACCAACGCCGGATTCCGGCGCTGTTCCTCGATCAGGAATTTGTTAACGTTGGTACGTCCGCATAGCATGGCGATACTCCAGAAAATGAATGTCTTGTCGTTCTCGGGACTGTTAGGATTCTAGCGGCCTGATGCAAAAGCGCTAGTTAAACGTATTGTTCATTTTCTTTAAGAAAAGCTAATCGATGAGAAACGCCACCATCCGTCAGCTCCAGATCTTTTCGGTAGCCGCAAGCCATCTCTCGTTTGCGCGGGCGGCCGAGAACCTGCATCTGACGCACGCCGCCATCTCGCTGCAAATCAAGCAGTTGGAAGAGGTCAGCGGCACCTTGCTGTTCGAACGGATCGGCAAGCGCGTTTTTCTTACCGAAGCCGGCGAAATTCTGCTCGACCACACGCGCCAGATTCTGCAGTCGCTGAAGGAGGCGGATGCCGCGCTGCTGGCTTTGAAGGGACTGAAGGGCGGGCGCATTGCCGTCGCGGTGGCCAGTACCGCCGAGTATTTCGCGCCGGGGTTGCTGGCCGAATTTCGCAGAACACAGGCCGATGTACGCATTCGCCTGCTGATTGACAACCGCGACACCGTCAGTCGCCTGCTCGCCGGCAACGAGGTTGACGTGGCGATCATGGGTCGCCCGCCGGCCGAACTCGATGCGGTAGCGGTGTCCTTTGCGCCGCACCCGCTGGTGATCGTGGCCAGCGCCGATCACCCCCTGGTCAGGCGCACCAGCGTTGCCGTCGAGGATCTTGCCGGTGAAACCCTGATCGTGCGCGAGTCAGGATCGGGCACGCGTTCAGCGATGGAAGAATTCTTTCAGGAGCGTTCGATCAAGCCGCGGATCGGCATGGAAATGGGCAGCAACGAGGCGATCAAGCAGGCGGTCGTCGCCGGGCTTGGCATCAGCTTCATTTCGCTGCACACCCTGGGGCTGGAACTGAGTGTCGGACGTCTGAGCATCCTCAAGGTCGAAGGGACGCCGGTCATGCGCCGCTGGCACATCGTTCGCCACAGGAGCAAGCACCTCACCCCTGCTCTTGCCGCGTTCTGGGACTTCGTCGTCGAGTTCGCGCCGGCTTACCTGAGAAGGCTGGTGTGAGGCCCTACGCAGCGCATCCCGGTGTGCGAGCCAGCCGCTCCGGGAAAGTGGGCAAATGATGGGTCCTCAGGCAAATCCGCCGGTGCGGACGGGCTCGGCAATGGCTGCCGGTGGGGGCTGCAGGCGGTAAACCGGGAAGACGATCCTGGCGACACAACCCGGCGGTTCGTCTTCGCGAACCTTGCGGGTATTCGGCCGCAGGCTGGCGGCGCCCTGATGGACTTCGGCAATTTCGCGAACGATGGCCAGCCCGAGACCACTGCCCTCGCTATCTGTCCCCTCGACACGGTAAAAGCGGTCGAAAACCTTCTGTGACTCCTCGTCGGAAATCCCCGGCCCGCTGTCTTCGATTTCGAGCAGGGCGAAATCGCCTTGGGCAACCACCCGCGCGGTCACCCGGCCGCCAGCCGGCGTGTAGCGCAGGGCATTGTCGAGCAGGTTGTTGACCATCTCGCGCAGCAGGAAGGCGTTGCCCTGGATGAACACCGTGCCCGCAGGCTCGTAGCCCAGATCGATGCATTTTTCGAGGGCGTGTACCACCCAGGTTTCAACGACTTCACGCAGCAAGTGGTCGAGGTCGAGAGCCACCAGCGTCTGCTGCGAGTGCCCGCTGGCCTCGGCACGCGCGAGCGACAGCAACTGATCGACCAGATGCGACGCGCGATCGGCACCCATCAGGATTTGCCTGAGGGCATGCCGCAGTTCTGCCGGATCGGTCTCGCGCACGGCCAATTGCGCCTGTGTTTTCAGGCCGGTGAGCGGAGTTCGCATCTGATGTGCGGCATCGGCGATGAAACGCCGCTGGGCGGCGACATTGTGCTGCATTCTGGTCAGCATGGAATTGAACGCTTCGGTCAGCGGCCGTAATTCTTCCGGAACGCGGCGTAGGGCGATTGGCGACAGGTCGCCTTCGCGGCGGGCTTCGATGCGGTCACGCAGACGGGTCAGAGGACGCAAGCCCTGCGACAAACCGAACCAGACCAGCACCACCGCCAGCGGAATGATCACAAACTGCGGCAGGATGACGCTGGCGATGATCTTGTTCGCCAGTTGGGAGCGTTTCTCCGTCGTTTCCCCGACTTCAATCAGCACCCCGAGGTCGGCCGGCGCACTCGCGTCGAAAAGATACAGATAGGCAATGCGCAGGGCCTGCCCACGGTATTCGTCATCGCGAAAAAGGACCTCGCTGTGTTCGTGGTTCAGAAACTCCTCGGGCTTTCGCGGTACCGGCAGTTCCGGGTCGCCCGCGATCAGATGGCCGTCGTGGTCCAGGAGGTGAAAATAGACGTTGTCGATCTCATCCGATCGCAGAAAGCTCTGTGCCAGACCGGGTAGCGCGAGTTGCGCGCGCCCATCGACAAAACTGATCTGGCGCGATATCGCCGCCACGTGTTCGCGCAAGGACTGGTCGTAGGGGAAGCTCGCCACACTGTTGGCGAAATAGTGCGTAAAGGCAATGCTGATCGGCCACACAAAGAGCAGCGGTGCCAGCATCCAGTCCAGAATCTCGCCGAACAGCGAGCGCTGGAGATCAGGATTTTCTCTCTTCCGCAGGTTTCTCAAGATAGTAGCCGAGCCCACGCACGGTGATGATGTTCACTCCCGTCGATTCGAGCTTCTTACGCAGGCGGTGGACGTAAACCTCGATCGCGTTGTGGCTGACCTCTTCACCCCAGCCGCAGAGGTGATCAACCAACTGGTCCTTGCTGACCAGCCGTTTCGCCCGTGACAGGAAGATTTCGAGCAGCCCCAGCTCGCGTGCCGAGAGATCGAGCATCTCGCCATTTACCAGCGCACAACGGTCGGTCTGGTCAAAGGCGAGCGAACCGCACTGAATCATTCGCGAGGTGCCGGAGGAGCGGCGACTCAGGGCGCGTACGCGCGCTTCGAGTTCGGCCAGTTCAAAGGGTTTGGCCATGTAGTCGTCGGCGCCGAGGTCGAGTCCCTTGACGCGATCGTCGATGCCGTCGAGCGCTGTCAGGATCAATACCGGCGTGCCTGACTGGCGCGCCCGCAGGCGCCGCAGCACGTCCAGCCCCGATAGTCTCGGCAGGCCAAGATCGAGAATCAGCAGATCATAGGTGTTGGTCAGCAGTGCCGTATCTGCGTCTATGCCGTTGTAGGCACAGTCGATCGCGTAGCCCCCCTGGCGCAACGAGCGGCAAAGGCCATCGGCAATGATGCGGTCGTCTTCAGCGAGGAGAATGCGCATGACCCGCGATTCCCGATCTGCTGCGCGTAAGTTCTTTGTAAGTCCACGCCTTTAAGCTACGCACGCTGTTCTCCTTTTTATGGTCTGGGGAGTTCCGGTTTCGGCCGAAACTCGGGGAGCGCCTGAATACTGCACCGGGCGCTCCCCGCCATTTTTTGGACCGGTGGCGTCGGGGCCTGGTCGTAGCCGAAGCACGACCACCCCTTGACCCCTCCCAGAGTGTAACAAAAAATACCTTACAGCACGGCGCTCACCAGGCGGACCCAGTAATTCACTCCCAGCGGCAGGATCTCGTCGTTGAAGTCGTAATGTGGATTGTGCAGGGTGCAGCCGCCCGTGCCCGGACCGTTGCCCAGCCAGACATAACAACCGGGTTTCTCGCGCAGCATGTAGGCGAAGTCTTCGGCACCCATCGACGGGAGTTCGTTGGTGCGCACCTTGTCCGGACCGAGCAAGGCCGTCGCCACCTGTCGGCAGGCCTCGCTTTGTGCGACGCTGTTGACCGTCGGCGGATAGCGGTGATCGAAGCGCACCGAGATTTGCGCTCCGAAAGCGCTGGCGATTCCAGTACATAGCCGCTCGACGGCGCGCTCGACAAGTTCCTGAGTTTCGGCGTTGAAGCTGCGGATGGTGCCGCGCAGAACAGCGTCGTCGGGAATGATGTTCCACGCTTCACCGGCATGGATCTGGGTGACGCTGACGACCGCCGATTCGCAAGGGTGCAGGTTGCGGGCGACGACGGTCTGCAGGGCCAGCACCAACTGGCTGCTGACTACCAGCGTGTCGACCCCCTGATGCGGCATCGCCGCGTGGCAACCGTGGCCGCGGACAGAAATCTCGAAGGTGCAGGTGCCGGCCATGACCGGCCCTGGCCGCACCGCCATTTCGCCCACCGGGATGCCGGGCCAGTTGTGCAGTCCGAACACCGCCTCCATTGGAAACCTGTCGAAGAGACCTTCGGCGATCATTACGGCGGCGCCTCCCTCGGACTCCTCGGCGGGTTGGAAGATGAAGTAAACCGTGCCGTCGAAATCCAGGTCAGCGCGGTGTTCGCTCAGGTAGCGCGCGGCACCGAGCAGGATCGTGGTGTGCCCATCATGCCCGCAGGCGTGCATTCTGCCGGGGTCTCTAGAGCGGTGCGGGAAATCGTTCTTCTCCTGCAAAGGCAGCGCATCCATGTCCGCACGCAGGCCAATCGCACGTGCGCCGCTCCCCTTGCGCAGAACGCCGATGACACCGGTGCCGGCCAGGCCGCAATGAACTTCCAGTCCATAACGCGTCAACTCGCGAGCCACCAGTTCGGCGGTCCTCAGCTCATTGAATGCGAGTTCGGGGTGCGCGTGGATGTCGCGCCGGATGGCCGCGAGTTCATCGAGAAAAGGGATGTTCAGAGGTGTCATAAGACCGGCCTGTCAACGGTAGGCTACAAGTTTATTCCAGAGTGACTTGCCCGGGGAGCCAGGCTTCCGTTATCCTTGAGGTCATGCATCTCGTTCTCATCAGCGGCCTGTCCGGTTCCGGCAAATCGATCGCCCTCAAGGTTCTTGAGGATGCCAACTATTATTGCGTCGACAACCTGCCTTCGCAGTTGTTGCAGCAGCTTGTCGGCCAGCTTGACCTGCAGGGCTACGACAAGGTGGGCGTGGTGATCGACATCCGCGGTGGCGACAGCGTCGCCATGCTGCCGTTGCAGCTCGACGCCCTGCGTGCCAACGAACTCGATCTGCAGTTCCTGTTTCTCGATGCGCAGGATGCCACCCTGATCAAGCGCTATTCCGAAACGCGGCGCCGACATCCGTTGGCCAGCGACCGCTTGACGCTGACCGAAGCGATTGCCGAAGAACGCATCCGGCTAGGCGAGTTGGGTGCCCTCGGTCACCACATCGATACCAGTGGCGTCAAGGCCAGCGCGCTACGCGAGTGGGTCCGTCAGTTCGTGACCCGAGAAGCTGACTTCGACCCCTGTCAGGGCCTGACGTTGCTGTTCGAGTCCTTCGGGTTCAAGCACGGCATTCCGCTCGACGCCGACCTGGTGTTCGACGTGCGTTGTCTGCCCAATCCGCACTACGATCCGAACCTGCGGCCGCTCACCGGGCGTGACCAACCAGTCATTGACTTTCTTGAAGCGGAACCCGAAGTCCTGCGCATGCGTAGTGACATCGCCGGTTTCGTTCGCTCCTGGCTGCCTTCTTACGTTCAGGACAGCCGCAACTACCTGACGGTGGGCATTGGCTGCACCGGTGGTCAGCATCGCTCGGTCTACCTCGCCGAGTGGCTGGGCCATGAGTTTCGTGGTTGCGCGCGCGTGCTGGTTCGTCACCGTGAGACGCGCCCGCTCCTGATGGCCGCCGCCGGCACCCAGTGACAGCATGGATCGGGCTGCTCAAGCCCGGTGACTGGCTGGTGATGTTGCTGGGTCTCGCGGTTTGCGGCGTGTCGTTTCCCTTGGCGTGGCAGGCCGGCGTCGCCGAGAAGGCGATCGTCCGCCGCGGCGGCGAAGTCTTTTCCGAACTCGATCTGGCGCGCAACCGCCGCCTGGACGTTCCTGGTCCGCTGGGCATCACCACGGTCCTCGTCGAGCGAGGTCGGGCACGCGTCGCCTCGGACCCCGGTCCCCGCCAGTACTGCGTACGCCAGGGGTGGTTGGCGCGCCCCGGTGAGATTGCGATTTGTGCGCCCAATCAGGTCAGCGTCGAGATCCGGGGACGCAAACCGACTTACGATTCGCTGTCTTACTGAACGAATCCCGAATTCTGCGCTGGTGAGTGCATTTCGTCACCGTCTGGACGGCAGAAGCCGGGTTATAATCTGCACTTAATCCGAGGAGCGCTGCAGGGCTGTCGTCCGACAGTTTCAGGCTCGGATTTCTCAAACGGCGCTCATCCAACCAACCCGTGCCGGGCATGGGAAGATGGGTGGGCGTAGGCGGAGGTTCTTCCGCCGGCAGGCACCCGCACTTCCTCTCCCGGTCACAGTTCTCAAGGAGCCTTACTGTGTCGGATGCTGTTACCCAAACTCAAGATTACGTGATTGCCGACTTCGGTCTCGCCGACTGGGGCCGCAAGGAAATTCGTATCGCCGAAACCGAAATGCCGGGCCTGATGGCGATTCGCGAGGAATTCGCTGCCGCCAGACCGCTGCAGGGCGCGCGCATCACCGGTTCGCTGCACATGACCATCCAGACCGCGGTGCTGATCGAGACCCTGACCGCCCTCGGCGCCGAGGTGCGCTGGGCCTCGTGCAATATCTTCTCGACGCAGGATCACGCGGCCGCCGCCATCGCCGCCGCCGGCGTGGCGGTCTTCGCCGTCAAGGGCGAGTCGCTGCAGGACTATTGGGACTACACCCACCGCATTTTCGAATGGCCGGATGGTGGTTACAGCAACATGATCCTCGACGATGGCGGCGACGCGACACTGCTGCTGCACCTCGGTGCGCGTGCCGAAAGTGATGCTTCGGTCCTGGCCAGCCCGACTTCCGAGGAAGAGACGATCCTGTTCGCGGCGATCAAGGCCAAGCTGGCCAGCGACCCGGGCTGGTACTCGCTGCGCCTGGCGGCAGTCAAGGGGGTGACCGAGGAAACGACCACCGGCGTCCACCGTCTCTACCAGATGCACGCCAAGGGCGAACTCAAGTTTCCGGCGATCAACGTCAATGATTCGGTCACCAAGTCGAAATTCGACAACCTCTACGGCTGTCGCGAGTCGCTGGTGGACGGCGTCAAGCGCGCCACCGACGTGATGATCGCCGGCAAGGTCGCCTTGATCGCCGGCTATGGCGACGTCGGCAAGGGCTCGGCGCAGGCCATGCGCGCCTTGTCGGCGCAGGTGTGGGTCACCGAAATCGATCCGATCTGTGCGCTGCAGGCGGCCATGGAAGGTTACCGCGTGGTGACCATGGACTACGCCGCCGACAAGGCGGACATCTTCGTCACCTGCACCGGCAACTACCACGTCATCACGCATGCGCACATGCAGAAGATGAAGGATCAGGCGATCGTCTGCAACATCGGCCACTTCGACAACGAAATCGACGTCGCCTCGGTCGAGGCCTACCCCTGGGAAGAGATCAAGCCGCAGGTCGACCATGTCATCTTCCCGGATGGCAAGCGCATCATCCTGCTGGCCAAGGGTCGCCTGGTCAATCTCGGTTGCGGTACCGGCCATCCGTCCTACGTGATGAGTTCGTCGTTCGCCAACCAGACGATCGCCCAGATCGAGTTGTTCACGCGCAATGCCGACTACCCGATCGGCGTCTATACGCTGCCCAAACACCTCGACGAGAAGGTCGCCCGCCTGCAACTCAAGAAACTCAATGCGCAGCTTTCCGAACTGACCGATCAGCAGGCGGCGTACATCGGTGTCGCCAAGGAAGGCCCTTACAAGTCCGACCACTATCGCTACTGATACTCACCTCGACAGGGGACCGCCGTGCGACTGATCCTGCTCTGGTTGCTCAACGCCCTCGCGCTGCTTGCCGTTGCCTATCTGCTGCCATCGATACAGGTGGCGTCTTTCGGGTCGGCGATGGTCGCAGCCCTGGTGCTCGGGCTGGTGAATGCCGTCTTGCGTCCCCTGTTGCTCCTGCTGACGCTGCCGGTCACGCTGTTGACGCTGGGGCTCTTTCTCTTCGTCCTGAATGGCCTGATGTTCTGGCTGGCGGGTTCGCTGCTGGAAGGCTTCGTCGTCGGCGGTTTCTGGCCGGGAGTGTTCGGCGCCATCCTCTACAGTATTTTCTCGTCGCTGCTTTCTTCGCTCCTGCCGACGGGAAAACGTACGCCATAGTCTTGTCATGACCCCTGACCTTCGTACCTTCAGTCTTGAGCTCTTCCCGCCGCAAACGCCCGAGGGTGCGGAGAAGCTGCGCGCCGCGCGCGCGCAGATGGCGCTGCTCAAACCCAGCTTCTTCTCCGTCACTTTTGGAGCCGGTGGTTCGACGCGCGACCGCACCCTCGATACCGTGCTCGAAATCCAGAGCGAAGGCCACACCGCGGCGCCGCACCTGTCGTGCATCGGTTCGACGCGCGAGAGCATTCGCAGCATCCTGGAGCAGTACCGGGCGCACGGTATCCGGCAACTCGTGGCGCTGCGCGGCGACCTGCCGTCGGGGATGGCTCGACCCGGCGCGTTTCGCTACGCCAACGAACTCGTCGAATTCATCCGTGCCGAAACCGGCGACTGGTTCCACATCGAAGTCGCCGCGTACCCGGAGTATCACCCGCAGGCCAGGAGCCCGCGCGAAGACCTGCTGGCCTTCAAGCGCAAGCTCGATGCCGGCGCCAATTCGGCGATCACCCAGTATTTCTACAATTTCGATGCCTACGCGCACTTCGTCGACGAATCCCGGGCGATCGGCATCGACGTCCCGATCGTTCCCGGCATCATGCCGATTTCCAGCTACAGCAGTCTGGCGCGCTTTTCCGACAACTGCGGCGCCGAGATTCCGCGCTGGATCCGGCGCAGGCTCGAAAGCTACGGTGACGATACGGCATCGATCCAGGCCTTCGGACTGGATGTCGTCACGCACCTCTGTGAACAACTGCTGGCCAGTGGGGTGCCCGGCCTGCACTTCTACACCCTCAATCAGGTGCTGCTGACCAGCACCCTGTGGCAGCGCCTGGGGCTTGCCTGATCGGCAACGGCACAAGCGCCGCATGCGGGCAGCCGTCGAGCGGCCCTGCCCGTATGCGGGTGCGCCGAGGCTGCTAGAATGGGCCATCGGGCGGCACGCCCAGCGACTTGTTGAGGGTGCATGAAGGACCATTACGCCATACTGGGTATCGCCAGCGACGCGTCAAGCGACGAGGTCAGGTCGGCCTATCGCAGGAAGGCCTTGCAGTTTCACCCGGACCGGAACACGGCCCCGGAAGCGACGGACCAGTTCCGCGATGTCCAGGAAGCCTACGAAACGCTTTCGGACGTCGCGCGTCGCCACGCCTATGATGAGAATCGACGCCGCAATCTGCTCGAGAAGCCGCTCGAAACGGCCCGGGAGATCTGGAAGAACTATCTTGAAGGAGTATTGCAGTGAGACTCTCGTCATTTTTTGAAGAACTGAAATCCGCCTATGAGGCCGAACTTGACGACCTGACGACCGATTCGGCGGGACACGATGTCCTGGCGAAACGGCTGCAGGCGAAGCGGGGCCAGGTGTCGCAGTTGCTGCCGATGATCGAATGCAACCCGGAGATGGTTGCCGTCGCCTTCCACGGCGGGATGCGCTTCGACAGTCCGGAAGTGATGCGCGACCTCGCCGCACAGGAACCGGAAGACCTGCCCACCTGGACGGAATTGCTGGCGTCGGTACACCTGGAGCCGTGGGCCGAAACCCTGGCCAACATTGTCCTCAAGGACCCGAATGGCGAGCAGTTCCTGGTCGTCACCGCGTGTCTGGAGTACCTGCTCGGCCGTTCGGCGATCCCTTCGGAGTCCGGCGAAGGACCGTCGCAGGGCAGCAGGGGTGACGGCGGCGGCGATGATGACGACGGGCGCGCGGAGTCCGACGACGATGTCGACCTCGAAGAGGCCGGTGCCGACTGGCTTTCCGAGCAGGGCTTCGATCGCAGGGATCGTTTTTCCGGAGACCACTGATGAGCCATCCGGTACTCGCCAAAGCAGCGCATCTGATCCGCGTCGGCGACATCGTCGGCGCCGAAGCCGCTCTGGTCGCTCTGGTCGAGAGCGAAGGTGACGAGGCGCTGGTGGTGGCACTCGACGACTTCCCCGCCAAGGACCTGCTGGCGGTTCTCCGCGACTTCGATGCGTCGCGGGAGTCGGTCGTCAACCTCCTGGTTTCACCCGCGCAGTTTGCACGTGCCATCGTCCTCGAAAGGCGCTACGGCGATGCCGGTCACGAGCGCCTGCACGGCATGATCAACTCGGTGCTTTTCCGGGTGGGCAGCGATCCCGGGGAGTTCATCGATGCCATCGGCGAACTGGAAGGGGGGTGCGAGGTGCTGGCCGATTACTTCTGCGAGCGCGCCGAAAACATCGAGTACTTTTTCCGGAGCGGGACCTTCGATTTCTTTGGCGAAGCCGACGAATCGGCTGCCGAAATGAGCGACGAGGAACGCCTCGATGCGCTTTCCGATGCCGATGCCGATCGTCCGTTCCTGAGCCATAGCGAGGTTGACGATCATGACTGGATGGAACTGGCTTGGATGCTGCGCTACCAGCACCCGGAGATCTTCCGCGATGTGCTGCTGATCCTGAGGGCGCGGGCCAGGGCGACGGAATCTGCGGAGAGCAACACCGCGGCCCTCGGCTCGGCGGGTGCGGCTTCGCTGGCCGAGCCGGACGAAGAGTCGGCGCTGTAGTTCGGCCGCCCACGCCTGAATCGATAGCAGCCCACGGATGTCACAATCGATGCCGCCCAGCAGTCAGCAGGTTGCGCTACTTGACGATCGACCGTTTTTCGAAAAAGCGCTCGTCTACGGCGTGCGCAACGGAATCGTCACCCAGCAGAAACTCGCCGACATCCTCAACGACGCGCCGAAGGGGATGGTACAGATTGCCGAGTTCTTCGGCACCCAGTACCTGCGACCGAATATCGAGGAGGCACGTGCGCGCATCGTCAATCTGGTCAGTTTGTTTCTCGAAGAGGGCAGTGGCGGCGATCTCGCCAGAGCAGCGCGATCGCTGCGCGACCAGAGCTTCCTCTCGCATTCACGGGGCGGGTCGGAAATGCTCAAGCGGCTGTGGGCGATGCCCGAGGACGGCTCCTACGGCGTCCTCGCCAGGCCGTCCCAGAAGGAGTTTCTCGACGACTGGTCCTTGCGGACCCTGTCTGAATATCGCCAGGCGCTGGCTCAACGGCAGAGCCACCAACTGACAATTGCCGCCGGGCTGTGGTTTGCCGAGAACCTCGGCATGGCCGCTGCGGAGGTGTCGACCGTCGCCGTCGAATCGGTGATCCGTACCGCCATGCTCGTCTATCTGAGCGCGACCACGCCAGCCGCAGTGCCCAACGCTGCCGGCCTGATCGCCATTTTCGACACGATCAGGAAGAAGGGAGTCCCCGCCAAAGGACGAAAGCGGTTGCAGGAGATCTTCAAGGTCGTGCCCGAGCCGTACCGGGCGGTTGCCCGACGCGAGTTGAAAAGGGTCGAGGCCGAGGATTTGCCGAAGGTGCTCGACGCTTCGCAGCCGATGAACCAGTTGATCCGAGACCTGGAGCCACTGTACTTTCTGCGTGATTTCGGTCCGGAGGACGCCAGCCTTTTCGACGCGGCGGTGTCTGAGGACTGGCAACGGATCACCGGCGGCAAGACGGACGACAATACCCTGTTGACCATTTTTCTCTGTCTGGCGGCCGACATCGCACCCAAACCGGCATTGTCCAGGGCCACAGCCCGCGCCCTGGTCCGCAAGCTGCGCGCCGACGGTTTCAGGAAGCAGCCGGTGCTCGCCTTCATCCGGGCCTCAGCTCCCTACGAGATGCAGGATGACCTGGCCGTGCTGTGGAGGGAGTTCGCTGCGGAGGCCGAGGCCGTTCTCCTCGATGCCGCCGACACGAACTGCCGCGACGCCCTTGATTTTCTCCGGGACAACTGCAACGTCGTCTAGAGGCAACGTGAGCCAGGTCGGGATGCGGCGGGCAGTCGATCCGCTTCAGGTCTCGGCCGGTATTCTGGCCAGGCAGGTACGGTAACGCTCTTCGACGCGGCGGGCGAACCACTCGGTGGTCAGTTGGCGGGTGATCTTTGGACTTTTCAGGTCGATCTGCGGCAGGCGTTCGCGTGGCCGCGGCGCGCCGCTGGTCGCATCGGCCAGGGCGTAGAGGCGCTGGTAGAGCACGCTTTGCTCGAAGGCCTGAGACTTTTCGAGTTTGAGATCGCGCACGATCTCGGCTTCATTGAGGCGCAGGCGTGCGCGCATCAGCAAGATCGCCCGTTGGGTCTCGCTGCTGCCGTCTGCCGGGACGCCGTCCTGGTAACGCAGCAGGTCGCCGTCGAGCGCTAACGTCTGACCGCTGAGGCGGCTGACGGCGTCCTGGAACGCCGCGTTGCGGCTGCTGTAGCGGCCGGCGTTGAAGTCGGCAAAGCGGTAGAGCATCTGGCTGTAGGAGCCTGGGTAGTCGAGCAGCATGGCCATTCCGAAATAGACGCCGCCGCGACGTGTGAACACCTCGTTGCGCACGCTGTCGCGGCGCGCGTAGGGGTAAGGGCGCTGGCGAATTTGTTCCTCGGCAAAGGCGATGCTCACCTGCATCTGGCCGCCGGTACGGATCGGGTTGTAGCCGCCGAAAAGAGTCTTGCCGCCCGGCAACTCCGAGAGCATGTCGTCGTAGAGCGCGTTCATCTGTCTTTCGGTCTGCAAGGCGTCGATGCGCGCCCGGTAAGTGCGTCCGTCCGGGGAAGACTTGCGCAGGGCAAGGTCCAGGACCAGCCTGGGGATGCTGTACTTTTCCCGCCGCCGCTCGATTTCCTGCCAGGCGATGCGCGACAGCCCGGCAACCGGCGGGTCCGCGACGAAGCTCGACTCCTGTTCGATGACTGCAATCGCGGCACAGAGATTCTCCGGTAGCGCCGGGATCTGCAGGGCGGTGAGCGCCGCCAGAATGTCCGTCGTCCAGCCGGCACGGTCGCCGATGTTTGCCGGCAGCAGACGGTTGAGCAAGGCACGGCCATCGCGTTCGTGCGGGGAGGCTGGCGAGACGGGCGACGGACGCGGCAGCGCTGCCGGAGGGGCCGGAGTCGGTGGCGTTGCGCGCACCGACTCCGGCGCGACTGCCGGTGATCGGGGTTCGTACTGGCCGTCGGTGGCGCAGCCGCCGAGGCCGGCGGCGAGCAGACAGGCGAGCATCAGGTGTCGCGGGAAGGGGTGCCCGGTTGTGGCTGCGGTGGTCACTTTCACTCGCCCATCACCCGTCCCTCACGCCGCGGATCGGCGCCACCGGCGAAACCGCCGGCATTTTTCAGAATGGCTTGCAGGCCGCTGTTCATCGGGATTTCCCTGACTTCATGGCCACGGGCCTGGAGTGCCGCGATGAACGACGCGGTGAAGCGCTTTTCCTCGAGCAGTATCGGGCCGTTCAACGAACCGAAATTGGGCAGGTCGATCGCCTGTTGCGGTCCCAGACCCCAGTACGAAGTCGCGTAGAGCAGCTTGGCCGTATAGTGGATGATCAGCGCGCCGCCTGGCGAGCCGCCGCTCATCACCAACTCGCCGGTCTGCGCATCGAAGACCAGTGTCGGACTCATCGACGAGCGTGGGCGTTTGCCGGGCTCGACGCGGTTGGCGATCGGCGTGCCACGCTCATCGCGGGCGGTGAAGGAAAAATCGCTGAGTTCGTTGTTGAGCAGAAAACCTCTGACCATCTGGCGGGCACCGAAGGCGTCCTCGATGGTCGTGGTCAGCGCCAGCGCGTTGCCGTAGCCGTCGACGACGCTGAGGTGCGAGGTGCCGTACTCGACCTGCTCCGGCATCGGTGCGTGGCTCGTGGCCTGTGCCGATGGCATCCCCGGACTGGCCAGCCGCATGCTCCGCGGGCCAATCAGCCGCGCACGCTCGGCCAGATAGGCGGGGTGGATCAGCGCCTGCCAGTCGCCGCCCGGCGCGGCGACGAAATCCGGGTCGGCGACATACTGGGCACGGTCGGCGAAAGCCAGGCGTGACGCTTCGCCGTAATAGTGCATCCACAGCGGGTCTGAAAACGTCAGTGCAGGCGCATCGGTGTGGTCGAGGATACCGAGGATCTGCGCAATGGCGATGGCCCCGGAAGCGGGGGGCGGAAAACCGCAGATCACGTAACTTCGCGGCGGCACCACCGCCCTGGGCGCGTGCCGGTGGCAGAACGGCGTACGCCGTTTCGGCTGGTAGGCGGCCATGTCGGCGAGGCTCAGTTGGCCGGGATTTTCGGGATGCCCCTGCACCTTGTCGACCACCGCCTGCGCGATCTCGCCCTCGTGCAGCGCCCGCGATCCGTCGCGCGCGATCCGGCGCAGGACCTCGGCAAGTTCGGGGTTGCGCAGCGTGCTGCCGATGGTCAGCGCTTGTCCGTCCCGACCGTAGAAATACGCGGCGGCCTGTGGGTCCTTGCGCAGGTATGGATCGGTCTGGAGCAAAGTGTGCAGGCGCTGGCCGACTGCGAAGCCGTCCTCGGCCAGCCGGATCGCCGGCTCGAAGAGGTTCGCCCAGGGCAGCTTGCCGTACTCGGCGTGCGCCATTTCGAGCAGGCGCACGGTACCCGGCACGCCGACCGCACGCCCCCCGACGACGGCTTCGTGAAAACGCATCGGCTGGCCGTCGGGCTTGCTGAACAGCGTTTCACTGACTGCCGCCGGCGCCGTCTCGCGGCCGTCGAAGGCCACCGCATCACGCCCGTCGTAGTGCAGCAGCAAGGCGCCGCCGCCGATGCCGCTGGACTGGGGTTCGACCAGGGTCAACACCATCTGCGCGGCGACCGCCGCGTCCACCGCCGCGCCGCCGGCCTGGAGCATTGCCAGTCCGGCGGCGCTGGCCAGGGGATGCGCGCTGGCAATGGCGAACTTCCGACCACTCCACCCGGGCTGCGTGCTGACCCCCGAGGGGCCTTCCGGCTGCCGCATGTCGGCAGCAACGGCGTCGTTCACGGGTGTCGTCGGCGGCGCACTGCTGCAGCCGCTGACCAGCACGGCGGTGATGAGAGCGAGGTTGGGGAATCTCATGGCGGCACGGCGAAAGAAACACGCTGACTTTGTCTCATCCAGGCCGCGTCAACTCCGCCTGTGAGTGGTTGCCGTATGTCGGCCAGTCGGGAAAATACGCGTCGGCCTGGTTGCCCCAACTGGTCCAGCCGTCGCGTGCGCCGCGGGCGAACAATTCGAGGTAGGGGCCCGGCGAGCACGACTCGATCAGAGCGTAGGCTTCGTCGGGTTTGCGCGAATGCTCCCGCTTGCGGGTCTTGATGATATTCACCTGGCGACGGCCGGGCGCCAGCGTGCGAGCGTGCTTGCCGCGGACGCCGAAGAGGAGCAGCTCGGTGGTGTTGCGGAAATAGAATCCGACACCACGTCCGTCCGGGCCGCCGTCCTGGCGGATCTTGTGCCAGACGATGTTGCTCTTGTAGGCGAAGCCCCAGGCGGCGAGGACGCGCAGACCTTCCGGCAGCAGCGCGTTCGGCACCCACAGGTAAAGATGCGCCGTCTCTGCGGCTATGGCGGCAACTGGCAGGGCGAGAATGTCGCCGAGCGTCAAGGTGGCGTAGCGGTTCAGGCGCTTGTGCTCGGGCGCCATCTTGCCGGTGCGGTTCTGGAATTGCCAAGGCGGATCGGCGAGCACGGTGGCGAACTTCCGGTCGCCGATCCGTTGCAGCAGGTCGTTCGCCGCTTCAGGAGAAGGTTCAGTCATCTTGGTCAATCTTCAATGTCAAGGGACTGGCTGGTGCCGAACGCGCGGATCGGGTAACCACCCCCACCGCCTGCCAGGCGCGGCAGCAGTTTGTCGTCCCATTTCAGGAGGAAAATGGAAATCCTGGCAAAGGATAGCGCAGGCGTTCTTCCATGCGTGGATTTCATGGTTCCGGCTGGGCAAGAGACTGTTCAAGGCTCGCCGTAGCCTTGCCGCTCGGCATGAAGCGGGGGAGCACTGCCTCGTAGCCTTGTGCTGTCCAGAAGCGGTGGCCGGCGGCGAGGAACTGGCACACTTAAGGGCCCGCTGTCGATGACGGCGTCGATGAAGTGAAGGCGCCAGCCGCGGTAACTCGACCGGCAACTCGCCGGGCCATGCGCCGGGGAATGTCGCTGGCCACCGGCAGGCCATTGCCGCCAACGGGGAAGCGTCTCGACGACCATGTCGAAGCCGAAACGCGAGGACCGCGCATGCAAGTCCTGCAGACGGACCAGCGAATTGGCTTCGCCCGAGTTCAGCTTCCAGGTTTGCGCACAACGTCAGGCTCGGAGCAATCGCGCGTGGGAACCAGGGACAGTATGCCTCTCGCCGGTTTCCCCGGAACTTCCTGGCGCCCTTGCTGCCTTGGGAACGTACACAATCTTGACAATCTCCAACCCATCTCCTGGACCGATATGCCCGCTACCGACAAGGATCTCCCACTGCGAGACGACATACGCCTGCTCGGCCGCCTGCTTGGCGACACCATCCGCGATCAGGAAGGTCAGGACGTTTTTGCCGTCGTCGAGCACATCCGCCAGGCCTCGGTCCATTTGAGCCAAAGCCCGGATAGCGAAGTCGATCCGGCAACGCGCGCCGAACTCGGAGCCATCCTCAACCATCTGCCGCGCGATTCGATGCTCTCGGTCATTCGGGCCTTCAGCTATTTCCTGCATCTGGCGAACATTGCCGAGGATCAGCACCATATCCGCCGCCGCCGCGCGCACGATCTCGCCGGTTCGGTACCACGTGCAGGCAGCCTGAAATTCGCGCTCGACCGCGTACAGGAAGCTGGCGTGTCGGTCGGGAAGATTCGCGATTTTTTCGATGTGGCGCTGGTCTCGCCGGTGCTCACTGCGCATCCGACCGAAGTTTCCCGCAAGTGCATCCTGAAGTGTCAGCACGAGATAGCGGGCTTGCTCGACCAGCGTGACCGCATGCGGCTCACGCCTGAAGAACAGGAAGACAACGACGTCACGTTGCGCCGCGCGGTACTCAGGTTATGGCGCACGCGCATGTTGCGTCCGACCCGGCTGGCCGTGGTCGATGAAATCAAGAACGGCATCAGCTATTTTGACGACACCTTCTTCGCCGAACTGCCGCGTCTCTACGGTCAGTTGCAAGACCTCCTGTTGAAACGCTTCCCCGGCGAGGACTGGCAACTGCCGCCATTCTTCCGTGTCGGCAGCTGGATTGGCGGCGACCGCGACGGCAACCCCTTCGTCACCGCCGACATCCTGAAAACCACGCTACGCCTGCAATCGACGGCTGTGCTCGATTTCTATCTTGGGGAGATCCACGCGCTCGGCGCCGAACTGCCGCTCTCGCAGTTGCTGCTCCAGGTGTCGCCGGCGCTGGCGGCCCTTGCCGAGAGCTCGCCCGATCATTCGCCGCACCGTGCGGACGAGCCTTATCGTCGTGCGCTGACAGGCATCTATGCTCGCCTGTCAGCCACCGCAAGATCGCTCGATCAGCATGAGGCCCTACGCCACGCGGTTGGCCAGGGGAAGCCTTATGCAACTTCTGCCGGGCTGCACAGCGACCTCGAAGTGCTTGTCGGCTCGCTGGTTGAGCACGGTGCGACACGCATCGCCGCCGGTCGACTGTGTCGCCTGGTGCGTGCCGTGCAGATATTCGGCTTCCATCTGGCGCCGGTCGATCTGCGACAGAACTCCGAAGTGCACGAGCGGACGGTCGCCGAGCTGCTCGTCCGCGCCGGACGCATCGAGAATCTGTCGGCCTATGCGGCACGCGATGAAGATCGGCGTGTCGCCTTGCTCTGTGAGGAGATCGTCAGCCCGCGCCCACTCTATTCGCCGCATTTGGATTACTCCGACGAAACGAACGGTGAGCTGGCGATCTTCTTCGCTGCGCGCGAACTGCGCGCCCGCTACGGCAATGCCGCCCTGCCCAACGTCATCATTTCGAAGACCGATGGCGCCTCCGACCTGCTCGAAGTCGCACTGCTGCTCAAGGAAGCCGGCTTGCTGAAGCCCTCGGCAGACGGTAAAGCGCCGGAGCTGGCGATCAATATCATCCCGCTATTTGAAACGATCAGCGACCTGCGCAACAGCCCGGCAGTCATGCGGCGTCTCTTCGCCCTGCCCGCCTATCGCGCGCTGGTCGCCTCGCGTGCCAACGAGCATGAGGTCATGCTCGGCTATTCGGACAGCAACAAGGATGGTGGCTTCCTCACTTCCGGCTGGGAGTTGTACAAGGCGGAGGTTGAGCTGGCGCGCGTATTCGCGGATGCCGGTGTGCGTCTGCGACTGTTTCATGGGCGCGGCGGGTCGGTTGGCCGCGGTGGCGGCCCGAGCTACCTGGCGATCCTGGCACAGCCGGCCGGCATCGTCTCTGGCCAGATCCGTATTACCGAGCAAGGCGAAGTCATTTCGTCAAAGTATGCAAATCCTGAAGTCGGTCGCCGTAACCTCGAAATTCTGGCTGCGGCAGCTCTCGAAGCGACGCTCCTCGATCTCGAACACGAAACCGAGCCGCAGGCTTACCGGGCCGTGCTCGAACAACTTTCCGAACGGGCTTTCCGGGCCTACCGCGAGTTGGTTTATGAGACTGAAGGATTCAATCGCTATTTCCGCGAATCAACGCCGATTGCCGAAATAGCGGGCCTGAACATCGGTAGCCGCCCCACCTCGCGCAAGGCCTCCGGGCGCATCGAGGACCTGCGCGCCATTCCCTGGGTTTTCAGTTGGGCACAGTGCCGGTTGATGCTCCCCGGCTGGTACGGTTTTGGCTCAGCCGTTGAGGCCTGGCTCAAGGACAATCCGGATGGCCTGGAAATGCTGCGACGCATGCTCGGCAGCTGGCCATTCTTCCGGACCCTGCTTTCCAACATGGACATGGTGATGTCCAAGGCAGACTTGGCGATCGCTTCGCGCTACGCTGATCTGGTGAGTGACGCAAGCTTGCGTAACGAGATCTTCGGTCGCCTGCGTGCTGAGTTCGAGCGTACGCGTCATTATCTGCTGGCGATCGAACAGCAGGACGAACTGCTTGCCGACAATCCCCTGTTACGCCGCTCGATCCGCAATCGTTTCCCCTATATGGATCCGCTCAACCACCTGCAGGTTGAACTGCTGCGCCGCCATCGAGCCGGCGAGGCAACGGAGCCGGTCGACGAACGCGTGCGGCGCGGGATCCATCTTTCGATCAATGGCATTGCTGCCGGCCTGCGCAACAGCGGCTGAACTTGGACATCGGTTCCGCAAGGTTTCAGATGGAGCACTCCGGGTTTCCCCGTTTATTCTGCTGACCCCGCCGAGGCAGGGTATTCTGTTGCACCGATTGATCGTGCATCGATCGGGTTACCGCTTGCGGGCGCAGGGGGCGAATGCGTAGTCATGCGCGGACCATAGCGCTCCCGGTACAGGGCTTCGATCAGTTCGCCAGCCGCTGCTGAGCACGGTCAGCTCCCGTCATAGGAAATCGCTCCACTTTGGTCAAGCAAGTTGTTGGATTCATAGGCAAGGCCAGGATTTATCGAATGATCACGATAAGTGATGAAGTGTTCGAAGTGCTATCACGGGGTGATCAGAAGTTGGACGACACAAGTGATATGTTGTAAGGGGCTGCCCTTGTTTGGTTTTTCTTGCTCTCCTGTCATAAATGATCACGAGTGTGATGGGCTTGCTGACTCGGAGACGGGTCAAGTGCGGGCTGCGGCACTATGCAGCCCGGCGAAGCATTCCCTTGACGCGGTTGAGAGTCGATATGCTCGACCATGGGTGTTGGTGCGGCATTTGACGCCGACACCCATGATGACTGGCTGCGGGTTCCGGCCCAATTATTCTCCAATGCCATCGTTTTCTGAGAACATCGAAACAATCAAAGACGTTGGCGCAACTCAGAGCGGCTCACACAATGAAAGCCCCCGTGTCTGCCGGGGAATGGTTAGCTGTCCTGAAGAATGGCTGTTGGGTAGAAGCCCTGCAACTGGGGGATATCGACAAGATCGAACTGGCCTTGCCAGTCTATCTGGCGGTGGCGTGGCGCCTGGCGCATCTCGTCCGACTCGGGCGCACTCATCCGGACTTGTCCGCCCGCGATTTGTTCAGCGAGGAGGAGTGGAAGGGCGCGTATCTTCTGACGAAGCAAACACGGCCAGCCACACCGCCCACTCTCCGCCAGATTGCCAGGCTCGGCGGCTTCCTCGGCCGCAAGTGCGACGGCGTACCCGGCGTCAAGACCCCTTTGGCTGGGCTTCGCTCGACTGCGAGACTTCGTCCGAGGAGTCGAAAAAATGCGTTCAGTATATCTAAAATGAATTGTGTGAAAGGGTATGCGCCGAATGAGAGCCCGTGCGCCACCGAACAGGGAGACGCAGAGCGATGCCCTTGGTGAGGACGTCCCTCTGACTCAATCGGCACCGAAGTACGATTTCGACCAGTACATTGCTTGGTAGGTGCCTATGCTCAAAGGACCAGACTGCAGCAAGGCGAGCTATCATCCCCCGTAGTGGGATGACTCGTGCCATGGGCCATCCGCTTGGCAGATCCGTCAGGGTGGATGGCCCAAGGTACAGAGCGTGGAAGGATTCGGATGACTATTTTGGGGCTCCTGTGCCAAATTCGAGATTGACGGCGTTGGTGTAGTATATTGGCATCACCCCTAGAGGGTCCGGGGTGGGCTGTCGGAGGAGATCGATCATGGCGATGCGCGTGAAGCCAGACACTGGCGAGGTGGGGCTGAAGCAACGGTACCGGGTGACGAACTGGTCGGAATACGACCGGGCCTTGGTCAACCGGGGGAACCTGACGATCTGGTTCGACGAGGCGAGTATTCGAGACCAGTGGACTCCTGCACCACCGGTGGGCCGTGGCAAGCCCGGGCTGTACTCGGACACCGCCATCCAGACGTGCCTGACGATCAAGGGGCTGTTCCAGTTGCCGTACCGCGCGACGGAGGGACTGATCAAGTCGCTCATGCGCCTGTGCCAACTGGACTTGCCGGTGCCGGATCACAACCCTATGTCGCGACGGGCTGCGCAGCTTTCGGTGAAGATTCCTCGTCGGCCGCGCAAGGGCCCGACGCATGTGGTGGTCGATTCGACGGGACTGAAGATCTTCGGCGAAGGCGAATGGAAGGTGCGTCAGCACGGTGTCGGCAAGCGCCGCACGTGGCGCAAGGTCCATCTGGCCGTCGACGCCACCACCAAGGACATCATCGGCATCGAAGTGACCCCCACCGCCTGGGGCGATAGCGAAATCTTGCCCGGCCTGCTCGACCAGGTCGAAGGCGAGATCGCCCAAGTCTCGGCCGATGGCGCCTACGACAGCCACGGCTGCCACGCGGCGATTGCCGAACGGGACGCGCGTGCCACCCTCCCGCCCCGCGATGGAGCGGTTGCGTGGGGAGACGACCACCCCCGCGACGCCATCCTCCAGGAAATCGAAGCCAAGGGACTCGCCGGCTGGAAGAACGACAGCGGCTACCACCGGCGCAGCCTCGCCGAGAACATGATGTACCGCCTGAAGCCACTGGGCGACAGCCTGTACTCCAGAACCTTCGAGCGGCAAGTGACAGAAGCTCACGTTCGCGCCGCCATCCTCAACACGTTTACCTACCTGGGCATGCCGCGTTCTGTCCGGGTAGGGCAAATTGCGTCCGCTGCATGAAGCAGCGCGGGAAAAAGGGGGAGTCATGCCGAAATTTCGCAATTAAGCCAAATGGTATATTAGTAACTGCTAATAGTGCACCAACGCCGAGATTGACGCTTCTAGATGGTGGCTCATATACTTTCGTTGGTGCCGTTGGATTTCCTATCCTCCGCAAACTTGAGAATGCTAGGAATATATCGATGAGTGTCAAATATCTGCGAGATGATAAAGGGTTTGGCTGCCGGTTTTGCGCGGTACTTGACGGCGCGCAAGATATATTTGGATCGATTTGGCATCACAATCAAAGTTACAGGGCATTAGTATCTTTAGGGGCATTTATCCCCGGGTGGACACTCATTTGCCCCCTGAAACACACTTGCAATTTGTTAGATCATTACGAGCGCTCGGATTTTTGGAAATTTGCATCGGAATCTTCAAGTGTGATCTCTAGTCGATATGGTAAATGTGCCATATTCGAGCATGGCACCCGTACTGAGATGTCGGCGACAGGGTGTGGCGTTGGGCATGCGCATGCACATCTCGTACCATTGGCATTCGCACTTGAAGATGAGGCGCGTCGAGTTGTCCCAGAATGGGAATGGCGTAATTGCTTGGCTACAGAAGTCAAATCCGCTGTCAAGGGTGAGGAATATCTTTTCGTTGCAACGCAGTTTAATGGCAGAGCAACGAAGGGAAGCTTATGCATTCTTAAAGAGCCCACATCTCAGTTCTTCCGAAGAGTGATCGCTGACAAGTGCGGCATTGGTGAAATGTATGACTATAAGAAGTATCCAATGATAGAAGTCGCATCAAGATCTGCAGATCAATTGCGGGAGTCTGCTTCTAAATTGTATGTAAGTGCATAGTGTGGCCGCGGCGGTGCAGTCTCATGAGTTCGCCGGTATTTCAATGACCATGACGAGAGGTGCAGTGGAAGTGGTTGAAGACGCGAAAAATGATCGGCACAGTGACCATGATGTAATTGACTTAGGCGGATCGCTTACAAGTCCGGCAAATATACCAAAAGAAGTGGAGCACCTCAACACCGACGAGCGGCCGTTGGGAGATTGGGAGTCACGGTATTCCAAGATTGCCCAAAAGGCCATCAAGTACGACGCTGCATATGTAGCATTTATTCTGCTGGCTACCTTGATTCTAATTTTCCTCACGTGGCGAGGGACTGTGTTTGATTTTGCAGTCAGTGGATGTAATGCTTGCAGCAAGAGTACGTTTTATAAGTATGCCTATTTTTACCTCGGAGGGCAATTGGGCGGGACTCTTTTTGGGGTTAAGTATCTCTATAACGTTGTTGCACGCGGTTGGTGGAATATCGATCGCCGCCTTTGGCGACTATTTTCACCACATCTATCAGGCGGGCTCGCGCTAGCAGTTTGCGCACTTGTTGATTCAGGTATTTTTGGATTAACAACCAAAGCAACGGCTGGCGCAGGAAATCTTTCGTTGGGTTTTATTACGGGCTACTTCGCTGATAGTGCGCTCCGTAAGATGAAGGAAATTGCGGATACAGTGTTCGGATCGCCAGAAAGCCATGCCAGTCAATCTCCACAAGTTTCGAAGGAATAGGGCCTACGCGGTGTCTTTGTGTGGAATCAGGAGTGTCGTCCATGCGAGTTGAACTCCCGCTGTCACCTCTCAGTTCGGTATTGACGGTTGTAGGGGATGCTGTAATTGAATTGCGGCAATCCGACGTCATATCAAATCGAGTGGGGCTAAAGGCATTTGGTTTGGCATCGCTCCCGGCTGACTGGCGCTCGCCATTCTTTGTTGTGTCAGCCAATACCTCGCCCACGGATGCGGCTTTACGATCTGCATTGATTCTCCTTGGTGTTAAACCAGATTGTAGATTAATTGTCCGATCAAGCGGTGTCGCCGAGTCGATGGCAAGTAGGGGAAGTTTAGAATCTGCAGAGTGCGACGTCGCTGGCCTTGCTGCTAAGATTGATGATCTGCGAAATGCATTAGCGGCACGCGAAGCAACAGGAATTAGTGAGGTGCATTGGGTTGTCCAGCAATGTATAGCTGCCAAAGCAAAGGGACATCTTTCGAATGAGCGGCGTGTTGCAGAGGACAAACGCGACTGGGTTGCTGAAGTAGAAGTATCGTCGACTAATCCAGTTGAAGCACATCGGATTCCGCTCAGAAATTGGCGAGATAATTACCCCCCTAATACCGGCCCACTGCTGTGCCCTTATCGAGCACAGTATATCCAGTGCGTGACCGCGGTTGCAAAGTGGGCCTATGGGCGTCTCATTCGAGTGCATTTTGAGTGGGTATGGGATGGTTCGCGTATTTTCTTAGTTCAAGCAGATGTCTGTGACGAAAATTCTATTGGAATAGAGCCGAAAGACTGTGTCCATTTGCCGCAAGGAACAGTTGTTGAAACTGGCCGCCTTAAACTATTCCGCGAGGCGACAGAGGAGGACTATACGCAGTATGGAAAATTGGCGAACGCCCGCTTATACCGCGAGTTGGCCTATCAAACAGTTTCCTTTTTTGTCCTGAGTGATCAAGACGAAATACTAGCGCTAGTTGAACGTAGTCAATGCAGTGACGAATTGCTTCACGACCTTAATCTGCTTGTTGTAAGGCCACTTGTGATCAGAACGGATGGGCTCACCATCGCAACTGAGCTTAGGCAAATGTTACCTAGGAGCGAAGAACTGAGGACTGCCAATGAGGCAGTGACCTGGTTGCTCGGCAAATTCCGGAGGGATGTGCTGCAGAAATTAACGAACATCGATGTCACGATTCTTGATGGCAAGCCATGCCTAATCGCACATCATTTTGTACCTGCGACTGCGGCGGCATGGTGTCAAGCAAGTCCTGACCAGCGGAGGGTCCGGATCGAGTCCCTTTGGGGACTACCTGAAGGCCTCTATTGGTACGCTTATGACGCATTTGACGTAGACACGAAGGAGTCAAAACTCGATGCCAGTACTAAACGGCCGGAGAGTATGGAAATACGTGAGCGTCGCAGGTATAAGGAACGGTTTGTTGCGCCCGATGCAGAGGGACATTGGGTACTACATAAAACTGCGGCTGGGCCAGACTGGCAGCGTAGTATCAAGTGCCGGGCATGGATAAAAGAAATTGCGTGGACTTCGAGGTGCATATCATCCAAATTAGGGTCTCCAGTTGTAGTCATGTGGTTTGTGGATGTGCCAAGGACTGTTTCCAATCATCATGTACTGCCGTGGTATCACGAAGTTTGGAGTACCGGGGCGCCACCACATAAGGCCGCGCCGCGCAGAAAACTTTCCTCCACTGCCGATGTGGTGCTTCGTGCGCGAGCAGATTGGGACAGCCTTAAATCAAGACTGGCTAGTGGTGAGCAAATTGTGCGAATAAGAGTCCAACCGGATGAGCCTGAAATGGTGCGTGATCGGGAGTTCGCTGAGGAGTTGGCGGCATATGCGAACACACATAGATTGATCGTCGAATTAGAGGGTGGGCTTCTTTCACACGCATACTATATGCTTTCAAGAGCTGGGTGTACTGTTGAGTGCGCTGACCTCGATAACTATGCGACTGATGATCATGAGTTGGAATTTCATAAATTGGTTAGAGATAAGATTCCAGAGGCAATTTTGGCTAAAGGAGAATCCGTTGTAGTTACGCGGCTGACCGGAGAAGCGCTAATTGCCGCCCTTCGTCGCAAGCTTGTCGAGGAATCGCTTGAGGTAATGGATGCTCGAACCGCAGAGGATGTTGCGGATGAACTCGCGGACGTACGCGAAGTGGCTCTATCGCTGATGTCGCGGCTTGGCATTGCTGAGGCAGACGTGGAAAGTCGTCGCAAGTCTAAAGCAAAAAAGCGTGGTGCCTTTGATGATGCGCTAATGCTTTCTAGGACTGCTGTTGCGCCTTCCATGGGTTTTCGCCAACTGGATATTAAATATGGTGATAAACTATCGCTAGTTAGTTCAACCATAGATCAAGAGGCTGCAATCCCTGCAGCAATTGAGGAATTGCATGTGGATCGGCGATTGGATGCTGCGGGTATCGCCGAGAGGCAGTTTACTGTCAGCGTGCCTGCACACGCGGCAGGGTATCGGCCAATGAGGGCGCAATTCGGACTGCCCACTGCTAATGGTGGGAATCACGACATGATTTTCGAATTACTTATTGGGCGCCAAGGTGGGAATCTGCGGATCAAGGCTCGTGTACTTAATTCCGCTGTTCAGTTGGAGCTTGACCTTGATGGTGCCAGCTCGTGATAGGCAGGACGAATTCCATTAACAATATAGGCCAGGCCTGATGGGTCAACACTTAATCGTCGGAAATACTGGTGGCGCTTTTGCTACTCCATTGCGATATCCGGGTGGAAAAGGCCGGCTTGGGCCATGGATCGCTAACGTGATTCATAGCAACGATATTGCCGGTGGGTGGTATATTGAGCCATATGCCGGCGGTGCCGGTGCGGCACTTTTTCTGCTAACCCATGGACATGTGGCACATATTGTCATCAATGACATAGATCCTGTTTTGCATTCGTTTTGGAGGGCGGCAACTGAGCAGTCCCGAGATTTGGTTAATATGGTCCTCACTACGCCGGTCACCATTGAAACTTGGCTGCGACAAAGGGAAATTATTGAAAATCCTACCAAATTCGATTTTGTTGCGGTTGGCTTTGCTTGTTTCTTTTTAAATAGGACAAATCGTTCTGGGATATTGTCGGCAGGTGTTATTGGGGGGAAGGCGCAAGCTGGCTCGTGGAAACTGGATGCTCGATATAACGTTGGGATTTTGTGTCAAAGGATATTGCAGGTTGGCCGACTTGCTCCTCGCATCACAGTACTTGGTATGGATGCGTTAGACTTGTTGACTGACGCTGCGCCCGGTTTTCCTAAGAAGACTTTGGTCTATCTTGATCCACCATATTATGGGAAGGGTAGTCAGTTGTACCGGAACTTTTACGGACCTGATGATCATTTGGCAATTTCACAGTATGTCAAACAGGCGGATGTCCCAATAATTGTTACGTACGATGCGTGTGAGGAAATATTGATGCTCTACGAAGGTATGAGAGGCTCTAAATTTTCTCTGTACTATTCGACGCATGCGGCTCGTCCGAGGGCGACCGAAGTGCTCTTTTATAATAATTTGAATATACCAGTAGCGCCATCTATGACTCGTGGCCATGTCCTTCCTTCAAATTTTTCTTGAGGTGCGTTGAGGGATAAGTAACGAATCTTATGCGAAGCCCAGTGATTTGTCTTCGCCTTATGCTTGTTTTTTCATGACTGTTCCGAACTTCAAGTCAGATCTCCCAGTTAAACAGCAATCCTCACAAGTTAAAATATAATCATAATTAGTTGTTGGCGTGTGACAAATGTAGTTTCGGCTAAGTTTTACGAGGTTGCGAGCGATCGGAAATGAACCTCTTGAGGTTCAATGCAGTTTTTTGTGAGAACCAGTTTCAGGTGGCGTTGGTGTAGTATATTGGCATCATCCCCGGAGGGTCCGGGGCGGGCTGTCGGAGGAGATCGATCATGGCGATGCGCGTGAAGCCGGACACTGGCGAGGTGGGGCTGAAGCAACGGTACCGGGTGACGAACTGGTCGGAATACGACCGGGCCTTGGTCAACCGGGGGAACCTGACGATCTGGTTTGACGAGGCGAGTATTCGGGACCAGTGGACTCCTGCACCACCGGTTGGCCGTGGCAAGCCCGGGCTGTACTCGGACACCGCCATCCAGACGTGCCTGACGATCAAGGGGCTGTTCCAGTTGCCGTACCGCGCGACGGAGGGACTGATCAAGTCGCTCATGCGCCTGTGCCAACTGGACTTGCCGGTGCCGGATCACAACCCTATGTCGCGACGGGCTGCGCAGCTTTCGGTGAAGATTCCTCGTCGGCCGCGCAAGGGCCCGACGCATGTGGTGGTCGATTCGACGGGACTGAAGATCTTCGGCGAAGGCGAATGGAAGGTGCGTCAGCACGGTGTCGGCAAGCGCCGCACGTGGCGCAAGGTCCATCTGGCCGTCGACGCCACCACCA
>Ga0208938_1000378_pt1 | contig 35991 bp, 47 predicted proteins | sample AD_UKC125_MetaG_FD_184434 | JGI IMG/M metagenome (GOLD analysis project Ga0208938, IMG submission 184434) | Active sludge microbial communities of municipal wastewater-treating anaerobic digesters from USA - AD_UKC125_MetaG (SPAdes) (version 2) | ecosystem: Engineered > Bioreactor > Anaerobic >...
TTAACTCCGACTCCGATATCTTGCACCCAAGGGCAGAGAGAGCCATCTGGAGGCTGCTGGGGCCGCAGGTGTGATCCGTGTCCTGATAGTCCTGCTGGAAATACCCAGTGGTAACCCACCCGTCATCAGCAGTATTACCCTTCACTTTGATGAGGGCTGGATCTCTATGGTTGAGTGCAACGAAGCGTTCATATCTTAGTAGCATATCATTAAACACGTCTCTTGGGATCTTTTCACCCGCCTTATCAGTCACGTAGTTAGGTTTTCTGCCCTTCTGGATTCTGAAGGCCTCCCAGCGACGCTTCATATCCAGGAATTCATCTAACCTGTACTCCTTCTTCATCATATCTCACCCCAAAATTCTTCATTCAATGCATACTTCATACTCAGAGAGTACATCCTCTGGGGCCTCCCTGAGGCTCCTTGTCAGGATCTCCATCGTCGTGTTAGTCAATGATGTGAGGATCATGTCGATGTCATCAAGGTCTGCGTGGAAGTATGCATAATCTATGACCCTGTTCGCGGCGTGGATGAACCACAATCGGTGGATAGTCCCATCCCAGAACAATGGAGCTTCTTCTTCAAGACGCCGGAGGATATTATCGATTTCCATGTAATCAAGTTGGTAGAGAACTGCCTTCTCAATATCAACCCATATCCATGATGTTTCATCTTTAACGAGTTGCTCCTGCAACCCATCGATGAATTCAGCTATCTTGTTTATCCTATCATATTTTTCGTCAATCAACTCTATTCAGCCTCCTATTTGATGAATACGAGTTTACCGCGCTCGGAGACATCATCACCGAGGACATGCCACACATTCCCCGAGGACCCCATCATCTTCACACGCCCCGAAACCCGTACAGGGTATGACTCCTTGTTACGGTACTTCAACACGACCTTGTCCCACTCATTCACTTTGGAGGGGTCCATGAGGGTCTCCTTCAGGACATCGGTGTCCCGCTTATGGATCCAGTTGTCACCCTGTAGGACTTGGACGCGGGGGGTGTATGGCATCTCTGCTGACGTCTTATCCTTCCGTATCCACGCCGTCAGGACCAGGGTCTCGCCGGGATCCAGGACACCGAGGGGCCGGCCCACCACCGCGGGGCTGTAAGTGGATGTGAGGTTTGTTTTATGGCTGTACGTGCGTCCTGGTGCGGGGATGTCTGTGACTTTGAGTGTGACGCCTCCGTACTGGTAGAGGCGGTAGTCTCCGGGGACCTGGTTGTGGTTGAAGGACTCCAGGGCACCCTCCAGTGTAGCCGCCCCATAATCGATGCTGATGGTGGGTGCAAGGCAATCATAGAGCCTATGATGATAATACAGCCTATTAACTGGCGTGTATCCGCCGAAGTCCATATTATAACATGTTACAGGATGCGAGAAGGATCCGTATGCTCCACTTTGAAGGTTACGGGCCTTGCAGCCCTTGTGCTGACTGAACCCCCAACCCAAATCAGGGTATCTATATACGACTGCATGGGCGTTCTGGAACCAACAGCCATCAAATAGAGCCCCAGCAGGATAAGTTATGAACCCATAGTCCTTTAATTCTCTTTGAATGAAGACACAGTCCTTGAACGTTGTATTCTGCGACCAAGACACGCTCGTGTTATAAAATGTGCTGTTCTGGACAATATAAGGAGAACCATATTGCCCCCCATACGTCCCTGTGAAGGTTCCTGAAGGGATGAATGTGCATTTATCTGCAAGGACTCCGTCAGCCAAAGGCATATTAAGTGTGGATGTCCACCCGATACTGCTCCTGATTGTCACGCCTTCAAAACGATAATAACCAGGATTATACGATTCAAAGGACGAATTTCTTACTGTATCGAAGAATATTGTCCTGTTATATACTCCTACGTAGTCTCCTGCCAGCCGTCCATGGCCCAGGGCCCCGGTGAGGGTCACAGTCCTCGTAGACTGGTCATAGCTGGACACGGTGTACACTCCCTTCGCAGACTCCGTCATATAGTCGTTCACAGTCCCTGCCCCGATGAGGATCTGGTCCCCGGCCTGCAGGTTCATATCCTCGGAGAGTACGACCTGTGTGGCCCCGGCTGAGGCGTTGGCTGCGAGCGTGGTCCTGTTCAGGCGTTCATCCCATCCATAGGCATAGATGTTCGGGGTTGTGATTTTGCTGTTGGATCCTTGCAGTTTTATCGTTGCCCTGACCTGTGACCCCTGCGCGGGCCTCTGGATCCGATTATCTGGTCTGCCAACCTGTAGGGTGCCCGTACCACCAATATTGATATCAGTGGCCATCTTGAGGTACGTTACGGTGTCAGTCTTCCATGATAAGACCCCATCCACTGTTAAACCGGCCAGTCCTGATGCGAAGCTGGACTGGTCGACGTCGAAGGTCACCGTCCGCCCAGCTGGGATGGTTACGGTGTCACCGTTCCCCGGGACACCGGACCCACCCCATGTGCTGGCCTGGCTCCATAGCCCGTCCTGTGTCGCGGTGTATGATGCCATACCCTATCACCTCACACATATTAACCTTCAGGGGGCGCCTCAGCGGCCTTTAACTGGTTGAAGGCCTCCTCAAGCCTCCCCTGTATCTCCTCATCTGAGAGGTCCTCGACGCCTGATATTTCGATGATGGTGTCCCTGTATATGTATATGCGTGTTTTCACGCCATTGTATTCGGATTCCTCAACCCTTAAGGGTTCAATGTTCATGGTTATCTACCTCCTATCCTTGTGAATTTGATGGGTTCCTCGCCGAGCTCCATCTTCAAGGCAGCGGGCTCGTAGGGGTTCTTCTCCGTCGTTTGGACCCTGAACTCCGCCGCCTCATCCTCACCTGGGAGGATGATCCTGAGGAGGTCCCCTACCCTGTACCTGAACTCCGCCGCATCAGGGCTTTTCTCCATGTAATCAAAGGTGAGAGTGATCTTCCGTGTCCTTGCCTCGTCCAGCTTCCCTGCCAAGTCCCAGTACAGGTTCAAAGGGTGATCTGCCTGGGACACGTCCACGTAGACGACCCGGCCCTCATCTGGGACCCCAGGGGTTATTATCCTCCTGTATTCGGCGTCAGAGTCCTCTGCAACGACAACGTACACACCCCCTGTCTTCCCATAGGGCGCGGAGACATTAGGCCCGTAGACCTGCCGGTTCTGGGAGTCCGTGTAGACCTGCGAGGGTATACCCGCACCCCTGGTGACCTGGAGTTCACGGTACTCCTGCAGGACAGGGATCAGTTTCTCGGCATCATTCAGGGCCGTTAACCTGGGCGCGGCGGCGGATGCAACACTGGACTCATCGATGGTCACCTCCAGGCCGGCGATGTCCTCACCGAGGCGGAGCACACCCCTCACAGTATCATCCACCGAGGTGAGGAGGAGTTCACGCTTTATCCCACCATCATCCGCGTCATACCTGTACCTGAAAGAGGCCTGGAGGCCGTTATCCTCGCAGACCTTCATGATGATACTGTAGGGGTCCTGGAGGCCGCCGAGACGTGCCTGGAGGCCGCTGGGCGTCCCTGTGGCGGTGAACCTGCCCCCGGTCAGGTTGGTGAGGTACTCGTCAGTCACATCGACGAGTCGCCCCCTCCAGGGGATGTACTTGAAAGTCGTTGCCCTGGCCTTCACGGGGTTGTAGTTAGGGCTCCAGTTCCTGATGAAGACCCCCGCCCGGGTAGGAGTCCAGGTTAACTGTGTTGTCGTGTGACTTGTCCATGAGACACCATCAGGGCTCCATGAGGTTGTGGCTTTCCCATCAGCGTCCACTTCGAGCATGAACCATGTCGCCGCCATCACAGAGAGGTCCTTATACTCATCAGACTGGACTTGGGTCTCGGTACCGCCGGGGTTACGGTAGTCTGTCCTCACATAGTGCTTCCCGTCACTGCTCCAATGCCTGCCGATCCTATAGAATGCCTCGAAGTTGTTGTTGGTGATGGCGAGGCCGAATGGAGCTTCATTCTTCAAGGGGGGCATGGGGATGATCCTGGTGATCAATGTGAAGCTATTCCCCTCAAGTAGGGGTGTGTGGGCGATGCAGGGCGACCTATACGTGGAGGCGCCGCCCCAGACGATCTGTGTACCCTTCGAGGCGTAGAGCTGCAGGTACCCCTTGCCCTCAGTGATCTGCCCCCCGTTCGTCGTGGTCGTCCACTGCTGGCCTATCCGGGCGTCCTGGAAGTTGTCAGCGACCACAGGATCCACCCAGACTGGTGGGAGGTCCTGCAACTCGGCGGCGGCCTCATGGGCCGTGAAATCCACGGTGTTAGCGTCATACTCGTACTTAACAGCCCCGTCGATGACGTAGAGGCAGGAGTCGCCCTCAGTGGTGGTATACCAGAACATCTTCATCCCGGGGCGGATGTACCTGCTGTAATCCCTCCCATCATCGTGGATGAGAGGATGGTTGACCCGTAGCTCCCTGAAAGAGTTGAATGTGACTTTCTCTGTGACCTGGACGGCGTCACTGTCAAGGTAGACGAGAGGGGTTTCATCAGGGTTCAGTATGAGGAGCGGGCCGACCTTGAACCGCATATTACCTCGCCTCCCTCAGTATAATCATCCGTACCGTCGCACCCTCTGAGGCTGTGAAGTCGTATCTGCGTTGGAGGGTGAAGAATTCGGAGTTCAGTGATAGTCTTCCAGTGTATTCCTCCCCATCAGTATCCGTCACCCTCCGATCCTCTGAGTCAATTATCAGGGTCTTAGGGGCGGTTATAGGGGTGTTCAGGGTTAGGGTGGCCCGGGTGACCCTCTCAGAGACTGTGACGCTCTCCACATCCTCATTCACATCGACGTAGACGATTGGGCGGGGCGGTATAAGGCTCTTATGGGTCCCTGAGGCCGGCATCTTCACCATGGGGCCATACCCATGCCCAGAGGGGACTGTGACGGGTACTGTGACCTCATATCCGGAGACGTGGTTCTTCACATCGATTTCATCCTGGAGGACATAGTAGTATGTTGTGTCATCCCAACTCATGGTGAGGGCCATCGGCTCGGGCAGGCCGTACATGTTGATATCTGGGGTGATAAGGGATAGGAATTCGCGGACCATCCTCGTCGCCTCCTCTATATTCTCACCGCCAATGTAGAATTTGAGTTTGAAGGAGATGGGCTCAATCTTCACGGATTTAATATAATTCTCATTCCAGCCCGTTAAATCCACCAGGTCCAGTTTAAGCTTCCCACCGAACTGCAACTCCGATTCATTCAGGAGCACGGCCCCGAAACTCGTTGAGGGGACACCATTAAAGTACACTGCATGTCCCAGGTCATCATCAAGGCTGTAATAGATCTCCAGGGCCACATCCCTGACCTCAACGACCACCTCACTGTCTGTGGGGTTCTCGAAGATGAAGGAGACGTACACCTCATCGAGCCACCCAGACGTGAATAGGGCCGCCCCAGTGGAGGGATCCTCAGTCTCAGGGAGCTTCCCTGTGGCCGCCTCCACGAGGCCCCACTTATCATAGCGCCAGCCCTCCTCATAGCAGCCAGTTGACTGTATGAGTCGTTTCTCACCATAGACAGCATCCTCTGCGTGTATACGTAGCGTCAAGGCTACATCCGCGTCGCCCTGTGACCCGTCACCTGCAAGGGTCGTGGTGTTGAGGGTGTATGAAACCCTGAACCCTGTTATGATCGCCCCGTCCGGGAGGTCCGGCTCCACTGGTAGGAGTTCCAGGGGCCCGATGGATCCATGTGGCTCCAGGACCGCTACGTAGTCATCCAGGACCAGGCTCCGCCATTCCCCACCCCCTCCACTGTAGACCGGGGATTCTGAGATAACAGGATCTGCGATGAGGTACTGGAAGTCCTGCTCCATGCCATTGGCCATGTGGAGGTAGACCCGGAGGTCCGTGACCTGGGTGTCAGGGAGTCTCGCGGTGATCAGGGATGGCTGCCCCGTCGGGGGGGTGAACCTGGAGATCACTTGGCCATCAGCGACGACACTGTATTCGAGCTGATGGCTACTGTAGAGCCATTCTGTCTTCTTCTTCACCACTTGGACGGGGAAGAGGAGGTACAGTGGGCGTTGACCCCATGGCAGATCCCTGAGGCGATCAGATGGGAATCTGACCTGATAGATCGGCGGATCTGGGAGGTCTGTGCGGGTGATGAGGCACCTGAGGCTGTGGAGGGTCTGGGTGGCGTCCTTGATCTGCTGCATATAGACGCCATCCTGTGATGCGGTGACTGTGAGGGTGATGGTGGCTGTCCGGGGTGCGGAGCCTCCGCTGGGGATGGTCCAGACCCCATTCGAATATGACCCATCCCCACTGTACCCGTTGACGGTGATCCAGGCCGGGAATGGTATCGATACCGTCGTTGAGGATGTTCCGAGGTCTGTGGCGGTGTAGGTGAGCTGGGTCTGGACTCCCTTGGGTATGTGGGAGTAGTCGACCTGGACAATCCCGCAGGCCGGATTAGTGACTGTGAATGTGTTCGTCGTGGACTGGCCCGTCACAGACTCCTGGAAGGAGACCTGCTTGGATCCGGGGCCCGTGTAGTACCCTTTCACTGTGAGGACAGCTGTGTACGTGGATTTGACCTGGGCAGACCATGACCCTGCAGTGTATGTCCCATCCCCGCTGGCCTCAGTTACGGTGAAATCAGATGGGAGAGTGATGGTGCAGGCAACCGGGACAGTGTGAGGCGTGTTGTTCGTATTAGTGAGCGTGAAAGTGTACGTTACAGTGTCCCTGGGCTTATCCCCACCCGTACGCGTGATACTCACAGAATAAGTGGGTGTGGTGTAATCAGCGATCAACTGGATGTGATCAACGTACATGTACCCAGGATTGTACGTCGTATTCCTCGCAGGGTTCAGGTAGGCCCCGAATGATGATGATGTCAGAGTAGACTTGGAGAATCCTGAGGGCAACTCACCAGAGGACCATGTCAGGGTCCTCTTCGTCGCTGAGGTGGGGACTGCTGATGATACAGTCTTAGTGGATGAATAACAGGAAGAACCATAATAGAGGCAGACGTACCTTGCTGGGATGTTCGGGACGCCCGTTGTCCCGCCATTAGGGTTACGTATGTACTCCTCCCACTCCACAGTGACACTATTAATCTTAGAATTGTCAGGGATTGACCCTGAAAATCCCTTAGCTATTAAACGGCCCGGCTTGGAGGCCGTCCCTGACTTTGAGGCTATGAGGGATGTCTTAGCGTACTTCCCATCATCATACTTCAGGTTCCCCGTATTATTCCAGACTGTCTCCGTATAGGTCCCGTACTGGTTCTTCTCCACCCTCTGATACGTGAACGAGGAACCATAAAGTCGAGCTGTTGGCATCAGATCACCACCCTAACCCTGAATCCTCCGACGTCCTGCACCCAGAGATCATCCTCCCCTGAGACCTTCATCGCTGGGACGCTGACACCGTAGGTTACTCCCTCAGTGTAAGGGTTATAGAGGCTTGTTTCGATCCTTGAGACTACTCTGCTCCCATTCGCCCTGAAGGCCTCGAATCCGAGCACTATCTTATCCGTCATCTGCTACCAGTCCTCCTCGCATCATTCACAGCGTACCTCCCGTACTCCTCATCGAATCTGCGGAGGAAGACGGGGTGGCTTGTGAGGCGTTTGATTGTCCTGTTATCCGTGACCGCCTCCATTATCCTCTTCGCGAGTTCCTTCTCATCCAATCCCGCGGCCCCATTGACTTCGACGTTGATGTGGACGTCCCCTGCATGGTGCTCAATCCTTGCAGGGCCCACACCTATATCTGGGCTTGTTGGGCCGCCATACCCTGTTACCCGGGGACTTGTCCAGCCATATCCTTGCTGGAAGGCGGTTGTGTCAAACCACATCCCCGCGACATTTGCTGCGCAATGGGGTATACCTCCCCAGCTCAAGCCGCAACGGATACTTGCAGGGAGCCCGAAGGCCCTGGCGAAGGCGACAACAAGGCGGGCCCCATCATAACAGTTAAATGAGCCTACCCTGAGGAGTTCGGCCGGTGACAGGCCACTATCACCATAATAGAACCTGTAATGTGTTCGCCCTATCACGCTTGAAATGAATGGGATGAACCTTGCAAGGTTCCCTGCAAGTCCTCGTGGAGGATACGTTGAGAAATCCCCGGCTTTCAGGGTGATCCCTGGGAGCCAACCTACACGGTACCTGTCAACTGTCCGGTTCACCCATCCTGTCATCCTCGTTGAGTAATCCCAGCCAGCCCCATAGCATGATGGGCAGGATAGCATCTTGTAGTATTCCTCAGCGATTTTTTGGAGGCGGCGCGCTCCCCTTGCAGTATAGGCTTCGGGGCCTGTTAGGGGTGGTGTGGGTGTCATGGCTCGTGGCGGGCCTCCCCATCCAAGCTTGGGGATGCTGGGAGTTGTGAACACCCTTCTTGAGGGCCCTCCTGCGGGGCCACCGGCCCCTGGGTTCATGACGAGGTTGTAGAATCTGCGGATGTTGGTTGAGAGTGTGTTCAGGTGCCCGGTGACTCCTGTCTTTGTGCGGCTGGCGGCGGAGATTACTTCAGTTTTCATTGAGTTGAACCCTGTCTTGATGTGGGTCATTGTGGTCTTTGTCGTGGTGCTCATTGTGGTCATAGCGTTTCGTGTGATATCCACTGAAGCATTATAGGAGTCACGCGTCTTCTGTGTTGTTTCCTCGATGCCACTCCATGTATTCACGATGTTAGTGAGTCCTGTCCTTGTGACACCATGCATGTCAGTGATTGCCTTCCTTGTTTCATCCACAGCACCCGCAACAGGTGAAGATTTCAGGGTGGAGTCTATAGGCACATTTGTCCCTGCAATATCCATACCCTCACGTATCCCTTTCGCGTACGTGCTTGCAGCAGCCCTTGCAGAGCTGGCCATGCTCCTGAAACGCTGATTCACGAGGGCTGTGTCGGCTTCTATCTGTTTATAGATGATACTCGGACTCTTAATGTGCAGCGCACTCTTGATACCGTTCCACACGTTCTGACCGAACTGTTTCGCCGCGTTATAGGCGTCATTCACTTTGTTCTTAATCGCGTTCACCACATCCCACATCACCTTACCCACACGTCCAGGGAGTCCAGTGATTCCTCCAATAAATTTTGAGACAAAGTTAGAGGCAGCCTGACGGGCCATCTCCCTGAGCTTGTTTGCCCATGCGATGATCCTCTGCACTACGATGAGGAGCATAATCCAGAGACGTCCAGGTAGGCTCCTTATGAATGATAGGAATGAGTTAACGAATCCTAAAGCCGCTGCCACAGCTTTCCCGATCAACTGTGCCCCGAACCTGCCCACTGCGAGGACCACCTCGAGGAGTATCCGGCCAACCGTGGCCTTGAACAGGTTCCAGACTACGCTCATGAACTGGGAGAAGGTGATATGGCCACTAATCAGCATCTGGAGGGCCTGACCGAATTTCGTGAGGAATGTGATCACGTTCCAGACCACCTGCCCGATGAACACCATCACCTGTATCACTGCGGATATGGCGAATCCAATGGCCTGGAAGACAGGGACGAGGTAATGGATCCACTCCGCCAGTATCCTGATGGCTGGGACCACCACGTTCGTGAGGATCCATGCGAAGGCCCGGATGATCTCCACGAAGACCTGTATCGGGCCGGACGCGGAGGAGGCGCTCTTACCAGTGGACTGCACAGCCCTGCTGGTCTCCTGGACCGGGAACAACGCGTTCTTGAGTTCATTGAACGCTTCCCCGAGTGCCTTGAAGACCGGTTGCAAGGCGGCCCAGACCTCACCGAACGCAGCCTTCAGCTCATTGAACGCCGCTCCCAGCTCGGCGAAGACCCTCTGGGCCTCACTGGTCTTGCTCCATGAATCCCAGGCTATCTTCAGTTGTTTCACGTATTCAATGACTGTCCTGATTGGATTGATGGCGAATGATATCGCCAGGCCCAGGAAACCGAACCTGGAGGCCATATCATCCACGAACTTGAACGAGAAGAAGACGTAATAGATGAAACCAGCTAATTGCTTGAGACCACCCATAATCCAGTTCAACGCACCGCCAAGAGCCCCCTGAATCGCTGAACCAACCCCAGAGAGAGCACCCTTCAGCGCATTAAACGCTCCAAGGAGGTACCCATAGATAACACTACCAACCCACTTAAGACCTTCTGCAAACTTGTTCACAGCATCCGTAACTGGCTGATAATTATAGTAGAGATACACAAGGGCTGCTGCAAGAGCAGCCACAGCTAAGACGATCCATGTGATCGGGGAGGCTGCGAGGGCCGCGTTCCAGACCCACTGAGCCGCCGCGAGGGCATACGTGTAGGCGGTCGTCGCAGCCGTGACGATCCGCTGCCAGGCCAGCGCCGCAGTGTACCTGAGGGATGCAAGGATACCCATATTCTGGGCCTCCGTGTCGACCGCCACAGCACCCGCGTGGGCCATCGCAGCCCCCACCGCAGTCTGCAAGGCCGCGGCTGAACCATACGTAGATAATATGAGGGCCTGGTTCGCGACAGTGTTCCTCACAGTCGCAAGAGTGGATGTTACAGTTGCTGCTGTCTTTGTTGTCTCAGCACCAGCCTGGGCCTCTGTCGCCACGGTGGATGTGAAGAGTGCCTTTGCCTTCGCAATCTCTGCGAGTGTCTGAGTGTTCGCTGCAGTAGCAACAGCTGACTGGTACGTCTGATAGGCCATATATGTACTCACAAGACCCCCAATCAGGCCCCCTACACTTAGGATCGGGGCGATTAGCCAGCTGAACTGAATACGGAGCTTCTCCACACCCTCCTGGAGGCGCTCATATATCGTGACATTCTCTTTCATTATCTTTGATTTCTTTTCGATACTCCCAGAGTACTTTGATGTCATCGCGGATGCTCGGCTGAGGAGCCCTGGCTGCAAGCCTAACTTTTGTTCGAGGACTGAGAGATCTCCATTACACTCCTTGAGCGCCCGGCTCATACCAGTGTACGCTGCACGACCACCACCAAACTTCTTCGTCGCTGCAGCGATGAGGACAACAGTCTGATCCACTGTGAGCCCTAACTCCTTAAATGACGCGTCAAACTTCTCCATCCACTTGATATACGTACCAAAACCGCCCACGATGTTCGCCTGAGCATATGCGATAGCATTATAATGTTTAGGGATCTCATCGAGGCGGACACCCATAACAATCAATGAATTCGTAAACCTGATAACTTCATCTCTATTCACGCCTGTAGCAAGGCTGAGGTCATTCAGAGCATACACACCACGACGTAACGAGTCAGCACTCTGAAGTCCGCTCTGTTTCAAAACCTTCAGGTAGGCGAGGACATCCTCAAGTGGTAGTCTAGCGCTGATGAGAGATGCTACGAAGCTCCTTACCTCTGGCTCTGGCATCTTGGCTGATCCCATCTTCTGGAATGTTGCGTTCAGGTTAGTTGCTTCCCTTGCAGCCATCTCCATCCCAGCAGTCAGTGTGCTCAGGGCCGCCGTGATGGCTGCAAGGCCCACAGTATCCTTACCGGTCTTCTCAACCTCCTCATTAGCCTCCTTTGTTTTATCAGCTAATTTATCAGCCGCTTCAGCACTTTTATCAAGTTCTGTGCCAAGTTCACGGGTGCTGGATGATGCTGAGATAAGATCCTTCGCATTCACATTCGTCAGACTCGTGGAGAGATTCTCAGCGCTTTGGCTCGTGTCATTCAACGCATTGCTCGCTTCATTCGCAGCGCCTGAGACATCAGATAATGGCGCTGAATTTATAGCCGATGTGGAGCTCCCAAGTTCCTCAGCACCCTTCGCAGCTTCACTCAGCGCCTGACCTGACTCTGTCGCTGCAGAACCCATCTTAGATAATGATGAAGATGATGAGTTTGCTGTGGCCTCGAGGCTTGAAAGGGCTGACTCTGCAGTTGTTACCATTGAGGACAGGTTCCCACTGAACTCGTCTAATAGTCTTACAATTACACTTATCTCATCCATACATGCACCCTAAAAAAAAATGAGGAGTGGTTTAGACCCGTTGGGCCATCCTCCTCGCCTTCCGTTTCATAGACTCTGAGACTCCTCCACCCCCATCACTAACCTCCGCGCCGAGGGCCTTAGCGAGGAATTCGCGCTCCTCCCTCAATTCGAGGTAGTATGCGTGGGCTAGGAAGACTCTTTGTTTCTCGGTTAGGTCTGATGCTCTGTCACATATACGCGCCCCTGAGTTGTGTACAGCCCAAAGGATACGTCCTTCATCTTCTTCAGCGAAATTGGTTGAGTGTGTCCAGTTCTTCCTCTGAAACGCTACTGATCTCCATGACCTTCATGAACAGGTCATTCAGGACACGGTGAGGGAGCCTCTGGATTATCTCCATCGGGGTCTCTGAGGAGTAGGCCACCGCGGTCATTTTCACCTTGGCCCTGGCCTCCTGTGTCTTCGCGAAGTCAAGTTCTTGTTTCAGTTTCTGTGTCTGGTCCTTCACAGCTGCTCTGCGCTCACCTGGGGACATATTCATGAGGCCCTCTATATCGATTGTGGCCTTCATCCCCTCTTTCTCTATCTTCTGCAGTTCCAGTATCTCAGAGCATGTAAGTGGTCTTAGTTTCACTGGTCTTTCAAGACCCTCAACCTTGTGTTCAACGTATCCTTCCCTCCCTTTCAGGAGTTCCTCAAATAATTGGATGTTCTCCTTGTTTTTACTCAAAACTAATTCCTCCTATATCATTTTAGGTTGATACGCTTGTCTCGGAGTTCACTATCTTGACATAGCAAGGTGTGGTTACTTTTGTGGTGCCATCATTGAGTGTTACTTCATCTTCAAGGCATCCGAGTTCTACTTGTGGTTCCCTGGGCTCAGCACCCTTAATTGATGTGTCAATCTTCTTGTAGTAACATTTAGGGAATGTTACGGTCATAGTGCCTGCTGAGCCGGCGTCGAATGTGGTGACAACCTGGAATGTGGCGGGTGAGCTTTCACTAGCACCTGAACTGTCACCCCAGAAGGCTTCAAGAATAGAACTGTCATCGTCCTTCATCTTCAGGGTGAGGCTACAGGACTTATCCCCTGTATAGAATGCGTAGGGGAACCTGGATCCGAATCCGCGACCAGAATCCTCCTTGATACCATTATCATATTCAAGCTCCCAGGACTTGATCTTAGGGGATTCATCAGTGCCTCCAATCGATACGTTCACCTTGTAGAACGCTATTGGGAATATCCCGCTCGGCTCATTCAGGGTTGTCCTTATATTATCCTTCTTATCCTTCTTAGCGAGGAGATCCGTCTTCATCACCGCGACTTCATCCTCTACTGAGACGTTCATCTTGTTCACAACAGTCCCCAGGAACACGTGCTCAAAGGTGTCCTTACCCACACGTGTCGTGAATGATGGTAGCGTCTTGGATTGGGAGGCATAGAATTCGTGTGTGTTGTTTGGTGTCCCTGAAGTGAAGGTATAACCTCCCATACCAAAGTAGAGGAGGTATCCTATCGTCTTGATATCTATTGGGTACTCGAATGAGCCCTTGTTCGCGTAGTACCCTGCGATTTGTCCGCGCGGGAACGCGGATAATGTGGGTAAAGGTATCACAGGGTCATCAGGGACATCAAGGCTGACTGACTCTGCTATCGTGATATCATACTTGGAGTCTGTTGCCTCAGTCCCGAAGCTTGTTTCCTTCTTAAAACCAAAATATCGTACTGGTGGCATGTATTCACCTCAAAAAATGTTTTATAATCTTAGTAGGGTTGTCTAACGTCATGTTTGAGGGTGTAGATTATTGTTGTGTAGAATGCTTGGCCAACGGCTCGGGGTATGTACTGATATGATTCTATGCTTGTCATGCGTGTCGCGCCCTTCACTGTATACCAGTCCTTGTCACTGTTAAATTTCCCTATGATCGTTGTAAGGTCATCCATGGCCCTATCATAACTCTCTGGCTTTGTACCGCGATACACTGCGAATACAACTGACTTAGCCTCTACTGGTATGTTATATGACCCCATAGTGTTCTCAAATGAGCCCTCAGTCGTGTATACAGTTGCAACAGCTCTCTTAAACTGCGGAGTCTTCTCTGGGACCCCTAACCGTACATCATCAAACAGGCCTGTTGATTCAAGAAGATCAACAAGGTTTGAACCTATATCCTTGATGTAGGAGTAATCAGGCATACTATAAACCTCCTAGGAGGAGTGAGAGGTAGTTCTCTATGTGACTTGTGGGGTCAGCGTCCTCAATCACATCCCTCATCCAGGGGTTGGGTGGAGTCCCAGGATGATGCACCCTCTTCGCAAAGCGACCATCAAAGAACAGGGCCTTCGCATGGACAGGTTCAATAACATGAGGACTTGTGCCCTCATGTACAAACACCGCGTATGGGGCCTGATTCGTGTCAACAGTCAGGACACGGGTGAACTCATCAGGAGCATAGATCACATGACTCGCCCTGAGATTCCCAGTCCTGATCGGAGCGCTGAATTTAGCATCTGACTCAAGGCTCCTCATGAAATCATCGAGGCCGGCGATTATGTAGTCCTTCACCTTATCCGCGGCCCCTGCAAGGGCATCAAGTACGCTGCGATCTATCTCGATCTCAAAGACCATCCCACAATCCACCCCCACACTCAATACCTTGTATTGTAGACGTAATCAGTCTTAACGGCTGACACTGGACTGGATTCACTGTCCAAGGAGTTCCTGTCAAGTTCCATGACCAGTTCCTGCATCAAACGATCCCCACGCTCCATGTAATACCTGACCTGGTCCTCCCCAGAGGAGTCATTAGCATTATAGAGTGCCCTGATCAGATCAGCTATAGCATAGAACTCTATAGCCACTCTGTATGTGTCCTCAGTGTACCCATCGAGTGAAGTCTCATCGTAGCCTGCTGTGCGCAGTGATTGGAGCGCTGTCTGAGTAGCATTCTCCACCGCACCATCAACAAGGGTATCTGATGGTGTGTCCACGTAGACGCTCACCATTTCAATGATCTTCTCAGTGTCAACTGAAACCATCCACACACCCTCCAAGTTAACCGTTATTTCTGCAGTATCACGTAGTATTTGGCGGATGCAGTCACTGTGACTTTCACTGTAGTAGCTGTTTTGTTTCCTACCGTCGCTGAGGCTCCGCCTTCAGCAGGGACTGATGCCAGGGCAACAACAACCTTACTAGGAGTTGCGCCGAGGGTGTGGCTCACTGTCTCTTCCTCACCCGTACCCGTCCTTGGCCCGATTATCTCAACGGATTTGTCCTTCACGACGAGTACGAGGTCATAGAGGCCCCTGATAGGGCCTCCTTTCCCTCTGATCAGTTCTGTGAACCCCATTAGCGTCACCACTATGACCTTATGAGTTGTCCTGTCATCAGGCTTCCAGGCTCCCTACTGTTGTATCCGATGTCAACCCAGAGTTCTAGTATGTTCCTGTGTGGGTAGGTGTCCTCTTTAACCTCGTTGATGTTGATAAGTGCTGGTGGGACTCCTGGGGCGGCCTGTGATGATAGTGCTGAGTATTCTGGGCTAACATACTTCTCTATGATGCCTGGAGGGGCCTTAGAGTCCATGACGATCATGTCCTTCGTGTCATCGAAGGAGTCACCAACGTTCTTGATCATCATACCATCGACTGACATGTTCTCCTCATCCACCTCCTTATCGAAGCTTAGGAGGTACTCCTGGATCTTATAGTATGGATCAAGTGATAGGAGGACCATATCAGCCTGGAATAGGCCTGTTTCTTCCCTGAATTTCTTACGTATCTTGAGGAGGTCTCCGCGGGGATCATATTCATCGAGGGCCCAGTCACTGAGGTCATCTGGGGCGGATAGGCCTGCTGTCCTAACGAGTTCTGATGCGATGTACTCGTTCAGGAAGTATGCGAAGCCTGCGATCATCCTCTGAGTCGCTAACTGTATATCAGCTGTGAACTGGCCTCTCTCAGCGTCCTTGTCAGTGTATGCGAGGCTGTAACCATATGAGACTGTGTTCCCAGAGACGACCTTCCCTGCCTGCAACTGGATCGTGGTGAGGTCTGAGGCCTCACTAGCAAGGCCAGGAAGTCCCTGCTTCCCATCCTTGATATCAGCGACCGGGTTCATAGATTCCACGACACTGGTGAACTCCCCTGTCGTGTTATCAGCTGTTGGGAGTATGTTGAGGAATGGGACCTCAGGTATGAGTTTCTCAGTTATATAGTACTCCAGGTTATGTTTCCTGAGGAGGGCCTCAGGTGGCATTGTGGTTGTTATAGCGGGCATATTATCACCTTATTTGTAGTAGTAGCCTACGAGGACTGGTATCTCAGCGCCACTATTGGCGGATGCTGATTTAAGGGCTATCTTATCAGTAGGGTCAGTTGACTTGTCTATAGTCTGCCCATCAGAGGCGACTTTGATGTAGTCCCCTGCAGTGATCGCCGCGTTTGATGACGTGAGTTCCATTTCCCTCACAGCAACACCGAATAGTTTGACCGCTGCGATCCTGTTCGGGTAGTTCCCGTAGGTAGCGTTGGATGATGGTGGTTGGCCCTGGAATTGTGGTTCGTCCTCAATGACGCCTATAGGTTTCCCTGTCACTCCACTCCTTAGTTTTTCAACGAGGAGGTCTCCTGCAAGGGCCACTATATCCCCTTTCTTAGCAGGGTACTGGAATGTGGCGCCTACCTGCGTACCATGTGGCGTGCTGATCTCTGAGACTGTTAGGTTCCCCTCTTTGAGCTCCATGGCAACCCCGGGGCCTATTTCACCATAATTGTATTTCACAACCATCCTTATCACCTGTGGAATCTTTTACGGTATTCTTCATACGTGTAGAACTCTTTCTCCTTCATATCAGCCGGGTTCCTGGACATCCTTGACATCTCAATGACCTGGGGTGCTTCATCCATGATCTTAGAGTACTCAGCTGGGGCTTTCATCGCAAGTTTGATGTGGGCCTCTGTCTCCGCGGGTTTCACTTTACCTTCCTCAATGTATTTCTCAACGAGTTTCTTAGCGTTGATCGTCGCTGCTTTCTCTTTAAGCTCATCTGCAAGGCCCTCAGTGAGTTGCTCTCCTTCTTCCCCTTCATCGATTGGTTGAAGGTTCTGGATTTCCTCAATCAATCCTCTGAGTCCATTTATAACCTCATTGAGGCGATCTATCAGCTCCGGGAGCACATCTACAGCGCCCCCAACTCCTTCATCTTCCTCAGGAACTTCTTCCTGAGCCTTTACCGTGGATCCGGTTAATTCCTCCTCTTTCTTCATGGTTTCACCTCCTGGTGTGAACTTCATCTGGATTCTCAGCTTATCATTTGATGTGTACGCATTGATGCGGTAGACGAGGCAGGATGGGCAGGCTGGTTTTTTCACTATGCTCACACCTGTCACGTCCCTGAAGCCTATGATGCGGTACCCATCCTCTACGGGTTCGGTTTCAACCTCTGCTTCTATACTGAAGGCCCTCATGAGGCCATCTTTGAGGAGTTGTGGGATGGCCTCTCCGTCAAATGTTATCTCTGTTGCGTGTACTCGTCCATTGCGGAGTTCAACCCCTGTAACCCTTCCAACCACGCCGTACCCGAGTTCCTTGAGTATCTCCAGGTCGTCCTGGTCCAGGTGGTCTATGGTGATGGGGAGGCCTCCGTCCTGGACCCTTGCAAGTATCTTCTCGTACACTTCATCTGCGAGTTCCTTGTCAGCGTAGACTTTCCCTGGTGTTCCATCCAGGAATGGGTATATGACCCCGGGGGACCACATCACAGCATCAACTTTCATCCTCTGTGGCTCCCGTGTCTCTTCCTCGACTCTTTCTTCGTCTTTAACGTCTTCAGACAATAGTATCACCTCTTACAGTGCCAAGGACCTCCGCCTGGAGTTCTGGTGGCAGGTCGAAGACACTTGGCCAGTCCACTACGCACCTGCAGTTAGGGTGGAGTGGTGGGAGTTTATCCACTTCATCGGCTCTGAAGAATGATTCACCGTACCCGTAGAGTTCTGCGCAGTCTGGGCAGCAGTTAGGATGGCTTATGACGCGGTAGTACTGGTTCGCGGGGTCTGCAAGGCCTCGCTGGTATTCGACCATGTTCCCTCCTCGGAGCATCTCTGTCCTCACGATAGTCCTTGATCTGAAGGTGGAGAGGGATTCGTAGCGGCGTGGCAGTTCTGTCATCATCTCAGTGTAAGGTTTCTTCTCAGAGACCATCCTTGACATATGCTTGAGGATGTCATCGCCAACCTCCCGGTTCACCTTCGCCATGTACCCTGAAATATCAGATTTGAGGACTTCATTGAAGAGCTCCTTCCTCAGACCGAGTGGCATGTCATATGCTGTGAAGGCCCTCCCAACGCCGCTGATAACTTCTTCAATGCCTTTAACTGAGTAGATTGGGTTAACGGCCTTGTTGAACACTTTCTCTATGAATTCATCCTCGGTTTCGCAGCTCCTCAATTCTTTCTCCCATCGTTCAGCAGCAGCCTTGAAGGCCTTTTTAAGTTTTTTCTCCATGTCTCCGGTCACTGCACGGACATGCAGCAGTTCTCGTCTCACCATCCTGCTTTTCACCTGCCAGAGCCTTGCACGTGCCTCAGTAGATCGTCAAGACGTGATTCCATCTCCGGTAACTCGCCAGGTGGGAGGTCCTCCAGGTCATTCACCGGTGCTACGCGGGTCTCAGGGGATAATGGGATTGATTCACCGGTAGCGTCCTGTATACTGTACTCGATGAGCTTCTTGAACCACTCTGAATCAGTGTCAATCAGGAGGCCGGTCGCATAGCCCTGAAGGGCTTGCAGCAATTCAATCGTGTGTCTATCAGTGAACGTCTCAAACTCTATAAGCGGAGCAGATTTAACAGCATCCTCACCGAAATTGTACTCAACAAGGCGGAGGATAACTTCATTAATGGATCCGGCGATGTCCTTATGTATACCCTCCAGGGCTGTCCTGAGAACAGACTCTTGGGTCATGGCCTGCGCATAACTGCCGCTCGCCTTGTCGGATTGACCGAGCAGGAGGGTGCCTATAAGGAACTGGCGGAGTATAACGTTATCATTGTACTTGATAAACTCAAAGAAGGCGTCACCATTCTTTGATGATTCAACAAGCTCGACACTGTCATCCTTACCCACAGTAATCTTCGTGAGGCCCTCATCAATCATCTCCAAACTCCTCAGGAGGCCTTCCTTATTCGCGGGGTTGGAGACCTTCCCAACGAGGGTGGGGTTCTCATGTTTCTGCAAGAATATGAGGAGCCATCGCATCGCGTCCTCTTTGAATTGGACGTTGTCATAGATCCCTGCAAGGATGCTCCGCCCACGAGGATCATTGAAATGTGATTTGAAGCTGAAGAAGAGGAGTTTCTCCCGTGGGATGTACTCAGGGACATCCTCTTCATCCTGACGATGGTATGGGATGTTCTGTTTTAACCCCAGGAACTCCCCTGTATCCTCATCGAAGATGAATGAATCATCATAGTAGACCGTCTCTGGGTGGATGGGTATCAGGTCATCGATGGTGAGGAGGATCCTCCCATTTATCTCCTTCGTCGTGTAGATGATTTCATGGGCGCTGAAGCCGTAGAGGATGGCGGTGTAGATGTCACGGCGTAATCTTCTCTCAAATCCGATGAGTCTCTCATAGATGTCTGAAACGAATGACTCAACATCCCCTCCCATATCCCCACGATCTTCACGACGATTCTTTTTGAGGGTCATCTGCCTGGATAGGAGGAAGCTCTCGAAGAGGTGGTATGCTGTCTCTACCTGGGTGTCCCTCATCACATACTTTATCTGTTCAAGAGTCAGATCCGAGCCTACCTGTCGGGGCCTCTCCCTACGGTACCCTCTAACACGTAATGGGGCGTCCCTTGAGCCCCTGCTGGTCACAGACCCGATAATAGATTTTATCCTCTCAATGAAACTCAATATGTCACCCCATAACCTTTATACCGCCTACCTGAAGCCCCATACGGATCCCCTGATGTTAAGTCAGCGACCTGGAGGTAGGCCCCGCTGAGGGCGTCGACCTGGTCATCATGAACACCAGTTGATGGGAATGCGAGGAGTTCCCTCGTGAATGTGTAGAGCCATGGAGCATCCCTCTTAAGCCTTAACTGGGATGTCCTGAATGCTGGGATCAACGCTCTGGCCCTATCTAGTTTACTTTTACCCTGGACAGGGGATCCGTCAAAGTTCACCCCAGCCAGGCGTCTGCGGAGGGATTCCATCACATACCTTGCAGAGGCTCCTCCCTCCAGTTCAGCCCGCGCCATGTATTTCTCCCTATAAACTTGAAAGTCGTTACGGATCGTTTGAATGATCATATCCTCAGCCTCCGCGGGTGAAAGCCTGAATCGGATGATATCCTCAAGGTAGAGGCCTCCGGAGTCGTCAAGGAGTAGGAGGGCCCCGACCGTCCAATCCGCACCGCCACTTATTGAGTCATCATTCCTGTCAGGTGTGGCTGCAAGGTCCCAGTACCTGACTGCAAGACGTGTCTGTTCTGGTGTCGGCGGCTCATCATAGTAATCAAGGATATCCTCAGTGAAGATCCTCCCCTCTATCGTCGCGGACCAATCACCATATTTAAGTTGGCGTCGGGTGATCGGGTCGAGGAGATCAAGGCTTTCCTCATATGATGCGTCAAGGTAAGGGTTTTCAGTGTAACTGGATGGAAGGAATGGTGCTGGGCCTTCAATGAATCGTCTTTTCACCCATTCATGGCCCACGCCTCCAGGGTTCGTCGCAGCCCTTGTCCTCAAGGGGACGGGGTTGTCCTCTGTCTTCCTGTTCCTACTGAATAGGAATGTGTACTGTGACTCTTGGAACTCTGTGAGCTCATCAAAGCCTATGAACTGGAACTCTGAGGACTGGTATCGGTGTTTATCCCGCTCATGCTCAAGGTAACCGAAGGTGAGGGTTGCTCCTGATGGGAATTCCCATGTCTTGTTCTCCGCGACCCACTCAGCATCTGTAGGTGTTAACCATTCATCCGCACGATCCATAAGGGCACCTGGAAGGGCTAATTCCTTGTAAGTCCTCCTAAGTAAGAGTGCATGATAATCCGGGTACATGACATATTGGAGGGCTGCCATGAGGAGAGCGTCAGATTTCCCACCCCCCGCCTGACCACCATAGAGCAGTTCCCTGTCGAGTCTGGTGAGGAATATCGCCTGCTTAAGGAATGGTTTATGTGGAATGTAAGGGTTTTTAAGGACTGTCTCAGTGAGGAAGTCTTTCTCCGCATCAGTAAATCCCCTCCGCACCTTGATTCTCATCCTCAGCGTCCCCCGCCCCAAATTCCTCCTCTAATTCTCTGAAGTATTCCTCATAATCTTCTATCTTTTCACGGTTCACTTGCAGGACGCTGCTCTCAGTCCTGCTTGTTGCCTCGCCCTGGAGGAGGAGGGCAACTTTAATCACTCGTTCCAGGTCCCCAACATCACGTATCATGACGACGCCCCGGCCCTCACGGAATTCCTCTATCGCCTGGTCGATGAGGTCATTGAGGAATGCGAGGTATTTGGTCTTGAAGTCTATGATGATCTCATGATTCCTTTCCTTGAACGTCTCTTTGATCTCGTAGCTGTCTATCGCCTGTTTCTCATCCCAGTGGAAGCGTCTCTTCCAGTTCCAGACTGTTGCCTCGGAGACCCCTATCCTTCTGGCTGTTTCTTTGACGCTCGCCGTCTTTGTGTATCCTGCCTCAATGTGGGCGAGGTAATGGTCGTATGCTTCCCTGTGCTTCTCTTCCTCACCCTTCATCATCACACCAGTATACTTCGCTATATTACACTATAATGAAGTTCAAAGCAGGATAACCTCAAACCCATAAACCGCGAGAGTAGTGAAAACAGAGATTATAACAGCGACGTTTATCCGATAGAACAATTTAAGAGTCACATTAAGGCCATAGACCTCCTCACGGAGACTGACAATGGCATCATGGAGTCCATCGAGACGATCATAGATCTCATCATCAGTCTTCTCAAGATCCTCAATACGCTCCCTTGTGAAGCCATTCATAACATTCTTCTCCCTGAGGACTGCCCTAATCTCAGCAAGGTCCCTGGTAAGGTTCTTAATGTCATCGCATTGGATTTGATGCGCTCCCACTCATCACCACCCTTAATCAGGCCTCATCCTGGCCCCCAATGTCTGAGGATTCCTCTCTGGGGAAGAAATAGTCATATGTGAATGCAAGTATCGAGAGCACAAGCGGACTATATCCTGCAAGGCCCATTTTAGCCATGAAGGCCTCAATCAGGGCCGGATTACTCAGAAGATACCCATAGACAAGGACCACAACACCAACAACGTATGTACTCAGCTTTCCATGATCAACACCCATATATCTCACCCCAATATTAGATCAGCGGCTCCCTGAGACCCCAGTTCACATAGTTCTTCATGAAGACCTCGAGTATCAGTGGGAGGTACTCAACAGCATCCTCATCAATGTAGATGCAGACACCACCCCACTCATCAGGGATGAAACAGACGGCCACTCCGACAATGAGGGCCCCAAAGTTGAGTATGTCGCAGACCTCCACAGCGTCACGCTCAACCCACTCAAAACGATCCATAAAATCGATGAGTGCGGAGTTGAAGGCATCTAAATGTTCCAGGATATCATCACTCACCATATCTCACCCCAACAGAATCAGAGGAGGCCCTCAGGTAGATCCATTCTCAACCCAGCAGTGTATGGATACACAGCGGCGAGGACAAGGCCACAGTCCTTGCAGACCATGTACCCATCCTCAGGGACATAATCCCTCCTCTGGGACCCGCATTGTGGACAAGGAGACATAACCTTCACCAGGGGACTTGAATAGTCCCCTCTCACTATATAACGTAACACAGTCAAGGGACACACCCACTACCGGGATAAGGAGGCCTGTATAGGCATATTCATACGGTAAATCTTGAGGAGGTTCCTCAGGACCGCCGCGTATAGACCCACATCCACCCCATACTCTTTGAGGATACGATAATCCTCAAAGCGGATGGTGTAGGGGAGCCGGGACTCCAGGATGAAGACTGTGAGTGCAAGGAGCACCTGCTCCCATGAAGCCCTCCGGTGGAGGTCTGAGAGTTTCAGCCTCTCCACGATCCACATCACTTCCTCGATGTCATGACTCGTGACAGGGAGGCTTGTCTTGGCATCGGATTCAAGGAATCGGCGGTACTGTGATAGTCTCCAGGACCTAACACCTTCCTTAGCGGAGTTCTTTGAGTTCCACTCTACAGTTAGCTTTGAGTTCTTTGAGTTCGCTCTATCTTCCTTCATTTTGCTACACATCCTTCATCAACTGCATAGACTGGCATGTTATAGCCCTTCGCCTTTTTGGTCCCTACCTTCACCACGCCATCCACGCCACGTATGATTGCGGTGAATGCGTTGCGTTTCATGTACCTTGACTTTGAGAATTTAGCGTTATAATTGTTTAGCACGACCTCCTCGTAGAGTTCTAAGGCTGTGGATGGCCCATTACATTCCAGGTAATTCCTTATGCATCCCTCAAAGTCCTTCCTGCTTGTGAGTGGTTGTAATTCAATGTAGTTGGTGTGCAGATCTTCAAGTATCTCTTCTGTTGTCTTTGTCTTGAATATTGCTGGTTTCCTGGGGTCCTTTGTGTTCCCTATGACGATCCAGCCCTTCCAGAACCAGCCCACCCTCGTGGAGCATTTGCGTGTGATCCAATTATAGAGTGTGTGGTATGGTACCTTCACCTGCCGGGAGAGGGTTTTTGTAGTGTATCTGTCTGGGTTGTGATAGGCATCCCAGTGCCTTGCAAGGGTGTAGAAAGGGATTCTGTCAAAGACTTCCTGTATTGTCTTCGAGTCGGCCTTGTGGAGTGGTTTTTTTACTCTGTGTTTAGATCGTCTCAGGTAGGCGCTGATTTTATCCTGGATCCTGGCAGCAAGAGACATGATCATCGCCAGTTTGCCTGTAATTCATCAAGAAACTCTCTGATCAGGTCAGCCTTCTCCTCGACATACGAGAGGTATGTTGCCTCAGCATCAGGGTCATAGTCATAGCGGATATCCAGTTTCCCGTACCCTGAACCGCTCTTCCCCCCGAGGTAGGGGCGTTCGCTCCACAGGTTCAATGCCCGGATGAAACATGATTCCTCAACAGGGTCAGTGTCTGTGAGTGTGAATTCATGATAGAACTTCGCACCCTTCACGATGACTTCGAACTCGTACTTCATCTGCGTCGCCTGCTCTCCATCCTCTCTGTCCTCCTTGTACTCCCTGAGACTATCAAGGCGGGTCCCGAAGTCCCTCGCCTTCAGGGAATAACTTGAAGGGCCATCGATGTCACAGTACTGTTTCTGCTGCCAGTAAAGTTCCTTGCAGATCGGTTCTGCAAGGTCCACCTTCAATTTGCCCTGGATCATCTGATTGCCCAGGGCAGAACCCCAGAGACTTGCTGGTGGGATGTACTTGCGGATCCCTGATTTGAGTTTCACGTCAATCATACCAGAGGATTTTGTGTTAGCCTCCAGGAGGCCCCCTGTGAAGAGAAAATGGTAGATCTTCGCTGATTTGAGGTCATAATCGAGTTGATCCAGGAAGTCCTGCATGACCAGGCGGCGGAGGTACCCCCTGATCGCATTCCCATGGATGTAGGGGACGTCCTCAACCCTCATCCCCTTCTCATCCTCTATGAGTGTGGGGAGTGTGAGTATGGGTTTTATCGTCCCATAGACTTCAGGGCCGCCGTGATGGATAGGTGTCCGGGCAGTTAACACTCCAGGGTACTTAACAGTCCTCATACTTCATCACCTTCATCCTCTGCTTTCTTCATTTTGAGTTTCTCAACAACTTCCAGGGCGAGTAGGACTGCGTAGTTTGTCTCATGTCTGAGTAGGTTCAGGGCTTCGTCTTCGTTCTCTTTGAGTGTGTTTATGTCTTTGAGGCTGTGCTGGGTGAAGCTGACACCGCACATCCTGTTTAGTTCTTCTAGGAAGGATGTGATGGTGCTCATGCGGCTTGCTGCGCGCACACGGTCTGTGAAGTATGTGTACGCTGATTTCACACCAACTTTCTTCCATTCAATGTTCCTATACGTCATCGCAAGGCACTTTGCGAGGGCGTTTTCAGTCTTCTCATCAGTCATCCTATACGCCTCCTCCAAGTATTGCGGATATTAGGCCCAGGACTACGAAGAATAGTACTATTCCCAGGCAGATCATGGTCACCCATACCCCTATCCTGACGAGGATGGGTGCCGGGTTCTTCTTTTGGGTCATCCCTTTTTCACCTCTCTAATATTATGCCATGTCTATGAGTAACTCCCATGTGGGGTTACCCTTCAATTTGTTTAGGGTGATGTTCAGGTTCCTGGCTTCCCTGACGGTCATGTCCTGTAGTTTCCCTGGGTTCACATCACCAGTCTTCATCTCCGTCTTACTGATTCTGTATTTTTCTCTGAGCTCGTTAATCCATTCTATGGTCTGGACTGCTAATTCACGGCTTAGTGTATGTGTTTCCATGTCACAGGCTAATCTGATGATCTTCTGGTTGGGTTGGTTCAGGAGGCCGTCCATGATTATCCAGCCTATCTTCTTGTACGTCCTTGTCAGGTAGAGGTAGTATGGTTTGTCTGGTGGTTCTTTGAGGATCTGTGGGAGTTCTGGGCGTTTGAATGGGTGGAATTTGTCTTCTGTGAGGATCCACATTGTCCTGCGGAGTTTGTTGCTGTCTTTTTTGAGTGTCATGCAGTAGGGGCAGATGACGTCTCCCCTGCTTGTCTGGTCGGTTGTTGTGAAGGTTTGACCTAATCTTTTTTTGTGTCCTTCCTTGTCTGTTCGTGGCATATGCAGCACGTTCCTTGTTCTTTTCCTGGTCTTAGTTCTTTTTTTGTTGCTTTAGCGTACATTGTGCTGAGTTTCATGTTTTAGTCTCTTTTTGTTCTGCTATTAAAAGTAAACGAGGAATAGAAAAGTATATATATTAGTATCCAGAATAAGGTATATCATGGAGTGTATAGGTGGAGGGAGGAAAACATTTATATACTCCCTCCAACAGAATACACTCAACGGGGTACAGGTGAAAACACCTGAACCCCACAAGAAAATGAGGTGAGGTAGATGGTGAATATGCGAAAAGAAATTGTGGAAATATGCGCGGAAGTAGAGATCGCGCATGGGGCCCTTCTCAGGGCCTCCATGGGAGACACCGTGGAGGCCCTAAGGGCCATCAGCGAATACAACCAGGATGGGGAGAACCCCTTCCCCATCCTCGAAGAGATCTCCATTGTGGGTGGGGAAGAAATACTCCACCCACAGGGGGAGGAGTTCTGGGAGGTCCTCTGGGACCTCTCAGACTTCCAGGAGGAGGACGAAGACCTCCTCGAGGAGCATGCGGTAGACCTCTACCGCATAGCATTCGACCTGGCCCAGGCAGGGGTCCAGGTCGTCCTCGTCGCAGGGTCCTGTGGGCTCTGCGACGAGGAACACTTCTGGGTCGCCGCCCCAGCGACCCAGGTAGAGGCCCTGGCCGACAGGGTCAGGGCTGGAGAGGTCTACAACGTAGACCTCAAGGAGGTGGAATAAGTGAAAACTGACGTCATGGAGGGTGTGCGCAGAGCCCTCCTCAAAAGAAATGGGGACGAGTTCCTCGTACGGCCCGGGAAACTCGCCCAGGCCATAACAGGGGAGTCCCACCCCAACGCCAAGGGGTGGGAGATCGTAAGGGTCGGAGGCATAGCCGCCGAGGATGATGTTGATTTTTACCAGCCCTACATGGGGCTGGGTAGGATACTTGTGGCTGCGGAGGTAGAACGGTGGCACTGGACCGGGACATGGATCCGGGAGGGCCTCTACCTGTACCGCAGGAGGGATGAAACCCTCACAGTTATCGCTTACGTCGAGTCCACTGGGAGGGTTGTGCCACTGTACAGGGTGGAGGGCCCGGTTGATGAAGGCGTAATAGCCTTCATCGAGGACTTTTATCGTGGGGTTCTCAGGTACGAAATCGACAGAATAATCCACGCCCCAGGGCTCACCACCCTGGGGAAGTATAGGAAGCTATGCGGATGGCTCGAAGCACGGGGTCAGCTTAAATGGGCTGACCCTGAATATGTTGAGGAGGCGATTAACCTCCTCGAAGAAGAACTTGAAAGGAGGGAGGAATAGTCATGAAAAGAACAAAAGAGGAGCTGGAGATCATCCAGCTCGCCAATGAACTCAAAGATGAAATCCTGGAAGAATACGAGGAAGCTGAGATGGCCTTTGAGGATGCCCTCAAACTCGTTGAGGACTTCTACTACCCAGAGGAACTCGACGAAGACTCAGTAGCCATCCACTGGCTCAGCTATGAGGATGGTCAGACCGCAGAGGAACTCTTCGACCGCGTCATGAAATACATCGACGAGAGGGGTGGTGAAGGTGACTGAGTTCACCTTCACCGCCAAACCTGACAGGCAGGGGAGGATATCAATCCCCATAGCCGTCAGGGAAGCACTCGGCATGAAGGATGATGAAGCTGTCCTCCTCGAGATCAGGGTGAAGAGGATAGTGTAGTTTTATTGAGGTGAGATAGATGAGTACAGAGAAAAGGTTCAGGTTATCCCATATTCTTGGGATGACCTTGAACAGACACGAAATAGTGGACAAGATGTCCCTTGATGAGTTCCTCAGGGAGTATGACATCACTCCCGAGGAATTCACGGCCCTCCAGAAGGCCCTCGTCTTGGGCCGGTGGAGGGTTATTCCTCGGGATCGGTGAGCCACCTATAACCTATTTTTTCTTTTTTTATACTTCAACACAATCAATATCCCTAATTTTCCATATTTGACCTCCAAACGCTTTCACCTGCTCAAGACTCAACTCCTTACCCCTGAATTCCTCAGGGACATCGGGTAGGACCATATGATAATAATCCACACCCTTACGGAGCAACCTCTTGATGAGGTGGATGGGGAGGATGCCGTAGACAGCATCACCCTTCTTCATCTGCAGGATCATCTGATCACTGAGATGCCCTGCGACGAAGACGTCCCGGTCAAGGCCTTTACCATTCAGTTTAGCCTTAATCCAGTTAACAGTGCTCTGATGCCGTGTAACTATGTATATCATATATCCACTCCCCATACTTCGCTATATATGTCTATAACGATGAAAAATCATCTAATCATCCAGGAACACCGTCACCGCCCCGATGATACCTATCATAGGCCTCCCAGACCTCATCGAGTTCCCCTGCACCATATGCTTGTATGTACCTCCTGACAGTCATGTATCCGCCACCGAGGATCTTCATGAGCTTCAGGATACTCCACCCCTCCTCAACGTGTAGCTTGTAGGCTTTATGGAGCTCAAAGATGGTGAAGGGGCGGGGATGCTCCCATCCCACCTTCATGAATCTCCCTTCCTGGTTTACACGCCACCTGTACGGGTATTCAATTTTATTGACAAGTTGACGCACACACCTCTTACTGATCTTAACAGTCGCAGCGATTTCAGGTATAGTGTACCCCAACGTGTAGAGCCTGTGAACATTCGCCCTGATCTCCTCCATATCTCTTGAATTATGGACTAAACCCTGCCTTGACAGGGTTCTCCATACACGCTGTCTGCTTACTTTAAGAGCATCAGAGATTTCATCGTATTTATACCCCTCCTTCCTCAGCCTGATTATTGAGTCCTCGATCTTCTTTGACTCTCTCTTGTTCAGCTCCCACCATTCTTTAGACGCGAATTCAACAGATTTCATGAGCATCACCGTCAACTCATCCTCTCATTGCTTGTTTTGAATCCATTCTCACGGTATCCCCAACACCTGGCGCACCTCTCAGGTTCATCTATCTCCATAAGATAACCCTGACAGGAGAGGGGTGATATGACCCTCGTCACATACTCCTCTTCAGTGAGATGATATCCCTTGTATTCACCGTTATCTGTCACGACTTCGAAGAGTTCATGGGTTGTGAGAGGTTCGTCAGAGACTTTGAGGGCTTGGATGGTTTCCATGTATAATTCCGCCCAGATAGTCCTGGGCGCGGGGCTTTGATGGACTTGAACATTGACGTGTGGTTCCAGGGTGAATCTCGGACCCCTCGTAGTGTTATCCACCCTCACCATACCCTCACGTTTCAGTTGTGAGAGCGTGTATGCTACCATCTTCCTGGTCGGGGAGGATCTACTGTGCATCAGACCCTCCTCGATGATTTTTTCACAGACACCATCACTTGAGAGGCCTATCTCATCCCCGTATTTATCGACGATGTATAGGACGGCGTTTTTAAGGTTTCTGCGTCTTAGTTTCACGTTTGTGTTGATGTGGACTGTTGTCACGACAAATCCCTTCCCTTTATTCTCCTATGATCCGTGGGGCCAGGAGAAGGTTCGCTCTAACCCCAATGTCTGAGTACTCTAATTTAATTGGTTTCTCGTTGTCCACGTGGATTGTAACGGTCTCAAATCCGTCGAGGATAAGTGGTTTGAGTTTCTCTATCGTGAATTGGCTTAAGTACTCCCCATAGACTTTCTCACCATGCCCCTGCCGGGACATGACATGGAATCCATTGTAATCCTCAGGTGTCATGAGGTACAGGTAGTCTTCATCGACTTTGATCTCGATCGCGTCAGAGGATGTGAGGGCCGCGTCTTTGAAGAATGACGTGATCATGTCTGTGTTGACTGTGATCGTCGCATTTAATTCGAATGTGCCCATGTCGACTGTTGGGGTGGCGTATTCTATGTCAGGGCAGAGTATTGTGAACCTTGTTTCGTCTCTCTCTGTGGACCTGGTGACGATGAGGGACGTGGTGTTCTCCTCGTCATCTGTATGGTTGGTGATTGTGATTGTGTTGTTTCTCCCTGTGAGTTTGAGGATGTTGTTGAGTTCTTCGACTGGGACTGATAGTTCCTCGTTCTCTGGGACTTTGTAGTCTGTGAAGAAGTCTGGTGTGATCCTGATGTTGTAGTAGATGATGTGTGACCCGTCCATGCCTTCGAGTGTCAGGGCCTCTGGTGTGGCGTGGATGGTGGCAATGTCGACGTTTATCTGTGTCAGCATGTGTGTTATGCTGTGCAAGCCTGCTGGGTTGTCGGTTGTGAGTCTTATGGTTTTCACTGCTTCATCCCTCCTATGAGGAGGTCTTCTATGGTTATTGTGTCGATTATCTCTTTGATCTTTTTGATTGACTCTGTCCTTGTCCTGTATATTCCTATTTCGATGGTTGTCTGGCTCATTCCACCTGTGGTGGGTGTGAAGTGTGGCTGGAATTCTTCGAGGACGGCTAGGCTGACTCTGTATTTCTTTTTAGCGAGTTTTTCTAGGGTGGGTTTGACTTTTATGGAGTAGCCGAGGTAGTGGGTTAATTCCTTAAAGTTCCACAATCTCTCATTTTTATCATTTCTCATCTATCTAACCTCTATATTCAGTTTTGGTTGTTCTTGTTGAGGTAACCCGGGGTTTTGATGGGTTTTGATGGGTTTCCGGGTTATCTGAGGATTCTGAGGAAAAGTAACCAAAGTAACTTTGGTAACCCATATATAAAAGGTAACTTGGTAACCAAGGTAACTTAAGGGTTTGACCAGTTTTTTCTGAGTATAGGGTATCACCCCTCAGGTTCAGGTTACCTTTTTCGGAAATCGCAGAGAACTCCTTTTTACTGAAAAAAAGGCTCTCCAGGCCTCTAAAGGTAACCTCATGGTTGAGGTTACTTTGGGTTACCTTCAGGTTACCTCTTAGGTTCACCTAAAAATCCTCCTCTTTTTCTAACATGATTTCACTTAAATCAACAAACTTAACAAACTCATCAAAACAGATATGCATACACTTCATCACCCTCCCTGACACCTTGACAGAACCATACATCCATTCCTCACCCAGGATGTCAGAGAGGCCTTTCAACGTCAACGACAGACCAAGCGCCCTGTTCACAGCATCCTTAAAACCTCCTGTAAATACAACACGCCGCCCCTTATACCCCTCATGTAAGACCATATAGGGTATAAGTCCATTCAACAGGACATTCTCAGCCTTCTCAGCGAAAGAGACCCTGAAAGACCCTGAAAGATCCCTTTGAACATTATATTCTTCACTGTCAACCCATTTAGCCTTCCTGACCTCATTGTTGATCTGCTCCATAATGAAGATCCTCACCTGTTCCCTGATATCATCGTCCACATCCTCAAGACTCTCTGTCTCTGACCAGCCAAGCAACCACTCAGGAGGCTCCAGGCCAGCGTCAGCATAGAATCTCAGGATGATACTGTTCGCAGCGGCCTTCCAATCATCTGTGCAGAGCTCCACGTCCTCGATGAACTCCCTGGCAGCGAATGCCCCAAGATTATTCAGAACCATGAGCGGACTCTTATGTGGCGTGTTAATCCTGAATTTCTCGTTAAACTCCTTCGAATCCTCATCATTCTTCCGCTCTGACTGGACGAAGTTAATAACCTCTAATCGTCGCAGTAATGCGTCATCTGGTGGCAGGTAATGGTTTGAAGTGAATATGACTGGTGAGAGGCTGGGTATGTTTTTGAATACTTTACCTTCATGTCTCCCGCGTCCTATCGTTGATTCGACCATCACCTTGATCATCTCAGCAGTGCTGGGACGATCAAAACAGGCTTTTGGTTCATTAATGATTATAGGGAATGTTGATTGGCTGATCCTATGACCTACCCTTGCTACTGTGTCGAAGCTGGATCCTCCGACATCGTTTTCACTTGTGGGGTAAGTGTAAACGTATTGACCTATCCTCGCGACGCTCGTTTTCCCTGAACCTGAAGCCCCATAGAGGTACAGGTAGGGGAATAGTGGGGCGCCGACTTGTTTACGCACATAATTGAATGGTGCTATGATACACCATTTCAGGACTGTTGCTAGCTTTACAGGGTCATCAAAGTATTCTGAGAGACTTGAGAGTAGATCTGCACATGCCTTGATATCCTCTGCGGTGACGTCTTTGATATCATATTTGACTGAGTATATCTTTCCCTCGTTCTCGTTGTAGTAAAATCCGGGTGTGTCAACTCCCCTTTCAATCACTGCGTTTCCCTTGTAGGCCATCCACCCTATTATGGTGGCCAGGACATCCCTGCAAACGTTGTGATAGAATATACGCCCTGATTCTTTGAGTGTTTCAATGTGATATTCGAATGGTGCTGGGCCTTCCGTGAATCTTTGTTGTGTTGGTGATATCCATTGTATCTTGATTTGTCGTGTTTCGCCTGGGAGTGGGGATTCATAGATTGATATTCTTTCAGGGTAGGCGTCTATGACTATTCTTTCCTCTGTGATTGATTTACCCTTGATGTTGATTGTCTTAATGAGCAGCACCCGGTTGTCCTTGTCGTCAAGATAGATTTCGCTGTCTCCATGGAAGGGTATGGAGATGACAGGGTCTAGTTTGTAGGATTTAATAGATTTGAGTAGTTTATCTGTTCTTTCGTCGCCGAGTAGTAGTTTGAGTGTTTTCACAGGATCCCCATCTTGGGTCTTTGATTTGATAGTTTCCTTCACAAGGGCCTTGATGTGCACCTTTTTTGTGTATGGTTTGTTGTAATACTTTTTTATGGGTATTAAGGCATTGGTTATGTCTGTTTCTGGGATGTTATGGTCGCGCGCGAGTTGTGTGACTGCGATGATGAAGTCCTCTGTGTCTAGTCCTGATGAGAAGTAGTTGTCCTTCAGGGCTTCTTTGAAGTTCATATATTTACACCCCAACTTTTATCATGTACATTACATTGTTTTTTGTTTACATGACTTGTTGGGGTGATGAAAACATTTATACGACGTAAAACTAATGTAGTACTGAGGGTGGGTGGGAACTCAGTTTTTTCTGTAATCCTACTCATCTATCTCACCCCATACTAATTCTTCTTCATTCATATTTCATGTTCCTCCGTCATATCAATCCCTTATTCTTTAGATATTTCTCTACATCCATGTCGTTGAGGATGCTATCCAGGCCATCCCTGAGGAGTTCCTGGATAGATATCGTGACGCCATAGTCATTCTGCGCCGACTCTAAAACTGCTTTTAGTTTTGAGTATTGGCTTGGCAGGACACTGACACTCGACGTTATTCGGATCATATTCCCTTTTCTCACTAAATTCACCTCCTGAACAGTTCTAGTATCGACTATGACAGTGATGCATATAAATGTGTGCAATATTCCCTATGTTTATATATGTTTACCCCAATCTTATTAACAGAGCCCAAAACGAAGAGATGGGCTATATGTGAGGTGAGATAGATGAGATTGGAGAAAAACACAGCCTACATGTGCAAATGTGACGTCCAAGCAACTAACATCATCACAATACTACTAGTTGTGATGATGATGGCAGCCCTCTTCATCATCCAGATTGAGGGCACATCAGGGGTGGTCCCATGATGGCAACTATCAAATTCGGTTTAGAATGGGGAGACAAGGTCTCACTCAAAGTTCAGGATGGCCGGATTGTAGCCAAATTCCATGAAGGGATTTATGATGGTGAAAGAGAATGGGTTGAGTGGGTTGAAATGGACCCGCACAGGATCATCTCTCACATCCTCCGACTGCAGGATAAAAATGCTAAGACTCCTTCAATGATAAGGGAGGAATAAATGATGACAAACCAACCCAACCTGCCAGAGAAACCAAGAACCACCAACCTGTTCGCCTTCGAATCACCTGAGATGATGGTTAACACCGCGACGAAGATATCCAGGACACTCACAGATATAATAGAGGGCGCGAACCTCTACGTGGACATAAAAGGGAAAAAATATGTCACTGTAGAGGGATGGACAACCCTTGGATTCCTTGTCGGGGTCTATTCAGTCATTGAGGAGACCGAGAGGCTTGAGAGGGAGCCTCATAGTGGCCGTAAAAAGCCCGAAATAATATACAGGGCCAGGGCCACTGCAAGACGCTCTGATGGGACAGTGATAGGTGCTGCGGAGATGATCTGCAGTAGCTACGAAAAGAACTGGTATGGGCGGGATGAATATGCTATTCAATCAATGGCTGAGACGAGGGCTGTGAGCAAGGCCCTCAGGATGCCTCTAGGGTGGATCGTTAGCCTTGCAGGGTATGCACCTACACCTGCAGAGGAGACTGACATCCTGAGGAATACGCGTAACTCTGAGACGAAGCGTAACGCGAAGACAAAGAGAGAGCCTGACGCTGTAGACGCACAGGTCGTTCCAGAGATCGTTGAGGATGAACTCTCTGATGAGGAGATAGAGGAGTTGAAGAAGACTCCCGCCCTTCTTGGAGTGATCGAGATACTTGAGAAGCAAGATCTTCCCATCACTCGTGAGAATATAAGGGAGGTGATCATGAAGAGAAATCTGAGTGCTGAATACCGTGAGAAACTCTTGAATATGATAGAATGAGAATGATCTGGGGGCCTCTTTGAGGGGGGTAGGAAAAATAGAGTGGCCCCCGGGTCATACATCATCATTACATTTTTTAGATATTTAATATTACCTATCTGATTGTCATGTACGTTCATTCATGTTCTTCTCTGATTATTTCCTCTATGATCTCCCTGTACTTTGACTCTATCAATCTGAAATCGTCATTATGCATGCTTTCGCTATTGTTTTGATGATAGTATTCGTATTCTGACAATTCATGACAGATGAGTTCAGCGAGCCCATACCTCTCCAGGCTTGCAGGGTTCCCTTCGATGACTATCACCTTCATCTCAGGGTAACAGTAGGCGGTGGGGAGGAAGCATCTTTTTCTCTCAAACCTTACAGTGATCTCATCTAATGAGGGGATGTCCAGTTTACCTCTCAATTGCATGAAGCGATTCATCATTATCCTACACCATCACCACAAACTAATAGATCAGGCCTCCTTTCATGTATATGGAACGGGTTATATGAGATAAAGCAGTCCTTGTTCAGGTTACACACACCAAACCCTTCTGGACTATATGTGAGGGCACCAGCCTCAGCATAACCTGACCAGTACTTCATGAAATGACCTGACAGGACATAAACCCTCTGAGAGACACCCTCAGGACTCCAATAGAACTCCCTGTACGCCCCAGCCATATGGAGGTGCCCGTAAAGATACAGGTCAGCCTTAAAATTCCCAAGCTCCCTCACCACCTTCCCATACGCGAGGTAGGGTGACCTGCTACTCCCCTTTCCATGATACGCCATCACCTTAAACTGACGACCATTTACAAGGAATTCGTCATGGCACTGATACCCATACCCCACCCCAAAGTCCTCAGCAAGCAGCCGGGTCAGGTCAAGGTCATACATCCTAATAAGGCGCTCCTCATGGTTTCCCCTGCAGAAGAAAACAATATCATCACTTATTGGCTTCAAAAGATCCCTGATAAAGCATACCTGATCATCGAGGCTCATGTCCTGCTCAAAGACACTGCCACCAACACGTTTATCAGCAGTCTCCAGGAGGTCGCCCATCATATACACACGTTTAGGGCCCTTCAATTGATTAATCGTCCTAATCGCGTACTCAATATAGTCATAATTGCAATTCCTCGCCCCTACATGAAGATCCCCGAGTGGTATGATATGAAGGCGTCGTTTATGGTGGAGTTCATACTGATCTACCAATAAGACCCGCCTCCACTACTTTATTAGGAGTATGCTGGGTTGTGACAGGTTATTTATCGCCTGAACTACTTGTCCTTGAGTGAACTCTCGAATCCCCTTCGTTGGGTCAGCTATCCTCACCACTCCCTTCTTCCTGTTCACGCCGACGAGGTAGACATAGTGACCGAATGCTCCACGCCAGACCACTCGACCATTCACATCCGTGTCAAGGCCTGGCCGGGTGACAAGGTGTATTATGACTTCCCCGCCACCCTCAACGTGTTTAATGATCGAATCCCATCCTATTGCCTTGAATTTTTTAAATTCGGCTTTAAGTTTCTTTTTACACTTATTCGCTGCATAAGTGATAGCCTTCAACATACCTTTATGGTCTGTTCCCTTCAATGTTGTCCCAGCCGCCTTTGTTAACTCCGACTCCGATATCTTGCACTCAAGGGCAGAGAGAGCCATCTGGAGGCTGCTGGGGCCGCAGGTGTGATCCGTGTCCTGATAGTCCTGCTGGAAATACCCAGTGGTAACCCACCCGTCATCAGCAGTATTACCCTTCACTTTGATGAG
>Ga0208938_1000382_pt1 | contig 35676 bp, 26 predicted proteins | sample AD_UKC125_MetaG_FD_184434 | JGI IMG/M metagenome (GOLD analysis project Ga0208938, IMG submission 184434) | Active sludge microbial communities of municipal wastewater-treating anaerobic digesters from USA - AD_UKC125_MetaG (SPAdes) (version 2) | ecosystem: Engineered > Bioreactor > Anaerobic >...
CGATAATATGCAATAGCAGATTGTTTGTAAAGGCATATTATTACATTTACATGCCTACACTTTTTGCCGACTTCATGACTTCTTACAATGAATCCACGACTTACCTCAAGGGGTCCGGGAAGGTCCGTCAGGGTTCGATCAGACCCTGACGTATGGCCATACGGGCCATTTCTGCGGGGCTTGAAACGCCAAGCTTGGCCTTGATCTGGGTGAAATGGTTACTGAGGGTCTTGCTGCTCAGGTGGAGGATGCTCGCGCACTCAGGCAGCGTGTGCCCCTCGCTCAGCAACTTGAATACCTGGAACTCGCGTTGCGTCAACTGGTTGAACTGGTAAGCAGCAGACGTACGGTAACGGCCCATGAGTGCCGGCAACATGTCATCACTGACGAAAGATTCGCCTCGCGCGATTTTCTTGAGTCCCTTCAGCAGGGTATCGACCTTGCTGCCCTTGGTGACGAAACCCAGTGCGCCGGCTTCGAGCGCCCGCTCCAGTAAAACCGGCGAGTTATGCACACTATAGACGAGGATGGCGGCCTGCGGGTCGAGCAACCGGATGCGCCGAATGGCCTCGATGCCGCCGAAGCCGTGCATGCTGAGATCCATGACCACGGCATCCGGTCGCTGGGAACGGTACTCGGCGTAGGCCGCTTCGCCACTGTCAACCTCCAGCAGCACACGCAGTGCCGGATCGGAATTGATCAGGCTGCGCAGGCCGGCGCGTAGCGCCGGGTGGTCGTCGACTACCATCACCCTGACGGGGTTTGCTGTCGAATTGAAAGTGGTGCCGCGCCCACCCATGTACACTCCCTTATCGCCGCCGACCGCAATCGCGAGGTCCGCGTTCCCTGCTGGCCGGCGTTATCTTCGATCAGCCCCGCCAGCGTCCGTACAGTCTGGCAAGAGCGGCCAGCCTTCCGGCATGTTCCGCCTCGACCTGCTGCCAAGTGAACCGCCATTCCCAGGATCCCTCGCTACGGCTCGGCTCGTTCATGCGATGAGCCGAATCGAGACCGAGCACATCCTGCATCGGGATAACGCAAAGCGATGCCACCGACGAACAGGCCAGACGGATCAGGTGCCAGTGCACCTCAACTCCGGCCTCTTCGCCAATACCCAGGTAAGAGCGCACATACTCCTGCTCCGGGCGGCCAAGCGACTCCCACCAGCCACGGCTCGTGTCGTTGTCGTGGGTACCTGTATAGACGACGGTATTGGCGTCGTAATTGTGCGGCAGATAGGGATTCCTGGCGTCGCCGTCAAAAGCGAACTGCAGGATGCGCATGCCGGGCAAACCAATCGACTGGCGCAGAGCGTCGACTTCAGGGGTGATGATGCCGAGATCTTCGGCGATGATCCGCAGCCGCCCCTGAGCGTCGCCCAACTCGCGACGCATGGCGGTGAAAACGTCTTTCCCCGGCCCTGGCCGCCACTGTCCGTCGACTGCCGTCGCGGACTCGGCGGGAATCTCCCAGAAGGATTCGAAGCCACGAAAATGATCGATACGTACGATGTCGCAGAGCCTCATCGTTTGCCGCATTCGCTCGACCCACCAGCGATAGCCTTCGGCGGCGTGCGCCGACCAGCGATAGAGCGGGTTGCCCCAGCGCTGCCCGGTAGCGCTGAAGTAATCCGGGGGGACCCCGGCCACCACGCGCGGACGCCCCTGTTCGTCGAGTTCGAAAAGCCCTGGATTGGACCACACATCGGCACTGTGTGCGGCAACGAAGATCGGCAGGTCACCGACGATCTCGATGCTGCGCGAATGGGCATAGGCCTTGAGTGCCGCCCACTGCTGGTAAAAGCGCCATTGGCAGAATTGCCAGAACCTGATTTCTTCGGCATGCCGGGCCTGTGCTTCGCCTAGTGCCGCCGGCTGACGATGGGCCAATGCGGCCGGCCAATCCTGCCACATTCGGCCGTCTCCACCGTGGGCAATGTCCAGGGCCATGAACAGCGCGTAGTCGTCGAGCCACGCGTGTTCATCGGTGCAGAAGGCTTCAAAGGCCGTGCGCTCGGCGGCATGCTTGCGCCCGAAGAAGCGTTTGGCAGCCCGGCGCAAATGGGCAACCCGGAAGCGACGCACCGCGCCGTAGTCGACCTGGCTTTCCGGAAAGACCGGCACCGACGCCAGATCGGCGTCGCTGAGCCAGCCGGCGTCGCGCAGTTGGCGCAGATCGATCAGCAGTTCATTACCGGCAAATGCCGAAGGGCTGATGTAGGGTGAATTGCCCGGCCCGGCGCTACCCAGCGGCAACACCTGCCAGCACGACTGGCCAGCGGCAACCAGCCAGTCGACGAAGTGATAAGCGGCCGGTCCCAGATCGCCGGAACCATGCGGGCCGGGCAGCGAGGTCGGGTGAAGCAGAATCCCGCCACGGCGGAGATTTGAAGTCATGCTGATCCCTTGTCTGGAGCTTGATGTCGTCCGCTGCCGGGATATGGACGGATCAGGTCACAGCCCCGGCGGTCGGAAGTCAATAGACTTCCGGAACGTACTTCAGCGGCAGATTGATTTCCTTGTAGTCGCCTGGCTTCTGCCGTTTCGGCAAGGTGATCTTTGGCTGCTTGACGACCTCGTACGGGATGCTGCTCAGAATATGCTTGATGATGTTCAGGCGTACGCGTTTCTTGTCGTCGGAGCGGGCGACGAACCAGGGTGCCCACTCGGTGTCCGTTGCCTTGAACATCTCGTCGCGCGCGCGCGAGTAGTCGTACCAGCGGTTGTACGACTTGAGGTCCATCGGCGACAGCTTCCACTGCTTGCGCGGATCGGTAATGCGTGCCTCCAGGCGGCGCGTCTGCTCATCCATATCGACTTCGAGCCAGTATTTGAGCAGGATGATATGGTTGTTTTCCCCAACCATCAGTTTCTCGAAGAGGGGCGCCAGTTTGAGAAAACCCTGAACCTGCTCGTCGCTGGCGAAGCCCATGACGCGTTCGACACCGGCACGGTTGTACCAACTACGGTCGAAGATCACCACCTCTCCGGCCGCCGGCATGTGCGGCAGGTAACGCTGCACATACATCTGGGTCTTCTCGCGCTCGGTCGGAGCCGGCAGGGCAACGACACGGAAGACGCGTGGGCTGACGCGCCCGGTGATCGCCTTGATGGTTCCCCCCTTGCCGGCCCCGTCACGGCCTTCGAAGAGGATCACCACCTTCAGGCCCTTCTCGATCACCCAGGTTTGCAGGTGTACCAACTCGGCCTCGAGTTTTTCGAGTTCCTTCAGATATGTCCGCTCGGACATTCTTTTCGCCGGCTTGCTCTGGGGCTCGCCCTCGGTCAGCTCTGCCGGCAGTTCGGGGCTAGGGCTGATCACTTGCTCGACCTTGGTATGCTTTGCCGATTTGCCTTTCTTGCTCATTGACTTCTCCTCTCTGATACGCTTCGATGTACGGTCATGGCTAGCTGGCGACCCCATAGTAAAAATGCCAAGCAGGCAGGCATGCCAAAACACGCCGACCAAAAGACCGCTGCCTGCCAGACCTATTGGGGGAAAACCTCGTCACGCCTCGCTCCCCCTGCTACGGCGACTTTCTCCGCCTCGACCACCCAGCCGCCGCCCATTGCCTTGTAGAGATTGATCATCGCCTGTAACTGGGTCTGTTGGGTCTGCGTGTACTGCAACTGGACATTGAACAAGCTCCGCTCCGCGTCCAGGACCTCGATATAGCTGGTGTAGCCGTTTTCGTAGCGCAGCCTCGCCGTCCCCGCATACTGCTCCAGAGCTCCCACCTGGCGTTTCTGCGCCTCCAGCTGGGCACGCGTGCGGTCCTGGTCGATCAGCGCGTCATTGACTTCGCGAAAGGCTTGCTGGATGGCCCTCTGATACGCGAACAGCGCTTGCTGCTGTTGCGCTTCCGCCGCCTGCACCTGACCGGCTATGGCACCGGCCGTAAAGATCGGCATGCTGATCGGCGCAGCGTACTGCCAGACCTTCGACTGGCTGTCGAAGAGATTGCCAAGGCTGCTGCTGGCGTAGCCGAACAGACCGGTCAGCGAGATGGTCGGAAAGTAAGCGGCCTTGGCCGCGCCGATCAGGGCGTTTGCGGCAATCAGGCTCTGCTCCGCCTGCTGGATGTCTGGCCGTCGTTCAAGAATATCCGAGGGGAGTCCGGCTGGAATGGCAGGGAGCATCAGTTGATCAATGTTCCTGCCTCGGGTAATCGGCCCTGGGTTGCGACCGAGCAACACACTCAGGCCGTTCTCCTGTTGTACGATCGACTTCTCGATGGCCGGGATGGTGGCCAGTGCTTCCTCGTACTGGGACTGGTTCTGGCTCAGTTCAAGCAACGAGATAATGCCACCCGCGTAACGCTCCTTGAAGATCTCGTAAGAATCCCCGCGGCTTTTCGCTGTCGCCTTGGCGATTTCCAACTGGCGATCGAGGTCGCGGAGGTTGACGTAGGCACCGGCAACGCTGCCGACCAGCGAGAGGATGACCGCTCGCCGACCGTCCTCGCTGGCCAGGAGCTGCGCCCTCGCCGCCTCGGTCTGGCGGCGAATGCGGCCCCAGATGTCGATTTCCCAACTGGCATTGAGCACGGCCTGATAGCTGTTGTAGGTCGAAGAGGCAGAAGAGGTCGATGAGGTTGATGCGCCCGGAACGACGCCCTTTTGTCGACTCACCTCATAGCCGGCTCCGACCTGCGGAAAGAGGGCGGAACGGACGAATCCGTATTGGCCGGCAAACTCTTCGATGCGCGCGCTGGCAATCAGCAGATCCTTGTTGGCAAGAAGGGCGGCGCTGACCAGTTCGTTGAGTACCGGGTCGCCGAATTGTTCCCACCAGGCGGTATTGGCCAGCTCCCTGGCGTCCTGGTCACTCAGACGCCAGGCGGTCGGCGTATCTATCGGTGGACGCACGTAATCAGGCCCAACCATGCAGCCACCGACCAGCAGCGCCAGCAGTGCGGCCAACAAGGGCTTACGCATGGTTGTCCCCCTCCTTTCCAGCAATCTGTACTGTCGAACTCTCGGTGGCAGCGGCGGTGCTCTCGCCATCGTGGTGGCCAACCCCGATGTCGCCCTTGTGACTGATTTTCTCGACCACGTAGAAAGTCACCGGAATAATGAAGATGGCAATGCAGGTGGCGGCCAGCATGCCGCCGATCACCGCGCTGCCCATGACCTGTCGGGAAATGGCGCCGGCGCCGCTGGCGATGGCCAGGGGCACACAGCCGAGGATGAAGGCGAAGGAAGTCATCAGGATCGGCCGCAGACGCAGTTGTGCGCCCTTGAGCGTTGCCTCCGCCAGCGACAGCTCGCCCTTCTCGTACTCCATCTTGGCGAATTCGACGATCAGGATCGCGTTTTTCGCCGCTAGGCCGATCAGCATCACCAGACCGATCTGCGCATAGACGTTGAGTTCCTGGCCGCGCAACAAGAGCGCGAAGAAGGCGCCGGCAACGGCGATTGGCGTACCCAGCAGCACCGAGAAGGGTAGCGACCAGCTCTCGTACTGCGCCGCCAGGATCAGGAAGACGCAGAGCAGCGAGAAGGAGAAGATGGCGACCGGCGAGACGCCCTGTTGCGCCTTCTGTTCCTGGAACGACATGCCCGAGTAATCGTAACCCATGTCGCTCGGCATCGTCTCGGCAAAAACCGCCTCGAGCGCCCGCATCACCTGTGCCGAACTGTAGCCGGGCGCCGCCGAGGCGTTGATCTGTGCGCTGCGGTAGAGGTTGTAGCGCATCGTGAATTCCGGACCGGCGATGTTGCGGATCGAGGTCAGCGCCGAGAGCGGCACCGCCTCGCCCTTGCTGTTGCGCACGTAGAACTGACCGACATTCTCGATGTTGGTCCGATAGTCGCCCTCGGCCTGGACGTACACCTGCCACTGGCGCCCGAAGCGGTTGAAATAGTTGATGAAGCCGCTGCCCAGGAAGCTCTGCAGCGTCTTGTACACGTCGCTGAGGATGACGCCCTGTTTGAGCACCTTGTCCTGATCGACGTCGATGAAGAGCTGCGGAACGGTTGGCCGGAAGGTGGTCGAAACACTGGCCAGCTCCGGGCGTTTTCGCGCGGCTTCGAGGAACTTGGTGGTGTTCTCGGCGAGGAAGGCGATGTCCTTGCCGGCACGGTCCTGAAGAATGAAAGTCGCGCCGCCCGAGGTGCCGACCCCCTGAATGGCCGGTGGTGGGAAGGCAAAAGCGATGGCGCCAGGGATGCCGGCAAGCTGCTTCGTCAGCTCGGCCTTGATCGCCGTGTACTGCTCCTCGGGCTGCTTGCGATCTGCCCAGTTCTTGAGCGTGACGAAGAAGAAGGCGCTGTAGGTATTGGTCACCTGGCTCAGCATGCTGTAGCCGACGACGGTGGTCGTGTATTGAACACCTGGTACCTTCATGATCATATCTTCAGCCTGGGCGGCAATTTCCGACGTGCGTTGCAGTGATGACGCATCGGGGAGTTGGACCGCTGCAAACACGTAACCCTGGTCTTCATCGGGAAGGAAACCGGCAGGGACAAGCTTGCCGAAGAAACCCGCTCCGGCAGCGACGGCCACCAGAAAGACCAAGCTGATCAGGCTTCTGCGGATGGCGATCCGGCAGACGCCGACGTAGCCGCCAGTGACGCGGCCAAACACGCCGTTGAACCAGTCGTAGAATTTCTGCAGCGGGCCGCTTCCCTTGACCTTGGGCTTGAGCAGCATGGCGCAGAGGGCGGGACTCAAAGTCAGCGCGTTGAATGCCGAGATGATCACCGAAATGGCGATGGTCACTGCGAACTGCTGGTAGAGCTGGCCCGTGATCCCCGGAATGAAGGCGGTCGGCACGAAAACCGCCGCCAGGATGACGGCAATGGCGATCACCGGACCGGTAACCTCTTCCATGGCTCTGAGCGTCGCGTCCTTCGGTGAAAGGCCGTGCTCAATGTGGTGCTCGACGGCTTCGACGACGACGATGGCATCGTCCACCACCAGTCCGATCGCCAGCACCAGACCGAACAGCGAAAGCGTGTTGATCGAGAAGCCGAACATCGGGAACAGCATGAAGGTGCCGACCAGCGATACCGGTACCGCCAGCAAGGGAATCAGTGTGGCTCGCCAGCCTTGCAGGAACACGAAGACGACGATCATCACCAGTACCAGCGCTTCGAACAGTGTGTGCTCGATCTCCTTGATCCCTTCGGTGACCGACAGTGTCGTGTCGAGGGCGATGACGTAATCGAGGTCGGGCGGGAAGCTCTGTTTGATCTTCTCCATCAACTGCTTGGCGCCGCTCGCTGCCTGCAGGGCATTGGCGCCCGGCATCTGGTAGAGGGCGATGAGGGCAGCCGGCTTGCCGTTGAGCCGGCCCTGCTGGCTGTAGGTCTGAGCGCCGAGTTCGATGCGGGCGACATCACCAACGCGCACGATCGAGCCGTCTGGGTTGGCACGCAGCACAATGCGGCCGAACTCTTCGGTGCTCTGCAAGCGGCCCTGCGCGCGCACCGCATAGGTGAACTCTTGGCCCGATGGGACTGGCTCGCCACCGATCGTTCCGGCCGGATTAACGGTGTTCTGGGCGTTGACGGCGTTGATGATCTCCGGGATCGTGATATTCAGCTTGGCCAGCTGGTCAGGCTTGACCCATAGGCGCATGGCATATTGGCCGGCACCGAAGATGGTGACGCTGGCGATTCCCTTGACCCGCGTCATCTGGTCATTGATGTTGATGTACGCGTAGTTGGCGAGGAAGATGTTGTCGTAAGTGCCGTTCGGTGAGTAAAGCGCGAACATGATCAGCGGCGACGAGGTGGACTTCGCGACGGTCACGCCGTAGTTGCGCACGTCCGACGGCAGTTGCGATTCGGCCTGGCCTTCGCGCATCTGGGCGAGCAACTGGTCGGTGTTGGCGTCGGTGCCCAATGCGAAGTTCACATACAGAGTAGACTGGCCATTGTTGGCGTTGATCGAATACATGTAGTCCATGTTGTCGACGCCGGACATCTGTTGCTCGATCGGCGTCGCCACGGCCTGCTCGACGGTCAGCGCGTCGGCGCCGGTGTAGGTGCTGCTGACCTGAATCTGCGGCGGAACGATGTTCGGGAATTGGGCGGTCGGCAGATCGGCCATGGCGACCAGACCGACGATGGTCATCAGGATCGAGATGACCATGGCCACGATTGGCCGGTTGATGAAGAACTTGGACATGGCCGCCTACCCCTTGCTCTCGGGTGCCGGCGCAGCCGGCTTGTCGCCCGGCTTGGCCGGAGTGGCGGCGGCTGGGGCATCCGCTGCAAAGGGCTTCGGACTGACGGTCATTCCAGTGCGAACCTTCTGCGTTCCCTCAGCAATCACCTGGTCACTAGGCTGCAGTCCCTTGCTGATGATCCAGTCCGAACCGATGCGCTCACCGACGGTGACAGGACGGATGTCGGCCTTGTTGTCGGCACCGACAACCGCCACCAGGTACTTTCCCTGGATTTCGGTAACCGCACGCTGCGGCACGAGCAGCGCGCCCTTCTCGACCGCCATCGTTGCCCGCACCTTCCCGTATTGGCCGGGGCGGAGGAGGTTGTTGGGATTCGGGAACAACGCGGCAACCTTGAAGGTGCCGGTGCTGGCATCAACCTGTCGGTTGAGAACGAAGAACTTTCCTGGGTGGGGATAGAGTGATCCGTCGACGAGGAACAGATCCAGCGGCACCTGCTTGCTGGTATCCGTTCGCTCGCCGGCAACCTTGAGGTATTCCCGCTCGCTGATGTTGAAATAGACCTTGATCGGATCGACGGTTGACACGGTCGTCAGTTCGGTCGTCATGCTCGGGCTGAGGAGGTCACCGATCTGCGCCTTGGCGATACCGGCAATGCCAGTCACCGGGGAAGTGATGTGCGTGAAACCGAGGTTCAGTTTCGCGGTCTTGAGCGCCGCGTCGGCGGACTCGAGCTGCGCCTTGGTGGACTGTTCGGTACCGGTAGAATCGTCGAGATCCTTCTGGCTGACCGCGTTCTTGGCCGCCAGCGGCTTGACGCGGGCGAGGTTGGCACGGGCCGTTTCGTAGCGGGCGAACTGCTGGGCGCGTACGCCCCTGGCTTCGTCAACTGCGGCTTCGAATGTGCGGGGGTCGATCTCGAACAGTGCCTGCCCCTTCTTCACCAGATCCCCTTCCCGATAGTTCTGCTTGATCAGGTAACCGGTCACCTGCGGACGGATGACGGCATTGACGCCTCCGTCCATGGTCCCGACCCATTCCATGTAGATCGGGACGTCCTGCTGCGTGACGGTGACCACCTCGACGATTGGCGGCGGCGGGGTTGCAGGCTTTTCCTTGCCACAACCGGCAATGATCAGGAAGGCCACACCGGCCAGCCCGGCGGCCGCACGACGGCGAGTGCGAGCTGCTGAGGAAACGGGGAATGGGGTAGACGTCATGACGGCTCCAGCTTGAGAAAAGAAGGTGTGGCTCGAGGCTTCTACTGCCGAGGACTCCCAAGGCACACGCAAAATGATTGAGGTTATGCGGTTAGTGCCTGTCCCTCCCGGGCCAGGGCAACGCGCCGGCTTCTGCGGCAACCATGAAGTAGCGAATTATGCTTCATGGTGAATGTAGAAACCAGACTTTCAGTGGTGCGCAACAGGCGCTCTGGCTCAACGTGAACGAGCATTTCTGAATTCGGATGCCTGGCTGGACCTGCCGTGCCTTCACCTGTGAACGGCGCTTGCTGCGGGTCGAAGCACACCGCAGGAGTACCGAGGGTCACCGTTCCAGATCATGCTCGCCGCAAAGCCGCAGCATCTCCCGACGTGTTGCATCGCGCAGACGCACTGCCGCCGTCCAGTCGTCTCCGGTCGGTTCCAGCAGCGACCCGATTTCGTAGGCCAAGTGGCCGCGCCGCGGCATCCACGTCCGATCACGCAGGACTGCCCGAGTACCCTTCAGGCCGCTCACCAACACCGGTACCCCGGCCCGCGCAGCGGCGACGAAAGCCCCCATGCGAAAGGGTTTGAGGCCCGGTTCACGCGAGAAGGTGCCTTCCGGAAATATCACCACATACTGCCCTCGCTGCAGCGCAGCGACGATGCCATCAACATCCTCGACGCTTTTCGACGCCTCGAAGCGCTCGACAAACAGGGTCCCGAGCGCGCGCAGGAAAGCGTGTAGCAAGGGTTGATCGACGAACTCGCGTTTGGCCACAAAGCTGTAAGCCCGACGGGGTGGCAGAACCGCACACAGCAACAGCGCGTCGAAATAGCTGCAGTGGTTAACCAGCAGGAGGTGGGGTACTGTCGGCAGATTCCTGTCCGGGATGGTGCCCACGGGCATGCCGACCAGCGCCAGAAAGATCCGGGCTGCGCGATGAACGATACGGCGCCCGATCGTCGGCGCCCGCACGACCAACACAGACAGCATGACCGGCACCGCCAGAAGGAGAAAGATCGTCCAGCACCGGACGCCAAAAATCCACCGGCCAAAACGTTCCACCGACTCGGCCAGGCGCGCGCGCAGCGACGCCACGCCAAGACGCCATAACTGCTGTCGGTCCGCGACCACGCTGGCGCCGATCAGGCCGCGCTCGAAGGCTTCACGTGATGCGTTGCGGCGGATCTTGCCGCTCGATGTCTTGAGCACCGAATTCGGTGGCGCCAGCACAACCTCATCAGCCGGCATGCCGATGGCGTCGACCGCAGCAGCGTTGATCGCCTGCCGCAGCGCCTCGCGTTGTCCGGGATCCTGCTCACGTGTCTCGGCCAGCACAACCAGCCGCTCGGTGGCATTGGCCGGATCCGTGCTGGCGAATACCGCGACGCATCCGCGCCGGACTCCCGGCAGGTTGCCGACCGCCTGCTCGAGTTCGTAGGGATAGAGATTGCGACCGCCGCGGATGATCAGATCCTTGACCCTGCCGGTCAGATAGATCTCGCCGTCAACGGTATAGGCGAAATCGCCGGAGTCCAGCCAGCCATCGCGGAAAAGGGCTTGCGTCGCCAGCGGATTGCGGAAATAGCCCACAGTCGCCGAAGGACCGCGAAACTGCAAGCGCCCGACGCGCCGGTCGGGCAACTCGTCCCCATGCTCATCGACCAGGCGGATCTCATGCCGCGGCAGGACCCGACCACAGGCTGGCACGCGCACCAGATCGGCTTCGCCGCTAGCTGCGGGGATCGCGCACTTGCGGTTGACCAGGGCTTCGCGCTCGATGTTGTCGATCCGCGGGCCGCGTCCCAGTGCTGGAAAGGCCAGCCCAACCGAGCATTCGGCAAGGCCATACACCGGGGTGATCGCCTCCGCACGCAGGCCATACGGCGAAAAACGCTCGGCAAAGGCTTCCAGGGTTGCAGGACTCACGGGCTCGGCGCCATTGAGTGCCAGCCTCCAGGACGACAGATCAAGTCCCACAAGGTCAGCGTCAGCCAGTTTTCTCGCGCACAGATCGTAAGCGAAGTTCGGTGCCGGTGACAGCGTACCGCGATGCTGCGAAATGGCCCGCAGCCAGCGCACGGGACGCGAAAGAAAGGCCAGCGGCGACATCAACACCAGACGCATGCCGAAATAGAGCGACCCGAACCAGGCACCGATCAGGCCCATATCATGATAGAGCGGTAGCCAGGAAACGAAAACGTCCTCGCTGCAGACTCCGACAGCCTCGCCCATGGCACGCAGATTGGCCAACAGGTTGGCGTGGCTGAGGACCACGCCCTTGGGATCACCGGTGCTGCCCGAGGTATATTGAAGGAAGGCAATGTCGTCTGCGGTGGCGCGGTAGAGCAGGCTGATCGCCTCGATGTCGAGTTCCTCCGGGGTCAGGACTTCGCGCAACGTCGGTGCCTCGGCACGCAGCAGCGCGGCAACCCCTTTCGCCTGTGGCACAGTGATGATGAACACGGCCTGGGCGTTGTCCAGGATGCGTGCATGCCGCCGCAGATGATCCTCGATCTGCGCCAGCCGTGCCGGAGGGTAGATCGGGACCGGAATGCCGCCGGCCAGCATCACACCAAAAAAGCTCGTCAGATAGTCGCGTCCCGTGGGCAACATCAGGGCAACCGTCTGACGCGGCAGCAGGCCGCGTGTTACCAGGCCGGTGGCTACCCGGCGCGCCTGTTCGAGCAGTCCGCCATAGGTGATGCTTTCCGGAGCACCCTGCTCGCCGCCACCATCGCCATAGAGCAACACGTGTAGACGCTGCGGATTGCGCGCGGCATGCCATTCGAGGACTTCGACCAGCGTACGCACCTGCTCGGGAAAGCTGGTCGGACCGGCGGCTGGGGCGAACTCGACGGTCGCCGCCGAAAAACCGTCATCCCCGGCCCGGACAATGAACTGCAGCAGGTCCTGCGGCGTCTCTGCTTCAGCGAGTGCCGAGTCGGGTAGCGACTTGCCGAACTCGCTGCCCACGCGCAACAGCAGTTCGACGCGCGCCAGGCTATCCAGGCCCAGCTCACGCTCCAGATGGCTGTGCAGGTGCACCCGTTCGGCACGTCCCGGGCGGGTCTCCTCGACCAATACCGACACCACCCGCAAGAGTCTTGCCGACATCTCGGACGAAAGCTCCGCCGGCAGACCTTCCCCCAACTTTCCGTTCACTTTCGCAACTCCCTGTCTCCCAGCTGGCTGCCGCGGATCGTGTGCGACACCGAGTCCTTCGCCTCCGGCTATGCCGGTGGGCAGATCTTCGGGGTACCGCCGTCAGCCTTCCGGCGATCATCGAACCGGCGCGAGTCTACCAGACTGGCCGCGACTGCGGCGCTGGGCGCGACCACCCGCGTTCCTTCGCAGGGCATCGATCAGGAAGCATCAGAGAGCACAAAATCAATCCGTCCGGTTTCAAGATCGGCTCGGACAAGTTTCACCTGCAGGCGGTCACCGAGACGAAAGCGTCTGCCGCTACGCTCGCCAAGCATCTGGTGCTTGGTACTGTCGTATTGGAAGTAATCTTCGCCAAGTTCGGAAACGTGTACCAGACCCTCGACATATACCTCGTCGAGGGCGACGAAGACGCCGAAAGGGACCACCGCCGCAATCGTCCCGGCGAACACTTCGCCAATACGGTCACGCATGTAGTAACACTTGAGCCAGTTGCCGACATCGCGTGTCGCTTCATCCGCGCGCCGTTCGGTCATCGAGCAGTGCAGCCCGATGTCGTCCCATTTGCCGGGCGCGTAGTGCGTCCCGGCAAGCACCGCCTTGATCGAACGGTGCACGAGCAGGTCGGGATAGCGACGTATCGGCGAGGTGAAATGCGTGTAGTGTTCGTAAGACAGGCCAAAGTGGCCGACATTGTCGGGACTGTACATGGCCTGCCGCAGCGAGCGGAGCATGACCGTCTGCAACAACTGCGCATCGGGGCGGGTCTTGATGCTGTCCAGCAACAGAGCATAATCCTTGGCGGTCGGATCGTCTCCTCCGCCAAGGCCGATGCCGAACTCCTTGAGGAAGTTGCGCAGTGCCTCGAGTTTCTCCAGCGTCGGACCTTGATGAATGCGGTACAGGCAAGGCTGCCGGTTGCTTTGGAGAAAAGCCGAAGCACAGACATTGGCGGCCAGCATGCACTCCTCGATCAGTCGGTGCGCGTCGTTGCGGCGCACCGGAACGATGTTCTCGATCTTGCCCTGCGCGTTGAACAGCATCATCGTCTCGATGGTTTCGAAGTCGATCGCACCGCGCTTGCCGCGTGCCTCGCCGAGGACCTGGAACAAGGCGTAGAGCGCCTGCAGATGCGGCAGCAGACGCTGGTGAAGATCGCTCTCCGGCTTGGTCACACCGTCCAGCCAGTTCCAGACCTGGTCATAGGTCAGCCGCGCATGCGAACGGAAAACTGCAGGATAGAACCGGTAGTCGGTGATCTCGCCATTGTGGTCGATGGCCATGTCGCAAACCATCGCCAGGCGGTCGACATCGGGATTCAGTGAACACAGACCGTTGGAAAGCTTTTCCGGCAACATCGGAATCACCCGGCGGGGGAAATAGACCGAGTTGCCGCGCTCGCCGGCGTCACGATCCAGTGCCGTGCCCGGCTGTACATAGTGACTGACGTCCGCGATGGCCACCAGCAAGCGCCATCCACGTCCATTATTCTCCGCGAATACCGCATCATCAAAATCCTTTGCCGTTTCTCCGTCAATGGTCACCAGCGGCAGGGCCCGCAAATCCGTGCGTCCTTCCCAATCGCTGGCGGCCAACGTCTCCGGCAAGGCATCGGCTTCTGCAAGCGTCCCGCTCGAGAACTCGAATGGCAAGTCGTGCTTGCGCAAGGCGATCTCGATCTCCATGCCGGGGTCTGCATAGTTTCCAAGCACCTCGACAATGCGCCCGATCGGCTTTGAATGCCGGTCCGGCTGTTCGATGATCTCGACGGTCACCACCTGGCCAGATTTGGCCGTGCCGCTACCGCCCGGCGCGACCAGGATGTCCTGGTTGATACGGCGATTTTCAGGGACCACCAGGGTAATGCCATGCTCAATCAGCACCCGGCCAACGACTCTGGTATTGGCCCGCTCCAGGACTTCGACGATTACCCCCTCGCGGCGCCCGCGGCGATCGACCCCGACCACGCGCACCAGCGCGCGATCGCGATGCAGGACTTTGGTCATCTGACGGGCCTCGAGGGACAGGTCCTCGCTACCATCATCCGGAACGAGGAAGCCATAGCCGTCGGGATGTCCCTCGACGCGCCCGGCAATCAGGCTGGCACGCTCCGGCAGGATGTACGAGCTTTTGCGGTTGCGCAACAGTTGGGCTTCTCGCTCCATCGCCCGCAAGCGGCGCTGGAACGTGTCCAACTCAAGCTTGTCAATGTCGAGAATTTCACGGAGTTCGTCGAAGGACACCGGTCGCCCCTGCTCCTCGAGGACCTGCAGGATATATTCGCGGGAGGGCAATGGATTCTCGTAGCGCTTGAGTTCACGTTCCAGATTGGGATCGCGGCGACGAACGGCCGACAGTTTCATTATTGACATTCCTTCATGTTCCTATAGAATTCGGACTTCGCTGGAAATGCCCAGGTGGCGAAATTGGTAGACGCGCTAGGTTCAGGTCCTAGTGGTGGCAACACCGTGGAGGTTCGATTCCTCTCTTGGGCACCAAGCAATGCACGAAAGCCCCGTTTCTCGGGGCTTTTTCGTTTTCTGACGCCCCCCTCATGGCTGCACCGCACGCAGCAGGCCGGTGCAAAACCCGCCTGCACTCATTGTACGCCATCACGGCTGCCCCCTCCTGACGAACAGGCATAACTCCCCTCCCGGCATTCCCCGCAGGCGACCACATCGGCCCGCACCGCTGGGGCCTCGTGGCTGCCACGGCATGACCTGGAGCCGGGCGCTTCTCCAGTCAAGCGCTACGGCGACGCATCGACTGGCCACAGCCTCCGAAAATTTTTCTCACTACTAGCCAACGCACGTGAAAATATGGATACTACCGTGCCGGAAGGTCGCCAGCAGCTTACTGCTGCGAGAATGAGAACCAGTTCCAACTTAGCCACCTGTTAGGAATCCAGATGACGATACGACCGGAGTTGATAGAAAAGCTGCGCGCGAGGCGCGCCAAGCTCACCGAAAACGTCAGTCCCGAGAAGTTGGAGACGTTGCACGCCAAGGGCTTGTTGTCGGCTCGCGAGCGCCTCGACACCTTGTTTGCCGAGGGCACGTTCCAGGAACTCGGTCTGCATGCCGCGCACAACGCGACGTCCTTCGGCATGGCCGGGCGATCCCTCCCCGCCGACGGGGTAATTACCGGCAACGGCTACGTCGGGAATACACAGGTCGCCGCGTTCAGCCAGGATTTCAGCGTCGTCGCCGGGACTCTGGGCAAGATGCAGGCCCGGAAGATCACTCGGATCATGCGCCATGCCCTGAAGATCGGCGTACCACTCGTGGCCTTCAAGGATTCAGGAGGTGCGCGCATTCAGGAGGGAGTCGATGCCCTCTCCGGCTACGGCGATGTGTTCTACGCCAACGTCCTGCTTTCCGGGGTCGTGCCGCAGATCGCGGTGATCTGCGGTCCGTGCGCTGGCGGTGCCGCCTACTCGCCGGCCTTGATGGACTTCGTGATCATGACCCGCAACAACGCGCACATGTTCCTGACTGGCCCGGAAGTAATCAAGGCGGTCACCGGCCGCGCGACGACGATGGCGGAAGTCGGCGGCGCCGAGATGCATTCGACGGTCAGCGGCAACGCCCACTTCGTTGCCGAGGACGACCGGCACGCGATCGCGTTGGTCAAGCAATTGCTGTCTTATCTGCCGGCCAACAATACCGAGGACCCGCCGCACGATCTCGCCGTGCCGATCGAGGAAAGAGAAGACCCCGGCATCAACGACTGCATTCCAGACAGCCCATCCGACCCACTCGACATGTATGCAGTCATTCGCCGTGTCGTTGACCACGGCGAACTGCTCGAAGTCCATGCCGGCTTCGCCCGCAACGTGATCGTCGGCTTTGCCCGTATCAGCGGCGTCATCGTTGGCATCGTTGCCAACCAGCCGATGGTGATGGCCGGCGCGCTCGACCTCAACGCGGCCGACAAGGTGGCCCGCTTCGTACGGACGTGCAATATCTTCAACGTGCCGGTGGTGACTCTGGTCGATGTGCCGGGTTTCCTGCCCGGGGTCGAGCAGGAACGCAGCGGTATCATTCGCCATGGCGCGAAAATGCTATTTGCTTACGGATCGTGCACCGCGCCGAAAATCACGGTGATCCTGCGCAAGGCTTATGGGGGCTCCTACCTTGCCATGTGCAGCCAGGAAATGGGAGCCGACATGGTTTACGCCTGGCCAACAGCCGAGATCGCCGTGATGGGCGCCGAGGCCGCGGTCAAGATTCTCTACCGCAAGGAACTCGATCAGGCCGAGGATCGCCAGGCAAAGGCCGCTGAACTGGCGCAGGAATACCGTGACGAGTTCGCGTCGCCCTATGTATCGGCCAGCAATTTCTACATCACCGATGTGATCGAACCGCAGGATACGCGCTGGATGGTCGCCCTCGCGCTGCGCAAGATTCTCGACAAGCGTGAACTCAGGCCGGCGAAAAAGCACGGCAACATTCCCATGTAATCGGCAACGGAAGGAAGACCCCCATGGTGACTGACGCCATTTTCAAGGCGCTACAAGTCTACGGAATCGCCATTGTCATCTCGGTGGTGGTTGCCGTCCTGATCAAGGTGCTGGTTGCGGTGACCGGCCGGATCGAAAAGGCGAAGCCGATAGACGTGCCGACGGGAACCGTCTGCCCCATCGGACTCGGCGTTCCAGATGAAGACGTCGCCGCGCTGTCGGCGGCAATCTTCGTGGCCATCGGCGCGCACCACATCTTGCACATTGCACCAACCAGCCATGGCTGGGCAGCAGGCGCTCGCGCCGCCCAGCATTCCCATACGCCGGGGCCCACGGGCCGAGGCCCCAGATAGAAGGTAGAAGGAGCAAACAATGCCCAGACAATTCAAGGTGACCGTCAACGGACGCGAGTACGAGGTCAGCGTTCTCGAACTCACTGCCGGCCAGGCGGCGCAGCAATCCGCTCCGGCCGCTCCCATGGCGGTAGCGGCCGCAGGGAGCGCCACCAGCGCCGCACCGGCCGCGGCGGCGCCGCGACCAGCCGCGGCTGCCGGAGCCGGCGACGAACTGGCCGGCATGGGTGGCGTCGTGGTCGAGGTCGACGTCAAGGTCGGCCAGACCGTGGCGGTCGGTGAGCGGCTGCTGGTCCTCGAAGCCATGAAGATGAAAACCCCGGTCATGGCGACGCGCGCGGGTCAGGTCACCCGCGTGCTGGTCGCACCCGGCGATGCGGTCGAGGGCGGTCAGCCGCTGCTGACCATCGCTTGAGCCAGGCCAACAGGCAGGAGCGAGTTCCTGTCGTCTGCAACTCGATGCGCGGGCGGATGGCTCCTGCCGCCTGTCGCGAGGACTGAAGCGTATGGAAGGCATTCATTTTCTCGATCTGTTCCAGGGCATCGCCACGCTGATGGCGTCCGAGCCGAAAATCATGTTCGGGCGCATCTTCCTGATGTTGCTTGGCTTCCTGCTGATCTATCTGGGCTCCAGGAACATCCTCGAACCCTTGCTGATGATCCCGATGGGTCTGGGCATGTCGTCGGTCAACGCCGGGGTGATGTTCCTCGATGGCAACAAGATGGGGACACTGTTCGTCGATCCCTTGATGTCCGACCCGATCGAACTGATGAACATCATGCAGATCGACTGGCTACAACCGATCTACACGCTGACCTTCAGCAATGGTCTGATCGCTTGCCTGGTGTTCATGGGGATCGGCGTCCTGCTCGATGTCGGTTACGTGATGGCGCGCCCCTTCCAGAGCATGTTCATTGCCCTCTTCGCCGAACTGGGAACCATCGCCGTTTTCCCGATTGCCGTCTGGCTGGGCCTCAATCCGGGCCAGGCCGCTGCCGTCGCCACCATCGGCGGCGCTGACGGCCCGATGGTGCTATTCACCTCACTGGTACTGGCCAAGGATCTCTTCGTGCCGATCACGGTCGTTGGCTACCTCTATCTCGGTCTGACCTATGGCGCTTACCCTTATCTGATCAAGTGGCTGGTACCCGAGCACATCCGCGGGATCAGCATGGCCGCCGACCGCGGACCGAAGATCAGCCGCTCGCAGAAGCTCACCTTTGCCGTGGTGGCATGCACGCTGCTATGTCTGCTGTTTCCGGTGGCTGCGCCGCTGTTCTTCTCGCTGTTTCTCGGCGTCGCGGTGCGCGAAAGCGGTATCGACGCGTTTACCAAACTGCTCGGGGAGGTGTTTCTCTACGCGGCAACCTTCTTCCTCGGCCTGACTCTGGGCGTGCTCTGCGAGGCCAATACCCTGTTGGAGCCGACGGTTCTCAAGCTGCTCCTGCTGGGTATGCTGGCCCTGACGATCTCGGCCCTTGGCGGCCTTCTCGGCGGTTACATTCTCTATTTCTGGAGTGGCCGCAAGTTCAACCCGATCATCGGGATTGCCGGGGTCAGTTGCGTACCGACCACGGCCAAGATCGTGCAGAAGGTTGCCAGCGCGGCCAACGCTGGAGCTATCGTCATGCCACAGGCGCTCGGCGCCAACATCAGTGGCGTAATCACTACGGCGATCATCGCCGCAACCTATGTGGCGTTGCTGCGCCAACCCATTGCAATGTAGCCTTACGCACCAAAGGAGGAGATCTTGGCGCAGAAGGGAATGAATGGTCGCCAGGAACGGGCCGCGCCATCTCCTCGTGGCAGACCGTTGCAGACGCGGCTTCTTCCGGAGGAGAGACGAGGACCATGACCGGCACCCAGACGGGCACCAACCGCGATCAGGGGTTGCTTATTTCTCGGCGTCTTTCGAGTGCTTCACCGTATCAGCTGGAAAACCGGGAAGCGGTAGACTGGTGAACAAGGTGCGGGTCTGGGTTTTCAACTGGTCCTGCATCTGGTGGAGCATCTTCCGGCTCTGCTCCATATAGGTGGCCATCATCGTCTGCATCGCCGGACCCTGGAAGTTCATGAACTGCGACCACATGTCGTTCTGCATCAGCTGGCTGTTGCTTTCGCCATAGATCTGCTGCGACTGTTCCTGCAGCTTCTTCTGAAAGTCCACGAACGACTTCATGTTCGTTTCCAGATACTTGCCGAGCATCCCCTGCATTGCGTGACCGTAAAAGCGGATCATCTGCGCCAGCAGATCGGTGGTAAACAGCGGCACACCTGCCGCTTCCTCCTCGAGGATGATCTGCAGCAGAATACTGCGGGTAATGTCTTCGCTGGTCTTGGCATCCAGGACATTGAAGTTTTCTCTCGACAGCACCAAATCCTTGACATCGCTCAAAGTGATATAGGCGCTCGTCTTGGTGTCGTAAAGACGACGGTTCGGGTATTTCTTGATCAGGCGCAACTGCTCGGGCATGACGACCCTTCCTCCATTTACAGATAACTCGGCGAACGCTATTTCGCGCTCTTTGATGCGGTGCAGCACAATTATACGCCAGCAAAAAAAAACAGGCTCCTGTTGGAGCCTGTCCTGACTGCCGTCAAATAAAATCCTGCCTCTACTGATAGTAGAGACCACCACAGATGTTCAGCGTCGAACCAGTCATGAAGCCGGCGATGTCCGAAGCGAGGTAAACGCAGGCGCCACCAATCTCTTCCGGCTTGGCCAGACGCTTCATCGGTACCGTATCGACGATGCTCTGCAGGATTTCCGGCTTGATGGCCATCACCATCTGGGTCGCCACATAACCGGGGCAGATGGCGTTGACCGTCACGTTCTTGGCGGCAAGTTCGGCAGCCAGCGCCTTGGTGAAACCGATCACACCCGCCTTGGCCGCCGAGTAGTTGGTTTGACCCGCCTGACCACGAAGGCCATTGACCGAAGAGATGTTGATGATCCGGCCCCAGCCACGCTCGGCCATCTTGGACGAGACCTGCTTGGTCATGTTGAAGAGACTGCCAAGGTTCGTTGAAATCACGGCATTCCACTGCGCCAGTTCCATGCGTGCGAACATCTTGTCCCGGGTGATTCCCGCACAGTTGACCAGAATGTCAATCGGACCCGCCTTGGCTTCAGCCTCCGCGGCCAGAGCAACGCATGAATCATAGTCGGAGACGTCGCCGGCCACAGGGATGAAGTCGTTAAAGCCGGCTTCTGCCATGGCCTTGCCCCACTCATCCGGCTTGTCGAACTGCGGATGGTAGGCGGCAACTACCTTGTGACCGGCCTTGGCCAGTTCCTGGCAGATGGCCGTACCGATTCCACCCATAGCACCTGTAACCAAAGCAACACGTTGCGTCATAGCTCTTTCCTTTCCTGTTGACGATTGAAACAATTGGCGGCACAACACCGCCAGGATTACAACCTCTGCTGAATACCCAGCGCCTTGACTCGTGGTCCACCGGCATGCGCCCCGCGAACGAAAGGCTGGTCATCCGCTCAAGCGTCGCGCGTACCGCATGTCGCGCGGAAAATCTGCCTGTCGCCCCCCGGCACGCATCCGACCGTGGCGCCGCAGCCATACAATCCAACTGCGACCTCGCCGACAGATCCTGACAGCGCCACTTTCGGACGGGCAACCCAAAACCGTCATGGATTCTGCATTGCAGCAACCGCGCTGTCAATGCAAGAATGACCATTACCGTGACCTGCCTGCACCGCGGGCCTCGGCGCATCAGCTCTGCCGCATATAATTGCGTCATGCACATCATCGTGATTGCCTGGCTGTACGTTACCGTGCTGATGGCACTTGCCGAAAGCAGCGTCGTCGCCGGGATTTTGACCCTGCTTTTCTACGGCCTGGTGCCGACAGCGCTGTTGCTTTGGCTCTTCGGTGGGCCCGTGCGGCGTCGCGCAGCCCGTCTATCACAAGATGCCAGTCGAACGCCAAGCAACGGCGGCGACGACAAGCCCACGCAGTGACTACTCCGCGGACAGCCAGATCAGCGACGCCATACGCCCGGTCACGCCGTCGCGCCGGTACGAAAAAAAACGCTCCTCCTCAGACACCGTGCAGTAACCCCCACCGTAAATGGACTCGACACCAAGTCGTCCGAGGGATTGTCGTGCCAGCAGGTAGATATCCGCCAACCATCCGCCCACAGGCACGTCTACTCCACGCCAAGACTGCCCGATCCGATCCTCAGCCAGTGCTTCGTTCCAGCACGGCAAACGTCTGAAAGCCACAGCCGCCTCCGCGTCTGCGTCGACAAACGCGCTGCGCACCTCGGCACCGACCTCGAAAGTCTGCGGACCAATCGCGGGACCCAGATAGGCAAGCAGCCGCGTACCGGGCAAACCCATGGCCACCACGGCTCTCTCCAGGATACCGGCCTGCAGTCCGCGCCAACCGGCATGCGCGGCCGCCACAACAGTGCCGGAGCGGTCACAGAGCAACACCGGCAGGCAGTCTGCCGTCATCACCCCGCAAACGATACCAGCCTGATGCGTAAATGCAGCGTCGGCGGCCGCAATCTGCGTCGAGGCGGTAGCAATGGCAGCGTCAACGACCGCTGTGCCGTGCACCTGGTTGAGCCAGAACGGCGGCGCCGGCAGCCGACAGTTCAGTCGCCGTCGGTTTGCCGCCACCGCCAGAGGATCATCTCCGACATGATCGCCGAGATTGAGGCTGGCGTACGGGGCAAGGCTGACGCCGCCCAGGCGAGTCGTGATCAGACTGCACACTCTCGCCGGCACTGGCCAGTCGGGGATGATCCAGTCTTCGTTGATCAAGGCATCAGGTTGCATGGAATCGGCGTCAACGGTCAGTCACACAGGGTCCTATTGCTCATCGGGATCTTCGTCATCGGAATCGTCATCGGCAATGTAGATTACCTCCGGACCCTCGCCCTGATCCTCGTCCCAGTCATATTCATCGGCACCATCATTGGCATCTTCGAGATCCGCTTCGCGATCGATGGCCTCCAGTGTCTCTAGCCGCAACATCTCGATCAGCGTGGCCATGTCCTCCGGCAAGCAGGATTTCCACAACATCGCTCTACCCGTCAACGGGTGCACCAACTCCAGACGACAAGCATGCAGCGCCTGGCGCGCAAAGCGTGGTCCGCGCGGAACGCGGCTGACACCGCCGCCATACGCCGGGTCACCCACCAGTGGATGCCCGGCGGATGTCAGGTGCACGCGTATCTGGTGCGTCCGCCCCGTCTCCAGCGCGCATTCGATCAAGGTGCAGGCGAGAAACCGCTCCAAGACTCTATAGTGGGTACGTGCCGGCTTGCCCGTTCTTACCACAGCCATTCTGGTCCGCAATGTCGGATGCCGGCCGATAGGCGCATCCACCGTACCGGAACGCTCGACAAGCCCCCTCGCCAGCGCCTGGTAATAGCGTTTGACGGTGTGCGCCTGCAATTGCCGCACCAGATGGGTTTGCGCCTCCAGCGTCTTGGCGACGACCATCAGGCCGCTGGTATCCTTGTCCAGGCGATGGACAATACCGGCCCGCGGCACCCTGTCGAGTTGGGGTGCATGGTACAACAGGGCATTGAGCAAAGTGCCGCTCCAGTTCCCGCTTCCCGGATGCACCACCAGTCCGGCCGGCTTGTCGATGACCATCAAGGTCTCATCCTCATACATCACCGGCAAAGGAATGTCCTCGGGCATCGATGATTCGGCGCGTTCGTCGGGCGCCTCGGCAAGCTCGATACGTTCGTCGCCCCACAGCTTCTGCCGTGGCTCAAGGGTCGTCGCACCGTTTACTGCAACCCTGCCCTCGCGAATCCAGGTCTGCAAACGGCTCCGCGAATGCCGCGACAGCAATCGTGCAAGAATCTGGTCCAGGCGTTGACCGCCGCAGTCTCTGGGCACGCTCAGGGTGATTCGGGGGTTTGAGCTATAATCGCCGTGCCCGATGTCCGGGATAGCGGCGTCGGCTACGGCCTTTCTTTTCTTTGGGTTTTCCATCATGCGTAGTTTAGCGGTTATCGTCACCCTTTTTGTCGCCTCTCTGATCGTTGGCTGTGGGCTGCTCCCGGAAGACAAGGATGAGACGGCTGGCTGGTCGGCAAACAAACTGTATGCGGAAGCCAAGGAGGCGCTGAACGAAAGCTCTTACGCCAAGGCCATCAAGTATTTCGAGAAGCTGGAATCCCGCTATCCCTACGGGCGCTACGCACAGCAAGCACAGATCGACATCGCCTACGCTTACTGGAAGGACCAGGAGCCGGCGTCGGCGATTGCCGCCTGCGACCGTTTCATCAAGCTGCATCCCAATCACCCGAACGTCGACTACGTCTACTACCTGCGCGGGCTCATCAACTTCAACGAAAACCTGGGCATCATGGGTGCCATCAGCAACCAGGACATGACCGAACGCGATCCGAAAGGTGCCCGCGAGTCGTTTGATGCCTTCCGGGAACTGGTGACACGCTTTCCGGAGAGCAAGTACACTCCCGATGCGATCCTGCGGATGAAGTATCTGGTCAATGCTCTGGCCTCGCTGGAACTGCATGTCGCCAGATACTACATGAAACGCGGCGCTTATCTGGCTGCCGCCAACCGTGCCCAGTACACAGTCACCAACTATCCCGGGGCGCCGGCCACCGAAGAGGCGCTCTTCATCATGGTCAAGGCCTATGATGCGCTCGCACTGAACGATCTGCGCGATGACGCCGAGCGCGTCATGCGCAAGAACTTTCCCAACAGCGAATACTACGTGCGCGGGCTTGAGCGCAAGGAACCGTGGTGGAAACTCTGGTAGGCCGCCAGACCTGATAGCTGATCGCAAACCGCTGAATCATATGGACTGCTTGATGGCCAGTAGTGCCTGGTTGCGCAAGGTCCTCAGCAAGGACAATTCCTTCTCGGAAATGACGATCTCGCCCGCCTGTGCGCGGTCGGCGTAGATCATGGCCACCCCGCTTCCCTTGATGCAGAGCGGAAAGACCAGGAAAGTTTCGGCAGCCACCGCCTTGCGAAACCACCCGGGGATGCGCGCCGCGATCTTCGGGTCGTTGGTGTCGCTGATCAGGATGTCGACGCCATTGGCGAGCGCCGCATGAAAGATATCGGGCGTAAAGACCAGTGAAAATTTGAAACTCCTGGCGATCTCCAGGGCATCGGGCCCAAACCCGAAACGACCCAGCATGGCGTTGCTGCGACCGTCACGGATGCACAGGATTACACGCTTGAAGCCCTTCGCCCGGTAGATGGTCTCAAGAATGATCCGCAGCACGTCATTGAGTTTGAAGTCACTGACCAAGGCGTTGCTAACGTCCTGAATCCCTGCCAGAAGAATGGCTTCGCTGACCACCGCCGCGATATCTTCCGTGGCGAGGTTGGCCTCATCGGCAACGTCATCGCACGCCACCTCAGCCGCCAGGGCGTCCGAGAGCACGGTGCCCGCCAAACCGTCCTCCGCATCAGGTGACACCTGCATGCTTGGCAGGTTGACCGAAGTCCCTGTCCAGGCCTTGATCTGCCTGCCGAGCCGCGTCTGCTGCAGATTGAGGTGGATGATGCCGGCAAACTGACCCACCTGTTCAAACGATCGCTCCAGCGTATCGCGCAGCTCCTGCTCGTCGAGCGCGACAACCTCCCCGAACCGCGTTGCAAGCTTGCGCAGTTCCCTCTGCTGCTGATCGGCCGGGACATCTGCGATAACCGTGCATATCTCGTTCGACATCGCCGCCAGCATGCGCAGACGATCCTCGGTATTCGCTGGACGGCGAATACTGCCTGCCGGCAGCTTGCGCATGCTGTTGACCAGCAGCTTCGGAAAGCCCCACGCCTGGGCAATGCCGACACCGAGTTCCTCGAACGAGATGCCCAGTACCTGCAGTGCCGCAGCCTCTTCGGACGAGTTCTTCTGCAGCAGCAGGCGCCGGATTTCGGCGCTCTCTTCAGGAAAGTAGTACTGACTCAACAGGCGGCCAAGGTTGTGGAACATGGAGCAGATGAACACCTGCTCAATATCCGCGCGTGCAGAAACCTTGCCGGCGATGTCCTTGGCCAGGACCCCGGCCAGATTGGCGCGCAGGAATTCATCCTTGAGCTGGCTGGCATTTTCCTTGTTCTGCAGATGGTCGAAGAGCATCACCGTGATCGCAATGCTGCGCACGGCGTCGAGGCCCAGAACAACCACTGCGCGCGAGACGGTACTGATGTTCCCCCCACCGGCTTGCTGGTAATAGGCGGAGTTGACCATTCGCAGGATCTTGTTGGTCAACGAGAAATCCTTGAGGATCGTGTTCGAAACCTCGGAAATACTCTGATTCTCAGACGTCGTGATCCTGTTGATCGCCCCGACCGCCTCCGACAAGGCCGGAAAATCGCTTTTGTGGCGCATTCGCCGCAGCAGGAAGTCGATCGTGCTTTGCCTGGGATCCGTTGACGGCGCCAGGTTCTCGGGTACCAAGTAGTCGTCCAGGGCCTCGCGCATCTGCACGGCCGACTCGTAGCGGTTCTCCGGATTACGTTCCAGCGCCCGGTACACGAGGTTTGCGAGCCGCTCCTCAAGCAGGTTGCGGGCATCTTGCGACAGGCGGATATCTTCGCTGGCAATTCGCTTCATCACCTCCGCGCTGTCGGTCCCGGGAACCGCCCGCTGCCCGGTGAGCAATTCGTAAAGCACCAGCCCCGCTGAAAAGATGTCCGATCTTGCACTGCTGCTTCGCCGCAGGATGTACTCTGGAGCCATGTACGCGGGGGTCCCGATCAGTTGCCCGCGGTCGTCGGTCAAACCTTCGGTACGCGCCGCAATGCCGAAATCCATTACTCTCGGCACGCCATCGTCGTCAATCAGGATGTTGCTGGGCTTGAGATCCCGGTGAATGATCCCGGCCGCATGCGCATGCTCAATGGCATCCAGGATCGGCTGCATGATCGCGATCGCCTTGGCAGGCTTCAGCCCACCACTGACTTTCAGGAATTCGTCAAGATTCTTGCCTGGCACATACTGAAAGACGAGATAGAGATCACCTTGCGTCTCGGCCGCCTCGAAAATCGGAACGATGTTCGGGTGGCGCAGCTGGCTGACCATCCTCGCCTCGTCGAGCAGTTGGCGGTTCTGCTGTGGATCGGCGTGCGCAAAGTGCAGCGTCTTGATCGCCACTTGCCGCTGCAGATGCGGGTCACGCGCGAGATAGACGATGCTTTGGGCACCCCGACCCAACTCACGAACGATCTCGAAACGTCCAATAGTCTTGCTCACTGTATCCGATCGTCCTCACAGAAGACTGGCATTCCAGGCATGTCTGCTCGCCACCGAACGCGGCACGCCTGGCAGGCGCCGGAAGCGTCAAATCCAGAGCAGTCTTGGCGCCGTGCCCGTTCGCCCACAAACGACGGCGAGTTGGTCGAACTCGCGTCCCAGGATACGCAACTGCCCTTCATCGACGTGCAGCAGGAAACAATTCGGTTCGGCAGGCCAAAGGTCATCGTCAGCCAGGTTGCAACCATTAAAGAAACGCCAGCCGGCGGCGGAAATACGGTTTTGCAAGCGCCGCTGCCGAAGCTGGTTCTCTTCGGTTGAAAGGAGAGCCCCGGGGTTGTACGCGGTCACAATCCCCCAGCGAATTGCCCCCCCAGTGCTGCCCAGGCTCTGCCCCAAGGTCACCTCGCGATACAGAAAAGCGTCAAAAGCGGCATCGGCAACGCCAATCCGGAGAACAAAAATCCCCTCCGGCGTCACCACCCGATAACTTGTCGCCCGAAACGCGGCGTCGAGCGCTGCGTGATTCATGCCTCCCCGGTAGCCGCCGCCAAGTCTTCGAGATCACCGAGCCGCAACTGGGCTTCGATCACCGGCAAGGCTTCGACGCTCTTCAGCTTGCGTTCGATCTGACGCGTCCGAACGCCCGCTGACTCGATACTTCTGCTCGCCTGTTCGAGCTTCCTGCGCGTCGCTTCGAGGACCTCGCCAAACTTGCCAAACTCGGTCTTGATGGCCCCGAGAACCGCCCAGACTTCCGACGATCGGCGCTCGATGGCCAGGGTTCGGAAACCCATTTGCAGGCTGTTGAGCAGCGCCGCGAGGGTCGTCGGACCGGCGATGCAGATTCGCAGTTCGCGCTGCAAGGCGTCAACCAGTCCAGGTCGGCGCAAGGCCTCGGCGTACAGGCCCTCGGTCGGCAGATAAAGGATCGCGAAATCCGTCGTATACGGCGGTTCGACATACTTGTCGTGAATCTTTCTCGCCTCCTCGCGCAGTCTGGTTTCCAGCGCCTTGATTGCCATCTCGAGCGCTAACGGATCGGCGCGGTCCTGCGCCTCGAGCATCCGTTGATAATCCTCCAGTGGAAACTTGGCATCAATCGGCAACCACACCGGCCGCTGCTCCTGATCCCCCTTCTCGAGGCCGGGCAAACGAATTGCGAACTCGACGCGATCAATCCGGTTCGGCCGGGTTGCCACGTTCATGGCATATTGCTCGGTGGTCAGCAACTGCTCCAGCAGCGCTTCCAACTGCACCTCGCCCCAACTACCACGCGTCTTGACATTGGTCAGTACGCGCTTGAGATCGCCGACACCGGTGGCCAGCGTCTGCATTTCCCCCAGACCTCGATGTACCTGCTCAAGACGGTCGCTGACCAACTTGAAGGACTCACCCAGTCGTTGCTCCAGCGTGGCGTGCAGCTTTTCGTCCACCGTTCGGCGCACCTCCTCGAGCTTGGCCGCATTGTCCGCCTGCATTGCCGCGAGGCGTACTTCAAGCGCCAGGCGCAAACTCTCGAAGCACTGCTCATTGCTGTTGATCAGGCGCGACAACTGCTGCGCGAACGATTCCAGTTGCTGCGCCTGCAGTTTGCCAAGCTGCGCCAACTGCGAGGCCAGGGTCTGCGACAGGCGAGTCAGCGACACCGACTGCTCCTCCCGGTCACCACGTGCGGCAATTGCCGCCTCCTGCCGTCCCAGGGCCATTTCCTGACGCAACTCTCGCTCGAGCCGCTCCTGCCCCCCTTGCAGGTCGCGAAAACGTGCCTCCAGAATCTCGCTCGCTGAACCCCCTGTGCGCAACAGCAGCACGACCTGAAGAAAGATCGTCACAACACCGAGCAACACCACGACGTACCCCACGCCCTCACCCATGTGCCACGTCTTTCGGAAGACTGCTGACTGACCAACGGCACAATTGCCAATGGCCTTCTTACTTCAAGTTCAAGAGCACGCGGCCTGTCCTGGCCTGGACGTCGGATTCCGACTGGTCTTTCGCGCCAAGAAGCTGCACCGGCAGCAGGAACAGACGCTCGGAAGGCAAGCCTCGAGAAATCAGCGAGTCGCGGACGGCTTTGGCGCGGCGATCGGCAAGGTCGCGCAGATCGTCGTCATCCACGCTCGAATTGGCCAGAATCAGCTTCTCCATCTCCGCTACCGGCAAGCCTTTCACCATGCCCACCAGATTGCGCGGCTTGGGAAATTTTTCGCTCCGATAAACGCGCTCAAGCAATACCGGGTACTCCTTGGCACTGACTTCTACGGCATCCGCCGAGCCGCTTTCCTCGCCCTTCCTGGTCAACTCCTCGCGTTTCAGCGCCCGCACCCTTTGCTCCAGGCGAGCACGCTTCAAACCTTCGGGATCGCTCAGCGGATCGGCTCGCCCCTCGATTTCCAGCTTCAGCGCCGGTCGATCGAGCAGGGCCTTGGTCAGGTTCTCGAGACGCTGCTGTGCAGGTGGCGTGATCGCCGCCTGGCCCAACTCGAACTCGACGATCGAGAGTTCCTCGCCACCGCCAAATATCGACCCCAGCAAGGCAAACGGAGAAGTTGCAGCCTTGACCAACAGGTTCACGATCACCTTGACCACCAGGCCACCAACGCTGAATTCCGGGTCATTGAGCGAACCGGCGATTGGCAGGTTGATATCGATCTCTCCGTTGCGGTTCTTGAGCAGGGCAACCGCAAGCGTCACCGGCAACTTGGTCGCGTCCGGGCTTTCGACCGGATTGCCGAAAGTCAGTTGATCCAGAAAAACGCGGTTCTCGGCTGTCAATTGACTGTTTTCGATCTTGTACTTGACGAACAGAGAGAGCTTGCCTTTTTCGATCGCGTAACCGGCGTACTTGCCCGAATAGGGCGACAGGGAGGTCATCTCGATACCCTTGATATCGGCCTGCAGATCGAGATAGGGTTTGGCCGACAGCGGGTTGATTTGCCCTGACACGTTGAGTGGCGCGATATTGTCGTAACTGCCTCGCAGTTCGAGACTCGCGACACTGTCCGCCGCGGATGACAGACCGCTGATCGTGCCGCCGATCTTCTTAAGATTCGCCGAATAATTCGGTCTGATGAAGTTGTCGCTGAACTTGATGTCGCCGCCCTGGAGAGTGATCTTCCCGATCCTTACCGGCAGCAGCGGTCTGTCGCCAGCAACGACCGGGACCACGGACTTGCCCGCAGCGGCGACGGCAGGCGGCGGCGCCTTGTCGGACCTTTCGCCTGCAACCACAGGGGGCACCACGCCAGGCTGCCGGATGATCTGCAACAGATTCAGCTTGCCCTCGCGACTGATGATTACCCGTGCGAAGAAATCAGCGAGAGCCACTTCGCCAATCGACAGCGACTCCGGGTTGGCGTGTACGTCGAGCTTGCCGAGGTACAGCGATTTCCATTTCAGGAAGTCGGCGGAATTGATCTTGTCGACCGCGTAGAAATTGCCGACCGTCACCTGTCCGGAAAAGCCACCGCTGAGATTGCTCGGGTCCACATCGCCCTTGCCGGTCTGCCGCAACTGCACTGCGCCACTCAGCGTCAGTTGCCCGCGCGTGACGTCGATGTTCAGCCGATCGGTAAAATACGGTTGCAGGGGCAATAGCTCCAGGGTATTGACGGTCGCCTTGAGGTCCACATCGAGCGGGAACACCTTGACGCTCCCGCCGACCTCGACATCTCCCTTGCGGTTGAAGCGAAAACGGGTCGAGACCTTGGCGACCTGGCCAGGTTCGGTCGACAGGTTTTCGGCCTCGGCGCTCAACCCTTCAATGGTGTGGATTGCGGCCGGCGACACGGCAGCATCTTCGAAACGCAGTCCGAGGTCGGCGACGCGGGACTTGGCGACAGTCAGCTTCCATGGCCCCGCGGTGTCTTTTTGAGAGGCCTCGACGACACGCAAGGCGGGGGTCTGAACGAACTCGATACTGGAGTTGCCGGCACGCCGGATCAGCATGCCGACACCACGTGCCGCAACCTCGTCGATCACCACTGCACGCTTTGCCAGATCGAGTTGCCCGCCCTTGATTGACACCGCATCCGCCTTGATCCATGGGGCCGCCTGCAGGCGCCAGGCGGCCTCGAACTCAGCGGGAGCGCCACCCTTGCCATCAAGCTTCTTCAACCTCAGGTCAAACCCCTCAACGCTCGCATTGAACGGTTTGCCATGCGACTCGTCGAGCCAGCGGATAGCACCGCCACTGATCTTCGTTTCGCCCACAGACCACTCCACCGGCAAGGATTCTGGCGGTTTTTTCAGACCCGTCGCGGTGGCCGTACGCGCCGCCGTCTCCCCGGCAAAGAAATCGACCCAGTTGCTCGTTCCCTGCCGACTGACCCGACCGTAAATCTCCGGCGAATCGACTGACACGCGCTCGATGACAAAGCGGCGGTTGAGCGGATCGACGTCTCCGAGCAACACCTCCAGACGTTTCAAGGACAGCAGTGGGGCACCCTGGGCATCCTGTACCTCGAGTTCCTTGATCACCACATTGCCGACCAGGCTGAGCGTCGAACGATTCGCTTCCTGTCGTCGAAAGCGCAGCTTCAAATCACTGTCGAGTGCCCCCGAAACGACCTGAATCGGTAAGCGGAGCGGCGCATAATCGACGTAGTTGCCGAGTTTCACGTCATGCAGGTTAAAGGCCAACTCACTTTCCAGAGAATTGGTGAAGGGCTTGCTTTTGCCCTCGACGACCAGCGGCGAGCCATCGATTGATGCCGAGAAGGCCGGCTCCACGAAAATCTCTGTAGCGTGCGGCAAGCTCGAGAGGAAAGGCAAGGCGATCTTGATCTCGCTGATGAGATGCTTCTCGTTCAGCACCCGATCGTCGAATTCGATCTTGCCGCCGCTGAGTTGTATGTTGTTGAACGAAAAAGGGGGGGCAGGATCATCCGAACCCGGCTTGGCCAGAAACTCGTCGATCAGGTCCGAGAAATTGAGCCGCCCGTCAGCCAGGCGAATGACCTTGACTGTCGGTCCCAGTAGCGTCAGTTCACTGATCACCGGCCCGCCACGGAAGAGCGAAACCGCCTCAACATTGAAATACAGGCTTTCAAAACCTGCTACCGTTTCGCCCCCCCCCTTCTCCTGTATGGCCAGGCTGGCAACTTGCACGGATAGCGTGTACGGGTTTATGCTGATGTTCCCGACGCTTACCGGTCGGTGAAGTGCTTCGGAAAGCTTATCGACCAGCGTAGATTTGACCAGCGGAGGCAGCACAAGAAAACCGAGCACGCCGATGATGAACAAGGAAACGGCGACACGCAGTGCGTATTTTCTGACATTCAGGGAGGCATTCGCCTTGGGAGGGCTATCGTTTCTTGTAGTCATGGCAGCAAGGCGCGGACTGGCAGGTGGAATCCTGAATTTAGCACGAACGGGCGGCGGTGCAGCAAGCGTCGCGAGCGAGCGGGCGATTCAACAGGCAAGCCCCACATGCGCCACCGCCACTGGCAGCAACCCAGCGCTGCTGGGAATCAGCGTGGATCACGTCCGTGAATCAATCAGACGCGGTGCCAGCGGCTTCATCATCAAGCCATGCAATACCGGCAAGGAGCTCGATACGGTCCGGCAGGCATGGGCCGCAAAGAGCACTGCCGCACGCCGGGTAAGCGCCTGATGGAACGTTCAGAAGCCGTCCTTCCAGGCGCGCAGGGCGGCAAACACGGCCACCGAATCCTTCGCCTCAGGCACCCGTCGTCGTGCCGAGGCAACGACCTCCGGTTCTCCACAACGCAGAAACGGGTTGCTCGCCTTTTCCAGCGCAATCGTCGATGGAATCGTCGGCAACCCCTCGCCGCGAGCCAGCGATACCGCCTCCGCCCGGCTGCGCAGGCAACGATTCCCGGGCTCAACCGCCAATGCAAAACGCAGGTTCGCCTGCGTGTATTCATGTGCGCAATAAACCGCTGTCTGGTCAGGCAGCGCCGCCAGCCTGGCCAGTGAATCGGCCATCTGCGTCGCCGTCCCCTCGAACAGACGACCACAACCGGCACCGAACAAGGTGTCGCCACAGAACAGGCAGCCTGCGCCATAATACGCGACGTGTCCGAGTGTATGCCCGGGCACATCAAGCACCCGAAACTCGATGTCACAGAAGGGAATGCGAACCATATCGCCGCCGCGTACCGGGGTGGTCCTGCCGGTGATCGATTCCGCCGCCGGACCGAAAACATCGGCGCTGTAGTGCGCTAGCAGACGGCCCACCCCTCCCTGATGATCGGCGTGGTGATGGGTGACGAGAATAGCGGACAAAGTCAAGCGCTCGCGCTCAAGCACTTCGAGGACCGGTCGCGCGTCGCCGGGATCAATCACGGCTGCTGCAGCGCCCTTGCGCAACAGCCAGATGTAGTTATCCTTGAATGCCGGGATACGGATGACGTCGAACATCATTGAATTTTGGAAGAATTGCGGAAAATGTCAATCGCTGGACTCGACGACTGGCTGCAAAGCCCGCAAGGAAACTACGTCATGGCCTGGGAACAGGCCAGGATCGACGCCATCGTTGCCGACCTTTTCGGCTACAACGCGATCCAGCTAGGCCTGCCGCAACGCGACCTGCTAGCCCAGAACCGCATCCCCTTGCGACAGGTGGTTGGCGATTCAGCAACTGCCAACGTCGTCTGTGATCTGCGTCAACTCCCATTTGCAGCGCACAGTATCGACCTGGTGGTCATGGCGCACGTGCTGGAGTTCCATGACCACCAGCACCAGATATTGCGCGAGGTTGAACGGGTTTTGATTCCGGAAGGCGAAGTGCTGATTACCGGCTTCAATCCGCTCTCACTCTGGGGGCTCCGGCGCCGGCTGCCCAACTGCCCCGGCGGCTTCCCGTGGAACGGTCACTATCTCTCGGTGCCGCGCCTCAAGGACTGGCTGCAACTTCTCGGTTTTGAGGTCGACCGCGGGAGCTTCGGCTGTTATTCGCCACCCTGCCATCATCAACGCTGGCTCAAACGCTGGCATTTCGTGGAAGCCGCCGGCAATCGCTGGTGGAACCCTGCCGGAGGAGTCTACCTGCTCCGTGCGATCAAGCGCGTGCATGGCATGCGCTTGATCCTTCCGAACTGGAAGCAGCAAGCTTCACCGCGAAAGGCCTTGTCGGTAGTCAGCAAGAAGGAGATTGAACAGTATGAACCATGAAGCCATCATCAATATCTACGCCGACGGAGGCTGTCGTGGCAACCCTGGGCCCGGAGGTTGGGGAGTTCTCCTGCAGGCTGCTGGTCAGGAAAAGGAACTATGGGGCGGCGAAAGGGCTACCACCAACAACCGCATGGAAATGACCGCCGCCATACGCGCCCTGGAAGCGCTCAGGAAGCCTGCGACCGTACATTTGCATACCGATTCGCAATACCTGCAAAAGGGCATCAGCGAGTGGATCCACAACTGGAAGCGCAATGGCTGGCGAACCTCGGACAAGAAGCCGGTAAAGAACGCCGACCTATGGCAGCGACTCGACGAACTCGCCGGGCAACACCAGGTCAAGTGGTGCTGGGTCAAAGGACATGCGGGTCACGTCGGCAACGAACGTGCCGACGCCCTGGCCAATCGCGGCATGGACGAACTCCTACGGGCGCCGGCAAGCATTGCGTCCTGACAGCCGCAGCACCGATGCACGATTCGCTGAAGCGACCTTCACCATCAGGGAACCTACTCATGCGCCAGATCTTTCTCGATACTGAAACCACCGGCCTGGAGCACAAGCTCGGACACCGCATCATCGAGATTGCTGGTGTCGAGATGTTCAATCGGCGTCTGACCAACCGGCATTTCCACAGTTACCTGAACCCGGAAAGGGATATCGACGCCGGTGCCCTGGCGGTGCACGGAATCAGCCGCGAGTTTCTCGTCGACAAACCGCGCTTCGCCGACGTTGCGGTCGAATTTCTCGACTTTGTGCGCAGCGCCGAACTGGTCATCCACAACGCCACTTTCGACATCGGTTTTCTGAACGCCGAACTGGCTCTCCTCGACATGGCTCCAATCGGTACGGTATGTAGCGCCATCTGCGACACCCTGCGCATGGCCAAGGATCTGCACCCCGGGAAGAAGAACAACCTGAACGCCCTGTGCGAGCGCTACGGAGTCGACAACTCACAGCGCACACTGCACGGAGCCCTGCTCGATGCGGAGATTCTCGCCGAGGTTTACCTGGCGATGACCCGCGGTCAGGAAAGCTTGATTATCGACCTCGGCGACGATAACAACGCGGGTATCGAAGTCACCAGCAACACGTTTGTCGCCAACCGCCACCGGCCCCAACTGGTCAGGCGCGCCAGCCCGGAAGAAATCGTCGCCCACGAGGATGTCCTGGCAAGCATAGAGCAATTCAGCAAAGGCAAATGCCTGTGGCTACCACGCGAGAGCAGCGGCTGACACTACGCCCATCCTCATGATAGCCATCAACTTGGCGTGCCGTAGCGTGATCAGCTTTCGCCGGGCGTATCGGGAGGGCGTCGCGGTCGCCGAACGTGCCGCTTGGGCGTCCGAGGCTCGGACGCTCGCGCATCAGGCGGCTGCGTGTCGGAAACAGTCTCGGGTCGAACCGGTAGCGGCCGCTGCTCTGGCCTCGGAACCGTAGGCCTGGTTCCAGTCTTCCGCTGTTCCTGACGACGACCCGGCGAAGGGACGCCCTGACGTCTCTCGGCCTGCCGCTCTGGCTGTCTGTCCGCAGGTCGGTCGGACTCGCGGTTTCCGGGAGCAATGGTGATTTCGATCTCGATGATCTCGTCCCACTGCTCATCGGAGCGATCTCGCTCTGGTATGGCGAGAAGTTCACGGAGTCGCCGACGCGGGTCTTGAGGAATTGGATCGTTCATGCCGACATTATGACTCACACAGCGGCAGCGGTTCAACAAGCTTGCACGTGTCGATGACCTCGCAGCGTTCAGAAGCATCCTCGCAGGGAGCCTACACCCCTCACAAGCCAAGCCGCTTTGAGACTGATGCGCGGAGAGCCGAGGTATATTGTCGGCCACCCGAGTTACAGCCAGTCGGGCGTCAATCCTCGCAAGTTAGCATAAATGCATACCATACGTGCGCTGCCTTGTGCCGAAGCTACTTCTCTTGCATAATAGCTACGTAATGCATTGTTTATAAAGGATAAATACATGACGGCCTGAATATTC
>Ga0208938_1000384_pt1 | contig 35475 bp, 33 predicted proteins | sample AD_UKC125_MetaG_FD_184434 | JGI IMG/M metagenome (GOLD analysis project Ga0208938, IMG submission 184434) | Active sludge microbial communities of municipal wastewater-treating anaerobic digesters from USA - AD_UKC125_MetaG (SPAdes) (version 2) | ecosystem: Engineered > Bioreactor > Anaerobic >...
GCATACGGTGAGGGCATGAGCCGTCCCGTCGGAAACCCGGCACTTGCGCCCTTCGGCACCACGATCTTCGCCACGATGTCAGCGCTCGCGCTGCGACACGGGGCGATCAACCTCGGCCAGGGCTTCCCCGACTCCGACGGCCCACAGGAGGTGCTCGATGCCGCGGTGGCGGCCATCCGCGGGGGCCGCAACCAATACCCGCCGGGACCGGGGACGCCCGAACTGCTCACCGCGATCGCGGCGCACCAACGGCGCTTCTACGGCATCGAGTTGGACCCCTCGCGGGAGATTCTCGTGACGGTCGGGGCGACCGAGGCGATCGCCGCGACGATCCTCGCGCTCGTGCAGCCCGGTGACGAGGTGGTCACCTTCGAGCCCTACTACGACTCGTATGCCGCGTCGATCGCCCTCGCCGGCGGGGTGCGGCGGACGTCGGTGCTGCGCTTCCCCGACTTCGCGGTTGACGAGGCGTCGTTGCGCGCGGCGTTCTCGGCACGCACGCGGATGGTGCTACTCAACACCCCGCACAACCCGACGGGGAAGGTCTTCACCCGCGCCGAGCTCGACCTTGTGTGTGCCCTCGCGCGTGAACACGACGCGTGGGTGGTGACCGACGAGGTCTACGAGCACCTCATCTTCGACGGCGTCGAGCACATCGCGGTGTCGACGCTGCCGGGGATGTGGGATCGGACGCTCACCATCTCGTCGGCAGGCAAGACCTTCTCGACGACCGGGTGGAAGGTCGGGTGGGTGTCCGGGCCGGCCGAGGCGGTGGCCGCCGTGCGCGCGGTCAAACAGTTCCTCACCTACGTCGGGTCCGGGCCGTTCCAGCCCGCCGTCGCCACCGGGCTCGGTCTGCCCGACGAGGTGTATGCCGGTCTCGCCGGCTCCCTGGCGCGCAAGCGCGACATCCTGTGCAACGGGTTGGCTGCTGCCGGACTGCCCGTGTCGCGGCCGGCCGGGACCTACTTCGTCGTGGCTGATGCTGCGGCGTTGGGCGCCACCGATGCGTTGGAGTTCTGTCACTGGCTGCCCGAAGCCGCCGGGGTGGTCGGGGTGCCGGTATCGGTCTTCCACGACGACCCCGACGCGGCTCGGACCTTGGTGCGTTTCGCCTTCTGCAAGCGCGACGAGGTTCTCACCGAGGCGGTGCGGCGACTGGCTGGCCTCCGGGTCGGCTGAGCCCGGGCCTCAGGGCGCCCGGTTTATCCACACCCCGTCGTCGGGTTGTCCCGTCATCCACACGCTGGGAGTGACGGTTGGACGGGCCCGACCGGATGTCGCAGGGTCGAGGCATGCAATGGTTCGCATCGGTCGGCCTGGTGCTGGCGTTGGGGGTGGGTGCCGCCGCGGCGAACACGCCCGCGGCGGTGATCCAGCCGCGTCCGCCCACCGCGGGCACGCAGGGGACCGCGGTGACCGCCGTGACTGCGGTGACGCCGGGGACGGCCCTGGCGCCGGGGACTGCGGTGAGCCGGTGGGTCTGGCCGATCGAGCCGAACCACGTCGTCGTGCACGGTTTCGACCCGCCCGCGACCCGGTGGAGCAGCGGACACCGAGGCGTCGACATCGCTGCGGCGGTCGGGACCAGCGTCCTCGCGCCGACCGACGGACAGGTGAGCTTCGTCGGCATGGTCGCCGGGCGTCCAGTGCTCGTCCTCACCCATGCCGGCGGGCTTCGGTCGACCTTCGAGCCGGTGTCGACGACGGCCGCCGTGGGTCAACTGGTGCGCCGCGGCGAGGCGGTCGGGACGGTCGCGGCATACCCAGGGCATTGCGCGCCGGCCAGTTGCCTGCATTGGGGGGTGTTGCGCGGCGCCACCTACCTCGATCCGCTCGCCCTGCTCGCCGGACGGGTGATCCTGCTGCCGATGCGATAGGGCGCGGGTTACTGCTGGGTGGGCCAGGGCCAGGCCCGGCAGCCTTCGAGCCCGAGGGTCTGTTGCACCATGATCGGCGCCGGTCGACCAGGGGCAGGACAAGAGACGTGTCGGTGACCCAGCCCATGGCCGACCTCATGGTTGACGAGGTAGGTGCGGTAGGACGTGAGGTCGGTCCCGTAGGTCGCCGAGCCGCGGACCCAACGATGGAGGTTGAGCACGGCGCGACCGCCCCACCAACACGACACATTGGCTGCGGTGACGTTCAGCGGCCCACACAACTTGCCGGTCAGGGTGGGGGTGGCGAGGGTGACGCGCACATCCACGCCGGCGCCCGCCGCGATCTGCGCCGGAGACACGGGCACGAAGCGCACTCCATCGGCTGTCTGCCATCCCTGAGGATCACTGAGGATCCCGGCGACCGTCGCGGCGAAGAGCGCCTCGTCGATGCTCAGGCCGTCTTCGACCTCGATGCTCAACCGGACCGCACGCCCCGCGCTCGCCCAGGGCGCGTCGGGAATGGCGATCGGGTGCATGGTCCCCTTGGCGGAGGCCTGCACCGGGGCGAGCGCGGCACCCGGGGCGGCGGTCGGTTCGGGGGCGCCTTCCTCGACCTCACCCATCGACTCGGACGGGGCGGGCTCGGACGCTGTGCCGGTGGACGCCGTCGGGGGGACTGCTTTGTCGGCCGCAGGCGCGGTGCCGGCTCGGGCGACGTCGGCCGCTGATCCGAGCGTTCCCGGTAGCGCCGTCGACGAACTCGCGGACTGCACGCCGCGCGGGAGCGCCACCGCCGGGTCCTGTGCTCCCCGGGCTACGACCGTGCCGACGAAGAGCAACCCCAAAGCCAACGTCGCCGTGCGCCGCAGTCGGTGCATCCGACGGCGCCGAGCCGAGCGCCGCCGATTGGCGGCCCGTCGAGTTGTCGTCACGTCCGACGCGGGCGTGGTCGAACCGGCGGCGCGCAGATCGGCACGTCGCAGGGCCGTCTCGGTCGGGGCCACGCCACCTTCTGAAGGTCGAGAGAGGGAACCACCGGGCCGCCTGTCAGCACCCGGGAGGCACCATCGTCCCAGATCGGTGGATCGCGAGCGGCTCGGGCACGCCGGTGGGACGCCTCCCGGCTCAGGCCCTCGGATGAGCCTGCTCGTAGGACTTGCGTAGCCGTTCGGCCGACACATGCGTGTAGATCTGCGTCGTCGCCAGGCTCGCGTGGCCCAGCAACTCCTGGACGGTCCTCAGGTCGGCCCCACCCTCCAACAGGTGGGTCGCAGCGCTGTGTCGCAGCCCGTGCGGCGCCAGGTCGGGGGCGCCCGGCACATGAGCGACGAGCCGGTGCACCGCCTCACGCACCTGGCGCGGATCGACGCGCCGGCCACGTCGGCCGAGGAACAGTGCGGCACCACTGCGCTCGGTTGCCAGCAGCGGCCGGTATGCCGCCCACTCCCGAAGGGCTCTCGCGGCAGGCAACCCGAAGGGCACGACGCGCTCCTTGCCACCCTTGCCCAGCACGCGGACGACCCCCACCGTGAAGTCGACATCGGCCACGTCTACGCCTGCCAGCTCGCTCACGCGCAGGCCGCTGGCGTAGAGCAACTCCACCATCGCCCGGTCGCGTGCCGAGATCGGATCGCCGTCGTCAGCTGCGAGCTCGGCGACCGCCATGAGCTCGGTGGCCTCCGACTGTCGCAACACCCCGGGCAGGTGCCCCGTGCGACGTGGCGCCACCAACCGCAGCGACGGGTCGACGGAGATCCGTCCGGTGCGGGTCGCCCACCGGAAGAAGGTCCGCGCGCTGGCGGCCCGACGCGCGACGCTGGTGCGAGCCGCGCTGGACTCCCGGGACATCGCAGCCAGCCAGCCCCGCAGATCCCCCAACTCGATCTCGCTCAGCGCCGTCACTCCCCGCGACCGGCCGAGGTAGCCCAGCAAGGCCCGAATGTCGCCGAGATAGGCGCGGCAAGTGTGCACGGACAGCCCGCGCTCGGCGTCGAGGTAGCGCGCGTAGTCGACGAGCACGGTGCCCGCCCATGCGGCACCCTCGAGCCCAGCCTGAGCCGGTGCGTCGCTCTGGGGGCCCACCTCGTCCTCATGCACGTCCCAACCGTCGCACATCTCTGGCCACGGCATGCCTCACCCGGGGGTTGCTGGCGCGTCCACCTCCCGGCCGCCGACGTCCGCCACAGCCTCAGCATCGGGGCTCTGCGTCAGCCGTCCGGGGGTCTGCTTCCACCGGTCGCCGACGCGCACCGCGACCCCAGCCAACTCCAGCCGCCCCAGGGAGGCCAGCGTCTGACCGACGTCGAGGCCCGCGTGGGCAGCGACCGTGGGGATCGCTGCCGGTGCTCGAACCGGAAGCGCAGCCAACACCAACCGGTCTTGGGGAGGCAACTCGTCCTCCGGGCGAACGGGGCCGGAGCGGTGGGGCGCGGCGTCGACGCCCAGCCGCCCCACGAGATCGAGCACCTCCGCTACGTCGGTGACGAGCACTCCCTTCCCGTCGCGGATCCACTGATGGCAGCCCGCAGACACCCGCGAGGTCACCGGCCCCGGCACCACGCCGACCGGTCTTCCGTGGTCGGCTGCCTGCCCGGCGGTGTGCAGCGACCCCGACCGCAATCCGGCTTCGACGACGATCGTCCCGACGGTCATCGTGGCGATGAGCCGGTTGCGCTGCAGGAAGCGCGATCGGGTCGGTGCCCCGCCCGGAGCCACCTCGGACACCAGAGCCCCGGTCGCGCGGATCTTGGCGATCAACTCGGAGTTACTGACCGGGTAGGGCCGATCCAGGCCCCCTGCGAGCACGGCAACCGTGGTCCCGCGCACCGACAGCGTGCCCGCGTGGGCGGCGCGGTCGATGCCGAACGCGGCACCGGACACCACGGCATACCCCGCGTCGGGAAGGCCGGCCCCCAGCTCGGAGGCGACCCCCATCCCGTATGCCGTGCACGCCCGGGCCCCGACGATCGCCACCGACCCGATGCACACGCCCCCGAGGTCAGCCGGGCCGTCGACCCACAGGCCGATCGGTGGAGCGCCGAGAGCATCGAGACCGCTCGGCCATTCGGCGTCGCCAGGCACGACCATCCGCCACCCCTGGCGGCGGGCGAACTGCACCACCTCGTCGAGGTCGAGCCCAGCCACCCTGGTCCGCAGCGCTTCGGGAGCCCACGGACGGTTCTCGACGACGGCGGCCAACGCGTCCACGGCGCCGAGTGTCTCGACGAGGACAACGGCCCGACGATCTCCCGGTTCGGCGACCCGGGACCAGGCCGCCCTAGCCCACCGGTCTTGGGTCAAGGAGGTCGGCAAGACACTCATGAGGCCCCCTGACAGTGCCGGGCGGTCATGCGGCGAGGGCGGGTTGGTGGCGCAGCGACAGGGCCAGACCCACGTCGTCGCGGGTCGGCGAGGTGCGCCCGGCCAGGTCGGCGATCGTCCACGCCAGTCGAAGGCAACGGTCATAGCCCCGCAACGACAGCAGGCCACGGTCAATCGCGCGGTCGAGATCGACGGTCCGTGTCGGGCCGAGCCGGAAGGGGCCCGATCGCAGGACGGGACCGGGGACCCGACCGTTGACGGCATACGGGCGGGCATCCCAGCGGAGCGACGCAGTCGCGCGGGCCTGGAAGACCCGGGCTCGCACCACCTCGCTGGACTCCCCCGGCTCACCCAACAAGGCCGCCCGCGAGGGCGCCGGGACGTGGACCTGGATGTCGATCCGGTCGAGGATGGGGCCGGACAACCGACCCGAATAGCGACGCTGTTGGATCGGCGTGCACGAACACGAGGAGGCCTTTCCCGACCCCATTCCGCACGGGCAGGGGTTGGCCGCGAGGACGAGTTGGAACTCGCAGGGGAACCGGATGTTGCCGATCGCCCGGGCCACCACCACGTGGCCGGACTCGATGGGTTGGCGCAGGGCCTGCATCACCCCGGGACGGAACTCGGGTGCCTCATCGAGGAAGAGCACGCCGTGATGAGCCGCGGTCACCGCTCCGGGCAACACATGCCCGGACCCTCCACCGATAATCGCCGGCATCGACGCGCCGTGGTGCGGCGCGACGAACGGCGGGCGTCGGCACAGGCCGTCGAAGCTTGCGAGGGTGCCGAGGATGGAGGCGATGGCGGTGACTTCCATCGCCTGGTGGTCGTCCAACTCCGGAAGCAGGCCCGGCAGTCGCTCGGCGAGCATCGACTTGCCCGCGCCCGGCGGACCCACGAGGTAAAGGTGGTGCGCACCCGCGGCGGCGATCTCGACGGCGAGGCGCCCTTCGGCCTGGCCGACGACGTCGGCAAGGTCAGGTGCTGGACGCTCGGGCTCCGACAGGGCGTCCGGCTCGGGCACGTCGGACACCGGCCCACCGTGCGCCAGCGTCCGATATCTCGCGACGAGCTCCTCGAGCCAGGCCACCGGGTGGACCTGCACCCCGGCGACGAGCCGCGCCTCCTTGGCGTTGCCCACGGGGACGACCACGTGCCGCGCACCGGCCTTGGCGGCAGCCACGACCAACGGGACCAACCCTCGGACCGGTCGGACCGACCCGTCCAGACCCAGCTCACCGATGTGCACGACCTCCTCGACGACGCCGGCGGGGATCTCTCCGGCGGCGGCCAAGGTCGCGACGACGATGGCCAGATCGAACCCACTGCCCACCTTGAGCACCGACGCCGGCGACAGGTTGACGGTGATCCGTCGTTGCGGGACCGGGTGCCGACTGTTGGAGGCCGCCGCCCGCACCCGATCGGGCGCCTGGGCACAGGCCGCGTCAGCCCGTCCACTCACGGTGAACGCCGGCAGCCCCGGCGCGACGTCGGACTCGACCTCGACGAGGAACCCCTCGACGCCTCGCAGCCCCACAGATCTCGTCCGCCCCAACCCCATCTCAGGCCACCCCCACGAGGTGCTCGATCACGCAAGGGCCGCTGCGCGGTCGGGCCACCCCGACGACATCAACCCGCACGTCAGGGAAGTGTGACCCGGCCGCATCGCCCTCGCGCTCGTGCAGCCACGCGGCAGCCAATCGGCGCAGCCGGGCGAGCTTGCGCAATGTCACCGCCTGGATCGGGCCACCGAACGCCACCCCACGGCGGGTCTTGACCTCGCACACGACCAGGCAACCCCCGTCGCGCGCCACGATGTCGATCTCGCCCAAGGCACAGCGCCAGTTGCGGGCCAGGATCTCCAAACCCTGATCGCGCAAATAGCGCTCGGCCATCCGCTCGCCATAGTCACCGACCGCGGCGGCGACCCGGTGCGGCATACCCTCCGATGTCTGCATGCCCGAAGCGAAACAGCCCCGCGGGTATGCCGCCCACCCCCACCTCCTGCCCTGTGGACAGTGGGACGAACGTACGACCCCATGTGGACAGCCGGGCCGATCGCTAGGAGGGCATCTCCAACTCAGACTTGGGCAGTTCCTCGATGTTGACGTCCTTGAACGTCACCACCCGCACCGACTTGACGAACCGCGCTGGCCGATAGATGTCCCACACCCACGCATCGTTCATCGTGATGTCGAAGAACACCTCGCCCCCGTCGGAGCGCACCTTCATGTCGACCGAGTTGCACAGGTAGAAGCGCCGCTCGGTCTCGACCACGTGGGAGAACAGCGACACGACGTCGCGGTACTCGCGGTAGAGCGAGAGTTCCTGCTCGGTCTCGTACTTCTCCAGGTCCTCGGAGCTCATCGGGTCCTCATCGGCGCGCTATCGGTCGGGTCGGTCCGTTCTACCACCTCGGAGCCAGGTCCACGCAGCCGCCAACTGCGCCGGTGCAGGTCGCAGGGCCCGAGCAGGTCGAGCGCGGCGAGGTGTTCGGGCGCGGCATACCCCTTGTTGATCTCCCACCGGTATGCCGGGTGCTCGCCTCCCAGCGCCACCATCAGACCGTCGCGTTCCACCTTCGCCAGCACCGACGCGGCGGCCACTGAGGAGCAGCGCAGGTCGGCCTTGATCATCGTCGTCACCGGCGGCGTCCGGGTGGCTTCGGACTCGTCGTCCTGCACGAAGCCCAGCAACCCGACCTGCTCGGGTGCAGTCAGCCAGTCATGGTTGCCGTCGAGGATGACCAGGTCGGGGGTCACTGGCAGCGCCGCGAGCGCGCGGACGCCGGCCAGCCGCAACGCCGCGATGATCCCGATCTGGTCGATCTCTACGGGCGAGGCATGCCCCACCGCGTGCGCGTGGGCCCACCGACGGATCGGGGCGACCATGCGTTCGCGGGCCGGGGCGGAGAGGAGCTTGGAGTCGCGAACCCCGGCGGGGGCGGAGCGGCATACCTCGTCAATGACGACCACGCCCACACTCACCGGGCCGGCCAGGGCGCCTCGACCCACCTCGTCCATCCCGGCCAACAACCGGTAGCCCTGACGCTGCAGGCCTCGCTCGACGCGCAGTGAGGGCGTGCGCGACCGTGACGTCGGGCGTGGGGAGGTCGTGCGTGGAGAGGACGTGCGTGCGGCCGACATGTGGGGGCTCAGGACGCGGCGGGACCGGCGGAGTCCCTGGAACTGCTTGAGTCCCTGGAACTGCTTGAGTCGGGGCTGCTGCTGGGAGTGACGACGCTGTCTCCCGGCGCCGCCTTGCCCGGATCGGGCACGGTCGCGAACACGTCGCCGAACTCTGACAGCCCGGCCCACCGATCGATCGGCCAGACGACGAGCACCGCCTTGCCGCGGATGTCGGCGATCGGGACCGACCCCGTGGAGCCGGTGCCGTCATCGTGGAATCGGGAGTCGGCCGAGTCGGACCGGTGATCCCCCATGACCCAGACCTTGCCGGCAGGGACGATGATGTCGAAGGAACCCCGGCCGCCTGCCGCGTTGTCGCCGGGCTTGAGGTAGGGCTCGGTGATGGCGACGCCGTTCACGGTGAGTTGCCCACCCACGGTGCAGCAGACGACATGGTCACCCGGCAGCCCGATGACGCGCTTGATGAGGTGTTCGTGGGAGTCGTCGGGGGCCAATCCGAGGAAGATCAGCGCCGATTGCACCGGGGTGCGGTGAACCTCGGGGATCTCGCCGAGCCAATGGCCGGGGTCAGTGAAGACGACGATGTCCCCTCGGCTCAGTTCGAACGGCCCGGGCGTCAGCTTGCTGACCAGGACCCGATCGTCCTTGATGAGGGTGTCCTCCATCGACCCGGAGGGGATGTGGAAGGGCTGCACCAGGAAGGTCTTGACGACAAGCGAGAGGGCCATCGCGAGGGACACCACGATGACGACCTCGCGAACACCCACCCAGACACTGCGCCAGAAGCCGCGCTGCGCCAGGTCGGAGCCTGGTGCGGCGGGCGGAGATTCGTCGGTCATGAAGGCGCCGCTCCGGTGGGCAGTGGGAGATCGTGCAGAGTGGGGGCAGGAGTCAGGCTACCCAGTCGATCGAGCGGCCAGTACCGAACCCACGCACGTCCGACAACATCGTCGAGGGGAACCATCCCGCCGCCCGGTTTGCCCATCTGCGATCGCGAATCGGCCGACGCACTGCGGTGGTCGCCCATCACCCAGATCTTCCCGGCCGGCACCGTGACGTCGAACCTCGTCGTGCTCGGCGGGTTTCCGGGGTAGAGGTAGGGCTCATTGACGGCCACCCCGTTGATGGTCAGCCGACCGTCAACGTCGCAGCACACAACGTGGTCACCCGGCACGCCGACGACCCGCTTGACGTAGTCAGCGCCCGAACTCAGCGACACGATGGCCAAGATCGAGGTCAGCAGTTGACGGGGCCCCGAGGCAGTGTCGGACCCGGCAGGCTTGCCCCACGTATCGGTCCCGTCGAAGACGACGACGTCGCCGCGCTCGATCGACGGCCCTCGCTGCAGCCGACTGACGAGGATCCGGTCGCCCGGCTCGAGAGTCTCTTGCATCGAGCCTGAGGGGACGGAGAAGGTCTGGACGACCAGCGCGCGGACGAGGAGCATGACGGCGATCGCGATCACGCCGATCTTGACCGACTCGGGGATGCGGTCGCCAGCAGCACGCTTGCTGCGTGCCCGCCCTTCACGCACCTCGCGGCGTGTCAACGGCCGCGCGTTGCCACCATCAGGCTCACGCGGCAGGCCCCCCGAGGCCTCGTCCACTCGCCTCAGGCGCCGTTCTTGGCCTCGAACTTGCCGTGGGTGTCGCGCTTCTCCTTGATCTTGGCGGCCTTGCCGCGCAGATCGCGCAGGTAGTAGAGCTTCGCGCGGCGCACGTCACCACGAGTGACGACCTCGATCTTCTCGATGATCGGGGTGTGCACCGGGAAGGTTCGCTCGACCCCGACGCCGAAGGACACCTTGCGCACGGTGAACGTCTCGCCTACGCCCGCGCCATGGCGACGGATGACAACGCCCTGGAAGACCTGGATGCGGGAACGGGTGCCTTCGATGACCTTGACGTGCACCTTGAGGGTGTCACCGGCGCGGAAGGCGGGAACGTCGTCGCGCAGAGTTGCGGCGTTGACGTCATCAAGCTGGTGCATGGGATCATCTGCTTTCTCGCGGCGCCACAGGTCGCCTCGGGGGGTGGCTGGTTCAGAGCTTTCGGTATGCCGTCCGGCTGGCCGCGCGACGGCCCTCCCGAAGATCGGGTGGTCCGGATCGCTCCCCCTGTGGCAGGGGCTCGTCAGATGCTGGAAGGCAACTGCCCAAGTGTGCCAGACCACGCGGCATACCGGGAAATCATGGCTAGGATCACCCCGTCATCGCGGGCACCGCCCCGTCTCCCGCCGCTCGCCTGGTTGGGCACCGCCTCAGCCAGGGCTCCCGAGTCGGCGACTCGAAAGTATGGAGACCGCCATGTCCGTTACTCCCCCGACCAGAAGCACGCCGATCCGCTTCGGGCGCACCGCTCCCGGCATCCCTGTCCGCGACATCGAGCAGGCCCTCGCGTTCTATCGGGACGCCCTCGGGATGACGGTGACCTTCACCAATGGTGACCCCGTCGGTTTCGTCATCCTTGAGCGCGACGCCGCCGAGTTGCACCTCACGCTGGTGCCGACGCACCGAGCCGGGACGCACAACGTCGCCCACCTCATGGTGAGCGACGCGGCGGCGGTCCATGACCGCCTGGTCAAGCATGGGGCGCGGATCGTCAAGGGGCTGCGCGATCACGACTTCGGGCTGCGAGCCTTCGTCGTCGCCGACCCCGACGGCAACCGCTTGGACATCGCCGAAGAACTCTGAGGGCCCCTAGTCAGGGGGAAGCAGGTCGGGAGGCAGCAGGTCGGGGCGGCGGGTGGCGGTGCGCTCGACGCGCTGCGCCTGCCGCCAGGCCGCGATCGCGCCGTGGTGTCCCGAGAGCAGCACGTCGGGCACGTCCAGACCGCGCCAAGAGGCCGGCTTGGTATAGACGGGGTATTCCAGCAGCCCGTCCTCGTGCGACTCCTCGACGAGCGACTCGGCGTTGCCGATGACGCCGGGCAGCAGGCGCGCGACGGCCTCGACGATGGCCAGCACGGCCACCTCTCCCCCGTTGAGGACGTAGTCCCCGAGCGACACGAGCGTCACGGGCATGCGCTGCGCGGCATACTCCATGACCCGCTCGTCGATGCCTTCGTAACGGCCGCACGCGAACGCCAGCCACGGCTCGGCGGCGAGGTCGCGCGCCATGGCCTGGGTGAACGGCATACCGGATGGGGTGGGGACGAGCAGGCGCGGCGGGGCGGCGTCGGGCGCGGAAGCGACCAGCGCGTCGAGGGCCTCGCCCCACGGCTCGGGGCGCATGACCATGCCGGCTCCCCCGCCATAGGGCGAGTCGTCCACGGTCCGGTGGCGGTCGTGGGCGTGCTCGCGCAGGTCGTGGACGCGCACGTCGAGCAACCCCTGCTCGCGCGCCTTGCCGATGAGCGAGAGCTCCAGCGGCGCGAGGTAGTCCGGGAAGATCGTCACGACGTCGATCCGCATGACGGGCTCAGAGCTCCAGCAGCCCCGGGGGCGGGTCGATGACCACCCGTCCACCGACCACGTCGACGACCGGGACCAGCGCGGACACAAACGGGATGTATGCCGTCCGCCCACCATCGCGGGCCACGCGCAACCGGTCCTGACCTGGGCCGATGTCCAGGCCGGCCACCGTGCCGACCGCCGACCCGTCCTTGAGCACGACGGCGAGGCCGACGAGTTGCTCTTCGTACCAGGCGTCTCCGCCCTGGTCGGGCTCGAGCAATTCCTCGGTGCCCTCGGGGGTCAGCAGGCGGGTGCCGCGCAGGCCTTCGGCGCCGGTGCGGTCGGGGATCTCCTCGAACCCCAGCAGCCAGACGCCGTTGTGGTCCCGCGAGGACGCGATGGTGAGTTCAAGCGGGACACCGCTGCCCTTGGGTGCTTTGGTGGGCAGGACGGTGCCGACGGCGAACCGGCCCGCGGGGTCGTCCGTGTGCAGTTGCACCGTGACTTCCCCGCGGATGCCGTGCGGCTTGCCGATCCGGGCGACGACGTGCGCCACGAGAGGGCTGAGCCTCAGCGCCGGTCGGTGTCGACGATGTCGACGCGAATGTTCGAGCCGCCGGACAGGGCCGACATGACCGTGCGCAGCGCGCTGGCCGTGCGACCCGAGCGGCCGATGACTCGGCCGAGGTCCTCGGGGTGCACGCGCACCTCAAGCAACTCGCCTCGACGGAGCTCCTTGCGGCGCACGACGACCTCGTCGGCGTGGTCGACGATGCCCTTGACCAGGTGTTCCAGGGCCTCTTCGAGCACGGTCAGGCCTCTTCGCCCTCGGCAGCGGCCTCGGCCGGCTTGTCGGCCTCGGCGAGCGCCTCGGTGATCTCGGCGACGGCAGCCTCGGCCTTGGCCGGCTTGCGGCGAACCGTGGTGGCCGAGCCCTTGAGCTCGAGCGACTTGCCCGCGGCAGCGATGGCGGCCTCGTAGAGGTCCTTCTTGCTGGTCTTCGGGGCGGCGACGCGAAGGGTGCCTTCGGTGCCGTCGATGCCCTTGAACTTCTGCCAGTCACCGGTCACCTTGAGCAGCGCCTCGACGGCCTCGGTGGGCTGAGCGCCCTGGGCCAGCCAGTAGGCGGCGCGAGCGGAGTCGATGTCGATGACCGAGGGCTCCTCGGTGGGGTGGTACTTGCCGATCTCCTCGATCGCCCGGCCGTCACGCTTGGTGCGGCTGTCCATGACGACGACACGGTAGAACGGGGTGCGGATCTTGCCCATCCGCTTGAGGCGAATCTTGACGGCCACGGTAGTGGTCTCCTGCTTCGTATCGTGAGCACGGCGAGACCGGGGCAAGTCGCTCCGGGGTGCCGTCACTCGGCGTGTAGATGCACGCTCCCTGGTGGGTGCGGCGAGTACAGCCGCCCATTCTGCCAGACCTGGCAGGTATGCCGCGCCACCCCCTGCCGGACCCCCTGCCGGGTCGAGGTATTCCGCCATCGTCAGATAACGGCGGAATACCTCGACCCAGTTGGGGTGCCGGCGGCTCGGATGGCGAGGGCGAGGCGGCATACCTGCGCGTCGGTCACCGACTGGGAGGTGTCGACCCGCAACACCGGCCCAACTCCCACCGGGTATGCCGCGGGCGCGACCGACTCGTGCCACTCCGTCTCCTCGACCGGACCACGGTGGACGGGGTGCCGCTCTCCCCTCGCGGCGCGCACGAGATCGCGCTCGCGAGCAACCTCTGGCGGGACGTCGCAGAACACCTCAGGGACCCGGGTCGGGTCCAGTCCCGCAGCGCGCAGGCCGTCCACGAGGTATGCCGTGTCGCGCGTCGGCGGCAACCAGGTCTCGACGACCCCTCCCGCGGGCGAGGCTGCGAGCAATGCCCAGAGCGCCCGGCTCGCTCCGGAGCCGAGCTCCTTACTCAACCGACCTTGGTCGCTCTCGTCGAGAGCGTCGGCCACGGCCTCCTTGATGAGGTCCTTGCCCAAGAGGGGAACTCCGAGCTCGACAGCGAGACGGGGTGCCAGGGTGCTCTTCCCTGAGCCCGGTAGCCCGTTGACGACGCACACGACGGGTCTGAGCGGGGCAGCCCGATAGGCGACGCGGGCGCTCTCGGCGGCGCCCGGCCAGTCCTCGCAGAGCAGCGCGTAGCGGTCGTGGTCCCGCCAGTCGACCTCCTCGTCGCCTAGCGACGGCAGTCGCAGCAGTCGGCGTGAGAAGCCTTCGCGCAGGAAGCCAAGAGACCGCAGCAGCCCGGCGGAGCGGACGTTGGCGGGTTGCACGGACGCCTCGACGCGATGCAGTCCGAGGCCGTCCGGCGGCGGCCCGAAACACACGTCGAGCACGAGCGCCAGGCCGTCCCGAGTGAGGCCGCGGCCGGCATACGGGTCGTAGGCGTCGTAACCGAGCGTTGCCGAGGCGAACCGTCCCATGACGATGTCGTTGACGTTGATGAGAGCAGCGATGCCGTGGCCTGCGCTGGAGTCCGGGGCAAGGGCGTGGACGATGAAGGTGCGTTTGCTGCGGCCCTGGACTGCGAGGAGGTCATCGACGGAGTCCAATCCCGTTGGTCCCCAGACCCCCACGCGACCCTGCGAGAGAGCCATGGCGCGGCGAAGCCCAGGGAGGCCGTCGGCCGTCAGAGGTGCGACGCGCACCTTGTCAGTCCGCCGCTCCCACGCGTGGATCATCGAACTCGGTTGCCGCGCAGGATGATTGCGTCGGGGGCTCCGAGGACGGCGAGGTCGGCGCGCGGGTCCGCGGGATAGACAACGAAGTCGGCCGAGGCCCCCTCCTCGATCCCTTCGTGGCCGAGCCACTCGCGGGCCTTCCACGATCCGGCGCCGAGGACGTCGAGCGTCGACAACCCCGCCTTGGCCAACTCCAGGGCCTCCGCAGCGGCGAGGCCGTGCGGCAACACCCCACCCGCGTCGGTTCCGACATAGATGGGTATGCCGGCCTCGTGCGCCCGCGCGATCGTCTCGAACCGTCGGGCGTGCAGGTCGAGCATGTGGGCGTGATAACGCGGGAACTTCTCTGCTGCCGGTGCCGCCAACTCGGGGAAGTTCGCGATGTTGATCAGCGTCGGAACGATGGCGATCCCTTGTGCCGCAAAGGCTTTGGTGGACTCCTCGTCCAGGCCGCTGGCGTGCTCGATGCAGTCCGTGCCTGCCGCCGCGAAGTCGTGCAGGGACTCCTCGGCGAAGCAGTGAGCGGTGGTGCGGGCGCCCTCCTCGTGGGCGGCTGCGACCGCGGCGATGACCGCCTCGCGCGGCCAGCAGGGCGCCAAGTCGCCGGTCTCCCGATCGATCCAGTCACCCACGAGCTTGACCCAGCCATCGCCCCGGCGCGCCTCCATCCGGACGTGCGCGACGAGTTCGTCGGGCTCGATCTCGTGGGCGTAGTTGCGGATGTAGCGCCGGGTCCGGGCGATGTGTTTGCCGGCCCGGACGATTCGTGGCAGGTCGTCCCGGTCGTCGATCCACCGGGTGTCGGCCGGGCTGCCCGAGTCACGGATGAGCAGGGTGCCAGCATCCCGGTCGGCCGTGGCCTGCTGCTCGGCAACGTCGGGCTCGACCGGGCCGTGGTGGTCCAGGCCGACGTGACAGTGAGCGTCGACGAGGCCGGGTAACGCCCAGCCCCGCACGGTCTGGACGTCGTGACCGGGACCGGTCGGAGCGGCATACGTCACCCGCCCGTCGAGCACCCAGCACTCCGGCCTCGTGTCCGCGGGTCCGACCAGGATCTCCCCCACGATGTGCAGCACCGTCGCCATGGGGCGACTGTATCCAGCGGTCAGTGCCTGCGAGCCGTCGACAGGGCGAAGCGGCGCAAGATCTGCGTGACGACCTCGGGTTGGTCGGAGTGCACCCAGTGCCCGGCGTCCTTGACCGTCACCTGCGTCACCCGAGGAAACAGTGCCCGCATGGGCTCGGCGTCGCGGTCGGTGATGTAGGTCGACTCCGCACCCGCCACCCAGGCGACCGGCCCCCGGAAGGGCTGGTATGCCGTCGCGTCAGCGGTCGGCCAGCCCGCCACCCCCGCTGGCCCGGTGCCCGGTCGAGCGAGGACGTCGAAATTGATCTGCCAGCTCCATGCGGTGCCGTGGCGGCGCAGGTTCTGCAGGAGGAAGGCGCAGACCGCCGGGTCGGGGATGTGTTGCGCCAGCGCAGCATTGGCCGATGCCCGGTCGGGCAGCGAGTCAAGCGGCAGCGCTCGCATGACGTTGACGTAGTCGACGAACCACTGGTGGGAGCGGTAGTGCCTGGGCGCGATGTCGATGACCGCGAGCCGCTCGATCAGGTCGGGCTGCGACAGCGCGACGATCATGGCTACCTTGCCGCCGAGGGAGTGACCGACGAGGGTCCAGCGTTCGCCCGGGGCGGTCGCGCGGAGCGTTGCGGCGACTGACGCGGCATACGCCTGGAGGGAGAAGTGGTCACTCCACGGTGAGTGGCCGTGATCAGGCAGGTCAACGAGCAGGCACTGTGCCTGGTCACCGTCTGGGCCCGAGAGCGCCTTGGCGATCTGGCTCCAGTTGCGACCTTGGCCGAAGAGCCCGTGCAGGAAGGCGATTCGCGGGCCGGATGTGCCCGCCGCGAGGGTGTGCAGCCGCCTGCTGGTTGCCGCCGTCATGCCGACGAGCCTAACTCGCCCGGGGGGCGTGGTTTGTGTGCCCGACGGAGTGCGATCGACGGGGTGATCACCCCACCAGACGCACTCCGTCGCGCCCACGCGGGACCGCCTTGACGCCCGGCCGGGGTCGGCGAGACGCGGCGGCATACGCACGGGCGATCCGGGCCAGCACCTCCGGCATCGCTCTGCTGATCTGGTGTGGAGTGACGCCCACGACGACCACACCAGCGGCACTCAGCTCGGCATCCGAGGTGACTGTGGCGTCCCATTGGTCGCCGGTCGAGTGATAGCGGCGCGAGTGAACCATCACCGCCAAGGCAACCTCGTCGAACCACAGATCAGGGCTGATGAGCTGCGCGCCGTGTTCGTCCTTCAGGGTGGGGTTCAGCCATAGGCCCGGCAGCCCTTTGACCCCAGTGACCGCATGGGCGAGTCGGTGCTCGGGGACCGACCAAGCGCCAGACGCGACAACCGACAGGGCCCGTTCAGCCCGGGCAGATCCTGCGCGCCCGAGGAGCGACGTCCAATGGCGAAGGTCGTCGAGCGCAGCGATCCGTCGTTGCACGGCCTCGATGGCGACCTCGGCGGCGACCTCATCGGTCGGCATCCGACGCAGCGCTTCGGCCACAGCCCTAGCCGGCGACATGAGGCGCAGGCTTCCGTGGTGGTGCGGCACCGGCTCGCTGAACCTGGTGCGGGGGATCCTGACGTGGCCGATCGTGCGGGTGCGCCCGTTCATCGGGACAACGACGTCGATGAGCCCGGTGAGACGCACGCTCTCAACCCCATGTAGTCGAGCAGCCGAGGAGCCTCCGAGCAGCCCAGATGGGCCGACATAGAGCTGCGCAGCCATGGCCGCCTGGTGCACGCCAAGACGGCCCGGCTCGATCGCGTAAACCCCGGGGAGAAGTGATCGCCATTGCCGGGCAGCTCGCCACCGGATCGCTTCGGGACTCATCCCGGCAGCCGACAATTGGGCGCGCGAGACGATGCCCCACTGCCCGGTTGCGACTTCCTGCTCCAGCGTCATGCCGCCAGCGTGACGTCCAGCCCTGCCCTTGCCCACCCGGGCCGTTGAACCTGTGGATGGCGTGACCAGCATTGCCAGGGTTGTGGATAACGCGCGGATCCCCGTCCACCTCAGCCAGCGTCACGGTCCTCGCCGCTCCCTTCGCCAGTCCGATAGAGCCCGGCCTGCCGAGTGCCCGACGGTGTGCGATTGAGGGGGTGATCACCACAGCAAACGCACTCCGTCACGCCCTCAACGGCTCAAGGCCTTGAGGCCTCAAGACCTCAACGGCTCACGGCCTCAACGGATCAGCACCTCAGCGGCCCAGCCGGCAGGCACTTAGCCGGCTCAGCGGCCGAGGAACTTCTCGAAGCCCGGAGGGAGCTTGCTGGGGTCGAGATCCGCAGCGCCCGGGGCACCCGAAGCGCCGCCTGCGCCGGGCGGCATACCGAACGCTCGTCCAGCCGCCTCCTGACGACCCGTCGTCGCGCGATCAGCCAGCGCGCGCTCCTCAGCCGCGCGCTTGGCCGGGTTGCCGCTCTTGGCCTTCTTGCGCGGCGGGGGCGCGGCCTTGCCCTTGCGCATGCCAGGCATCCCGGGCATCCCCGGCAGACCCGGACCGCCGCCCCGAGCCAAAGACTTCATCATCTTCTGAGCCTGGGTGAAGCGCTCCAGCAACTGGTTGACATCGGACACCTGCATGCCCGACCCGCGGGCGATGCGCTGACGCCGGGAGCCGTTGATGGTCTTGGGGTGGCTTCGCTCGAACGGCGTCATCGAGCGCACCATGGCCTCGACCCGGTCGAACTCCTTCTCGTCGAACGCGTCCAACTGCGCCCGCATCTGCTGCATGCCCGGCAGCATCCCGAGCATCGACTTGAAGTTGCCCATCCGCTTGATCGCGGCCATCTGCTCGAGGAAGTCGTCGAAGGTGAAGTCCTCTTCGGCGAGGAACTTGCGGGCCATCTCGTCGGCGTGCTGCTTGTCGAACGCCCGCTCGGCCTGCTCGATGAGGGTGAGGACGTCACCCAAGTCGAGGATCCGCGACGCCATCCGGTCGGGGTGGAAGACCTCGAAATCCTTGACGCCCTCGCCGATCGAGGAGAACAGGATCGGGCGGCCAGTGACGTGCGCGATCGAGAGCGCGGCACCACCGCGAGCGTCGCCGTCGAGCTTGGACAGCACGACGCCGGTGAAGCCGACGCCCTCTTGGAAGGCCTGCGCGGTTTCGACCGCCGCCTGACCGATCATCGCGTCGATGACGAAGAGGACCTCGTCGGGACTGATCGCCGCCCGGATGTCCTTGGCCTGCGCCATGAGGTCGGCGTCGACCGCGAGCCGGCCAGCGGTGTCGACAATGACGACGTCGTGCTGCCGGGCGATGGCGTACTGGATGCCGTCGTCGGCGACCTTGACCGGGTCGCCGTAGGACCGGGTGCCCTCACCGGCGCCGCCGACCGCGTCGTGCCCGGCGACGTTGCCGCGCTCAGGGGCATAGACCGGCACTCCGGCGCGCTGCCCGACCACTTCGAGCTGGGTGACGGCATTGGGCCGCTGCAGGTCGGCGGCCACGAGCATCGGCGTGTGCCCCTGCTCCTTGAGCCAGTAGCCCAGTTTGCCTGCGAGGGTGGTCTTTCCAGACCCTTGGAGACCGGCCAGCATGATGACCGTGGGCGGGTTCTTGGCCAGATTGAGCGGGCGGGTCTGCCCGCCGAGGATGGTGACGAGCTCCTCGTTGACGATCTTGACGACCTGCTGGCCCGGGTTGAGGGCCTGACTCACCTCGGCGCCCAGCGCTCGCTCGCGGATCGCCGCGACGAACGCCTTGACGACGGGCAGGGCGACATCGGCGTCGAGCAGCGCCATCCGGATGTCGCGCAGGGTCGCGTTGATGTCGTGCTCGGTGAGGCGCCCCTTGCCGCGCAGGTTGCGGAAGGTCGCGGTCAGCCGGTCGGACAGGTTGTTGAACACCCCAGAACCTTACCTTTCGCGCGGCATACGAGCCTGCCGGTATGCCGCCCGCGCCCCTTCGCGAGAACGTTCGGCTCAGGCGCCCGTCAACTCGCGGCCCGACCGTCGCTGGTGTCGATGAGCAGGGCGATGGTGCGCCCCACCTCCGCAGGCGCCAGCGGTGAGCCGTCGGCGCGGGTGAGGTAGAAGGTGTCCAGCGCCTGACCGGCATACGTCGCGATGTGGGCGCTGCGGACGGAGAGCCCGGCGTCGGTGATCGCGGACCCGAGGTCGTGCAGGAGCCCGCGGCGGTCGGTGGCGCGCACCTCGATGACCGTCGACTGGCGGGAGGCCTCGGGCAGCACCATGGCCCGCGTCATCCCGGGTCGGCCGAGCGACGCATGCGCTGTCACCTCAAGGGCCCGCCGCCGTCGAGCCAGTGGCGCCAACGGTGATCGGTCGCCCATCGCCAAGCGACCCAACCCGCGGGAGAGCATGCCCCCATCCGGGGCATCCCCCGACGGAGAGTCGACGTGCCACTCGTTGACGGCGATGCCGTCGACGGTCCGCAGCAGCGCCGAACGCACGATGAAGCCGGTGGCCGCGAGCAGCCCCGTGGTGTCGGCGAACAGGCCCGTCCGGTCGTTGTCGACGATGTGCAGGCGGTGTGCGGTGCCAAGTCGGTCGACTCGCACGACCGGTCGCCCGGCGGCCACCTCAGCAATCTCGGCAGCCGTGGCACCCGGCCCGTCGTCACCCAGCCCGCCTTCGCCGATCCCGCCGACCGCCTCCGCACCGGGCCGCTCGGGCCGCTCGGGCCGCTCGCGCAGGGCCCGCGCGCCGACCGCGGTCAGCCGGGCGACGAGTTGAGCCCGCCAATCCGTCCACGCTGCCGGACCCGCCGCGCAGGCGTCGGCCTCGGTGAGGGCTCGCAACAGCGCCAGCGTCTCCAACGAGCCGTCGACGGCCGCCGAAAGGGAGGCGACGGTCGCCGGGTCGTGCGGGTCGCGCCGGGTGGCCAACTCGACGAGGGTCAGGTGTTCGCGCACGAGCCGCACAACGAGCGCCCGATCGGCGTCCGCAACCCCCAGTCGACCGAGGATCCGATCGGCGACCGGGGCACCGACCTCCGCGTGATCGGCGGCGCCGGCGACCTTGCCGATGTCGTGCAGCAGCGCGGCCAGCAGCAAGAGGTCGGGGCGCTGGACATCGCGCACCAACCCGCCGGCCACGACGACCGCCTCGATCGAGTGTCGGTCGACGGTGTGCCGGTGGACCGCGTTGTGCTGCGGCCGGCTGCGGACCTCGCGCCATTCCGGGATCCACTGCTCGATGATGCCGGCCAGGTCCAAGCCCTCCCAGACCCCGACCAGGCCCGGACCGGCAGCGAGCAGGTCGGTGAAGAGAGCCAGCGCGTCAGCCGGCCAGGGCTGCGGTAGCGGCGGGCAGCCCGCCGCGAGGTTCGCCAGGGTGGCCGGGGCCAGTGACACCCCTGCACGTGCAGCGATCCCGGCCGCCCGCAGCGCCAACGTGGGGTTGGCGTGGGGGTCGACGCCCGGCCCGAGCACCGCTTCGCCGTCGTGCAGGAACAGGCCGTAACCGAGGGCTTCCAGGCTCGGCCGACGCGGCCCGACCCGCAGCACCCGGGCCCGCTGGGATTGCGAGGCGCGCCGGAGCGTTCCGTCGAGCGCGTAGCCCACGATGCGCGCAGCCTGCGACAGATCAGTGAGCATGAGGTCGGTGTCGTCATAACCGAGCAGGGCCGCGACGGCGTCGTGGTCCTCGCGACCGAGTCGGTCGCGGGCCCGGCCGGTGACCATGTGGACGGCATCGCGCACGTCGAGGATGCGCAGGTATGCCGCGTCGACCTCACCGTGCGGGCGGTCGGCGAGCCATGCCGCCGTCAGGGCCCGCAGGACAGTCATGTCGCGCAGTCCACCGCGGGCCTCCTTGAGGTCCGGCTCGATGAGGTGCGCGCAGTCCCCCATCCGGGTATGCCGTGCAGTCACCGCGTCGAGCACCTCCGGCAGGCGCCGCCGGGCATTGGCGCGCCAGTCCTGGGCGACCGCCGAGCGGGCCGCGGCGACGAGGTTCTCCTCCCCCGCAAGGTGGCTGAGGTCGAGCAGTCCGACCGCCGCGGACAGGTCGGCGCCGGCCACCTGGCGGCACTGGCCCAGGGTCCGGACCGAATGGTCGATCTTGATCCCGGAGTCCCACATGGGATACCAGAGCCGATCGGCGAAGCGGTCGATGTCCTTCTGGCTCATTGCCCGGCCCTCATGGAGCAGGACGAGGTCGTAATCACTCAGTGGTCCCGCATCGCCCCGGGCGATGCTTCCCACCGCAGCCAGGGCCAGGCCCGGCGTCGGGCGGCCCTGCGCGGCTTCGGCCCAGCGATCCACCAGCCAGGTGCGGGCGAATTCGGCGAGCGCGGCCCGACGCGCCGGACCGGCACCCGCAGCAGCGAAGCTGCGGGTGCCGGCCACGTCGAGCCGTCGTTGCGAAACGTCGGTCATGGGATCCGAACTTCCTTGTCGTCAGTGCTCGGACACCACCGGCGTGCAGGTGACGTCAAATGGCGTCGACGCCGCGCTCGCCGGTGCGGACACGCACCAGATCATGCACGGGAACCGACCAGATCTTGCCATCCCCGATCCGTCCGGTCTGGGCGGCCTTGAGGATGACGTCGATGACACCTGCGGTGTCGACGTCGTCGGACAGAACCTCCAGACGCACCTTCGGCACGAAGTCGACGGTGTACTCGGCGCCTCGGTAGACCTCGCTGTGGCCCTTCTGGCGACCGAAGCCAGAGGCCTCGCTGATCGTCATGCCCGAGATGCCGTAGGCCTCGAGGGCTTCCTTGACGGTGTCGAGCTGGTGGGGCTTGATGATGGCGGTGACGAGCTTCATGCGCTCGCTCCTTCCGTGATCGAGGCGGGCGGGGCGGGCGTGGACGACGTGGACGACTTGGTAATTCCGGCGTCGGCGAAGGCCCCGCCGAACCGGCCACCGCTGCTGGCGGTGAGGTCGTAGGCGGACTCGGCGTGCACGTCCTGGTCGATGCCCGAGGTCTCGGCGTCCTTGTCGATCCGCCATCCCATCGTGGCCTTGAGGATGAGACCGAGGACGAGGGTGACGACTCCGGAGAAGACGACGGTCACGAGAGCGATAACGATCTGCAGGAGGGTCTGGCGAATACCGCCACCGTAGAACAGACCGGTGGTGGTGGAGAGCAGGCCCGCGCCCACCGTCCCCCAGAGGCCGGCCACGAGGTGGACACCGACGACGTCAAGGCTGTCGTCGTAGCGGAACTTGTACTTCAGGCCCACGGCCAGCGCGCACAGCCCACCGGCGATAGCACCGAGGATGAGCGAGCCGAGCGGGTTGAGGGCCCCACAGGCGGGCGTGATCGCGACGAGTCCGGCGACGATCCCGGAGGCCGCGCCGACCGACGTCGCGTGCCCGTCCCGCACCTTCTCCACCAGGAGCCAGCCGAGCATCGCAGCCGCGGTCGCGGCGGTCGTGTTGACCCACGCGAGGGCGGCGGTTCCGTCGGCAGCCAACTCCGAGCCGGCGTTGAACCCGAACCAGCCGAACCACAGCAGCCCGGCGCCAATCATCGTCAGCGGGACGTTGTGCGGCCGCATCGCGACCTTGCCGAAGCCGAGGCGCAGTCCGACCAGGAGGGCCAGGACCAGGCCGGCCATACCGGCGTTGATGTGGACGACCGTCCCACCAGCGAAGTCGATCGGGACGACGTCCGCCTTGCCGTCGGTCGACCCGAAGATCGCGGCCGACAGGCCACCGTCGGCGGCCGACAGCAGGCCGCCGCCCCAGACCATGTGCGCCATCGGGAAGTAGGCCAGCGTGACCCACAGGCCCGCGAACACCATCCAGGTCGAGAACTTCACCCGGTCGGCGATCGCACCGCTGATGAGGGCCACCGTGATGACGGCGAAGGTCAACTGGAAGGCGACGAGGGCGAGTTCGGGGATGTTCCCGTAGCCCTCGTAGCCGAACGGGTTGACCAACCCGTCGGTCCCGGCCAGCCCGAACTTCTCGAACGGGTTGGCGATGATCCCGGCGATGTTCTCGGTCCCGAAGGACATCGAGTAGCCGTAGAGGACGTAGAGGACGCCGACGAGCCCCGCAGCTCCGAAGGACATCATCATCATGTTGAGGACGGATTTCGAGCGGGTCATGCCTCCGTAGAAGAGGGCCAGCGCAGGAACCGTCATGAGAAGGACGAGCGACGCGCACAGGATGACGAAGGTCGTCGCCGCATAGTCGATAGTCGCCGTGGCGTCTGCCAATGGCATCAGTGGTGTGCTCATGCGGTAACGATGGAGCGCCCGGGTTTCCGGGGACGCCCAGGATTGTTTCGGGCGTGTTATCGACGCCGACGCCAGGTAAGGATCACGTTTCGGGGGCGACGCGGCATACCGCAGCGGTATGCCGCGTCGCGCCCCACCCACCGTGCGGCGCGACGAGCGCCGCGCTCAGTCCAACAGCGCGTCGACGAACGCAGCGGGGTCGAAGGGCGCCAAGTCGTCCGGTCCTTCGCCGAGCCCGACGAGCTTGACCGGGACCCCGAGTTTGCGCTGGACCGCGACGACGATGCCGCCCTTGGCGGTGCCATCGAGCTTGGTGAGGACGATGCCGGTGACGTCGACGACGTCGGCAAACACGCGGGCTTGCTCGAGGCCGTTCTGGCCGGTCGTGGCGTCCAGCACGAGCAGCACCTCGTCGATCGGGCTGCGCTTCTCGATGACGCGCTTGACCTTGCCGAGCTCGTCCATGAGGTTGGTCTTGTTGTGCAGTCGGCCAGCGGTGTCGATGAGGACGACATCGGCCTCCATCTCGGCCGCCGCCTTGACCGCGTCGAAGGCCACGGCCGCGGGGTCGGCGCCCTCCCGGTCGGAGCGGATCGTCGGCACGCCCACCCGGTCACCCCAAGTGGCCAATTGGTCGGCGGCGGCGGCGCGGAAGGTGTCGGCCGCGCCAAGCACGACATCGCGATCCTCGGCGACGAGCACCCGGGCGAGCTTGCCCACGGTCGTGGTCTTGCCGGTGCCGTTCACGCCGACGACAAGGATCACCGCAGGCCGGTCCCCCACCCGCGACGAGGCGACGCGGCGGTCCATCGTCGGGTCGACGAGGCGCAGGAGGTCTTCGCGCAGCCAGCCCCGCACCACCGATTCGTCGGTGGTGCCCTCGACCTTGACCTTGGTCTTGAGCGACTCGACGAGCTCCATCGTGGCCTCGACACCGAGGTCTGCGGTCAGCAGCGTGTCCTCGACGTCCTCCCACGCGGCCTCGTCGAGACCGCCGCGGGACAGCAGGGCGAGCAGCCCCTTGCCGATGGCCGAGTTGCTGCGAGCAAGCCGAGCGCGCAACCGCGCGAGCCGCCCACGAGCGCTTTCCGGCCTCTCGTATGCCGGTGTCTCCGGTTCGGCCAGCGCCGGCAGCTCCGGTGCCTCGACGGCGGGAGAGGTCGTGACCGGCGGGCCGGGCTTCGTGGCGACGCCGCCGCCATCGGGGCTGCCGACCCCCGGGCGGCCGACGCCCGGCTGATCGCTGGGCCGCGTCGTGGGCGGGAGCGAGGGCGCCTTGCCGCGCCGGCCACGGAGCAGCCCGACGACCAGGCCAACGCCGATGACGGCGATGACGACAACAAGAGCGATGACCTGCCAGAGCTGATCGAGCATGGTCACATCCTCACATGCGCCGGGCGAGGCCCGTCAGTTCGGCACGTCCGCTGTCGACGGTGCGGCGAGCCGAACCGAGTCCGCCTACTTCAAGGCCGAACAAGCGGCCGTGCACACGGCGCGCCACAGGTGGGGGGTCCGTGGACCAGAAATCATGACCCGTGCCTGGCACCACCTCGAAGGCGCCCCGGGGAACCAACGCCGCCAATTGCTGCAGCGGCCACGTCGGTCGGAAGTCATCCCCTGGCGCGATAAAGGTCATCGGCACCGGGCTGTCGGCCAGCTGCCGCCACAACTCAGGCTCGTGGATCCATTCCGTGAACGACGCCCGGAGGGCGGAATACACCTCTGGCACCCACTCGATCGGCATGGGGATTTGACGCGCATTTCCCGCCTCGTAGGCCGCTGACCACTCCTGGTCGCGGTGCAGGCCATGTCCGGCGATGCCCACCACCCCGCGGACGTGATCAGGGTGATCGAGCGCGTATCGAACGGCGAGATCGGAGCCCCACGAATGTCCAAGCACGATCCACTGCTCGGCACCGATCGCCCGGCGTAGTGCCTCCAGATCGGCGACGGCCAGAGCCATGGAGTGTGGCCCCCCACCAGAAACTCCGACCCCCCGTGGATCAGGGAACCAGCACCTGAAACCCGCCGGAGCGATCGATTCATCGGCGAGGTAGTGCACACATCCCGGTCCCCCGGAGAGCACCACGACATCGGGTCCCTCGCCACCGGAGGCCGCGTGCAGCACTACCCCGTCATCCGCCGTGACGAACATGGGGAATCCCCTCCCAGAAGACCTCGACGTGGTGGCGAGTGCGCGCCGACCGCCGAGAGCAGGACCGCCGTTAGCTCGGCACCCATAGGCAGAACGGATGTCCCGCCGGGTCGAATAGCACGCGCACATCATCCTGCGGCTGGTATGCCGCGAGCGTGGCTCCCAGCGCGATCGCCCGGTCGACAGCGGCTCCCAGGTCGCCATCTACCCGGATCTCCAGATGCGCCTGCATCTGTTGGGCTTCGGCGGACTGCGGCCAGACCGGCGGCAAATGGGTGGGCTCGTGTTGCACGGACAGCGCCACCGAGCCGTCCGAGGCGGCCAGGTAGTGCCAGTCGGGATTGTCCTCGTCCACGGCATACCCGAGCAGTTGGGCGTAGAAGCGCGAAAGACCCGGCACATCGGCGGCCGAGAGGTTGACCGTGGAGACGCGCATCCGCGGGGACGCACCCGAGTCTGGCGGGACGCACCCACAGCGCACCCGATTGTGATCAGGGTCGACGAGCTGCACCTCGCGTGCCCACGGCGCCTCGCTCACGCTCACCCCGAACTCCGCCGCGATCCGATCGATGTCGGGCACGTAGACATAGACGAGGCCCGGCGCGCGGGCGTCGCCCGCGTGTTCAGAGAGGTGGACGATCGCGTCGTCGCGTCGCAGCCCGACATAGAGCGGCAAGTGCGGCTCGAAGCGATGCTCGAACTCGACCTGGAACCCCAGCCGGGCCCACCACGCGATCGCCACCCGGGCATCTCGGACCCGCAGAACGGTAGCCGCGTTGGCCCGCATCAGAAGACGGACACCCGGTCGGCGGGGTCGAGCCACATGCCGTCGCCCTCCCCCACGCCGAACGCCTCGTGGAAGGCGTCGATGTTGCGCACAACGTTGGCGCGGTGCTCGGCCGGCGAGTGCGGATCGACCGCGAGGAGCATGACGGCGGTCTCCTCACGCGCCTTGCCGCACCACACCTGGGCCCAACCGACGAAGAACCGCTGGTCGCCGGTCAGCCCGTCCAGCACAGGCGGCTGTTGGTCACCGCAGGCGATCCGGTATGCCGCGTGCCCCACTCCCAGCCCGGCCAGGTCACCGAGGTTCTCGCCCAGAGTGAGTGCTCCGTTGACGGTCCGTCCCGGAGCGGCGCGGGGTTCGAGCCGGTTGAACTGCTCGACGAGCTTGGCACCGAGGGCGTCGAAGGCCTCCCGATCATCGTCGGTCCACCAGTTGCGCAGGTTGCCCGAGCCGTCGTATTGGCTGCCTTGGTCGTCGAACCCGTGCCCGACCTCATGCCCGATGACTCCGCCGATGCCGCCATAGTTCACCGCGTCGTCGGCCTCGACGTCGAAGAAGGGGGGCTGCAGGATCGCGGCGGGGAAGACGATCTCGTTCATGCCCGGGTTGTAGTAGGCGTTGACCGTCTGCGGGCTCATGAACCACTCGCCACGATCGACGGGCCGGCCAAGCTTGGCGAGGCTGCGGTCGCTCTCGAAGGCGTTCGCCGCGGCCACGTCAGCCAGCAGGTCGCCGGTGAGCACGAGGGCGCTGTAATCGCGCCACGTCTCGGGGTAGCCGATCTTCGGCGTGAACTGCTCGAGTTTGGCGAGGGCCTGGGCCTTGGTGTCCTCGCCCATCCACTGCCGGTCGGCGAACGAGCGCCGGAACGCCTCGACGAGGTTGCTGACGAGCTCGCTCATCCGGGCCTTGGCAGCCGGCGGGAAATGCCGGGCGACATAGAGCTCACCCAGGGCCTCGCCCAGCGTGCGGTCGATCAACTCAACACCGCGCTTCCAGCGCTCGCGCAGTTGCGGCGTGCCGGCGAGGGTGCGGCCGTAGAAGTCGAAGTTCTCCTCGACGAACTCCTGCGGGAGGAACGGCGCCCGAGAGTGGAGGATCTGCCAGGCCAGCCAGTCCTGCCACGTCCCGATCGACACCTCGGCCAGCGCGTCGGACAGGGCACGCAGGTAGTCCGGCTGGCGCACGACCACTTCGGTGAGGGCGTCGGGCGAACCCAGCGCAGCGGCATACCCCGCCCAATCGACGTGCGGCGCGAGGTCGGCGAGCGCGGCGGCGGTGAGCAGGTTGTAGGTGGCGACTGGGTCGCGGTCGGCGACCTTGTCGAGATGACCCGCGGCCAGCCGGGTCTCCAGGCTCAGGACGCGCACCGCGGCCGCCTCGGGCTCCGGGCGCCCGGCGAGGGTCAGCATCGCGGTCACATGGCGCAGGTATGCCGCCCGCGTCTCGGCGTAGCTCTCCTCACGGTAGTACGACTCGTCGGGCAGGCCGAGACCTCCCTGGTGGAGGTAACCGATGTAGCGATCCGAGGCGCGGTCATCGGTGTTGACGTAGTGGTGGAAGGCACCGCCGATGCCGATCCGGTCGAGCCGGGCGAGCAGGGCCACGAGGACGTCGGCGTTGGCCACCTTATCGACCTCGGCCAGCAGGCCCGCCACGGCTCCCAGCCCGGCGGCCTGCACGGCCGTCTCATCGAGGAACGCGCCATAGAGCAGGGCGACCCGGCCCATCGACGTGTCGGGTGCGGCGCCCGACGCCACGGCCTCGTCGAGGATCTCGCGCAGGTCATGCTCGGCCTGCTCGCGCAGGTGGTCGAAGGTGCCGTAGCGACCTCGATCGGCGGGGATCTCGGTCTGTGCGAACCACGTGCCGTTGGTGTAGCCGAACAGGTCGTCCTGGGGTCGGATCGACAGGTCGAGGTTCGCGCGAATGATTCCGGACGTCATGCCAGTCATCCCATCACACCCGACCGACAACCCCTGCCGGGTCGAGGTATTCCACCATCGCCAGGTGACGGCCGAATACCTCGACCCGGCAGAGAGGGGCAGGAGGCGGTCAGTGGCCGAGGAGGGTGTGGACGGCGTCGGCCAGGGCTTCAGGGGTGCGGACGCACGCCGCGGTGTGGGCGTCGGGCCGGATCAGCCACAACTCCTCGGCCACCGCCTGCAAGCCGGTGGCCACGACGTCCTCGTCACCGAGGTCCGAGAAGTGCAGCACCCGCACCGGCAGACCGGCCGGCACGACCCCAGACAACAGCCCCTCGACCTCGTGGGTGTTGACTGCCTCGCCCACGAGGATGAGCAGCCCCTCCCGGGCCAACTCGCGCACCCGGCTCTTGCCATGCCCGGCGGAAACCGTCACGGCATCGGGGAGGATGACGCCCGGAACAGGGGTCGGTGCCTGCCCGCGAGGCGGGCGACCCGGCCAGAAACGGCTCGGATCGGGCGTGGTCAAGGGGCTGTCGACGTACCAGAAGGCCTCCGCCAGTCGGCCGGAGTCGACCAGCGGGATGACCTTCTTGTCCTTGCGAGCCCGCTTGAGGATCTCCTTGCGGCGATGCTTGGCCTTCTTCGTCTGCGGGACAAGGAAGTCCATCGTCGCGGCCGTCACCGCGAGGTTCTCGCGAGCAGCGGCCTGTCGCTCGCTCTCGTAGCTGCCGACGAGCCCAGGACCAGCCCACCCCTTCATGGCGAAGGCGATCTTCCAGGCGGCGTTCTCGACATCCGGCACGCCGCTGTTGAGGCCCCGAGCCCCGAACGGCGCCACTAGGTGGGCGACATCGCCCGCGAGGAGGAACCGTCCAACCCGGAAGCGGTCTGCGCTGCGCGCATGGAAGCGATAGACCGACACCCAGTCGATCCGATAGTCACGCTTCTTGCCGATGACCTTACGGATGCGCTTGTCCAGCGACCCGTCGGCCTGCGCGGCCGCCAGGTCGAAGTCGGTGTCGACCTGCCAGTCGATCCGGAAGATGCTGTTCGGGCACGGGTGGATGAGCACCTGACGCCCCGGGTTCCACTCGGGGTCGAAGTAGAACCGGCGCTCGTTCTCCCACCCCTTCAAGGTGGTCTCGATGTCGCAGATGAGGAACGAGTCGTCGAAGGTGCGCCCCGGGAAGGTCACCCCGAGCGCCTCCCGCAAGGGGCCACCCTTGGATCCGGCGCAGACGACGGCATACTCCCCCGCGACCTCGAACTCACCGAAACCGCTGCGGCACACCACCGTTGCCAAGCCGTCACTGTCGCTCTTGCCCCCAGCGACCCCCACGACCTCGGTCCCCCACCACACCTCGATGAGCGGTTGGGCAGCGATCGCCTCGTCGAGGATCGCCTCGGACCGGGCCTGGGAGATGTTGACGAAGGGCGGCAGCGGGGAGCGCCCCGGGTCGGGGATCTCCCAGCAGAAGAGTTCCTTGTCCTTGTAGAAGGTGCGCGCCCGCGACCAGGTCAGCCCTTCGGTCGCGACAGCACCCGCCCCGCAGGCGTCCCACAGATCCAGGACATCGCGCTGCTGACACAACGCCTTGCTCCCGATGGGGTCCCGCTCCGGGCGTGAGTCCAGCACGAGGACGGGGATCCCCCATCGGGCCAGACACAGGGCCGCGGTCTGACCGACCGGGCCGTTACCGATGACGAGGACGCGTCCGCGCCCCTCGGTGCCGTGATCCTGCGACATGTCGCTCCTGCCGGGAGTGGAGTAACCGATCGTCGGAGGCTAGCCCACACGCTAGCCCTGCAGTTGGGCCCAAATCTCCTGATCGCGCTCGGCGGTCCAGATCGTCGGCCGCTCGACGCCCTGCAGCTCTTCCCACGTGCGGGCCACGTCGAAGGGCAGGGTGTGCTCGAAGATCGGCCAGTGACCGTAGGTCGGCGACAGCGCGGCGTGGCACGCGTCGAAGGCCTGCTTGAGGGTGCCCCCCGCGGCCTGCGTGGCCCGGACGTTGTCGATGATCGACGTGATGAAGCCACGGGACTGCTCGATGGCCGCGTTGACGGCCGCCTCGCCGCGCGGGATTTCGCCGCGCCCACCGACGATGGCCTCGGCACCCATCGCCTTGACCGCGTCGAGCGTGGTCGAGGCCCACTCCTGGTGGAACGCGTCGCCGGTGTAGAGCGCGGCCTTGGCCTCGACGAGGTCGCCGGCGAACATGATCTTGTGCTTGGGCAGCCAGGCCACGATGTCGCCCTCGGTGTGACCTCGCCCGAGGTACTTCAGGACCAGGTCACCGCGGTCGCCACCCAGCGGGATGGTCATCTCGTCCGAGAAGGTCAGCGTCGGCCAGGTGAGACCCTTGATGCCCTCGGGCTCCTTGAACAGCCTTGGCATCCGGCCGTATTCACTCGCCCAGTCCTGCATGCCGCGCTCCTGGACGAGGAACCGGGTGCGCTCGTGGGCGATGATCTCGTCTGCCTCGAACGCCTCCGCGCCCAGCACCCGCACCGCGTGGTAGTGCGAGAGCACGAGGTAACGGAAGGGCTTGTCCGTGTGCTCGCGCAGCTTGGCGATCCAGTCGCGCGCGGCCGCAGGGGTCGCCCGCGCCTCGAACCCGACGAGGAAGTCCTCCCCCTCGATCGCCCCGACGTTCGGGTCACCCTCGGCGGTGAGGGCGTAGACGCCGTCGGCGAGAACCTCGAGGGTCTCCGTCTTAGCGGCCAGGTCGGTGGAAGAGGCGAACGGCTTGCTCATGGCAGGACTTCCTTCGTCGAGCGACTAGTCGAGTTCGTGCGGTACAAGGCTCAGGCAGACGTGCCGCCTGAGCGGGTGACGGGGGCGGCGACGCCGCTCGATGAGGTCGACGACCCGCCGAGGTATGCCGCGCGGACCCGCTCGTCGGAGGCCAGCTCCGCGGGCGTGCCCTCGGCCACGACCCGGCCACGGTCCATGACCAGGACCCGGTCGGCGATCTTGAAAGCGGCCCGGACGTTCTGCTCGACGAGCAGCACCGCTAGCCCCTTCTCATCGCGCAGGTGGCCGAGCGCGCTCATGATCTCGGTGACGACCTTGGGCGCCAGGCCCAGGCTCGGCTCGTCGAGGATGATGACCGACGGGTCAGACATCAATGCGCGCGCCATCGCGAGCATCTGCTGCTCGCCACCGGACAGCGCCCCGGCCAGCAGGTTGATCCGGTCGCGCAACCGCGGGAACAGATGCAGCGCCTCGTCGCGCCGGACGGCATACCGGCCGTCGCGTCGGCGGACGTAACCACCGAGGACGAGGTTGTCCTCGACCGTGAGCGACGGGAACACCAGGCGGTTCTCCGGGACGTGAGCCAGCGACGTGAGCCAGCCCCAGCTCGGCGATCTTCTCGGCGCTGGTCGACGTGATGTCGGTGTCACCAAGCAGCACGCGACCCCGGGCCGGCTTGAGCAGACCCGAGACCGACCGCAGGACCGTCGTCTTCCCTGCGCCGTTGGATCCGACGAGGGCGAGCAACTCCCCCGGCTCGACGTGCAGGCTGACGTCCCAGAGGACCTGGAGCCGGTCGTAGGCCGCGTCGATCGCCTCGACCCGCAGCCCGATGCGCGGAATGTGGTCGGTCGTCATGCCTGGCCTCCCGCTGCCGCACCGGATGTCGCGGCGGGTGCTCCCGTGGCGGGACCGCCGCTCTGGTCGTCTTCCTCACCAAGGTATGCCGCGATGACCTTCGGATCGCTGGTCACGTGGGCAGGAGTTCCCAGCGAGATCAGCTTGCCGTCATCGAGCACGGCCACTCGGTCGGCCAGGGCCATGACCGCCGCGACGTCGTGTTCGACGAGCAGGACGGTGACGCCGCTGGCCTTGACCCGACGCAGCAGCCAACTGAGGCTGTCGCGCTCCGGACCGGACAGGCCGGCCATCGGCTCGTCCAACAGCAGGACCGACGGCTCGAGCGCGAGGGCGCGGGCCACCTCGACCTGGCGTTGCTTGCCGAAGGCCAGGTCGGCGATCTGCTTGTCTGCCAGGTTGGTCAGCCCCATCGCGTCGATAGCCGCCTGGGACGCCTGGTCGATGAGGCGCTCCTCGGTCCGGTCCAACATCAGCATGCCGCGCACGAGCCCGGCCTTGCTGCGCAGGTGGCGGGCGACCTTGACGTTACCGATCACGGTCGTGCTCTTGAAGGTCTGCAGGTTTTGGAAGGTGCGGGTGGCGCCGATCTCAGCCGCGATATGCGGCCGCTTTCCGGCGACCTCGGTGCCTTGCAGCAGCACCGAACCCTCGGTGGGCACCATGACGCCGGTGATCATGTTGAACGCCGTCGTCTTGCCGGCACCGTTGGGACCGATGAGCGCCATGATCTCGCCGGCCTTGACGTCCAGGTCGAGGTTGTCCAGCGCCGTCACCCCGCCGTAGCGCTTGGTGAGGCCGCGGATGGCGAGGATGGTCTGCCCCGCCGGCATGTGCTCGGCTCTGGCGAGCAGTTTGAGCGACTCCTCGAGGAGCGCCCGCTGCTCCTCCTGCGAAACGGGGGTTTCGTGCTCCCCGCGAACGATGGGGTGCTTGCGCTGGCGGACCGCGCTCATGAGCCGCGCCCAGAGTTGAGCGCCCGCTGCTCCTCCTGCGAAACGGGGGTTTCGTGCTCCCCGCGAACGATGGGGTGCTTGCGCTGGCGGACCGCGCTCATGAGCCGCGCCCAGAGTTGAGCCAGTCCACCGGGCATGAGGATGATGACGAGCACGAGGACGACGCCGAAGCCGATGAGCTGGATCTCGCCCTTGGCATCGGGGATGAGGATGGGAATGAGCCCCCGCAGCCCGTCGTCGAGCAACTGCACCGCGACAGCACCGATGAGGGCGCCCCACACGGTGCCGAGGCCGCCGAGCACGACCATCAGCAGGATCTTCACCGACAGCTCGAAGTGCGACACCGACGGATTGACGATGGTCAACCAGTGTGTGTAAAACACACCGGCCAGACCGGCATACCCGGCGCTGACGACGAAGACGCGAAGACGCAGGGCGAACGTGTCCACGCCGAGGCACTCGGCCGCGACCTCGGAGTCGTTGACCGCGCTGAGGGCGCGACCAGTGCGGCTGTGCACGAGGTTGCTGGCCAGCCAGAGCCCAATGACGACAACGGGGGTCAGCAGGAGGAAGTACTCCTGCGACGTGTCATAAACCCGGCCGCCGAACGAGATGTTGGGCAGACCAAAGATGCCGGACGTGCCACCGGTGAACTCCTGCTCGGTGACGAACACCCCGACGATGATGCCCAGGCCGAGTGTGGCCAGCGCGAGGAAGTGGCCGCGCAACCGCAGCAACGGCAACCCCACGAGGAGCGCGACGAGCATGGCTGCGACGACCGAGATCGGCGCCGCCAGCAGCGGGTTGAGGTTGGCCTTGGCCACGAGCAAGGCCTGCGTATAGGCACCGACGGCGATGAAGGCGGCGTGCCCGAGGCTGACCTGACCGGCCAGGCCCATGAGCAGCGAGAGCCCGATGGCCGCGAACCCATAGATGAGCGCCCAGATCCCGACATCGACCATCTGTTGCGGCGCGGCGGCTCCGAACACGAGCAGCCCGACCAACAGGGCAATGAAGGGGATCTGGCGCTTGAACAGCGGGCTCATACGCGGACCGCCGAGGTCTTGCCGGCCAAACCGTTGGGCCGGAAGAGCAGCACCAGGACGAGGACGACGAAGGCCACCGCATCGCGGTAACCCGAGGACAGGTAACCGGCGACGAGGTTCTCCAGGACGCCGAGCGCCATGCCGCCGATCATGGCGACCCGCAGCGACGTCAGACCGCCGAGGGTGGCTGCGACGAAGCCCTTGAGACCCAGGCTCAGGCCGCTCTGCCACGAGCTGAGGTAGATCGGGCTGCCGACGATGCCGGCGACAGCCCCGGTGAAGCCGGCGACCGCGAACGCGACGACGGTGGCCGTCCGGGGCGAGATGCCGACGAGCCGGGCAGCGATCGGTTGTTCGGCGCACGCGCGCAGGGACTTACCCCGCACAGTGTGTTCGTAGAACCAGATGACGGCATAGGCCACGAGCGCCCCGATGCCGAGCACCCACAACTCCTGGCTGCGGATGCTCACCCCGCCAAGGGTCATGTCGGAGCCGGGGAAGTTCGGCAGGCCCTTGGCTTCGGGCCCCCAGATGAGAAGCATGACCGCCTTCACCGCCGTCGATACGCCCAGGGTGAGGATGATCGAGGTGAGCGGGGTCATCTTCTTGACGGGCGCGATGGTCATCCGTTCCAGAAGAACGGCGACACCGACGACGAGGGGAATGACGCAGACGATGGCTACGAGCAGGGGCAACCCGGCTCCGACCGCACTGATCGCGGCCAACCCGGCCAGGGCGGCATACTCGCCCTGGACCAGGTTGACGATCTCACGTACCGCGAAGATTGCGACGAAACCGAGTGCCACCAGCCCGTAGATCGTTCCCTGCGCCAGCCCGGAGAAAACCAGCTGGAGAAGGTCGGTCATGAGTGCTTAGCCTGCGACCTTCCAGGCCTTGTTGTCGACCGTGACGATCATGAGCGCGTCCTTGGTCAGACCCGAGTGGTCCGTCGGAGTCATCGTGAAGACGCCGCTGATGCCCGGCCACTTGCTCGTCGCCTCGATGGCGTCACGCAACTTGACGGGATCGGTGCCGGCCTTCTTGAGGGACTCGACGGCGATCATGAAGCCGTCGTAGGCGTGCCCGGCGAAGGTCGACGGGTTGGCGTTGTACTTGGCCTTGAAGTCGGCGATGAACTTCGTAACGACGGCCTTCTGCGGGTCGTCGGCCTTGAGCTGGTCGGCGACGAGCATGCGGCCCATGGGGGCGAGCAGGCCGTTGGCGCTGTCACCAGCGGTGTCCAGGAAGGCCTGGTTGCCGATGCCGTGCGACTGGTAGACCGGCACGTTGAGGGCCAGCTGCTTGTAGGCCTTCTG
>Ga0208938_1000386_pt1 | contig 35379 bp, 27 predicted proteins | sample AD_UKC125_MetaG_FD_184434 | JGI IMG/M metagenome (GOLD analysis project Ga0208938, IMG submission 184434) | Active sludge microbial communities of municipal wastewater-treating anaerobic digesters from USA - AD_UKC125_MetaG (SPAdes) (version 2) | ecosystem: Engineered > Bioreactor > Anaerobic >...
CGATCGTGGCCCGGTCCGCCTTGGCTTGCTCGCGTAACCGGACTAGTTCAGCACGTTCTGACTCGTTCAACTCAGCATCGGCCGGCACCGCGCCCGCCCGCCGTTCGCGCTCTACTTTCACCCATTTACCTAACGATGCTTCACTGGTACCGATATATTCAGCCACGGCCTTAATCGACCTGTTCTGATCGAGAACGAAACCTACCGCACTGGCCATAAAGCTCCGGCGTGAACCGGCGACGCGTCGAACCCATAACCGAAAACCCTTCCACTCAAGGCCACACCCAACCCCGTGTCCACCAAACCCCGACCCCTCCACCCTCCTCAATGAGGTATTGCTCTATCCACGCCTCCTGCGGATAGATGCCGACGTCAGCGGCCAAGAGGGCGATATCGCGGGCGATCTGGAGGTCAGGGGGACGGCGGTAGAGGTTCAGGTTGGGCAGTTCGTGCTCCGGGTCTGGGCCCGGCAGTCAAGGGGGCTGCCACTGCAGGGTGCCGCTGTCCGGGCACCCCGCGAGGTGGTGCAGATGCGTGGCGGCCGTCCGGACCAGGTGCCTCAGTTCTTCATGCGGCAGGGCGGGCGCAGGAGCGGCAGGTTTGAGGTGAGGATGCAGGCTGAGGCTGAGGGCGCCGCCGGTGTAGGCCTGCCAGGTCAGGCCCGCCAGCACCTCCGGGGTCAAACGAGCGGCTCCGTGCTCCTCCTCGAGTCGACGACCGATACGGTCAATGACCACGTTCATAGTCGGGGTCGAAGCAGAGACGGACTCTCGCAACACCTCCAAGCACGCTGCGTCCCACCGGGGGTCAACTGCGGAGGAACGCTGCCGCAACACACGGCTGTTCACCAGACCAGCCGGGCCTGCTGACCGGTACTGGTGAAGCCAACGCTCCAGAGTGCGCTGGGAGACCTCTTCCCGCCGAGCTACGACAGTCAGACGCTCCTGAAGGGAGCCCTCGTCGGCTTCCAGGAGAGAGCAGACGATCCGGGCCTTGCGCTGAACCTCGCGATGCTGCGCCGGGCTGAGGCCTGCCAGGATGACGTTGTCTGGCGCTTCGTCCGCGTGGGTCGCCGTGTCCACCATGCGTCCGGCAGTGACCACCGCGTGCAGGGACACAGCGCGAAAGCTGTCCCCGCTGCGCAACCGCACCTGGTCGGGGCTGACCTCATCGACCGTCCAGGTCTGGCCCTCGAACCAGAGGATCGACCCGGGACGCAGCTCAACAGCAGTCATTCGTGCCTCCGGTGAAGTCGGACAGCTGGATCGGCGTATTCAGGTCGACCGTGAGTCGGCCGTACCAGGCGTCCGAGAAGGCGCCCACGACCCCTGCTGCGCGGGGGAAGGACAGTTCGGGAACAGCGCAGCGCCTGCCCACCGCAAGCGCCCGTATGTTGGCCAGGACCACTGGATCGCCGCCGGTAAACACCTCGTACGTCCATCCCCGCGCCCGACAAAGACGAGAGGTCCACTCGAAGACGGCTCGCACCTCTGGCAACGCTGCGAACTCGGAAGGCTTGACGTCGACCAGCACCACGTGCCCGCCACTGGTCAGCAACAGATCCGGGGCGTGACGCCGGCACACCTCCCCATCTACACCGGACAGCCACATCGGCTGGGCCGCGATCCACGTCACCTCGGTGTCGAAGTCAGCCAACCACAGACGATCCAACTCCAGCCGACTCTCATAAGGGACATGACCGCGCGTGGTCGACGACCAGAACAGTCCGGAGTAGTGCTTCTGGCCAGCGCGTGAGCCGACTCGCCTCACAGGCAAGGCGCGGGTGAGGCGAGCCGCGTCCACGTCACCCAGGGTGGTCTCAACCTCCTGACCCGCGGCATCCACATACCGGACCTGCGTGCTCAGCAACTGCGCCGCCAAGGTCTCCAGCCTGCCCCCTCCGCCACTTAAGTGGGACAACCGACACGCGTCCGCCACTTGAGTGGGATCCCGACACCGTAAGTGGGATCCGACAGCCGCACGGGCCGAGAAAGTTGGGCAGAGCCGGAACAAGACGGCATACGACAGAGTTGAGCCTAGTGAACGCAAGTTTGGCTGCCGACGGTTGCTCGCGGCATACCGGAGCGGTTAACTTGAGTCCAAGTTACTCAACTCTCAGAACCAAGGAGACCCCCACCATGGCCCGTGCAGTCGGTATCGACCTCGGCACCACCAACTCGGCCGTCGCCGTCCTCGAAGGCGGCGAGCCCACCATCATCGCCAACGCCGAAGGTGGGCGGACCACCCCCAGCGTCGTGGCGTTCAGCAAGAACGGCGACGTCCTCGTCGGCGAAATCGCCAAGCGCCAGGCCGTCACCAACGTCGAGCGCACCGTCCGCAGCGTCAAGCGCCACATGGGCACCGACTGGAAGTCCGCCGAGATCGACGGCAAGCGCTACACCGCCCAGGAGATCAGCGCCCGCACCCTGATGAAGCTCAAGCGCGACGCCGAGGCCTACCTCGGGGAGCCGGTGACCGACGCCGTCATCACCGTCCCGGCGTACTTCGACGACCACGAGCGTCAGGCCACCAAGGAGGCCGGCGAGATCGCGGGCCTCAACGTGCTGCGGATCGTCAACGAGCCGACCGCCGCGGCCCTGGCGTACGGCCTCGACAAGGGCAAGGAGGACGAGCTCATCCTCGTCTTCGACCTCGGTGGCGGCACCTTCGACGTCTCCCTCCTCGAGGTCGGCAAGGACCCCGACGACGGGTTCGCGACCATCCAGGTCAAGGCGACCAGCGGTGACAACCAGCTCGGGGGCGACGACTGGGACGAGCGGATCGTCCAGCACCTGCTCACCACGGTGAAGAACACCAGCGGCGTGGACCTGTCCAAGGACAAGATCGCCATGCAGCGCCTCCGTGACGCCGCCGAGCAGGCCAAGAAGGAACTGTCGTCCGCGACGAGCACCAACATCTCCCTCCAGTACCTCTCGATGTCCGAGAACGGCCCCATCCACCTCGACGAAACCCTCACCCGGGCCCAGTTCGAGCAGATGACCAAGGACCTCCTCGAGCGCTGCGAGAAGCCCTTCCACACCGTCATCAAGGACGCCGGTATCACCCTTTCCGGCATCGACCACGTGGTCCTCGTCGGTGGGTCCACCCGCATGCCCGCCGTCTCCGAACTCGTCAAGAAACTCACCGGCGGCAAGGAGCCCAACAAGGGCGTCAACCCCGACGAGGTCGTCGCGCTCGGCGCCTCGCTGCAGGCCGGCGTCCTCAAGGGCGAGCGCAAGGACGTCCTCCTCATCGACGTCACCCCGCTGAGCCTGGGCATCGAGACCAAGGGCGGGCTGTTCACCAAGCTCATCGAGCGCAACACGGCCATCCCGACCAAGCGCTCCGAGGTGTTCTCCACCGCCGAGGACAACCAGCCGTCGGTGCTCATCCAGGTCTTCCAGGGCGAGCGGGAGATCGCGCAGCAGAACAAGGCGCTCGGCACCTTCGAGCTCTCCGGCATCGCCCCGGCCCCCCGCGGCGTCCCGCAGATCGAGGTCACCTTCGACATTGACGCCAACGGCATCGTCCACGTGACGGCCAAGGACCGCGGCACCGGCAAGGAGCAGAAGATCACCATCTCCGGCGGCAGCGCGCTGTCCAAGGAAGAGATCGAGCGGATGGTCAAGGACGCCGAGGCGCACGCCGAAGAGGACAAGAAGCGCCGCGAGGAGACCGAGGCCCGCAACCTCGGCGAGTCGCTCGTCTTCTCCACCGAGAAGTTCCTCTCCGAGTCCGGCGACAAGGTCGATCCCGAGCTCCGCAAGCCGGTCGACGAGGCCCTCGCCGCGCTCAAGGACGCCGTCAAGCCCGACTCCGGCGCCTCCACCGAGGACATCACCGCCAAGGTGAACACCCTCAACGAGGCCTCCCAGAAGATGGGGGCGGCCATGTATGCCGCGCAGTCCGAGGCCGCGTCCGGCTCCGGTTCGCAGGGTGGTTCCGGCAGCGCCGGCGACGCCCCGAAGGCCGACAACGACGACGACATCGTCGACGCCGAGATCGTCGAGGACGAGGACAAGAAGTGAGCCAGGCTCCCTTCGACCACACCGCAGGGGCGGGGGCGGCGCCAGCCGCCCCCGGCCCTGCGGGGGGCGGTGCGTCGCCGTCCGAGGACGCCAGCGCGCCGGAGGACATGGTGACCACCGAGGCCCTCAACGACGACCCGGCGAGCCCCACCGACGCGGCGGCCGAGCCTGGCGAGCCGGGCGAGTCGGCCGAGACGGTTCACCCGGACACGGCCCTGGCGGCCGAACGCCTCGGCGACCTGCAGCGGCTCCAGGCCGAGTACGTCAACTACAAGCGGCGCGTCGACCGCGACCGGGCGCTCACCCAGGAGCGCGCCGTGCGCGACGTCCTCGAATCGCTGTTGCCGGTTCTCGACGACATCCAGGGCGCCCGCGACCACGGCGACCTCACCGAGGGGCCGTTCGCGGCGATCGCGGACAAGTTCGAGTCGCTGCTCGGCAAGTACGGGCTGGAGCGGTTCGGGGCCAAGGGCGAATCGTTCGACCCGGCCGTCCACGAGGCGCTCATGCACCAGGCCTGGCCGGCCGGTGACCCCGCGCTCGACGGTGCCGAGGGCACGACGGTCGTCCTCGTCCTCCAACCCGGCTACCGGGTCGGCGAGGCGGTCATCCGGCCCGCCCGGGTCGCAGTGGCCGACGCCGAGTGACCCGGACCCGAGTGACCCGGACCCGACCGAGCGCGACCGGGCCGCACCATAAGCCCGGGCGCGCGGCATACGACAAACCAACCCGACCCCACCCCACCGAGAGGAGGCACTGAGCCGATGGCCAGCCAAGACTGGTTCGAGAAGGACTTCTACGCGATCCTCGGTGTCCCTCAGGATGCCGACGACGCGGCGATCAAGAAGGCGTACCGCAAACTCGCCCGCAAGTACCACCCGGACAAGAACCCCGGTGACACCGCGGCCGAGCAGAAGTTCAAGGAGATCGGCGAGGCCCACTCGGTGCTCGCCGACACCGCCCAACGCCAGGAATACGACGCGATCCGACAGATGGCCCGCGGCGGGGCCCGGTTCACCGCCGGTGGCCCCGGCGGCGGGGGCGGCGGTTTCGAGGACATCTTCTCCGCGTTCGGCGGGGGTGGTGGCACGCGGGTGCGGTTCGATACCGGCGGCGGGTTCCCCGGCGGCGGTTACGGCGGCGGCAACGCCGACCTCAACGACATGCTCGCCCAGATGTTCGGCGGTGCGGCCCGCGGGGCCGGACGCGGCGGCGCGGGCGCGGGCACCCGGGGCTATCCCGGGGGCGATTTCGGTGACTTTGGGGGGTATGCCGCGAGCCGCGGTCCCCGCAAGGGTCCCGACGTCGAGGCCCGCACCACGTTGTCCTTCCGCGACGCGGTGACGGGGTCCACGGTGAGCCTGCGCACTGAGGACGGCCGCACGATCAACACCCGGATCCCTGCCGGGGTGCGGGACGGTCAGCGGATTCGGCTGCGCGGCAAGGGTGGTGAGGGTGAGCGGGGCGCCGAGCGCGGCGACCTGTTCCTCGTCGTCCACGTCGAGGCAGACCCGGTCTTCGGGCGCGACGGGGACAACCTCACCGTCGACCTGCCGGTCAGTGTCGCCGAGGCGACCCTGGGCGCGACGGTCGCGGTGCCCACGCTTGACGGCTCGCGGGTCAAGGTGCGCATCGCGCCGGGCACCCCCAGCGGGCGAGTGCTGCGGGTCAAGGGGCACGGCGTGGCGAAGAAGGGCGGCCATGGCGACCTGCTCGCCAAGGTCTCGGTCGTCGTCCCCACGCACCTCAGCGACGCTGCCCGCGCGGCCATCGAGACGTTGGCCGCCGAAACCGCCGACATCGACCCGCGGGCCGAGTTGTACGCCCGCGCCGGCGCATCGTGAGGATTCCGTGGCCTCGCTGAACGCCCCCCCGCCCGGTTCCGCTGGCGCTCGCGCCGGCGGCACCGGGCGCGGCCGCCTCCAGGGAGCGGGCGGCATGCCGGCCGGGGGAGCGACGCCCGACGAGACGACCCCGGTGTTCGTCATCTCGGTCGCGGCCGAGTTGGCCGGGATGCATGCCCAGACGCTGCGGCAGTACGACCGGCTCGGGCTCGTCACCCCCTCGCGCACCCGGGGCGGCGGGCGGCGCTATTCCGCGCGCGACGTGTCGTTGTTGCGCGAGGTGCAGCGGCTCTCGCAGGAAGAGGGGATCTCGCTGCCGGGGATTGCGCGCATTCTCGAGTTGGAGAACCAGGTGGATGCGTTGCACGCCCGCGTTGCCGAGTTGGTCGCCGAGGTCGACCGGCTGGCCTCGGGGACGGCGCGCCCGTCGCGGGTGTTCTCGGTCTCGCGCACCGGCGATGTGTATGCCGCGCGCCTCGGTGAGCGGCCGCGGCATACCCGCTCGCAAGCGTTGGTGCGCTGGGCCGGCCCCTGAGCCTCGCGCTCGGCCGCCATTCGAGGTAAAAACGCCGCTGAATCCGCGCGCTATTACCTCGAATCGGCCGGGCACGCCGGGAAACTCGGGCGGAAACGGTGGCGGTGGCGGTGGCGGTGGCGGTGGCGGTGGCGGTCGGGTGGCTGCGGCATAGCGCCGAGCATCCGCGTGGGGGGACGTTAGCGATCGAGCGCCGGATCCCGGGGCGATCCCGTGGCGCGGGTGGCCTCCAGTGCGCGCCTGCGCGACAACGCGATCACGAACCCCAGGCCGACGACGAGCGCGATCCCCGAGAGGTACTGCGCTTGCGAGGCGTGGAGCGGCCCGTAGCGCTCGTTGACCCGCAGGGGCTCGATGGCGAGACGTTCGGCGGCGGCGAGCACGGCATACAGGGAAAAGAGCCAACCGGCCGAGAACGGGTGTCGGCGGACCCCCCAGAGCACCGCGAAGAGGACGAGGCAGGCCACGGTCTCCCAGATGGGCGTCGGGTAGACGCCGGGGGCCGGGATGGTGACGCCGAGGATGTTGCCCTCGTAGTGCTGCGCCCATAGCCAGGTCGGCAGCCACGCGGGCTTGGCGGCGAGGGCGGCGGGCAGGCCCCAGTCGCCGTCACCGGAGAGTTGGCAGCCGATCCGGCCGAGCGCGTAGCCGAGCATCATCGCGGGGGCGGCGGCGTCCATCGCGGGGCGCACGCGCAGGCCGGCGCGGCGGATGAGGGCGATGCCGACGAGGGTCGCGACGACAAGGCCGCCGATGACGTTGAAGCCCGAACGGGAGAGGAGGATGCCGCCGGGGTCGCGGGCGAGCGCTGCCGGGTCTTCGATGGCGGAGAACAGACGGGCGCCGGCAACACCGGCGAGGAGCATCCACAACCCGAACGTCGTGACGAAGTCGTCGAGGCCGCGCCGATCGGTGACGTGCCGGGGGCGGGACTTGGCGGAGGGCGACGGGGCGTCGTCTTCCGGTCGATCGTCGTCTGCGGCGGGGACGTCCGCTGGCTGGGGCGTTTGGTGCGTGGGAGGTGCGGCGAGCCGGCCCTCGTGCCAGAGCCGGCGCAGTTCGAGCCGGAACACCCAGGTGGCGGCCAGCACCGAGAGCACGAGGCTGAGCCCGAACATGGGGATCGGCAGCGGCAGGTCCGCGCCGGTGAGGGCCCGGACGAGGTCCTGCAGATAGGGAAAAGCCACGAACGTTGCCTTGGTTGGTGGGGTGCGGACCATTGGAGCGTATGCCGTGCCGCTCGGTGGGGTGGGCGGTGTTTCGTCCTCGTCGCGTCGCCGCGGGGCTGCTGGTCGGTGCTGTGGCCGTCGGCGGCCCTCACTCCTGGTGCGGCCTCGCCCTGCTCCCCCGCCGACCGCCTACCGTGCAGTAAGTGGGGTGTTCACAACGTGTACTGCCCGGTAGGGCGGGCGCAGCGGCATACCGAGTTAACAGCGGCGCCCATGCCGAATGGCGCCTACTCGCAGAGCTGCGGGTGAGCCTCCACGCGGATCAAGTGCTGGTTCGCCGCATCGAGGAGCCACCAGATGTCATCGTCGATGAGGATCCTGCCGTCGTTGAACATCCGGGAGTCGTCGATCGTGGCACTCGGCATGTTCTTGGCAACCTCGCTCGCTGGTGAACCGATGACGAGCCCGTGCGGCAGGCTGAGCGAGGGGGTGTTGGTGCCGCGGACCGTCCACGAGGTGAGAGCCTCGGGGCCGCTGGCCGGGTACTCACCGTGGAGGGAGAGTTCGCCCCAGGACAGGATCCGGGACTTCCGGTTCGGGCCCTTGAGTTCGCACCCCTTATCCACGACATCTGAGTCGGGCGGCCCGAGCACCGGTCCGAGCCGGTCGAGCGCATCGGCGGGGTTGTCGCCCAGTGGCACATTGCCGAAGCTGAGGGCTGTGAGGATGATGTGGGCCTTGGCGCTGGGGGACGCGGTAGGCGGCGCACCTCCCCCGGGCGGTGGCGTCGGTTTGAGGGTGGGCGTCGCGCTCGGCGAGGCGCTTGCCGAGATGCTCGCGCTCGGCGTGGGTGTGGCGCTCGGAGAGGGCGTCGCACTCGTCGTGGCCGAGGTGCCCTGAGTCGCCGTCGACCCCGACCGATTCCAGAGGAGGATGCCGCCGATGAGGAGGCCGGCAACGACGACGGCGGAGATCGAACCGATGAGAATCTGTTTGCGGGTCATCCGGCGAATCATGGTCTGCTCCTCCATGTGGACTTACTGTGCGGCACGGACATATCTCAGGCCTTCGCTGCCGCGATGTCGACGACAAGTCGCACCGCGTTCGTGAGAGTGAAAGCACGGAATCCCCGACGCGCCCCGCGCACAGAGATGAAGACCTGTCGGCCCCCTCGAACGAGGTCCACAGCGGCTCCGCGGCCATGATCGCGGTGGGTGCGAGATCGGCCGAGGTGAGGGCGGTCGGGGGCGGCGGGACGGCGTCAAATGCGCGCATGTTGGCGACCCGCACCTCGAGCCAGGTGTCACCGACTGTGGACTCCGGCTCCCCACTCACCTCGCCGATCGGAGCGTCCACCCAACGCACGAGATAGGACAGTGGCCCCGGCCCGTCGAACGTGTACACCACCCGATCGAAGTCGCGATGGTGGCCCACCCTGATCGAGGTCCCCATACCTGCGCCCGCTTGTGGCCCGCCGCTGTCGTGTTCCACTGGGTTGAGCGTGAACCGTGGCCCATTGAGGGCGGGGTCGGTGGAGTCACCCGCCGTGGGTGTGGCAGCGGGTGTGGGTGTGGTCGGCGAGCCGCCCGAGCCTGGCCCGAACGTCACGTTGGGTTTCCCGTTGCTCGCGTCCCGACCGCCCGCACTCAGGAGGGCGGTGCAGACTCCCACGGCACCCATGCCAAGCGCTGCTCGGCGTTCCATGGTGACCACATTAGGAGGCCGCTCCCAGGTTGCGGTATGCCGAGCCCCCTTCAGGGCACGCGTCTTGCTCAACGGGGATGCCGTATGCCGCCATGACCGGCGTACGCGCGCATCTTGCGGTGGGAAAGGGGCACTTCACCCCCCGACTGTTGGGGTGCGAAGTGGACGGTGGGCGGTTCAGGCGGGAAAGGGGTGACAGGTGAGGTGGGCTGGGACGGGACAACAAGACAAGAGTTGAGTGGAATAGACTCAACTTCGTCACCGTTGTCTCCAGTGAACCCCCACCACTTGAAGGAGCCGTTTTCCGTGGAGCTGAAGCCGACGAACAAGGTCGCCGAGGCCCTGGCGCTCGCCCGGCGGGCCGCCCAGGCCGCCGGTCATGCCGAAATCACCCCTGACCAGTTGACGAGCAGCCTCATTCAACTCGACACGCCCCAGGCCGATGCGCTGCTCCAGGCCGCCGGCACCGGGGCCTCGCACGTCCTCGCCCAGGCCGATGCGCGGCTGCGTAAGCAACCGACGACAAGCGGCGGGGCGCAAGCCCCGACCTTCGGGCGGGCCGCCCTAGAGGTGCTCCAGCGCGCCGACACCCTCATGCGCGCCAAGGGGGACACTTTCCTCGCCTTCGACCTGCTCCTGCTCGCCCTCGCCGAGACCGGTCACCTGGCCGCCGTCGAGAAGCGGGGCGCCAAGGATATGGAAGTCAAGATCGACGCCCTCCGCGGGGGACGCAAGGTCACTTCCGAGGTGCCCGCCGAGGGCGGGGAGTCGCTGGCCAAGTACGGCACCGACCTCACCCAGGCGGCCCGCGACGGCAAGCTCGATCCCGTCATCGGCCGCGACGCCGAGATCCGGCGGGTCGTCCAGGTCCTCTCCCGGCGCACGAAGAACAACCCGGTCCTCATCGGCGAACCCGGCGTCGGAAAGACCGCCGTCGTCGAGGGGTTGGCCCAGCGCATCGTCGACGGCGACGTCCCGGAGAGCCTGCGCGACAAGCGCCTCATCAGCCTCGACCTGGGCGCCATGGTCGCGGGCGCGAAATACCGCGGTGAATTCGAGGAGCGCCTCAAGGCGGTCCTGGAGGAGATCAAGGCCAGCGACGGCGAGATCGTCACCTTCATCGATGAGTTGCACACCGTCGTCGGTGCCGGGGCGAGCGGCGAGGGCGCCATGGACGCCGGCAACATGCTCAAACCCATGCTCGCCCGCGGCGAGCTCCGGCTTGTCGGCGCCACCACGCTCGACGAGTTCCGCGAGCACATCGAGAAGGACCCGGCGCTGGAGCGCCGCTTCCAGCAGGTCTTCGTCGGCGAACCGAGCGTCGAGGACACCATCGCCATCCTCCGTGGCCTCAAGGAACGTTACGAGGCCCACCACAAGGTCGAGATCGAGGACTCCGCGCTCGTCGCCGCCGCCTCCCTGTCCGACCGGTACATCACTGGTCGTCAACTGCCCGACAAGGCCATCGACCTTGTCGACGAGGCGGCCTCCCGGCTGCGCATGGAAATCGACTCCAGCCCCGTCGAGATCGACCAGCTCCGCCGGGCCGTCGACCGGCTCACCATGGAGGAACTCCACCTGGCCAAGGAAACCGACCAGGCCTCCATCGACCGGCTCGCCAAACTCCGCACCGACCTCGCCGAGAAGAACGAGGAACTCGCCGCCCTCACCGCCCGCTGGGAGGCCGAGAAGTCCGGCCTCAACAAGGTCGGTGACCTGCGGGCCCAACTCGACGACCTGCGCACCCGCGCCGAGCGGCTCCAACGCGAGGGCGACTACGAGGGCGCCAGCCGCATCCTCTACGGCGAGATCCCCGCACTCGAAAAGGAACTGGTCGCCGCCAACGAGGCCGAACAGGCTCGCTCCGGTGACCTCATGGTCAAGGAGCGCGTCGGGGCCGACGACATCGCCGAGGTGATCTCGGCGTGGACCGGCATACCGGCGGGCCGTCTCCTCCAAGGCGAAACCGAGAAGCTCCTCTCCATGGAGTCGATCATCGGCGCCCGCCTCATCGGCCAAACCGAGGCCGTCCGCGCCGTCTCCGACGCCGTGCGCCGCAGCCGCGCCGGCCTCGCCGACCCCGACCGGCCCACCGGCAGTTTCCTCTTCCTCGGCCCCACGGGCGTCGGCAAGACCGAACTCGCCAAGAGCCTCGCGGACTTCCTCTTCGACGACGAGCGGGCCATGGTCCGCATCGACATGAGTGAGTATGCCGAGCGGCACGCCGTGGCTCGCCTCATCGGTGCTCCCCCCGGTTACGTCGGCTACGAAGAGGGCGGGCAACTCACCGAGGCGGTGCGCCGGCGCCCCTACTCCGTCGTCCTCCTCGACGAGGTGGAGAAGGCCCACCCCGAGACCTTCGACATCCTCCTCCAGGTCCTCGACGACGGTCGCCTCACCGACGGACAGGGTCGCACCGTCGACTTCCGCAACGTCATCCTCGTCATGACCTCCAACCTCGGCAGCCAGTTCCTCGTCGACCCGATGCTCTCCCCGGAGGAGAAGCGCGAGGCCGTCATGGGCATCGTGCGGACCGCGTTCAAACCCGAGTTCCTCAACCGGCTCGACGAGGTCGTCGTGTTCGAGGCGCTCACCCGGGACGAGTTGGCCCACATCGTCGACCTCCAGGTCCGGGCGCTCGCGACTCGCCTCCACGAGCGGCGCATCGTCCTCGAGGTGACCGACGCCGCCCGCACTTGGCTCGCCGAGCAGGGCTACGACCCGGCCTACGGGGCGCGCCCGCTGCGCCGCCTCATCCAAAAGGAGGTCGGCGACCGGCTCGCCCGCGCGCTGCTCTCCGGTGCGGTGCGCGACGGGTCGACGGTCACCGTTGATGTCGACCCCGACTCCGGCGGGCTCGTGCTCGCCTGACGCACCACCCAGCCGGCCCGGGATGCCGCCACCCAGCCGGCCGGGGCGCCGCCCGCCACTCCTCCGGTCGGTGCCGGGCCGCGAGGTCTGGACCCTGAGTCAGGGCTGAGGCCACCCCCATAGGGACGGTATGCCGCGGCATACCGTCCCTATGCTGGCGCCCGCCGGTGTGGTGCCGGACGGATTCGAAGGGTGCGGTGCATGAGGCAGGTCTGGCTGGTTCGACGCGGCGTGGCGGTGATCGTCGGTGTCACGCTCGCGACCGGGGTCGGGGCCTGTGGCGCCCTCCCGTGGCACCTCGGCCATCGCGGTGCGAGCGCGTCGCCCGCTCCTGGCGTCCCGGGCGGCCGCCCCGGCGACGGGTCCGACCCCACGCCGAGTCGGGTCACGGCATACGCCATCGTCGGTGGCCACGACCTCTCACCGGCCCCGACCACTCGGGACGCCGCGCTCTGGGCGACCTTCCGGGCCGTGGCGTCCGACGGCGTCATCGCCGCCAAAGTGGCGAGTTTCCAGGTGTCGGAGGAGAAATCGGATCGGTTGGCCCAGGTCTCCCGCAGCGAGGCCGACCCGAGCCGGTGGGACGTCGACATCAACGCGACCGCGACCACCGACCAGCGCGACCTCGTCGTCACCCTCGTCCACGAGTACGGCCACATCGTCACCCTGAGCCCGCCGGAGGTGACCGCGCAGACGCCCTGCCCGGGCGTCACCATCGACGAGGGGTGCGCCGTGCCCCAGTCCCTCGACCGTCACGACGCGCTGGTGGGCCGGATACGGGGACGGCGCGGCGAGCGCGCCCGACCGGGACGCCGACACCGCCGACGCGCTCGCGGCCGCGCATCCCGGCGCCTTCGTCAGTGGGTATGCCGCGACCAGCCCGGTCGAGGACCTCGCCGAGACGTGGGCCTGGTTCGTCCTCACCGACAAGCCGGCGGGCGCCGGGGAGGCGCAGGACAAGATCCGGTTTCTCTGGGAACGCCCCGACCTCGTCACCGAACGCGGCCGCATCCGCGCCGACCTGGCCGCGGCCGGCCTGCCGCAACCGGACCCCGCGACCACCCAGTGATTCGCGTCAACGAACAGCGGTTGAGCCCCCGGGATCCCGTGCCTACCCAGTAGGGTGACGGCCATGCTGCGCCGCCTCCGCACCCTGGTTGCTGCCCTGGTTGTCGGGCTGGCCGTCGGGTTCCTGGTCGCCGGCTGCAGCAGCACGCCCTCGGCGCCGCAGGTCACCCCGCAGCAGGCGCTCGACAAGGCGCGTTCGACGCTCGCGACCGCCAAGTTCGTCACCATGGTGCTGACGAGCAGCGGGGTGCCTGAGGGGCGCAACGGCGTCACCGCGGCCACCGGCACCGGCGAGGTGTCCGCCACCGCGCCCAAGTTCCAGGGCACGATCACGGGCACCGTCAACGGCCTCAAGGGCAACATCGACATCATCTGCATCACCGACAAGGCGTGGTGGAAGTTCTTCACCCCGAACTACACGCCCGCCGACCTCGCCTCCCTTGGCGCCCCCAACGCCGCGGCCTTCTTCCACCCCGACAGCGGCCTGACTTCGGTGCTTGCCGCCACCACCGACCTCACCGCGAAGGGCAAGGCGCGCCTGGGTTCGGAGGTCCTCACTTCGTATGCCGGGCACGTCCCGTCGGCGCCCATCACGAGCCTGCTCCACCTGGGTGAGGGGGCCGCGCCGTTCGAGGTGACCTACGGGCTGACCGATGCCGGTGAGGTGCGGCAGGCGGTGCTGACCGGGGCGTTCTTTGCCGGGTCCATCTCGACGTACACCGTGACGCTGACCGACTACGGCAAGGCGGCGACCATCACGGCTCCGTCGTGACCGGGCCGGACGCTGCCTCGTCAGCGAACCCCTCGTCGGCGAACCCCTCGTCAGCGGGTCCCTCGTCAGCGGGTCCCTTGTCAGCGGGTCCGCCGGCTGTCGGGCCCACTGCCGGGCACACCGCGCCGCGCGCGCTGCTGGCGACCGCCTCGGTGGCCGTGGCGCTCGCTGCCGCCGACACCTATGTCGTCGTCTTGGCCTTGACCGACATGATGGCCGGGGTCGGGTTGGGCGTGACTGCGCTCCAACAGGCTGCGCCGATCATTTCGGGTTTCCTCCTCGGTTATGTCGCGGTGCTCCCCCTCATCGGGCGGATTGCCGACCTCACCTCTCGCCAGCGCGTGCTGTTGGGGTGTCTCGGGGTATTCGTCGTGGGTAGTGCGGTCACCGCGCTCGCCGTCGAACTCCCGGTCCTCGTCACCGGTCGCCTCATCCAGGGGATGGGTGGTGGCGGCTTGGTTCCGACCACCTTGGCGCTGGTCGCCGACCTGTGGCCACCGGGTCGACGCGGTATGCCGCTGGGCTTGGTCGGTGCCGTCCAGGAACTGGGTTCGGTGCTCGGCCCGCTCCTGGGGGCCGCGATCCTGGCGGTCGCCGACTGGCGCTGGATCTTCTGGCTGAACGCGCTGGCCGGCCTGGTGCTGCTCGGGGTCGTGGCCCTGCTCAGCGCACGGCACCCCGCAGCCGGGTCTGCCGGCGAGCCAAGCGACGGCGGAGGAGGATCGGTACACAACCCACCTATTGGTCAGTTGTTGACGGGGAAGTCGGTACATAAGCCACCTATTGGTCGGTTGTTGACGCGGAGGTCGGTACATAACCCACCTATTGGTCAGTTGTTGACGGGGAAGTCGGTACATAACCCACCTATTGGTCAGTTGTTGACGGGGAAGTCGGTACACAAGCCACCTATTGGTCAGTTGTGGACGCGGAGGTCGGTACACAACCCACCTATTGGTCAGTTGTGGACGGGGGCGTCGACGCTGGTCGCGATGCTCACCGTCGTGGGGCTGGCGCTGCTCGTCCTGGCCCTTGCGGCACCCGAGGCGCTCACGACGAGTGTCACGTGGGGCATTCCGTTCATCCCGCTCGGCACATCCGCTTCCCGCGTGGCGACGCCCATCGGCGTCATAGCCCTTGCGCTCCTCGCGCTGGCGCTCGCGCTCTGGCTGCGCCGGTCGTCGCCGGTGCTGCGACAGGCCGACCTACTCGGCGCCCTCCTCCTCGGTACCGCTCTCGGCGCGGTCATCCTCACCTTCGCCGCGGCCGACCCCCAACGCGAGGTGGTCGGACCCTGGGGGCTGGTCCTGTTGCCGGTGGGAGGAGTGGCGAGTGCGGCATACCTGATCCACCATCGGCGGGCGGCTCACCCACTGGTGCCGCGGGGCCTGATCCGCGGACGGGCGGCGTGGGCGCTCGTCGTGAGCGCGGCTGTCGGGGTGGCGCTCGTGGCCGTTGTCGTCGACGTGCCGTTGCTCGCCCGGCTGGTCCACACCGACTCGGAAACGGGGGCGGCGTTCGTGCTCGTCCGGTTCCTCGTCGCGGTGCCGGTGGGGGCGCTGTGCGGGGGCTGGCTGCTGCGCTGGACCGGCGACGGGCTGGTGGCGGCGGGCGGCTTGCTGGCGGCGGCGAGCGGCCTGGCATTCATGACGACCTGGGGACGCGGGTCGCTGGACACCGGGGCCTCGGTGGCGGTGCTCGCGGCGGTGGGGTTCGGGGTCGGGCTGGCACTCGCGCCCGTCAACAACGCGGCGCTGGCCCGCGTCCCGGAGGCGGCGCACGGCACCGTCAGCGCCCTCGTCGTGGTCGCCCGCATGGTCGGGATGGTTGTCGGCCTCGCGCTGCTCACCGCCGTTGGGCTGCACGCGTATTACGCGGCGGTCGCAGCCCTCCCCGACCCCACCGACACGCGCGCCCTCGTCGACGCAGGTCTGGTCCAGGTCCATTGGGTGTTCCGGGGCGCGGCGCTCGCCGCCGGGCTGGGGGCCGTGGTGGCTCTCCTCCTCGGGGTGCGCCGCCCCTCGTATGCCGCGGCGCGGCATACGCACACCGTCGGCCTATGACGCCATTGGCCGGCAGCGAGACCCTGGGCCGTGACCCACACGAAGTCGGCGAGACGGCATCCGGCCTTCCGGGGCCTCCGGAGCCCAAGGTGAGGTGCGGGCGCCCGGTGAGCCCACCGGTGCCGCTGCGCCCAGGCACCTGAAAGCGCTACTACGGCACCTGACGGGGCGTTCCCTCATCGGCGCTTGGTGCCTGTTGGCCAGGCACTGCGGGCGCGGGGAGGGCCCGGGCCGGAGCGACCGGGAGCGTGGCGGCCGGGCACGCGGTGCCGACAACGGTGCCGGAGACCGAGGTGCAGAACGTCTCAGCCGGGCAGGCGGCGAGGGTACCGGAGAAGGCAATCCGGATCTGGCTCCGTAGGTTCCACGCGGCGACATCGGTGGCGCCGATAGCGTAGGCCCAACTGACGCTGGCCCCGCCCGCGATAGTGGCCGTTGTCGTGAAGGTGAAGGTCACGGTGCCGTTGGCCGCCAGGGCTTGCGAGATCGTGGCTGTGCCCACGCCATTGAGGCTTGACACGGTGACCGTGCGGGCCGTGGCGGTCTCGTTTTCCAGCAGCCAGGTGATCGTCGCACCGGCCGGGATGCTGACCGAACCCGCGAGGTTGGTCGCGCTGATCCGGTCCGCTGAGGCGGACAGCGGGACCTCTGCGACCGCGAGATCCGGGCACCCGGAGGTGGCGAGCGCTGGAGCGGCGGCAGCCACCGCGAGCACGGGGAGCGTCCAAGCGGCGCTTGCCGTCACCCGGCGGCGAGTGAGCCTTGCTGAGGACGCGGACCATCGAGCGTGACCGGGATCGGCGGTGGCATCGCGCGATGGCGACCCGGGAATTCGGGGGCGCATGGAGGCCCTCCTGCCAGAGTGTGCACGGCTCTGGACCTCTCCAGGGCCACTCGCAGGCTAGCAAGGACTGGACGAGCGCGAAGCAGCGGCCAGAGGTGGCCTTGTTCCGCCGGAGCATGAGCCCCGGTCGGGTCGGTGCGGACTCGTCGGGGCCGGTCAGCGGGCCGCGTCGATGAACTCGATGAGCGCGTCGGTGACCTGGTGGGTGGCTTCGTACATGAGCATGTGGCCGAGGTCGGGGATGACGGTGAGGCGCGCGGAGGGAATGGCGTCTTGGAGCATCCGGGCATAACTGACCGGGGTGAGACGGTCCATCGAGCCGACGAGGATGTGCGTGGGGACATCGACGAAGTGGGCGAGCGATTCGATCTCGTCGTGGTCCTCGATGGCGTGGAAGAACTGGCCGATCGTCGGCATCTTGGTGCGTTGGATCATCGCGACCGCGGTCTTGATGTCGCTCGGTTTGGCGCCCCGGCCAAAAAGCAACCGCCCCTGGACGGCCGTCGGCACGAGCACGCGCGGCGCGATCCGGGGCGCGCGCGCCGCCACGCCCATGACGAACGACTCCAACGGGATCGGGCGCCGCCCCTGGACAGAAGCGGCGGTGCCGACGAGCACCACGCCGCACACCCGGGCGCCGAAATGGGTGTGGTGGCTCCCGGCATACGCCATCACCGTCATGCCGCCCATGGAGTGGCCGCCGAGCAGCACCGGGCCCTCGGGAGCGGCGGCGTCGATGACCGCCCGCAGGTCGGAGGCCAGCAGCCGCACGGTCGCCCGATCGGGGTGCCCCATCGAGGACTCGCCGTGACCGCGCTGGTCGTAGGCGACCACGCGCACCGGGCGGTGTTGGAGCAACTCGTCGATGACTGGTTCCCAGGCGTGCCGGGTGAGGGTCCAGCCGTGGGCGAGCACGATGGTCGGCAACTCCGGATCGACCGTGCCCTCGGCGGGGAGGTACTCCTCGGCCTGCAGCACCGCATCGTCACTGACCGGCACCGTGAACTGGCGGGTCGTCGGTGGCCTCATCGTCCGGCTCCGCTCAACTCGACGACGACAGGGGCGTGGTCGCTCGCACCCTTGCCCTTGCGCTCCTCACGGTCGATGGCGGCCCCGTGGACCCGGGCCGCGAACGGCGCCGAGCCGAGGATGAAGTCGATCCGCATGCCCTGCCGTTTGGCGAAGCGCAACTGTTGGTAGTCCCAGTAGGTATAGACGCCGGGGCCGGGTGCGTGCGGCCGCACCACGTCGACCAGCCCGGCCTCGGTGAGAAACGCTCCGTATGCCGCGCGCTCCCGCGGGCTCACGTGGCTCTTGTCGGCATAGAACTCCATCGACCAGACATCCTCGTCTCGGGGGGCGATGTTCCAGTCCCCGCACAGGGCGACTGGCAGGGGGTCGGCAGCCCAGCGGCTGGCTTCGTTCTTGAGAGCCGACAACCAGGCGATCTTGTAGTCCATGTGGGGGTCGTTGAGGTGGCGACCGTTGGGGACGTAGAGCGACCAGAGGCGGACGGCGTCCTCGCCCGCGCCGACGGTGGCGCCGATCGCGCGGGCCTCGATTTGTGGCGGTTCGCCCCAGGCGGGGACGCCCGGGAAGCCGACCTCGACGTCGGTGAGGCCCACTCGGGAGAGGATCGCCACGCCGTTCCACTGGTTGAGTCCGTGATGTGCGACGTCGTAGCCAGCGTCGCGGAGCCGCTCGTACGGGAATTGAGAATCCTTGGCCTTGGACTCTTGGAGGGCGAGCACGTCGACCTCGTTGCGGGTCAGCCACGACTCGACTCGGTCGATCCGGGACCGGATCGAGTTGACGTTCCAGGTGGCCAACCGCATACGTCCGACCCTACCGGGAGGTATGCCGCGTGCTCCCGCCCGTGCCCAACGTCACCCTCGTGCCGGGCTGGTCGGTTCGCTTCTCTCCGTGCCTGTCTCTTGCGTCACCCTTTTCCCGCCTGAACTGTCCAGTGTCCACTTCGCACCCCAACTGTCGGGGGGCGAAGTGCCCCTTTCCCACCGGAACTCCGGTCCGCAGTCACATGCCAGTTCGGCGCGCTCGGCGGCGAACACCGATCCACGCGGAGCCCACGGGGCAAGGCGCACAGGGAACGTAGCGATGTGCGCCGCGCGGAGAATAGGGCGCACGGGTGTGTAGTACGTAGTACGGAGTGCGGCGCATGGCGCCGGGCGAACAGGTCACGCAGCACGGTGTGCGGGAGCCGGTGCGGGGCGCGGTTCGCGGCCGAAGGCCATGACCGCCCAACCTGTGGTCGCCCGGTCGCGGTGCGGGAGCCGGGGAGGGGCGCGGTTCGCGGCCGAAGATGGGAGCGATTGCGCGTGATGAAGCGTTCTGGCTGTCCCCACGACCGCCACGCTTCAGCCAAGTCCGAAGCCGCGTTCGCCGCGGACCATCCCAACCAGGAAACGCGATCCGAACCTCCTCCCGAGCGCGGGCCGGTCACCAACGCGAGCCCGGTCACCAACGCGCGCCGGTCGGGGCTGCCCTACCGGAAAGACCTGAACAACCAGCGGCCTCGCACCCCAACGCACCGGATCAACCGTGCGGACCCGGGTCCGGCGCAGCCGTGCCGGTCCCAACTCGTGCGCAGTCGAATCCGGCCGGGTCCTCGGTCTGAACTTCCGGTGGGAAAGAGGCACTTCGCCCCCCGACAGTCGGGGTGCGAAGTGGACGCAAGACGGTTCAGGCGGGAAAGGGGAGGTCAGAGTGACGGGAGGGGCAATGGGAGCCGCGGGCATAGGGTGGCACCCATGACCACCGCACTCGTCACCGGCGCCACAGCTGGCATCGGCAGGGAGTTCGCCACCCAACTCGCCGCGCGCGGACACGACCTCGTCCTCGTCGCCAGGGACACCGAACGCCTCGAAGCCCTCGCCGAGCAACTGCGCCACGACCGCGGCATCGCCGTCGAGGTCCTGCCCGCCGACCTCGCCGACCGGGCCGCGCTGACCACGGTCGCCACCCGGATCGCCGACCCCGACCGCCCAGTTCACATCCTCGTCAACAACGCCGGATTCGGACTGCGCCAGCCCTTCCTCACCAACGACGTCGCCACCGAGGAGAACCTCCTCGACGTCCTCTGCCGGGCCGTTCTTGTCCTCTCCCACGCCGCCGGCCGGGCCATGCGCGAGCGCGGGCGCGGCACCATCATCAACGTCTCCTCGGTCGCCGGGTGGGTCGCCGGCGGCAGCTACTCCGCGGCCAAGTCGTGGGTCACCGTGTTCTCCGAGGGCCTGGCCACCGAACTGGCCGGCACCGGGGTCACCGTGACCGCCTTGTGCCCCGGCTTCACCCGCACAGAGTTCCACGAGCGCGCCCACCTGCGCCTGGACACCATCCCCGACCCGTTCATCCTCGAGGCTCCGCGCCTCGTGCGTGACGCTCTCGCCGACGCGGACAAGGGGCGCATCATCTCGGTGCCGGGCGCGGCATACAAGGCCTTGCGCGTCGTCACCCACCTCGCGCCCCGCCCGTTGGTGCGCCTGGGCCAGTTGGGTCGCAAACGCCGCCCCTGACGTGACCACGGCTCCGGTATGCCGCCTGCCCGCCGCTGGCGCCCGCGTCCCGTATGCCGCCGCGTCATCTCACAACGACACTCGCCGTGGGCGTCCCGCCGGCGTGGCGATCCGATGAGCGGGGGGTGCGGCGCAGGTGTGCGTCCTCGGAGCGCGCGGGTTGACCGCGTGACGCCGATGTGGCGAGACCGACGTCGTGATGCGGGATGAGCGTCGCGAGAGGGTTCAGTACCCGAGAACTCAGTGGTAGATGAGGATCGAGCCCGGCTTGCGGACGCCGGCGCTGGTGCTCCCGTTGTTGGCTAGCGCGATGGTCTGTTCGCCGACGGTCGATCCGAAATAGTTGCTCCCGCCACCGCCACCCGCACCGAACGCGGAGGCATTGGTGATGCTGCCCAACTTATGGACGAAGGACTCGGCAGCCCCTGAGCCGCCGCCTGCGTACCCGCCGCCGCCAGCCCCACTCGTCTCGTTGGCTGTGGTTTGGCCATCGGTGGTTGTGCTCGAGGCGACCACACCGTTGGCGCCGTTCCCGCCCGGAGCACCGCTACCGGCCGCACCCACGGTCGTCACCGCGTTCGACACGGTCACCCCCGTCGGCGTCGTGTACGTGGGAACCGCGGTGGCCGCTCCGGGCGTAGCGCCTATAGCGCCGATGCCTCCGGGCGCCGTTACCGTAAACGCAGATAGCGAGGTAAAGGACGCCGTGAGCGTCGGCGCGTCGGCCTGCGCCGCCCCACCAGCGCCGGCGGATGTTGTCCATGTCGATCCCGATGATGGCACCACGGCGCCTCCGGAACCGCCGCCGCCCCCAGCAACGACTATCGGCGTCGTGCCGCGCAGGATGGCGCTGCCGCCGCCCCCGGAGCCACCGTTGTTGCCACTGCCAGTGACCGAACCGCCGTTGCCGTAGCCGCCGCCCCCGGTTGCGCTGACGAAGTTGCCGGAAGCGTCGACGACGCGCGCACCGCCGGCCCCGACGATTAGTGTGAGGGTTTCCCCCGGGACCACGGCGAGACCACCCGTGAGAAAGGCGCCGGACCCCCCGATTCTGTTCGAACTATTCCCCCCGCCCCCTCCGCCTGTTACCTGGAAGCAAATGCGGGTGATGTTGGCGGGCACGACCCACTGGGTGGTCACGGCCGTGCTCGACGAGGTCGAAGGCGCGGGGGCGGTGAACTTGGGGGTGCTGCCGAAGAGCAGGGCGCACCCGCTCGCGGCATACGCCGGGGCAGCGGTCGCGACCGCAATGGTGGGCAACGCCCACGCAGCCCCATGAGCAACGGTGCGCCGACTGGGGCTCTTGATTCTCTCTCCCACACGAAGAGGCTAGGGCGAAACCGGTGCCTCGGCAAAGGCTGGAGCCGGCAGAGGTGGGGATTCAATCTGGAGCGAAACGCCGTTGATGACAACTGATGTCCAATCGAGGACCTCTCTACCCCGGCACGGCGTGGAGGGGGAGGTGCGCGAGAGCGGGTAAGAGAAGGGAAGGCCGACGGCTCGCTGCCGCGCCTGGTGGAGCAAGCGCCGTCCGAGATGGGGACCAGGAGTTCGTCCCCGGAGGGCGTGCCGGTGCAGGAAGGGTCGGGGGCCAGATCAGACAGCGCGCGCCAGTGGGTATGCCGCGAACGCGGCGCGGGCGTCGGCGCGCGGGCGTCGGGACGCGAACGTCGGGACGCGGGCGTCGGCGCGCGGGCGTCGGGACGCGAACGTCGGGACGCGGGCGTCGGCGCGGCATACGATCGGAGGCGTGAGCGACATTGCCGCCGACCGGGCCGCCCTTCTCGAGATCGTCAAAGACAAGGCCATCGTCCACGGCCGCGTCACTCTCTCCTCGGGCAAGGAGGCAGACTACTACGTCGACCTGCGCCGGATCACCCTCGACGGTCAGGCTGCGCCGCTCGTCGGTCGCGTCATGCGCGATCTCGTCGCCGACCTGGAGTTCGATGCCGTCGGCGGGTTGACGCTCGGCGCCGACCCGGTGGCCACGTCGATGCTCCACGCCGCGGCGGCGGCCGGCGAGCGGCTCGATGCGTTCGTCGTGCGCAAGGCGGGCAAGGCCCACGGCCTGCAGCAACGCATCGAAGGCCCGTCGATCGCGGGGCGGCGGGTGCTCATCGTCGAGGACACCTCGACAACGGGCGCCTCGCCGCTGGAAGCCGCCCGGGCCGCCCAAGAGGCCGGCGCGCAGGTCGTGGCCGTGGCGACGATCGCGGACCGCTCGACCGGTGCGGCGCAGGTGTTTGCCGACGCCGGCCTGGACTACCGCTTCGTCTATGGGCTGGACGAACTCGGTCTGGCCTGACCCAGATTCGCGCGTAAGGGGTGTGTCTGTCGGGGTGGGCGCCTAGGATCGATCCCGGAAGTCGTCTTCGACCTCGGGAGTCCCCGTGCTGATCGCCGCCATCGTCGTCGTCGTTATCATCGCGCTCGTCGCGTTCGTCATCGGCAGTTACAACGGCCTTGTCAAGTTACGCAATCTAGTCCAGGAGGCGTGGCGCCAGATCGACGTCGAACTCACCCGCCGCCACGATCTCATCGGCAATCTCGTGGAGACGGTGAAGGGGTATGCCGCGCACGAGCGGGGCACGCTCGAAGATGTCATGCGCGCGCGGGGGGCTGCCATGAGCCCGGGGCAAGGGCCGGCGCAGCAGGCCGCGAGCGAGGGGATGCTCACCCAGGCCCTGGGGCGGCTCATCGCCGTCGCCGAGGCCTACCCCGACCTCAAGGCCAACCAGAACTTCCTCGCCTTGCAGGCGGAGCTGTCGAGCACCGAGGACCGGATCGCCTCGGCCCGCCGCTACTACAACGCCAACGTCCGCGAGCTCAACACCAAGGTCGAGACCGTGCCGAGCAACATCATCGCCGGCATGTTCCACATCGGCCGCGCCGAGTACTTCGAGGCCACCGGTGAAACCCGCGAGGCCCCGCGCGTCGACTTTGGCCAGCGCGAGGCGACCATCCCGCCGCCCGCGTCGTATGCCGGGAGCGAGAGTGGCGGCGCGGCATACCCGCCCGCGGGAGCCGCCCCGAGCGGTCCGGGAGCGGGCAGCGCCACGTCTCCCGACGAACCCCCCACGGCCGGCTCGTCGGGATCGGGGAGCGCATCGTGAGCGACGGCACCGCGGCCGCCCCCCAACCGCTTGCGCCGCCCGACCAGGTCCTCACCCTGGAAGCCCCGGCGCCCCCGGCACCGGTGGCGGCAACCGCGGCCCCCAAGATGGCGCCTCAGGTGCCGGCCGAGGCCATCCCGGGGCTCGACGCGCGGGTCGAGACGTTCATGGATGCCTTGACCAAGGCGGCCCCGCGCAGTCCCGAGTTCGCCCAGCAGGCCGACAACGTGCGCACCATGGGTGACGCCGATATCCGGCGGGCCGCGGAGACGAGCAACCGGCTGCTCCAAACGCCGGTCAAGGCGCTCAAGGAGGGCGGCCTGGCGGCCGGTTCCGCCGTCGGGCACACCCTGCTGGAGTTGCGGCGCACCGTCGAGGACCTCGACCCGAGCGCGGTGACCGGGGGGCGCAAACTCCTCGGTTTCATCCCCATCGGGGACAAGGTCGTCGATTATTTCCGCCGCTACCAAAGCGCCCAAAGCCAACTCAACGCGATCCTGCACAGCCTGCGCAACGGCCAGGACGAGTTGACCCGCGACAACGTCGCCCTCAACCTGGAAAAGACCAACCTGTGGGCCACCATGGGCCGGCTCAACCAGTACGTCTATATCGCCGAGCGACTCGACACGAAACTCGCGGCCAAGATCGCCGAGTTGGAACTGTCCGACCCCGACGGGGCCAAGGCGTTGCGCCAGGATGTGCTCTTCTACGTCCGCCAAAAGCACCAGGACCTGCTCACCCAGTTGGCCGTCTCGATCCAGAGCTACCTTGCCATCGACGTCATCATCAAGAACAACGTCGAGCTCATCAAGGGCGTCGACCGGGCCTCGACGACGACGGTGTCGGCGCTGCGCACGGCGGTCATCGTCGCCCAGGCCCTCGGCAACCAGAAACTCGTCCTCGAGCAGATCACCGCCCTGAACCAGACCACGGGTGGGCTCATCCAGCGCACGTCCGAGATGCTCAAGGACAACTCGGCGGCCATTCAGGAGCAGGCGGCGTCCTCGACGATCGGCCTGCCCGAGTTGCAGGCGGCGTTCCAGAACATCTACGCGACGATGGACTCGATCGACTCGTTCAAGATCAAGGCGCTCGACACGATGGCGCAAACCATCGGGGTTCTCGAGACCGAGGTGGAGAAGTCCAAGGACTACCTCGCCCGGGTCCAGGCGCAGGACGCGCGCGGCACCCAGACGATCGACCTCGGCCAGCCCGGCCGCTGACCCGACGCGCGGCCGAGCATGGGTTTGGGGCAGTGGTGGCGGCGCACCATGGGTGCGCCCGTGCCGCCTGCGCCGACCCTGCCCACGCCGCCCGGTGCTCCCGAGATCCTCGCCTCCTTGGGCCGGGTCGACGCGCTCCTCGCCGATGCTCACGCCTCGCCGCTGGTGCGCTCGCGTGTCGATCGCATCGACCGGTCCATCCGGGCCACCCTGCCGCGGCTGCCCCAGCTGGGGGTCGGCAGTGAGGATGCGTATGCCGTGGTCGCCACCGCCACGAACTACCTCCCGGAGTCGATCGAGGCCTACCTCCGGTTGCCCCGCGACTGGGCCGACACCCGCCCCATCGACGGCGGCCGGACGGCGCTCATGGTGCTCATCGACCAACTCGAACTGCTCGGGGTGAGCATGGACCGCATGCTCGACGCCGCCACTCGGGCCGACGCCCAGGCCCTCATCGCGCAGGGCCGGTTCCTCGACGCCAAGTTCGGCCGTGCGCCGGTGTCGAGCGCGCCCTTCCCCGGGTCGCCGGCCCCGATCGGGGATTCGGGGCGCTCGGGCAACACCTTGGACCTGCCGTGACGGCGCCCATGACCGGGGAGGGATCATGACATCGACACATCCGCTGGCCGGGGCACTCGACCGGCTCGCCGCGGCCGGGCGGGCCGCTGGCGCCGACCCGGCCACCGCGCGGGCCGAGGGCGAGTCACTGGCCGCGACCATCGCCGAGGCGGCCACTGGGGCCTTCGCCGACTGGGGGGCAGCGACCGGAGGCGGCGGCGCGGAGGAGTTCATGGTGGCCGCGTCCCGAGGGCGGCGGTGGCGGGTGGGGCCGACCCCGACGCTGGCCGCGCTGCTCGACACCGACCCGGCCGGGGCCCGGGCCTACGCGTCGGCGCTGGCTGAGGTATGCCGCGCTGCCGCCTCGCTCGGGCAACCCTCGGCGCGCACCGCGGAGAACGCCCGCACCGCGGCAGCCGCCCAACTGTCAGCGATCGGCGCATCCGGTGATCGCTCGCCGGGGTCGTCCGCTGAGGAAGCATCGACGGCGCCCCTAACCCCGGCGGTGCCCGTCGCGCCGTCGGAGCCGCCGAGCGAGGCGATGACCGATGCGGTCCGCGGCTTGTGGTCGCAGGTGATGGGGGAGTTGGAGACGGTGGGAGCCCGGGTGCGCGAGGTCTCCTCCTCGCCCGAACCGCCCCCGCGCGGCCTCGACCTCGGGCCGGTCGACCCGTGGGCACCGGGCCGGTTCACCATGGACCCGCAGGGGCCGCCCTCGTCACCCGACCCGGTCCCGCCCGGCGTCCCCCCGACCAACGGGACGGCACCGACGACGCCCGGGAACGGCATACCGGCAACCCCGGATGCCGAAACAACGGCGACGCCGCCCCCGGAACTGCCGCCGGCGCGACCGTTGGCGGAATTGCTCGCCGAACTCGACGCCCTCACCGGGTTGCGCGCGGTCAAGGCCGAGATCCACCGGCAGGTGGCCCTGCTCCAGGTCGAGGCTAAACGCAAGGAGGCCGGCCTCAAGACTCCGGCGATCACCCGGCACCTGGTGTTCGTCGGCAACCCTGGCACCGGCAAGACGACGGTCGCCCGGCTCGTCGGCGGCATCTATCGGGCGCTCGGGCTGCTGACCAAGGGGCAACTGATCGAGGTCGACCGCAGCGAACTGGTCGCCGGCTATCTCGGGCAGACCGCGATCAAGACCGCCGAGGTCGTCGCCTCCGCGGTCGGCGGCGTGCTGTTCATCGACGAGGCCTACGCGCTCGCCGGCGACCAGTACGGCACCGAGGCGATCGACACGCTCGTCAAGGAAATGGAGGACCGCCGCGACGACCTCGTCGTCATCGTGGCCGGCTATCCCGTCCCGATGGCGGTCTTCGTCGCCCAGAACCCCGGCCTGGCCAGCCGGTTCCGCACCACCATCGAGTTCGCGGATTACACCGACGACGAGTTGGTGTCGATCTTCGAATCCCTGGCCGCGGCCGACGATTACGACGTCGACGACGCGGTGCGGGCCCGGTTCCGTGAACTCCTCACCGGCACCGAACGCGGGCCCTCATTCGGCAACGGCCGGTTCGCCCGCAACGTCCTCGAAGCCGCGATCGGCGCCCACGCCTGGCGGCTGCGGGACGTCGCGGCCCCCGACATTCAGGCCCTGCGCGCCCTCACCCCCGAGGACCTCACGCCCGAGGAGGGCACCTCATGACTCAGATCGCGGCGAGTCCTCGCCCTGCGCCGGGCCTCGTCGAGTCCCGTGAGATCGCCCAGGGCCGGGCCATCCCGGCATACCTCACCCGGCTGCGGCTGGGAGTGGCCCTGCTCATGCTCACGGTCGCCACGCTCACCGTCGGCCAACTGTTCTTGGGGCGGGCCGCGGCGAATCGCGCCGCCGCCGACGCCGAACAGGTGGCCCGCATCCAAACCATCAAGGTCGACCTGTTGCGGGCCGACGCCCTTGCGACCAACGCCTTCCTGACCGGCGGGCTCGAAGCCACCGCCCAGCGCACTGCCTACGACCAGGCCATCGGCGCGGCATCCGCGACGATCGCCGCTGCGTCGAGCGCCCAATCCCTCGACCGGGACGCGCTCGCCGAACTCAACGCCTTGCTCGTCCGGTATGCGGCGGGCATGGAGGTCGCGCGCGCCAACAACCGGCTCGGTCTGCCCGTCGGGGCGGCCTACCTGCGCGCGGCGAGCGCGGACCTGCGCGGACGGGGCATGGTGCTGACCGATGCGCTGCTCACGGCGAACACGGTCCGGGCCCGGAGTTCGCTCGCCGATCAACACCCCATGTGGGTGGCGCTCCCCGGGCTGCTCGCCCTCGGCGGACTGTATGCCGCCAACCGCTGGATCGCGACCCGGTTCCGGCGCCGCATCAACGTGGGCATCGCCGTCGCCGGTGGGCTCACTCTCCTCCTCACCCTCGGTGCAGTGGCGGTGTCGAGTGCGCAGGCGCTGGAGAACACGAGGTTGCAGGACGGCTCGTACGGTGCCCTGCTTCGGGTGGCGCAGGCGCGCAGTTCCGCCAATGCGGCAAAGTCGAGTGAGAGTCTGCGGCTCATTGCGCGCGGTTCGGGAAAGTCGTTCGAAGAGGCATGGGCGACCCAGTCGAAGGACGTGAGCGGGCTGATACCCGACACGCTCCGCGACCCCTGGACGGCATACACCAAGGCCCATGCCGCACTCGTGGCCAAGGACGATGCCGGTGATTGGGACGGGGCCGTCGCCTTGGCGACGAGCACGGCCGCCGGTGCGGCGACTCCGGCGTTCCAGGAGTTCGACACCCAGTTGGCTGCGGAACTGGACGGTGATCGGGCGAGTGTCGACAGCGCCCTCAACAGCGGCAACTGGGTGCCCGTTCTCGTCGCCGTGCTCGCGGGGCTCGCCGGGCTCGGGGCCACCTGGGCGAGTTGGCGCGGAGTGTCGCGCCGTCTGGAGGAGTACGTATGAACCTCAACGGCCCTGGTTCCGCGAAGTCTGTTCTGGGAAGTCCTGGTCCTGCCAGTCCAGATCCCGGGCCGGTTCGGGCTCGGCCGGCTGCACACAAGCGACCAATAGGTGGGTTAGTGACACGAAGGAAGGACCGGTTGTGGGGCACCCTTCCGGCGGGTGTGCATAAGCGACCAATAGGTGGGTTAGTGACACCCCCGACCGCCCCCACCCGCCCCACGGGTGTGCATAAGCGACCAATAGGTGGGTTAGTGACACCCCCGATTGGCAACAAGGCACCTATTGGTCGAATAGTGACGCGGGGGGTCATCGTGCCCCTCCTGCTCGCCGTCGCCCTCGCCGTCGGCGCCTGCTCGGGCCCCACCGCGACCGTCGTCCCGTCGGCCTCGCCCACGTCGTCCGGCGCGTCCACGTCCACCGCGTCCCCGAGCCCCTCGGCATCCGCTGCGACATGCACCAACGCCACCGCGTCCTATGCTCCCGACGGGCCACTTCCCGGTCCGGACGCCCTCCCCTCCGGGTCGACGATGGCGGCCATCAAGGCCCGGGGTCGCCTCATTGTCGGCGTGTCGGCCGACACCTACCTCCTCGGCTCGCGCAACCCCTTGACCGGCACCATCGAGGGCTTCGACATCGACCTTGCGACCGCGATCGGGGAGGCCATCCTCGGCCCCAACCCGCGCATCCAACTGCGCGTCATCACCGCTACCCAGCGACTCCCGCTGCTCCAGGCCAAGGAGGTCGACGTCGTCGTGCGCAACATGACGATGACCTGCGACCGGTGGACCAAGATCGGGTTCTCGGCCGTCTACTACCAGGCCGGGCAGAAGATCCTGGCCCGTAAGGGCAGCGCGATCACCGATGTCGCCTCCCTCGCCGGCCACCGGGTGTGCGCCCCGACGGGCACGTCGAGCATGGACACCCTGCGCCGGCTCGCCCCCACCGCGACCGCTGTCCCCTCCGACAGTCACACCGGCTGCCTCGTCCTCTTCCAAAGCGGGGCCGTCGACGCGATCACCGGGGACGACACCGTCCTGGCCGGGTTGGCCGCCCAGGACCCGTATGCCGTCGTCACCGCGGCTCCCGCGTTCACCCAGGAGCCCTACGGCGTCGGCGTCAACGCCGGGTCCGTCGATCTGGCGAAGTTCGTCAATGCCCTCCTCGAAAAGATGCGTGCCGATGGCCGGTGGCAGCACAGTTACGACCGGTGGCTGGCCCCCACCCTCGGCGCAGGCACCGGCCAGCCGGCTCCCACATACGGGCGCACCCCGTGATCCGCCACCAGGCCCCGACCGCGCCCGGCGCCCTCGGAGAACGCCTCGACCCCGGCGCCGTGCAGGTCTACCTCGCGGACTTGGCTGCGTGGAGCACCGCCCGTCGCGCCGAACTCGACGAGTTCGACGCCGAGGCATTGGCCGCCAATCGCGCGCACGACCTCACCGCGGACCTCACCTTGTCGATGGCCCTGTGGAAGTCGGTCGCCGACCGGCTCGCCTTGCTCCAGGCGACCTGGGATGGTGGCCGGGTGGGCCCGCGCGAGCGCGAACGCCTCTCGGTCCTCATCTGGGGCCGACTCGACACGACCACCGCCGGTCCGGCCACCAACGGCAGCGGCAGTGTCGCGGTGTCCTTGCCCGAGGCCTGCCGGCTCAGTGATGCGCTCGCCAGCCAGTTGCGGGTGCGCTTGGCCCTCGACCCTGCCGCCGACGAGTTCGCCCGCCGCCTCAAAGACCTTCGGGCACAGGTCGAACGCCTCCGCGACCAGGTCGCCCTCGAACCCGAGGCCGCCCGCCCGCCGCTCCTCGCCCACGTCGACGACATCGCGAGCCGCACCAGCACGCTCACCGACAAGGCGAGCCGTGGCGCGGACATCGGCGGTCTCATCGGGCCCCTCGAAAACGACGCCGCCCGCCTCGAACACGACCTCATCGTCGGTGCGGCCCGCCGCCGCGACGCGGCCGACCTGGCCCGCGCCGTCGCCGCACAGCGCGACACGCTGCTCGCCCGTGGCGCCGCCCTCCAAGCACTGGCGACCCAGACCGTCGCCGAGGTCGACCCGGCCCCCAACTACGCCGTGCCCGACGTGGCTGCGCTGGGCCCGGTGCCCGGTGACCCCGGCGCGCTCGCGGCATACCGGCAACGGCTGGGGCGCGTCGGGCAGGCGCTCGAGGTGGCCCAGGAGGCGTATGCCGCCGCGCTGCGCTCCCGCTCCGACCTCACGGCACGCCTCGACGCCTCCGACATCCGGGCCGGCGCGATCGGGGTCGCCGACCTCCCCGACGTGCGGGTCGCGTCCCAGACGGCCCGCGCCCTGCTTGCCCGGCGCCCCGCGCCGCTGCCGGTGGCGGGTGCCGCGGTCGCACTCTGCGAAGCCTGGGTGGCGTGGTGGGGGTCCGAGCGGGGGGTCCAGCTGGCGGACCGTCCTCGGGTGAGCGTCGCGAAGGAGAGTGGCTCGTGAAGTGCACACAGCCGGGGTGCCCCGGGTCGATCCTCGATGGCTATTGCGACGTCTGCGGGTCGCCGGTGCCTTCCCCCCAGTCAGCAGCCGGTATGCCGCCCGCTTCCCCGCCCGCCAACGTCACCGGTGGTGCGACGGCCGGCTCCGCCGCGGTGGCCGCGGCGCCGGTGGGTTCGGCCCGCGAGCGGTCCGCGGCCGGGGAATCCCCGCTCGGCGACGAGGCGACCCAACCGGCTGCGGCCGCGGGGAGCACCTCGGTGCGGTTGGACTCGGCGGCGTTCGGGTCGGCCCGGGTCGGCACGAACGCCACCCGCCGGTTGCGGTCGGGGTCGTTGCGGCTGCGTGCGGCTCGCCTCGGGGCCGGGCTGACCCAGGTGCCACCCGCCCCGGCCGTCGACCCGGCGGGGGCGATCAAGGCCCTGCCGCAGGTGCCGGAGGACAAACGGTTCTGCGCGTCCTGCCAGGGCCCGGTCGGGCGGTCCGTCGAGGGCCGACCGGGCCGGGAGGAGGGGTTCTGCCCCGCGTGCGGCACGGCATACTCCTTCACCCCCAAACTCAAGCCCGGGGATCTGGTCGCGGGGCAGTACGAGGTGGCGGGGGCCTTGGCGCACGGCGGGCTCGGCTGGATCTACCTCGCCCGCGACCGCAACGTCTCCGACCGGTGGGTGGTCCTCAAGGGCCTGCTCAACTCCGGTGACGCCGACGCGCTCGCGGCTGCCATCGCCGAGCAGCGTTTCCTCGCCCAGGTCGAGCACCCGCTCATCGTCGAGATCTACAACTTCGTCACGCATGACGGAGCCGGCTACATCGTCATGGAGTATGTCGGGGGCCACTCGCTCAAGGACATCCTCAAGGAGCGGATGGCCGCGGCCGGTGGGACCTACGATCCGCTGCCGGTCGACCAGGCGTTGGCTTTCATCGTCGAGATCCTGCCCGCGTTCCAATACCTGCACGACCTCGGGCTCGTCTACTGCGACTTCAAGCCCGACAACCTCATCCAGGTCGGCGACGCCGTCAAACTGATCGACCTCGGCGGGGTGCGGCGCCTTGACGACCGCGACTCGGCGATCTACGGCACGATCGGCTATCAAGCCCCCGAGGTGCCGACCGCGGGCCCGTCGGTGGCCAGCGACATCTGGACCATCGGGCGGACCCTGCTCGTGCTGTGCATGGAGTTTCGCGGGTACCAGAGCACCTACCTGACCTCGCTGCCCGATCCGGCGAGCACGCCCCTGTTCCAGCGGTACGACTCGCTCTACTGGTTGCTCGCCAAGTGCTGCGCCCTCGACCCCGACGACCGGTTCGCCTCGGCGGACGAACTGCGGGTTCAGGCGCTCGGCGTCCTCCGCGAAGTCGTCGCGATGAGCACCGACGGGATCGCGCAGACCTCGGCCGCGTCGCCGCTGTTCACGACCCCCGCGGTGGCCTCGGACGAGGTCGACTGGTCGGACCTGCCGGGGTTGCGCCCCGATCCGAGCGACCCGCAGCATTCGTGGGTGACGTCGTTGGCCCCCGGGTCGCCCGACCAGCGGCTCGCTGACCTCGCCCAGGCCACCACGGATAGCGCGGAGGTGTGGTTGGCTCGGGGCACCGAACACCTGCGTTCGGGCAACATCGGGGATGCGATCGCCGACGCTCAGAAACTGCTCGCCGACGACCCCTGGGACTGGCGGGCCCTGTGGCTGACCGGACTGGCCGAGTTGCACAACGGTCGCCCAGAGGCGGCGCGGGGCAGTTTCAACGCCGTCTACCGGCAGGTGCCCGGGGAGTTGGCGCCGAAACTCGCGCTCGCGGTCGCGTGCGAGGCGAGCGGGCAGGCGGAGGTCGCCGAGGGCCTCTACCGCACCTGCGCCGCCACCGATGCGGCCTACCTGGCGCCGGCGGCGTTCGGGATCGCCCGGATCGCCGCTGCGCGCGGCGAGGTCGAGGCCGCCGTCGCGGCTCTCGACCGGGTGCCTTCGACGAGTCGGGGGTTCGCCCAGGCGCGGCGGTTGCGCGCCGAGGCTCTGCTCGCCGGTGTGCGCGTCCGTGCCAATGGCCCCGCGGCCGGCGCGGCGTCCGCTCCGGGCTCGAAGTCCGGCCCGGCGTCTCCCGCGCGTGGCTCGGTGCGTGGTTCCGCTGCTGCTCCCACTCCCGCCCCGGCGGAGGCTGGGGCCGACCTTGGCAGGCTCGACGCGGCATACCGGAGCCTGGACGGGGTGACCCTCGGGGTGGGGGAGCGCGACCGGTTGGTCGCCCGCATTCTCGAGCGGGCTTTGGGTGTGGTGGCCGCGACGGGCCGGGCGCCGGGGACCGTCGGCCCGTATGCCGCGGACGAACGTTCGCTGCGCGGCGGGCTCGAGGCGACGTACCGGAGTCTGGCGCGGGAGGCGCCGACCCAGAACGAGCGGATCGACCTGGTCAACCAGGCCAATACGGTGCGTGCCTGGAGTCTGACGTGAGTGACGCGGGCCGGGGCGCGTGTGCGGCCTGCGGGCACCCACTCGGCGAGGGCGCGGCATTCTGCGAGGCGTGCGGCGCCAAGGTGAGTTGGTCGAGCGGGGCGGCGGCACCGACAGCCGCGTCCTCGGCTGCGGAACCGGGCCCGGCCGGGTCGCCGTTGCCTTCTCAACCGGTGCCGCCGCTGGGAACGGCAGCCGCGCGGGCGCAGGGGGGAGCGGTCGCGCCGCCTGCCCAGGGCGCCGACGAGGTCCCCATTTCGCGGGCCACCTCACCGGCACGGTGGCGCGAAGACCCGGCGGCTCCACCCCCGGGACCGACGGTGTGTCTGCAGTGCGGCGGGGCGGTCGCTGCCGACGGCTATTGCGAACAGTGCGGTGTCAAGGCGCCGTCGGGGCGTGACCACTTCCGGGAGACGCCGGCCCCCTGGGTGGCCGGGGTGTGCGATCGCGGCCTCGTTCATGCCCGCAACGAAGATGCGATGGCGCTGTGGGCGCAGGGCGAGAGCGCGGACGTAGGGCGGGCGGCGCTCGTCGTCTGCGACGGGGTGTCGTCGTCGGTCGACTCGGATGTCGCGGCCCTCGCGGGGGCACGGGCGGCCCGGGAAGTCCTGCGCGCACCGCTGCCGGCCGGCTTGGGGGTGCCCGAGAGTCGCGAGGCGGCGGCGACCCGGGCGTTCGTCCTGGCGGCCGAGGCGGCCAACGCCGCGGTCGTCGCCCACACCGCGCTCTCGTCGCCCAACCCCGCGTCGTGCACCTTCGTTGCCGCCACGATCGAACCGGCGCCGGCCGGTGACGCGAGCGCGCCTGGAGCGGGCGGCATCCGGATTCGGTATGCCGTCATCGGTGACTCCCGCGCCTACTGGTTGCCGGACGCGGGGGAGGGCGTGCAGTTGACGACGGACGACTCGATGGCCTCGCTGCTCATCGCCGGCGGTATGCCGCGTGCCGAGGCCGAGGCATCCCCGCAGGCGCACGGGATCACCAAGTGGTTGGGCAAGGACAGCCCCGACATCGTGCCGGTCGTCGGGGCCCTGGTTGTCACCCAGCCCGGTTGGGTGCTGGTGTGCAGCGACGGCCTGTGGAACTACGCCTCCGAGCCGGCCGCTCTCGCCGAGGTGATGCGCGCGTATGCCGCCCCGGCCACGCCCCCGGAGACGGTCACCCCAACTGTCCCGGCGGAGGCCCCCGTCCCCGTTGTCTCGCCGGAGTCGGTTGCTCCGGCTGCGCTGCCGGAGTTGCCTGCGCCGGTTGCGCCTGGGGGGCTGGCTCTGCACTTGGTCGAGTTCGCCAACGCCCAGGGTGGGCGCGACAACATCACCGTTGCGTTGGCGCGGCTGGGGTAGCGCGTCGTCAGGGTCCTCGCGTGGCGTGATCTACGTACGTCTGGTGTAGGTGATGGTTTTGTGGCCGGTGGGGGTGGTGTGGATGTGGTGGGTGTATTGGGGGTCGTGGATTTTGCGGTGGTGGTGTGAGCAGAGGGGGATGGCGTTGTGGAGGTTGGTGGGTCCGCCGGTGGTGTAGGGGTGTTGGTGGTGGAGTTCGGTCCAGGAGTAGGGGCGGTCGCAGTCGGTGGCGGCGCATTCGGTGTAGATCGCGGCGAGGGCGGTGCGTTGGTGGTCGGTGAAGAGGCGTTGTTGGCGGCCGAGGTCGAGGGGGAGTGAGGGGCCGCCGAGGACGAGGGGGATGATTCCGGCTTGGCAGGCCAGGCGTCGGGCTTCGGTGGTGGAGTGGTGGTGGCCGGTGTCGCAGGGGGCGGCGCCGACGGTGGGGGTCAGCGTGGTGGGGGTGGTGGTGTCGCGGAGTTGGTCCAGGGTCATGGTGACGATGATGGTGGAGGCGACTTTGCTGGTGAGGGCGTCGGTGGGGAGGTGTTCGAGGATGGTGGTGAACGCGCGTCCGGCTTTGGCCTCCCAGGTCAGGGTGTCCCAGTCGTCGTCCCGGTGACGCGCAAGAGCGCTGTCACTGGTCACGCTGGGGGTGTTGAGGTGGTTGCGGCGGGGTGCGGTCATGGATTGGATGATTTTGCGCAGGACGTGGGCGGCGCCGGTGGGGATGGTGAATCGGCCGGTGGTGGTGCCGTTGCCGTGGTCGTGCCAGGTGAGGGTGGCGGTGGCGTAGGCGCGGCGTTCTTGCTCGAGGAGGAGGTTTTCTTGGTGTTGGGCGACTTCGACGGGGGAGCGTTGGGTGGCGCTCAGGGCCAGGGTTGCGGCTTTGCGTAACTGGGCGGGGTTGAGGTGGTGGGCGTCGCGGACGAGGTGTT
>Ga0208938_1000389_pt1 | contig 35311 bp, 36 predicted proteins | sample AD_UKC125_MetaG_FD_184434 | JGI IMG/M metagenome (GOLD analysis project Ga0208938, IMG submission 184434) | Active sludge microbial communities of municipal wastewater-treating anaerobic digesters from USA - AD_UKC125_MetaG (SPAdes) (version 2) | ecosystem: Engineered > Bioreactor > Anaerobic >...
TTACAGGCCGGACAACACGCCCGACAATGCCTGAATTTTGCATCATAACCGCGAGATCAATGGCGCAACAAGCCAACCACGCGTTACCCGATGGCTTCCAGCTGGAGGAATACACGATCACCCGCCAGCTCTCGCTCGGCGGCTTTTCGATCGTCTATCTGGCCGCCGATGCCGAGGACAATCGCGTGGCGATCAAGGAATATCTTCCCAACAGCCTCGCCCTGCGCGACCAGGGGGAGATCAGGCCGCTGATCACGCCGGAACATCAGGGCGCGTTTCGCTACGGGATGAAGTGCTTCTTTGAGGAAGGTCGTGCCCTGGCCCGCCTTTCCCACCCCAATGTCATTCGCGTGCTCAATTTCTTCCGCGCCAACGACACGGTATACATGGTCATGGAATACGAGCGTGGGCGCACGCTGCAGGAATTCATCCAGACGCACCGCGGCGAGGTCACCGAGCGCTTCATCTGCGGGGTCTTCACCCGGCTGCTCAACGGCCTCCGCGAGGTGCATTCGCACAAGCTGCTGCATCTCGATCTCAAGCCTTCAAATATCTACCTGCGCGGTGACAACACGCCGGTGCTGATCGACTTCGGCGCCGCCAGGCAGACGCTGGCATCCGATCAGCCGATGCTCAAGCCGATGTACACCCCCGGCTTCGCGTCGCCGGAACATTACGGGTCGCGCAATGATCTCGGTCCGTGGAGCGACATCTACAGTGTCGGCGCGTCGATGTACGCGTGCATCGCCGGCAGTTCCCCGCAGGCCGCCAACGAACGCTACCAGAAGGACACCCTGGCGCCCGCCATGATGCGCTGGGAGGGCGAGTATTCGGACCGCCTGCTCGAAATCATCGACTGGTGCCTAAACCTCAATCACTTCTATCGCCCGCAGAGCGTCTTCGCGCTGCAGAGGGCGCTGGTCGAGACGGTCACGCCACCCGTTCCCAAGGAATCACGCAACTGGCTCAACCGCTTTGTCGGCAATTACAAGAAAGATTACCGATGAGATTCACGATCTATCAGGACAGCCGCCAGGGAGGGCGCGCCAACAACGAGGACCGGACCACCTACTGCTACTCGCGCGAAGCGCTCCTGATGGTGGTTGCGGACGGAATGGGCGGTCATCACTACGGCGAGATCGCCTCCCAGATCGCCGTGCAGACGCTGGCCGACAGCTTCCAGCGCGAGGCGCGGCCAACCCTCGATGACCCCTTCCGCTTCCTGCAGAAGGGCCTGACCAACGCCCATCATGCCATTCTTGACTATACGGTGCGCCATCGTCTGCGTGACACGCCGCGCACCACCTGCGTCGCCTGCATCGTTCAGGACAACGTGGCATGCTGGGCGCACGCCGGCGACTCGCGGCTGTTCCAGATGCGCGGCGGCAAGGTGATCACCCAGACGCGGGATCATTCGCGGGTCCGCTTCCTGATCGAGGAAGGAATGCTTTCCGAAACGCAGGCGGCCGTGCACCCCGAACGCAACAAGATCTACAGTTGCCTGGGCAGCCCCACTCCGCCGGAAATCGAATTCTCGCGCAAGACGCCGCTCAATCATGGAGACATCCTGCTGCTCTGCAGCGACGGCTTGTGGGGCGAAGTCAGTGGCGAGCAGATGGCCATCGCCCTCAAGGGCGCCAACCTGGTGCATGCCATGCCGATGCTGCTGACCCAGGCCGAAGCCAAGGGCGGTCCGCAAGCCGACAATCTTTCGGTGGTTGTCGTGCGCTGGGAAGACGCCTATGTCGAGGAGCCACGCAGCATCATCTCGACCCAGACCATGCGCCACAACGAGGTTGCCACGCACATGGAGGAATTCGGCCGCGACCCGGCGCACCCGACCGATCTCTCCGAAGACGAGATCGAAAAGGCGATCGAGGAAATCCGTGCCACCATCGACAAGTTCAACCCCAGAAAACAAGGACAATAAGCATGCGCCCCAGCCAACGCCAGGCCGACCAGCTCCGCCAGCTTCGCCTGACCCGCAACTTCACCCGCCATGCCGAAGGTTCGGTACTGATCGAAATGGGCGACACCCGGGTTCTCTGTACCGCCAGCGTCGAGGAAAACCTGCCGCCCTTCCTGCGCGGCAAGGGCCAGGGCTGGGTCACCGCCGAGTACGGCATGCTGCCGCGGTCGACCCATACCCGTACTGCGCGCGAGGCGGCTAGGGGCAAGCAGACCGGCCGCACCCAGGAAATCCAGCGCCTGATCGGCCGCAGCCTGCGCGCCGTGACCGACCTCAAGGCCCTTGGCGAACGCCAGATCACCCTCGACTGCGACGTCCTCCAAGCCGACGGCGGCACCCGCTGCGCCTCGATCACCGGCGCCTGGGTCGCGCTTTACGAAGCCTGCGAGAAACTGGTGCAGGCCGGCAAGTTGCCTGCCAACCCGGTGCGCGATCACGTCGCCGCCGTCTCGGTCGGCGTCTACCAGGGCACGCCGGTGCTCGACCTCGACTACCCGGAAGACTCCGACTGCGATACCGACATGAACGTCGTCATGACCGGTTCCGGCGGCATCGTCGAGATCCAGGGCACCGCCGAAGGCACGCCGTTCACCCGGCCGCAGATGAATACCCTGACCGACCTCGCCGAAGCCGGCATCCGGCAACTGATCGCCGCCCAGCAAAGAGCACTCGCCACATGAAGAAGATCGTCCTCGCCTCCAACAACGCCAAGAAGATGAACGAGCTGAACGCACTGCTGGCGCCGCTCGGTTTCGAAGTCATCGCCCAGGGCCAGCTCGGCATTCCGGAAGCCGAGGAGCCGCACTGCACCTTCGTCGAAAATGCGCTGGCCAAGGCCCGTCATGCCGCCAAGCTTTCCGGCCTGCCGGCCCTCGCCGACGATTCCGGACTCTGCGTCGCCGCCCTCGGCGGCGCCCCCGGCGTTTATTCGGCGCGCTACGCCGGCGAACCGAAATCGGATGGCCGCAACAATGAGAAACTGTTGGCCGACCTTGGCGCACACGGCAACCGCGCCGCCCACTTCGTCTCGGTCATCGTTCTCGTCCGCCATGCCGACGATCCGCAACCGCTGATCGCCGAAGGCGAGTGGCATGGCGAGATCCTGCCCGCAGCGCGCGGCGAGAGCGGCTTTGGCTATGACCCGCTGTTCTATGTGCGGGATTTCGACTGTTCCGCCGCCGAACTCGACGCCGCCACCAAGAACCGCCTGTCGCATCGCGGCCAGGCCATGCAGAAGCTGATCGATCGCCTGCCGACGCTGTAATTGCCTTGGCCCGCAGCATTCCCATTTTTGCCCGAGATCGGGCGTCGACCGCAACCGCCCTCGAATTCCGCGTATCGCCGCCGCTGGCGCTCTATGTGCACGTGCCGTGGTGCGTGCGCAAGTGTCCCTACTGCGACTTCAACTCGCACGAGGCTGCGGACGTCATTCCGGAAGCCGAATACGTCGCCGCGCTGATCGCCGACCTGCAGTCGGCGCTGCCGCTGATCTGGGGCCGGCCGCTGGTCAGCGTCTTCTTCGGCGGCGGCACCCCCAGCCTGCTGTCGCCGGCCGCCATCGACGAATTGCTCGCTGCCTTCCGGGCGCTGGCGATGCTGTCGCCGGGTGCCGAGATCACGCTGGAAGCTAACCCCGGCACTGTCGAGGCGGGGAAGTTCGCCGGCTTCCGCGCCGCCGGCGTCAACCGGCTGTCACTCGGCATCCAGAGCTTCAATGACGATCATCTCAAAGCCCTGGGCCGCATCCACGGCGCCGCCGAAGCCAAACGCGCGGCGCAACTCGCGGGCGCCCATTTTGACTCGTTCAACCTCGACCTGATGTACGGCCTGCCGGGCCAGACCACGGAGCAAGCGCTTACCGACGTCGAAGCCGCGCTGGTCTTTGCGCCGCCGCACCTGTCGTGCTACCAGTTGACGCTGGAGCCGAATACCCGCTTCGCCGCCTTCCCGCCGACATTGCCGGAAGACGATCTGTGCGCCGACATGCAGGAAGCCATCGAAGCCCGGCTGGCCGCCGCCGGTTACGCCAATTACGAGACCTCGGCCTTCGCCCGGGCCGGCAGACAGTGCCGGCACAACCTGAACTACTGGCATTTCGGCGACTATCTCGGCATCGGCGCCGGCGCCCATTCCAAGCTGACACTGCACGACCGCGTGCTGCGCCAGATGCGCTGGCGGCAACCCGCCGCCTACCTTGAAAACGTGCGCGGCGGGTCGCCGGTACAGGAGGCGCACGAGGTCGCCGCCGGCCAGCTTCCGTTCGAATTCCTGATGAATGCGCTGCGCCTCACCGCGGGGTTTCAGCCTGCGCTCTTCGAAGCACGGACGGCGCAGCCGGTCAGCCGGATCCTGCCGCAACTGCGGGCCGCCGCCGCCGACGGCCTGGTTGACATCGGCCGCGAGCGCATCACTCCGACGACGCGCGGGCGGCGCTTTCTCAACGTGTTGCTCGAGCGTTTTTTGGACGACGACCGGGCTGGCTGAGATAACCAGTCCCGGCTACGCCCTAGCCGAACAATCCGCCCTTCTTCAGCAGATCGAACCCCTGGCTCAGCAGATCGCCGCCCTGCGGTACCTCGCCATTTGGCGTCATCTGGTCGATCAGTTGCGGCAGAACTTCGGCCAGGCTGCCGGAGGCCTGTTGCGGGCTGATCCCGAGTTGTGCGGCGAGATCCTGTAGCGCGGTACCGCCGAGCACGCTCTCGATCTGCTCGCCAGAAACCGGGAGATTCTGGCCGTTCGCCACCCAGGAATTGACGAGTTCGCCGAGCCCGCCCTGCTGGAACGACCGGATGATCCCTTCGAGACCGCCGGTCTGCGGGTTGTTGACGAGTTGCAGCACGGCCTGCAGCAAGTTGCTGCCGCCGCTGGACTCGCCGCCGGCGAGCGCGCCGACGACCTGATCGAGAAGGCTCATGATTTTGTTCTCCGATGGATGGGGTGGTCATCGTAACCGAAGCCGCGTCCGAACGGCACGCGGAATTGTTTGGCCAACGGGGCGACGTGGCGGACGCGAGTCGCCTTCTCCCACGATGGCGCGGTTTCGATCCTCCGTTGGTAGCCGGCGCCTGCAGCTTGTTTCTCGCGGTCCTTGGACGGCCATGAATCGGCCGCACGAAATGACGTTTGCCTTCTGTCAGGCTCCGCTCGAGGTGGCTTGCTCCTGACGCGTTGATTCTCCGTTGCTTTTCTGTGGATATTCTGTGTTCTTTCTGTGCGTTTTTTGTGGATTTATTGTTGACCGCAACCGTCAAGCTGCACATACTTTCTCTTGGGGCGAGGGGCTTGCCAAACCACGGGAGCGCGTGGGGCGGCGGGGTTCGGCGTGTTACCCGACGCATGCTGGTTGCAGCACCTTCCCGACGGCGCTGCGGCGAGTACATGAATGACAACAACAGGGGCAGATCAATGAGCAGTTTGCTGATACTGACGATTGTGGCGATCGCCATCGTCCTTTTCTTCGACTATACCAACGGCTTTCACGACGCCGCCAACATCGTCGCCACGATCATCGCGTCGCGCGCCATGACCCCGGCGCAGGCGGTGATCATCGTCGGCACCTTCGAGTTTCTCGGCCCGCTGCTCGGCGGCACGGCGGTGGCCAACACCATCGGCAAGTTCGTCACCCTGGGCGACGTGCAGGCGCTCCTGTCGCTGGCCATCCTGATCAGCGGGCTGATGGGAGCCATTGTCTGGAACCTCGCCACCTGGTATTTCGGCATCCCATCATCTTCGTCGCATGCGCTGGTCGGCGGCCTGATCGGCGCCGTCTGCGTCTCCGCCGGCATCGACCATGTGGTCTGGGGATTCTCGGAGCTGATGCAGGGCAAGCTGACCGGCATCACGAAGGTCCTGGCCTCGCTGATCCTGTCGCCATTGCTCGGATTCTGGGCCGGCTTCATCATCCTGCGCCTGTTCAGGTTCGCGCTGACGGCGGCGAAGCCCTCGGCGAACAAATGGCTGCGTTATTCCCAGTACGTGACGTCCGCCGGCCTCGCCTTTTCGCACGGCGCCAACGACGCACAGAAGAGTATGGGCATGCTGACCCTGGCCCTGCTGCTCGGCGGCTTCATCGACAAGTTCGAGGTTCCCTTCTGGGTCATGCTGGCTTGTGCCACCGCAATCACCCTGGGCATCCTCTCGGGCGGCTGGCGGATCGTGCGCACCCTCGGTTTCTCGATCTACCGCGTTCGTCCGGTTCACGCCCTCAGTTCGCAACTGACGTCGGCGCTGATCATCATGTCCGCGTCGGTGCTCGGGGCGCCGGTGTCGACGACCCACGTCGTCGCCACCTCGATCATGGGCATCGGCGCCGCCGAGCGTCCGAAGTCGGTGCGCTGGAAGAAGGCCAAGGATATCGGCATCACCTGGCTGATCACCATCCCCGGTTCCGCACTGGTTGCAATCATTACATTCGCATTGGTTAATCTCTTTATCGGAAAGGCTTAAAAATGAACGCCGAAGCAAGCAAAGACAACAGCAAGAAATCTCTCGGCAAGCGGGTCGTCGAGCGGGTATTTCCGAAGGTCCCGAACTTTTTCGCCCTGCTCGCCGAACAGAGCGCCAATGTCGGCGTCACCGCCGGCCTGCTGGTCGAGTACATGGGGTCGAGCAGCCCGGAAGTCACCAAGAGGGTTACCGAGGCCGAGTACGAAGGGGACCGGATCAAGGTCAAGAACCTGACGCTGCTCAACGAAGCGTTTTCGACTCCGATCGACCGCGAGGACCTGCACCGTGCCATCATCAATCTCGACGAGATCGTCAACAGTTGCAAGACGATCGTCGTCGAAATGGACGCCGACCTCCTTGGCGTCAAGGCCGACAAGCACTGCATCGAGATGGCGGCCTACCTGAAGGAAGGCGCCGAGGCCATCGCCCAGGGTTACGGGCATCTGGGTAGCGACCCGAAGCGCGGGCACGCCGATGCCGACAGGGCTGAAAAGGCAGTCAAGAAGTTCACGAAGACGTACCGGCGCGCCCTCGCCGAGTTGTTCCAGGACAACGATTTCCACAACATCTTCCGGCGCAAGGAAATCTACACCCAGTTGTCGCATGCGGCCTTGCGCATGAACGTCTGCAACAGCACGCTGCTCGACATCGTCGTCAAGCTGACCTGACCGACCTCAAGCTGCGCGCCGGGTAAAACCCCGGCGCTCTGGCAACTCTCGCATCGGGGAAGGCCGCAAGGCCTTCCCCGATGCGTTTCCGCGATCAATCTGACACTGGATTCGCCACTGCGTGCCAGCCAGGTCAGTCCGGGGACAACTGCCGCAGTCATGAATCGCAGTGGCGCCAATCAGCGTCGGTTGGATTCGTGGCCGTCGAATCGCCGGAGTATGCGGCCCGCAGGGCACTGTCCCTGCCTTCCGGAAGCCTTGGTGGCGGCGGTCGGAGGTGTCGTACACCCGGAATCCGTTGCCCGTAGCATGTCCTGGTCATCGACAGCGCCCGCCATCGACGCCCGGGTGGGAAAATCCGGGACATCCTCCTTGAGTCATCAATACTAATGTCATTATACGGAATGTGACAATCGCATGCAATTTTAGTGCAATATACGCCGTAAGCATTGCCATGGACATATTTTCATGACAGTAGCAGTGAAATAGTTCTTGACAAATTGTCGAAAATAAGATTTTTTTTCGCAACCTCTTGCGTGATCTGGGTCCTGCAAAGTAGAGTGGCTGCTCTATTAGTCCGGCTTTCTTAACCAAGGGGAAATTTTCATGCTCAGCAGTCTGATGCCTCAACGCAGGGAATTCTATGAACTTCTTGCCGCTCTTGCCGATCGCGTCGTCGCCGGCGCCAACGCCACCCTGCGCCTGTTGAATGGCCTCGGCAACAACGCCGAGGACCTGCCGACGCTGGTCGCCGAAGTCAGCCTGCTCGAACAGGCCGGCGACAAGATCAAGGCCGATGTCGTCACGCTGCTGCACCGCTCGTTCACCACGCCGATCAATCGCGACCAGATCCATTCGCTGGTCATCGAACTCGATGGCGTGCTGAACGCTCTCGAAGACGTGGCGCGGGCGGTGTCGATGTACAACATCAAGGAATCGACCGCCGAGGCGCGCGAACTGGCCTCGCTCGGTGCTGACGCCTGCATGCGCCTGAACCGCGCCGTCGCCGGCATCGGCGAAAAGAGGCGTCGCCCGGAGGTCATCGGTTTTTGCAAGGAGATCGAGGAAATCGAGGCGAAGGCCGACCGCGTTCAGCGCAAGGCGATCACCAAACTGTTCGACGGCAGCGGCACGGCCTGGAACGCGGTCAAGATGAGCCGCTTCTACGCACTTCAGGAGGTGGTTCTTGACGCTTGCGAAGAGGCGGCCAAGACCATCGAAGAAATCCTGATCGAAAATTCCTGAGGGGCGCGCGACATGGAAGCACTTAATATGAGCATCTGGACGCTCGGCCTCCTGATCTTCGTGGCATTGGCCTTCGACTTTATGAACGGGTTTCATGACGGCGCCAATTCCATCTCGACGATCGTTGCTACCGGCGCCCTGACTCCCAAGCAGGCGGTGTTGTTCGCCGCGTTCTTCAACTTTGCCGCGCTCTTCATTTTCCAGCTCAAGGTGGCGGCGACGATCGGCAAGGGGACGGTCGACCCGTCTTTCGTTGACTATTACGTCATATTCGGCGCTTTGATCGGGGCGCTTGCCTGGAACGTCATCACCTGGTACTACGGCATTCCCTCGTCGTCATCGCATGCGCTGGTCGGCGGCCTGGTCGGCGCCACGTGTGCCAAATCGATGTCGGGTGCGCCGATCGTCTGGGAAGGCTTCGGCAAGATCCTCGCGTTCATCATCATCTCGCCACTGGTCGGCTTCATCATCGGCGCCATGCTGATGATTCTGACCGCCTGGATATTCCGCAAGCATACACCTCACGAGGCAAGCAAATGGTTCCGCAGCGGGCAGTTGCTGGCGGCGGGGCTCTACAGCCTCGGTCATGGCGGCAACGACGCGCAGAAGACGATCGGCATCATCTGGCTGCTGCTGATCACCGCCGGCGTCGCGACCAAGGATGTGTCCACGCTGCCGATGTGGGTCGTATACTCCTGCTACGGCGCAATTGCCTGGGGCACGTATCTCGGCGGCTGGCGGATCGTCAAGACCATGGGTTCCAAGATCACCAAGCTCAACTCGGTCAGCGGCTCGTGCGCTTCGATGGGCGGCGCGATCGCCCTCGGTCTCGCGACCTTCGCCGGCATCCCGGTATCCACGACGCACACCATTACCGGCTCGATCGTCGGCGTCGGCGCGGCATCGGATGTCAAGGCGGTGCGCTGGGCGGTCACCGCCAACCTGATGGTGGCGTGGATCGTCACGATTCCGGCGTCCGGCCTCATTGCCGGGATCTTTTGGTACATTGGCACGAAATTCCTCTGATCGCTACAAGGAACGCTGATCATGTCATCAAGTAACTTTCTCCCGAAGCGCGCCGAGTTCTTCGCTTTTCTGGTGGCCCACACCGATCGTGTCGTCGCCGCAGCAAACGCCACGTCGCGGCTGGTCAATGGCCTCGGCAATCCCGCCAGCGCCGCTGAAACCGCCCCTCTGATCGAAGAGGTGAATTCCAACGCAGCCAGCGGCGACCGCATCAAGGACGATTTCGTGCAGATACTGTACGAGGCCTTCACCACCCCGATCAGCCGTGATCTGCTGCACACGCTGATTCTCAATCTGGACCGCGTTCTGGGCAAGCTGCAGAACGTTGCTGATGCCGTTAGCATATACGGCATCACCGGGGCGACCAACGAGAACCGCGCCATGGCCGCGTTCGCGGTTGACGCCTGCGCCCGCCTGAACAAGGCGGCGATCGGCATGGGCGACACCAAGCAGAAACCTGAAGACGTCGCCCGGCTCTGCCATGAAATCGCCGATGCGGCCACAAAGGCAGGCCAGGCGATGAGCGCGGGGGTCACCAGGTTGTTCATCAAAGAGGGCGACGACGACGCGACGATTCACGCGTTGAAGATGAACCGCTTCTACTTCGCGCAGTACGACGTGCTCAACGCCTGCAAGCGCGCTGCTCAGGGCATCGAGGAAATTCTCCTCGAAACCGCCTGATCGAGGTTGGCGGGGGCCATCCCTGGCCCCCGCCCTTCCCGTCGCCCGCGTATCAACGCGGACGGTGCCACCGGCATCGCTTCCCCCGCAGTTCCCCCCTCTCCTGATCCACGGCCGCCAGGACCTGGCCTCCGGTGTTATGCTCACACTGCCCCAAGCGCTTTCGTCGGGTGCAGCCAGCCGCAAGCCCATGACCGAAACCCTGCCCGAAGCGTTTAGCCTTTTGGGCGGCATCGACCACCGCCTGCTCCAGATCGTCGGACTCTCGCTGCTTGTGAGCCTGACCGCGCTCGCCATCGGCACGCTGATCGGCCTGCCCCTCGGTGTCTGGCTGGCAGTGACCGATTTTCGCGGCCATGGAGGAAGGATCGTCGCCCTCAATGCGCTGATTGGATTGTCCTCAGTGGTGGTCGGCGTCCTTGTCTATCTCGTGCTCTCGCGCAGCGGCTCGCTGGACAACTACGGGCTGCTCTTCTCGCCGTCAGCGATAATCATTGCCCAGAGCGTCCTGATCGTGCCGCTGATTGCCGCCGTGACCCGACAGGTCGTCGAGGATGTGTGGAAGGAATACGTGCCGGAGCTCACGGTGATCGGCATCGGCCGGCCGCAGGCCGTGCGGCTGTTGCTTGCCGACTGCCGCTTCTTGCTCAGCATGGCGACGCTGGCCGGGCTCGGGCGATGTCCGAGGTCGGCGCGGTGATGATCGTTGGCGGCAACATCGACGGCTACACCCAGTTCGCGCTCGACGTGCTGTTGCGACTCGCCGGCCTCGATCCGTTGCCCGAACGCCCACTGCTGACCGTAACGGCCACCAATGCGATCAAAAAGCAGCCGGGGCGCCGCGAATACCTGCGCGGCACGGTGGTTGCGGTCGACGGCCGCTGGCAGGTCAAAACCACTGGCAACCAGGGTTCGGGCGTGCTGCGTTCGGTTCGATCTCGGAAGCCAACTGCTTTGTCGTCCTGCCCGAGGACTGTGCCGGCGCCCAGCCCGGCGACGCCGTCCAGGTCCAGTTGTTCGACGGCTTGCTGTAGTTCAGTCGGCCAGTTCGATCTGGCCGCTGACGGTCGTCGTTACCAGGCTTTCGCCCGCTTCCAGTGGCGGCGGTGCCGCCTCGGCGCCCATTGCCGCCCGGCTGGCGCGCATGATCGGCATCGGCGGCATCTGGCCGCTCTGCTGGATATTCAGGTGGCGGATCTTGTACGGCTTGCCCAACACGTCGGCGACGACCGCGGCGCGCTGGCGGAAGGCGCCGATCGCGTCGCGCGTCGCCTCGTCCTCCACCTTGCGGCGTGTCTCGGGCGCTGGCAACTGGCTGACGCTGCCGATCGCCAGCCGCATCTGCTGCAACTGGCCGAGCAGTTCGGAAACCGCCGCCGCATCGCGCGATTCGAGCACCAGTTCCGAGTGCATGCGCCAGCTCTCGATCTTCTGGTTCTGCGCATAGACGGGGAAGGTGCTCTGGCGGCCGCTCTTGACCGCGATGCCGGGCCTGGCCTTGATCGTCTTCAGCCCTTCCGCGATGTCCTGATTGACGCGGCGCGCCAGTTCGCCCGGGTTGCTGCCGCTAGCTTCGGCGAAGACCGTGGCACGTACCATGTCGTTGGCCGCCGGCCGGCTCGCTTCGGCGGTCAGGTCGACGGTGGTGTCGGCCAGCGCGCCGCCGGCGAGCCAGGCACCGGCGAGGAGGGCGACAGCGGCTTTGGGCGCGCTCGTCATTGCGCGTTGCCTTGCCTTTCCAGCTCGGCGACGATGCGCTCGCAGTGGGCAATGTGGCGCATCGCCACGGTGCTTACCGACCAGTAGCCGATGCCGGCGGCGACCAGTTGGCCGGCGACCGGCACCAGCCGGGCGGCTTCCATCGCCGTCAGGCGAACGCCGGCCACGCGCACGACGCGGGCGACCAGCACCGGCGTCGTCAGGCGTGCGGCGAGCGTACCGCCGACGCCCGCCAGCAGGCGATAGACCAGCGCGCGCTTCTGGCCGGACAGGCGCCCGATCTGCGCTTCGCTGAGGCCGAAATGTTCGTTGATGCGGTTGATCACCCGGGTCAGCAGGGCGAGGTCGGTCGCCAGGTCGATCCCGGGTACGGGAATCAGCGACGTGGCGGCGGCCAGCAGGGCGCGGCGGCGGGCCATCGCCCGGCATTCGCGGCGTAGTTGCAGGGCGGTATCGGCAGTATCGGCCGGCGTCCAGGCGCCGGCCGCAAGGGTGGCGGTCATGCCCATCTGCAGTCTCCCCTACTCAGGACTTGCCGGCCTGCGAGGCGCGAATCTTGCCGTAGACGACCAGCAACAGGACGGCAACGACCACCGAGGCGATGAACCCGGCGCCCTCGCCGGCCTGGTACCAGCCGAGGTACTGGCCGATGATGCCGGCCAGGAAGGAGCCGGCGACGCCGAGAATGACGGTGGCAATGAAGCCCATGTTTTCCTTGCCGGGGTGAAGTACCTTGGCCAGAACGCCGATGACGAAGCCGAGCACGATGGTCCAGAAAATGCCGCTCATGATTGGAATCCTCCTTGAACAGACGAAAGGAGCCCGGCAGCCGGGCCGAACGCTCATGTTAACGCGGGCGGCGCTGCCGCGGTTGGCAGAATTGCCAAAAAATCCCGGTAACCGCGTTTCCAGCGCCGGCGTTAAGATGATTGCTGAAGGAGGGGACGACATGACCGCCAAATTTCTCGACGACCTGCACCCCGGCGAAAAATTCGTCACCGGCGGCATCACCCTGACCGAGAGCGAAATCATCGGCTTCGCGCTGACCTACGATCCGCAACCCTTCCACCTGAATGCCGTGGTCGCCGCCGAGTCGATCTACGGCGGGCTGATCGCCAGCGGGTTCCAGGTCGTTTCGCTGACCTTCCGCCTGTTCATCCAGAGCGGCATGCTGGCCGAATCGAGCATGGGCTCGCCGGGTATCGACGAGCTGCGCTGGTTCGCCCCGGCACGGCCAGGCGATACGCTGCACGCCGAAGTCGAGGTGATGGCGGTCATCCCGTCGAAATCGAAGTCCGACCGTGGCATTGCCCGCCTGCGCTATTCGGCGTTCAATCAGCGCCACGAGCTGGTGTCGAGCTTCGTCGTCAACCACCTGCTGCGGCGCCGCTGACCGCTTCAGAACAGGCGCTTGTGGCGCAGGGCACCGGGGGCGTGCCAGAGCAGGGTAGGCAACACCAGGGTCGCCCAGAACACCGACAGCGCCGTCGCCGATGCGGCGACCATGCCGAGACCCGAGAGCACAGTCAGCCAGGCGCCAACGGCGATCTCGCCGGCCCCGAGAAGCGCGGCGCCGAGCAGCACGATGCCGGCAAGATGGACGGCGCGCAAGCTCAGGTTGAGCCAGCGACGGCCGGGGAAGCCGCAAACATCGTCACGGCGCTTGAGCATGAGAACGCGGACGGGTATAAGATTGCGCATTATGTCCGAACTCGAACTGCTTGCCGAACGGCTCGGCCGCGAGTTGTTGAGCCGCAAGGAATCGCTGGCGACCGCCGAATCCTGTACCGGCGGATGGGCGGCGCAGGTGGTGACGGCCGTTGCCGGGAGTTCCGCCTGGTTCGATCGCGGTTTCGTGACTTACTCGAATGACGCCAAGCTGGAAATGCTGGGAGTGGCGGTGACGACGCTGGAACGTCACGGCGCGGTTTCCGAGGCGACGGCGCGGGCGATGGCGCAGGGCGCCCTCAAGCATAGCCGGGCGACCTGGGCTCTGGCCATTACCGGCATCGCCGGCCCGACCGGCGGCACGTCGGGCAAGCCGGTGGGGATGGTTTGCCTGGCCTGGGCGCAGCGCAACGCCGGCTGCGAGGCCCTGACCTGCCAGTTCGCCGGTACCCGCGCCGAGGTCCGCCAGCAGGCGGTGCGTCTGGCGTTGAGCGGCGCGCTCAAGCGGGTGATGGCGGCGACCCTGATGGCGTAAGCGACTGTTGCGGTCGACAGCGCGAAAACCCGGATTCTTCGAAGCGTGGCTCAGGCCAGCGTCGCCGTTGCCTACATCGTCAGCCAGCCGTCGTTGTCGCTGGCCCACAGGCTGACATCGCGGCCGTTGACGGCGCGTCGGCCATTGACGAAAAACGGCGCGGTGTCGAAGGTCGGGCGGATCGCACGGAAGCGGAACGCCGCCAGGCGGGGTTCGGGCATCTCGCTCGTCGGTTGACATGCTCATTTCTTCGTGGGCTTTCTGCGGGCGAGCCAGGCGAGCGCCAGCGCCGCCCACAGCGATAGCGGCCGGGCAAGGGCGGTGGCGTGGTCCACGACAATTGGGCGGATGTCTTCGTCCTCGTGGGCGATCCCGTGGAAACCGGCGACGCGGCTGGAATCGACACAGGCGCAAAAGAGGTGCACGCGTTCGCTCGACAAATGGGGCGCCGTAAAAAAGGTGCCAATCGTCTCGAGCGCTGTCGGCGTCAGCCCGGTTTCCTCCTGCACCTCGCGTATCGCCGCCGCCGTTGGCGATTGCCCGCTCTCGATGCGTCCGGCGACGATGTCGACCAGCCAGGGATCTTCGCCGGCAACCAAGGCGCCGGCCCGGAACTGCTCGACGAGGACGATCTTGTCCGCCGCCGGGTCGTGCAGGAGAACGGCGGCGACATCGCTGCGATGCAGCACCTCGCGCACTAGCGGCCCGCAACTGCCGCCGGCGAAGCGTTCGTGTTCGAGCGTCAGGCGCCGCATCTCGAAGAAACCGCGATACGGCGAGTCCGAGTGGAGAAGGGTAACCTTCATCGTGTGGATCCGTCCATGACCGCATTGTGCCCCAAAGTGGGCGATTCGGGCGGGCCGGCGCCGGCGGGATGGCCTCGGGATGCTGGAACGATACCGCCGCTTCGGTTACCCTAGCGGCCGGAACGATCTATTGCGCTTCGGGAACTTTGTCATGAATCGTTGGGGCAGTGTCGTTTTCGCCAGTGTCGGTGTTTTCATCGGCTCACTGTTGTCCGATGTTCTTCTCGGCGACGGCATCCAGACCGAGGACATCCAGCAGGCGGCGTTCGTTGCGCTGATTGCGGTGGCGATCCAATGGATTTTGCAGCGCTATCGGCGGTAATGCCGGCGGGCACGGGAGTCCGCTTCCTGTTCGGGTTGCTCGCCGCTCTCTCGCTTCTGATTTCCGGCGCACCGGCAACAGCCGACGACCGCGGGGAAGAGATCGTCGTGCGGGTCGGTCTGCGCGGCGAGATCGTGGACGTCAGCGCGGAACTGTCAATTGCTGCGACGCGCCAGGTCATCCTGTCCCCATTGGACAGGTTTGAATCGTGCATGATCCGCGGCAACCTCAGGCGCTATCAGGGCACGACGCGGCTGGAGACGTCCGGCGACCGCACGCGCGTCGTCTACAGTGCGGAAGCGGTGCCGGATACCTTCCTGCCAATCACTCTCGGCATGTCCCTTATCGAGTCCGAGACCCGTGAGCACTACGCGGAAATCCGCAATGAAGTAATGCGCCGCAAGCGGTAGCAGCCAACCGATGATGGCGTCGGCTGAGGGGGCACCGTCCATCGCCCGGCAGGCTGGCGATCAATTTGGTAGCGGCTCGAACAGCGCCGCCAGATCGTCGCTGCCGAACTTGAGTTCGACGCCGCGATCCTCGGAGAGGATGCCGGCGGCCAGTTCGGCCTTTCTTTCCTGCAGTGCGAGGATCTTCTCCTCGATGCTGCCGCTGACGATCAGCTTGTAGACGAATACCGGCTTGTCTTGACCGAGACGGTGGGCGCGGTCGGTGGCCTGGTTCTCGACGGCCGGGTTCCACCATGGGTCGTAGTGGATGACGGTGTCGGCTGCGGTCAGGTTGAGGCCGACCCCGCCGGCTTTCAGGCTGATCAGGAAGATCGGCACTTCACCCGCCTGAAAGCGGCTGATCGGCGTTTCACGGTCGCTGGTGTCGCCTGTGAGCAGCGCGTAGTCGAGGCCGCTGGCGGCAAGTTCGTGTTCGATCAGCGCCAGCATGCTGGTGAATTGCGAGAAGACGAGGATGCGCCTGCCCTCATCGACGAGTTCCGGCAGCATCGCCATCAGCAGGTCGAGCTTGGCACGCTCCCTGACCTTGCGCGCGGAACCGACCTTGACCAGGCGCGGGTCGCAGCAGACCTGGCGCAGTTTCAGGAGGGCGTCGAGGATGACGATCTGGCTGCGGCTGAAGCCCTTGCTGGCGATTTCGTCGCGTACCTTGACGTCCATTGCCGCACGCACCGTTTCGTAGAGATCGCGTTGCCCGCCTTCGAGTTCGACATTGCGCACGATGATCGTCTTGGGCGGCAGTTCCTGGGCGACATCTTCCTTCTTGCGGCGCAGGATGAAGGGCCGGATGCGGTGGGCGAGCAGGTCGCGCCGCCGGCTGTCGTTCTGCTTTTCGATCGGCGTCCGCCAGTGCCTGGCGAACTGCCGGCCACCGCCGAGAAAGCCGGGCAGCAGGAAGTCGAACTGGCTCCACAACTCGCCGAGATGATTTTCCAGCGGCGTGCCGGTCAGGCACAGGCGGTGCCGGGTGTCGATCCTGCGCACGGCCTCGGCGCCGCGGCTCTGCACGTTCTTGACGGTCTGCGCCTCGTCGAGGATGAGCAGGTGGTAGCTGTACCGCATCAGTGCGTCGGCGTCGCGCCAGAGCAGCGGGTAGGTGGTCAGGATCACATCGTGTTCGGAGATTTCGGCGAAGCGGCTCTTGCGTTCCGGGCCGTGCAGCGAGAGAACCCTGAGGTCGGGGGCGAAGCGCGCGGCTTCGTGCTTCCAGTTGAAGATCAGCGAAGTCGGAAGGACGATCAGCGCCGGCCGGTCGAGGCGTCCGGCTTCCTTTTCGAGCAGCAGGTGGGCCAGCGTCTGCGCGGTCTTGCCGAGGCCCATGTCGTCGGCGAGGATGCCCGAGAGATTCTGGGCGCGCAGGAACTGCAGCCAGGCCAGGCCTTCTTTCTGATAATCGCGCAGTTCGAGGCGCAGGCCGGCCGGCGAAGCGATGCTCGATACGCCCTGGGCGGCGTGCAACTGGTCGGCCAGCGCCAGGATGTCGCCCTGCCCCTTGAACTGCCAACGGCTCGTGTCGTTGAGTTCGGCCAGCCGCGGTGCGTCGAAGCGCGAAACGCGCAGGGTGTCGCCGCCGGAAAAGCCGTCGAAGAGGTCGATCAGCGTCGCCGCCAGCGGCTTGATGCGGCTCGCCGGGACGCGGACGCGCTGACGCAGCGGCGTCTGCAACTCGATCGGCTCGTCGTCGGCGATGGCGTCGATCAGCGCGCTGTCCAGCCAGCGGGCGTCGCGACGGAACAGCACGGCGAGCAGCGGGGCCAGAGCCAGGCGCTGACCGTCGACGACGATGCCCATGTCAAGGTCGAACCAGCCGTTGTCGGACGCTACGAGATCGGCTTCCCAGCCATCGACCTCGAGCAGGTGGTGACGGAAATCGTCCGGGTATTCGACTTGCCAGCCGGCAGCGCGCAGGGCATCGCGGCCGTCGTGCATGAAGATGCTCCAGGCGTGTTCGCTGGCCAGCCCGAAGACACCTTCCGGCGGACGGCCGAAGGTAGCGAGGGTGTGCGACGGAATCTTCTCGAAGCCGGCTGCGGTCAACGCCTGCAGGGCCTCGCTTTCGGCTTTGGACCGGCGCTTGAGGTGGACTGTCTCGCCTTCCGGCAAGGTGATGAACTCGTGGTCGTCGCCGGGCCGGACATCGACATCGGCGTAACGGAAGAGCGGCCGCGCGACATCGAAAGCGTCGCCGGTCAGACTACTTGCATATCCGCGCCAGGCGCGGTTGCCGTGGGTCGCAATGGTGTCGAGTTGGAGGACTGGCTGTAGCGGCGCGTCCACGACGCGCAGGTGGATCATCGCATCCTCCGCCGGTTTTGGCAGGTCGGGGGCGAGTTCGGCCAAGGTCTGAGCGACCACCGCCGCTTCCCTGGCCGAGAGTGGCGGCAGGCTGAACAGCCGGCTGACCACCGCCGGGTTGCCGATGACCTCGAGCGGACCAGCTTCGCCTTCGCCGAGGTCGACATACCACGGCGGCTGCAACGGAACGATCAGCGCCGCCGGCGGTTCGGCGATCAATAGCGGCCGCTGCTGGCCGCGCGCGTCGACACGCCAGCCGACTCTCGCCGGGCGCAGGCCACCTTCGCCCAGCGGCAGACCGTCGCCGTTATCGGCGTAGAGCCGTCCGCTGCGCGCCAGACGCTCGAGCACCTGGGAACCGTGCCGCGGCCCGAGGCCGAAGGCGCGCAGCCCGCCGGCTTCATGCAGGCGATCGGTCCACAAGGCGCGCAGGATGCCCAGATCTTCCTCGTTGACGAACTGCGGCGGATTGACCAGCGCGCGTTCGACGTTCCACCACTCCTCGGCGCTGTCGGGGAACTTGCCCTTGGCAATCTCGATTCCGAAATGGCGCTGGTCCGGCGTCCATTTCAGTATGTAGAAAAGCTGCTGGCGGCTGCCGGACGGACGCGCCTTCTTCTTGGCCACGGCAATCGAGGCGCGGCGTAGGTCCTCGACCCACGACAGGACGCCGGGGCTGACGCGATCCGCGACGTTGCGCTCGGCGATGGCGCGCAGCAGCATGGCTGCAACGTGTTTGCAATGACTGCCGACCGGGCAGCTGCAGTTGCTGAACAGGACCGGCACGCCGAGCCGGCCGGTGACCAGTTTGGCCATCGCCAGGTAGGGCTTGCGGGCGCTGCCGGGAACGACTGCACGGATGAATTCGGGCGCGATTTCAAGGTTCTCCACTACATCGACATAAGCGCGCGCCTTGTCCAGTTCGCGCTGCCCAAGCCAGTCACGCAGGTGTTTTTCGGTGTAGGTGTCGAGGGAGGGAGGCAGCATCAGGCGTCAATAGAGCAGCAGTCCGATCAGCGCTGCCAGCAGCAGCGCGATTGCGGCCAGCCAGCGGCTCTGCTGTTTCTGGGCGGTGATCAGGCGTTCGAGTTGCCCCTGCAGGTCGGCGGCCGGTTCGCGCGCCAGCGCCTGGTGAATCAGGCGCGGCAGTTGCGGCACGGTGCGCGCCAGGTAGGGGGCTTCCTGCTGGAAAGCGCGCAGCAACCCGCGCTGGCCGACCTGTTCGCTCATCCAGCGCTCGAGAAAGGGCTTGGCGGTCGTCCACAGGTCGAGTTCCGGGTCGAGCTGGCGGCCGAGGCCCTCGATGTTGAGCAGCGTCTTCTGCAGCATGACCAGTTGCGGCTGGATCTCGACGTTGAAGCGGCGCGACGTCTGGAACAGGCGCAGCAGGACCTTGCCGAAGGAAATGTCCTTCAGCGGCCGGTCGAATATCGGCTCGCACACCGAGCGGATGGCCGACTCGAATTCATCGACCCGGGTATCCTTGGGCGCCCAGCCGGATTCGATGTGCGCCTCGGCGACGCGCTTGTAGTCGCGGCGGAAGAAGGCGAGGAAGTTCTGCGCCAGGTAGTTCTTGTCGCGGTCGGTCAGCGTGCCGACGATGCCGAAATCGAGGGCGATGTAGCGTCCGTCCGGGGCGACGAAGATGTTCCCCGGATGCATGTCGGCATGGAAGAAGCCGTCGCGGAAGACCTGGGTGAAAAAGATCTCGACGCCGGCCGCCGAGAGCTTGGGCAGGCTGATGCCGGCGGCCCGCAGCCGGTCGACCTGCGAAATCGGCGTCCCCTTCATGCGCTCCATGACCATGACGGTCCGCGTGCAGTAGTCCCAGTAAACCTCGGGCACGACCAGCAGCGTCGAGTTGGTGAAGTTGCGGCGCAGTTGCGAGGCATTGGCGGCCTCGCGCATGAGGTCGAGTTCGTCGCGCAGGTACTTGGCGAACTCGGCGACCACCTCGCGCGGCTTCAGGCGCCTGGCATCCGACCACAGTCTTTCGAGCAGGACGGCGAAGGTGTCGAGCAGCGCGAGGTCATGCTCGATGACCGACAGCATGTTCGGGCGCAGGATCTTGACCGCAACTTCGTGTCCGCCATCCTCTTCCTTCAGCCGGGCGAAGTGAACCTGGGCGATCGAGGCCGAAGCCACCGGGATCGGGTCGAATTCGGCAAAGACGTCGCTCGCCGGACGGTGATACGCCTTCTCGATTTCCGCCAGCGCCAGATGCGAATCGAAGGGCGGCACGCGATCCTGCAGCTTGGCGAGTTCGTCGGCAATGTCGGTCGGCAGCAGGTCGCGGCGGGTCGACAGCACCTGGCCGAACTTGACGAAGATCGGCCCCAGCGCCTCCAGCGCCATGCGCAGCCGAACTGCCCGCGGCGCCGAGAGGTCGCGCCAGAACTGCAGCGCATTGGTAAGGCGAACGAGGCGACCGCTTGGCTCGTGCTCGAGCACCATTTCGTCCAGCCCGAAGCGGCTGGCGACGGAGGCGATCTTGAGCAGGCGGAAGAGACGCATGGGCGACGGGTGGTCGGGCCGGAAATCAAACAGCGATGCTAACACGCAGGCGGAAAATTGGCCTGTACGGCGTGTTTTCCTTGCGCTATCCGTTGCCGGTGCTTTCTGGGTTCAGAGCGAGTTTCTCGTCATGCACGGACTTCGCGCTTATTGACCTGGCATCGGCGGGCAAACAGAATACTCGTTGGTGGACCGTCTGCGCATGGGAGCATGGCTGTTGCGGTCGACCGGGAAATAAGGGCCAAAACGAAAAAGGCGCTGCCCGAGCCTGGCCCTTTTTCTCTCAGTACGGGCCGCTGTTCAAGCTGCACCCCGTCTCGCCGCGCGCTGTCCGCTCACTCAGCCGACGGGATACGGCATCCTGGCAGGCGCCGTTCTGGCTCGGCGCCTGTCCAATGAACAACCCCAGGGTGGTCAGCGGGGGATAGATCCGTTCCCGGAAAGTGCCCACTTCCTCGACCCCCAGACGCTGCAATTCCGCCGTGGGCAATACCGATCCCAGCGCTTGCGTCGGCTGATATCCAAGGTGACTTTAGACACCACGATCTTAGCAAGCGGGGCTCTCAGCCTTCTTCTTTTTACGCTCCTCAACAGTCCAACGGCTTAAGGTAGTGCCATGGAAGGGCATACCCCGGTTTCCCTGTGCATCTGTGCGAAGTCGTCCCGGGAAATCGGCCACCCGCCCGGCGATTCCTGCCTCGCCGAATAATCGGGCAGCGGCAGCGTATAATCGCCGCTTTGCTTTTTCAGCTCCGGATCAATGGCCCACGATGTCAAATCACAGCTGACCGCCCTGCTGCAGCAGGCGCTGGTCAGCGTTGCGCCGACGGCGGCCGACACGCCGATCCATATTGAACGCCCGCGCGACCCGGCGCATGGCGATTTCGCCACCAACCTGGCGATGCAACTGGCCAAGGCGCTGAGGAAGAATCCGCGCGAAGTCGCCAACCAGTTGCTGGCCGAGTTGCCGGCTTCGGGGCTGGTCAGCAAGGCCGAGGTGGCGGGAGCGGGATTCATCAACTTCACGCTCGACGCGCGGGCCAAGGTCAACGTCGTCAGCGCCGTGCTCGCCGCGGGCGACAAGTTTGGGCGCTCGCGTCTCGGCGGTGCGCGGAAGGTCCAGGTCGAGTATGTCTCGGCCAACCCGACCGGCCCGCTGCACGTCGGCCACGGGCGCGGCGCCGCCTATGGGGCGTCGCTGGCGAACCTGCTGGCCTTCGCCGGCTGGGACGTGACGCGTGAGTACTATGTCAACGATGCCGGGCGGCAGATGGACATCCTCGGCCTGTCGACCTGGCTGCGTTACCTCGAGCAGCACGGCGTCGTCATGCCCTTTCCGGCCAATGCCTATCAGGGCAGTTATGTTCGCGACATGGCAGGGCAACTGACGGTGGCGCACGGCGACAAGTACGTTCGTCCCGCCAACCTTGTGATGGCCGGCCTCCCCGGGTTGCCGCCGGCCGACCGCGCCGACGACGAGGCCGGGCAGCAGCGCGAAGTCCATCTCGATGCGCTGATCGCACGGGCCAAGGAACTGCTCGGTGCCGACTGGGATTACGTGCATCAGCATGCCTTGTCCGAGCAACTGGCCGACTGTCGCGACGATCTGGAAGAGTTCGGCGTCGAATTCGATGTCTGGTTCTCGGAAAGAGCCCTTTTCGACACCGGGCTGGTCGCGCGTTGCGTCGATCTGCTGGAGAGGAACGGTCATCTCTACGAGCAGAACGGCGCCCGGTGGTTCCGGTCGACCGCCTTCGGCGACGAAAAGGACCGTGTCGTCCAGCGCGAGAACGGGCTGTACACCTATTTCGCTTCCGACATCGCCTATCACCTGAACAAGTTCGAGCGCGGTTTCGACAGGATCATCAACATCTGGGGCGCCGACCACCACGGCTACATTCCGCGCGTCGCCGGTGCCGTCAGCGCCCTCGGTCTCGATGCCGACAAGCTGCAGGTGGCGCTGGTCCAGTTCGCCGTTCTCTATCGCAACGGCCAGAAGGCTTCGATGTCTACGCGTTCCGGCGAGTTCGTCACGCTGCGCGAACTGCGCGGCGAGGTCGGCAACGACGCCTGCCGCTTCTTCTATGCGCTGCGCAAGTCGGACCAGCACCTCGATTTCGACCTCGACCTGGCCAAGAGCCAGACCAACGAAAATCCGGTCTACTACATCCAGTATGCCCATGCCCGCATCTGCTCGGTCATCGCGCAGTGGGACGGCGATTTCGCAGCGCTCGCCGTCGCCGACCTGAAGCGCCTCGACAGTTCCCGCGAACTGGCCATCGCCAACAAGCTGGCCGAATTCCGCGATGTCGTCGAGAATGGAGCGCGTGACCTGGCGCCGCACCTGATCGCCTTCTACCTGAAGGATCTGGCCGGAGAGTTCCATGGCTGGTATAACGCGGAACGCATGCTGGTCGACGCTGCCGCGCTGCGCGATGCGCGTGTCGCGCTGGCCGCCGCGGTGCGTCAGGTGATCCGCAATGGTCTGGGAATCCTGGGTGTCAGTTGCCCGGAATCGATGTAAGGAAATGCCATGAGCCGTGACTTGAAACCCAAGAAGAGCCAGCCGGCAAGGAAGAAGGCGCGCGGCGGCACCCTGATCGGCATGTTCATCGGCCTCGTGATCGGGGTCGTTGTCGCCGCCGCCGTGGTGTGGACCATGAACAAGTCGCCGCTGCCGTTCACCAAGCAGGTTACAGCGCCGCCGCCTCCGCCGCCGGAAGGCGGTAAGGCTGTCGCCGGCAAGGCTGCGCCGCCGGGCGGCGATACCCAGCCGGCGCCGCCGATGGCGCTGCCGGGCAAGCCGGGTGACCCCATTCCCGAAAAACGCTTCCAGTTCTACGACATCCTGCCGGGCAAGTCCGACGCCGTTCCGGACAAGGCGCAGAAACCCGTCGTCAAGGAAGAGCCGAAGAAGGAAGAAAAGAAGGAGGAGCCCAAGGAAAGCAAGACCCCGCTCTTCCTGCAGGCCGGTTCCTTCAGCACGCCGCAGGATGCCGACAACCAGAAAGCCAAACTTGCGTTCATGGGAGTGGAGGCCGTCGTCCAACAGGTGATGGTGCAGGACAAGACCTATTATCGCGTCCGGGTCGGTCCCTACACCAAGATCGATGAACTGAACAAGATTCGCGCCGAACTGGCCAGGAATGGCGTCGAAGCCCAGCTTGTCAAGAATAAGGAGTAAGCCATGCAATTTGCTCGTCGCAGTTTTCTCGGTATGACCGTCGCCGCCGCGCTGGCGCTCGGCGTTCCGGCATTGGCCCAGACTGCCGGCAAGGACTACACGCCGGTTTCGCCAGCCCAGCCGACCGACGATCCGGCGAAGATCGAGGTCCTCGAATTCTTCAGCTACGGGTGCCCGCACTGCAGCGACTTTCATCCGCTGGTTTCCGCCTGGGCGGCCAAGCTGCCAGGCGATGTCGTCTTCAAGCGGGTGCCGATCACCTTTGGCCGTGCTGCCTGGGCAAATCTCGCGAAGCTCTACTATGCGCTGGAAGCGACCGGCGACTTGGCCCGTCTCGACGGCGAAGTGTTCAAGGCGGTCCACAACGATCGCCTCAACCTGTTCGAGGAAAAGGCGATCCTCGAATGGGTCGCCAAGAAAGGCGTCGATCCGAAGAAATTCACCGAGGCGTTCAATTCGTTCGGCGTCATGAGCAAGGTCAAGCGCGGCGACCAGTTGGCGCAGGCCTACAAGATCCAGGGTGTGCCGGCGGTGGCGGTTGACGGCAAGTACCTGGTCGGCGGCAGCGGCTTCAACGAGGTGCTGGCCGGTGCCGACAAGCTGATCGCCAAGGCGCGCAGCGAGAAGCCCGGCAAGAAATAGTTGGCGCTGAAGGTATTCATCACGGGCGCCTCGTCGGGGATCGGCGAGGCGCTTGCCGTTCTTTACGCGGGCCAGGGCGCGACGCTCGGGCTGGCGGCGCGGCGTGCCGGGTTGCTTGAGGATCTGAATGAGCGCCTCGGCGGACGTCATGCGGTCTATCCCCTCGACGTCCGCGATGCGCCGGCGCAGCGGGCGGCGGCGGACGATTTCATCGCGCGTTTCGGGGCGCCCGACATCGTCATCGCCAACGCCGGCGTGTCGGCCGGCACGTTGACCGAGCGTGCGGAAGATCTCGCTGCTTTTCGCCGGATCATGGACACCAATGTCTTCGGCATGGCGGCGACCTTCGCTCCCTTCATCGCGGCGATGCAGGCAGCCGGCGGCGAGAGGCGCCTGGCCGGCATCGCCTCGGTCGCCGGCATTCGCGGACTGGCGGGCGCCGAAGCGTACTCGGCGTCGAAAGCGGCGGCCATCTCCTATCTCGAAAGCCTGCGCCTGGAGATGCTGCCCTGCGGCATCAGGGTGGTGACCATTGCACCCGGTTACATCAGGACGCCATTGACCGCGGTCAACCGCTACAAGATGCCCTTTTTGCTGGCGGCGGACGAGGCGGCCCGGCGTTTTGCCCGGGCGATCGAGCGCGGCGTGGGCTATACGGTGATTCCGTGGCAGATGGGCGTCATCGCCAAAATCCTGCGCGTCCTCCCCAACTGGCTCTACGACAGGCTGTTCGAGCGCGCCCCGCGCAAGCCGCGCGACTTGCTAGAATAGGCGCATGCCGGAAATCAGAATCAACGGCGAAATTCGCCAGATTGCCGAAACGCTTACGGTCGCCGGACTGATCGAGCAACTGGGCTATGCGGGCAAGCGCATCGCCGTCGAACGCAACGGCGAAATCGTTCCGAAAAGCCAGCACGCCACGACCATGCTCGGTGCCGGCGACCAACTTGAAATCGTCGTCGCCGTCGGCGGCGGCTAAGGAGAGGCTCCATGCATCAACTGACCATCGCCGGCACGGTGTATCACTCCCGTTTGCTCGTCGGTACCGGCAAGTACAAGGATTTCGCCGAAACCCGGGCGGCCATCGATGCCTCGGGCGCCGCGATCGTCACGGTGGCGATCCGCCGCACCAATATCGGCCAGGATCCGGGCCAGCCCAACCTGCTCGATGCCCTGCCGCCGTCGCAATTCACCATCCTGCCCAATACGGCGGGCTGCTATACGGCCGATGACGCGGTGCGCACGCTGCGTCTGGCGCGTGAACTGCTCGACGGTCATCCGCTGTGCAAGCTGGAAGTCCTCGGCGACCCGACCAGCCTCTATCCGAACATGCCGGAGACCCTGAAAGCCGCGCAAACCCTGGTCAAGGACGGCTTCCATGTCATGGTCTACTGCTCCGACGACCCGATCCAGGCGCGGATGCTCGAAGAAATAGGCTGCGTCGCAGTAATGCCGCTGGCCTCGCTGATCGGTTCCGGAATGGGTATCGTCAATCCGTGGAACCTGCGCCTGATCATCGACAACGCCAGCGTGCCGATCATCGTCGATGCCGGTGTCGGCACCGCCTCCGATGCGGCCATCGCCATGGAGTTGGGTTGCGACGGCGTGCTGATGAACACCGCCATTGCCCATGCGAAGAACCCGGTCCTCATGGCGAGCGCCATGAAGAAGGGCATCGAGGCCGGTCGCGAGGCCTGGCTGGCCGGTCGCATGCCGCGCAAGCTTTATGCGGCCGATCCTTCGTCGCCGACTTCCGGGCTGATCGGCACGTGAGCGAAGGCGTCTACAACGACGGCCGGGCGGGGGAAGGGTATGGTCACATAAAGAGCTACGTCCGTCGCGCCGGCCGCATGTCGCTGGCGCAGGAGCGCCATTACGCCGAGCTGATGCCGAAGATCGGCGTCGTCTATCAGCCGCAGCCGATCGATCTTGCCGCGGTCTACGGCAGAAATAACCCGAAAATCCTCGAAATCGGCTGCGGCATGGGCGAAACTACGGCCAAAATCGCCGATGCCAACCGCGATAACGATTATCTCGGCGTCGAGGTTCACGTTCCGGGCGTCGGCGCGCTGTGCAAGCAGGTTGCCGAGCGCGGGCTGACCAATCTGCGCATCTGCCAGCACGACGCGGTCGAAGTCGTTCGCGACATGCTGCCGGAAGCGTCGCTTGCCGGTGTTCATGTCTTCTTCCCCGATCCCTGGCACAAGAAGCGCCACAACAAGCGGCGGCTGATCCAGCCGCCATTTGCCGCACTGCTGGCCTCGAGACTGCAACCGGACGGTTACCTGCATTGCGCCACCGACTGGGAAGAGTACGCGCAGCAGATTCTCGAAGTGCTCGCCGCCGAGCCGGCGCTGGTCAATACGGCAGCCGGCTTTGCCCCGCGCCCCGTTTACCGGCCGCTGACCAAGTTCGAGAACCGTGGGCTGCGTCTCGGGCACGGGGTCTGGGACATCATTTTCAAAAAGCGCTAACCGGAAAAATCCATGTGGTTCAGGAATCTTCAGCTTTACCGCCTGCCGACGTCGTGGGCCATCGATCTCGCCAGTCTTGAGGAGCAGGTGGCGCGCGGCCCCTTCGTCAGATGCCCGAGCAACCAGCCGCTGAGCCGCGGCTGGGTAGCACCGCGCCGGGATGGCGCGCTGGTCTTCGCACTTGACCGTCAGTGGCTGCTGGCGCTGGCGGTCGAACAGCGGCTGTTGCCCTCTTCGGTCGTCATCGAAGAAGTCAGGGAACGCGCCGAGGCGATCGAGGCGCAACAGGGTTACGCACCGGGGCGCAAGCAACTGAAGGAATTGCGCGAGCGCGTGACCGAGGAACTGATGCCGCGCGCCTTCACCCGCCGTCGCTCGACCTTCGTCTGGATCGATCCGCAGAACGGCTGGCTGTGCGTAGACGCCAGCAGTCCGGCCAGGGCCGAGGAGGTCATCGAACATCTGCGCCACTGCCTCGACGATTTCCCACTGACCTTGCTCCACACCCGGCTTTCGCCGCAGTCGGCGATGGCCGACTGGCTGGCGGGCGGTGACGCCCCGGCCGGCTTCACCATCGACCGCGACTGCGAACTGAAGGCGTCCGGCGACGAGAAGTCCGCGGTCCGTTACGTCCGCCACCCGCTGGAAGGCGACGAAATCAAGGCGCATCTCGCCAACGGCAAGCTGCCGACGCGCCTGGCGCTGACCTGGGACGACCGGATCTCCTTCGTCCTGACCGAGAAGCTGGAAATCAAGCGCCTCGCTTTCCTCGATCTCCTCAAGGAGCAGGCCGAAAGGAGCGCCGAGCACGCCGACGAGCAGTTCGACGCCGACTTCGCCTTGATGACCGGCGAGCTGTCGCGCTTCCTGCCGCAACTGGTCGCAGCGCTGGGCGGCGAGGCCGTCGAGGAAAAGTGAGCGCCTGCTACTGCGGCAGCGGGCAATCCTATGCCGCCTGTTGCGGTCGACTGCATTCCGGGGCGGAAAATGCCGCGAGTGCCGAAGCCTTGATGCGCTCGCGCTACAGCGCCTATGTGCTCGGGCTCGAGCCCTACCTGCTGGCCTCGTGGCATGCCTCGACCAGGCCCGAGTCGCTGGATCTGGCGGACAATGCAGGCACGAAATGGCTCGGCCTCGAAATCCGGCGTTGCCGGCAAATGGATGATGCCCATGCCACGGTCGAATTCGTCGCCCGCTACCGCGTCGGCGGGCGTGGCCATCGCCTGCACGAGGTCAGCCGTTTCGTCCGCGAGGATGGCCGCTGGTATTACCTTGCCAGCGAAGAGCGGACTATTCGATAAGCCGGATCGTCGCGGGGGTCATTGCGGCCGGCGAAACCGGGCGGCATCGACAAGGGGCAGCAGGAACCGCGCGGCCGGCTGCCAATAATTCGGGGGGCTGGTGCGCTTCGGCGCAGCAATGCAATGACACCACGCGAGCGCGAGCTACTCCGGCAACCGGACATGCCCCTGCTCATCGAGCGGGAAGAACGGATTCCAGCAGATTTCCCAGAGAAAGCCGTCGGGGTCGGCAAAGTAACCGCGGTAGCCACCCCAGAACACCTTGTCGGCGGGCCGGACCAGTCGCCCGCCGGCGGCGACCGCCTCGGCCAGCAGTGTGTCCACGGCAGCCTCCGAGTCGACATTGTGGGCGAGCGTGAAGCCCGGAAAACCGCTGCCGGCAGCGGAGACATCGGCATCCTCGGCCAGCGCATCGCGCTGAAAGAGGCCGAAGACGACGCTGCCGGCATTGAAGAAGGCGATCCCGGGCTGGCTGGCTGACGATTCCTGCCAGCCGAGCGCCGCATAGAAGGCGCGGCTGCGGGCGAGGTCGGTGACCCCGAGAGTGATGAAGCTGATGGTCTGGCGCATGCTTCGACAAATCCGGACAGGAACAGGCTGCAAGTTTATACCCGGGGCCGTTGGGCGTAACATGCGGTTTCCCGAACGTTCGAGGCTTTGTCATGACACGCCGCTTCCCGCTTCATGTTCATATCTCGACGCTGTTCATCGCCCTGATCCTGCTGGTCGGCGGTGTCATCGGCGGACTCGGTTACCGGGTCAGCCGCGACATCCTGGAGACTGCCGCCAGTGACCTGAATTCGCGCATCGGCCGCGAAATGCTGAGCGAATTGACCGATATTCTCGGCCCCGCCGAAATGGCGACCCGTCTTCTCAGCTACGACGGGATTACCCAGGCGACTTCGCTCGAAGAGCGCCTGCGGAACGTCGGCTTCATGCGCGAGGCGCTGAACAATTCCAGCGCACTGACTTCGCTCTATGTCGGCTATGCCAATGGCGATTTCTTCATGGTCCGCCGCATCTGGGATGCGACCGACGGCAAGACCTTCGACGCCCCGGAAGGGAGCGCCTTCATGGTGCAGAGCATCGACCGTCAGGGCGATGAATTGCGCGGCCGCTACATCTTTTTTGACGCGGGGCTGAAAGAACTGCGCAGCGACAACTCTCCCGCCTACGCAACCGCTTTCGATCCGCGCACCCGTGGCTGGTACAAGGCCGCCATGGCCGCCGAAGGACAGGTCAAGACTGCCCCGTATGTATTTTTCACCACACAGAGGGTCGGGACGACGATCGCCAACCGTGCGAACAGGGCGGATGCGGCGGTCGGCGCCGACATCCAGCTGGGAACGATCGGCCAATCACTGGCCAGACAAAAGGTCACGCCGGGCACACAGATCGTGCTGGTCAATGAGGAGGGCAAGACAGTTGGCTTCGAGGATGCGGCGAAGGCGGTGACGATTGTGGACGGCATGCCGGTGCAGACGAACGTCGCGGACCTCGGTATTCCCGTGTTTGCCCGGCTGGCAGCGCAGTTGGGACGTTTCGACGCCACGGCCGCCCGTAGTCTTGTGCTGAATGTCAATGGCGCGGAGTGGCACGCCTCGATCCATCCCGTCAAACTCGAAGGTTCTCGCCCATTGTTCTTGATGACCGCGATACCCGATGGCGAACTGATGGCCGCCGCGGAACGGCTGATGCGCCACTCGCTGCTGGCAACGATCCTGGTGATCCTGCTTGCCATACCGGTAACCTGGCTTCTGGCGCGGAACATTTCCGGTCCGCTGCGCCAACTGGCCGGGGAAGCGGAAGCGATTCGCCACTTCGAGTTCTCGCAGCCGATCAAGGTCAATTCGCTGGTCCTCGAAGTCAATGACCTCACCGTGATCATGGACAGCATGAAGAGGACGATCAGGCGCTTTCTCGACATCAGCATGGCCGTCGCCGCCGAGAACGATTTCGACAAGCTCCTGCCCCGCCTGCTGACCGAGACTCTTCCGGCGGCGGATGCCGATGCCGGGATCCTGTACCTGACCGACGGCGACCGGCTGCTGCCGGCAGCAGCGCTCCATGCCGACGCGACGCCCCTGCCGGCCGGCGCTTCGAGCATCAACCCGCAGGCCGCCGGCCCACTGCTGGGGAATGCGCTGAGCGCCGGCACGGCGTGCGCCGCGCGGCTGACCGACGCCGACGTCCGCGCCCTCGGTCTCGAGAAAATTCTCGACAGCACGGGAGCGACCGATGCGATCGCTGTTCCGCTGCTCAACCGCCAGCACAATCTGGTCGGCGCCATGCTGTTGTTGCGCAGTGACGATACGGACCCGGCCCGCCTCAGCTTCGTCGCAGCGCTGTCCGGATCGGTCGCCGTTTCGCTCGAGAGCAAGGAACTGATCAAGGCCCAGAAGATGCTGTTCGAAGCCTTCATCCGGTTGATCGCCGGCGCCATCGACGCCAAGAGTCCCTATACCGGCGGTCACTGCGCGCGCGTTCCGGAGTTGACCAAGATGCTGGCGCGTGCCGCCTGTGCCGAAACCAGCGGACCGTTCAGGGATTTCCAGCTTGACGAGGAGGAATGGGAGGCGCTGCACGTCGCTGCCTGGCTGCATGACTGCGGCAAGGTGACGACACCGGAGTACGTCGTCGACAAGGCAACCAAGCTGGAAACCCTGTACGACCGCATTCACGAGGTGCGCATGCGCTTCGAGGTACTGAAGCGCGATGCCGAAATCGCCTGCCTGAAAGCTGTCGCCGCCGGCAGGCCGGAGGACGAGGCCCGTGGCGAACTTGCACGGAAGCTGGCCGGGCTCGACGACGACTATGCCTTCGTTGCCGGGTGCAATGAAGGCGGCGAATTCATGGCACCCGAAAAGCTGGAACGGCTGAAGGAAATCGCCGCGCATACATGGACCCGGACACTCGACGACCGGATCGGCATTTCGCACGAGGAGAAGGAGCGCAAGGCGCGTTCCCAGGCACCCGCACTGCCGGTAAGCGAGCCACTTCTCGCCGACCGCCCCGAGCATGTCTTCGAACGCGCGCCGCGCGACCGGATGCCGGCCGACAACAAATGGGGTTTCCGGATGGACGTCCCGGAGGCGCTTTACAACAAGGGTGAACTCTACAACCTCGGCGTCGCCCGCGGCACGCTGTCGGAAGAGGAGCGTTACAAGATCAACGAGCACATCGTGCAGACGCTGGTCATGCTCAAGCAGTTGCCTTTCCCCAAGCATCTGCGCAACGTTCCGGAAATCGCCGCCGGCCACCATGAAAAGATGGACGGTACCGGCTATCCGCGGCGGCTGGTCAGGGACGAGATGAGTCCGGTCGCCCGCATGATGGCGATCGCTGACATCTTCGAGGCGCTGACCGCGGTTGACCGTCCCTACAAGAAAGGTAAGACGCTGTCAGAGGCAATCAAGATCATGTCGTTCATGAAAAAGGATCAGCACATCGATCCGGAGCTGTTCGATCTTTTCCTGCGCTCAGGGGTCTACCGCGAGTATGCCGAACGCTTCATGAAACCGGAGCAGATCGACACGGTCGATATCGCGCCTTACGTCACCGGGCAACCCGCCGCCTGAACGGGAACGGAATCTCGCGGCGCGGAGGCCGGCGGGGCACTCCATCGGCAGTTGATCTCGGGTGTCGTCGCACCTCGTGCATCGACGCACTGCTACCAGCGCGATTGCAACGGTGGCAGTCATCGTCATTTGACCGGACTGTCTGATATCAACCGTGAAATATTTCATATTGCAGTGCAGCAATAACTGGTTATACTGCGCGCGCAGGTCAAGAGATATAAGGAAACAGCAATGAACCTCAAAGTCTACTATCGCATCACCCAGGATCGCGCAGGTATTCCGATGGACTATACTGGCGCCCGCCGCTTCGCCGTTCCCGAGGGACAGGCTGTCGAGGATCTCGCGAAAGCCCAACTGGCGACCGATTACCAGGTTCCGCTACGGGCCGTCGAGATTGTCCGGATCGGCGGCTGATCGATTGGCCGCCCGGCGGCATTGACCAGCTTTACCCCCGCGCCGCCCCCGGCGATTTAGGCTGCGCGGGAAGCCAGTCTGCAGGGGCGCGGCTGCGGTGGCCCTCCCTGCATGTCAAGGACTTCCCGACGGCCAATGGTATTAGGACCGACGGCGATTGTGGCGGCGACGGAAGCAATACGGCCTTGCGCACCTTGAGGTAGGTGGCGTCGATCCAGGGCAGGCCAGTCGCCCTCGATACCGATAAACCATCACCCCGCATGTACGCCGCCGCCAGGGTCGGGCCAAAACCTTCATAGCGCTCGCACAATCGCGCCGGTATCCGTTCAATGCGTTGCCCAAAGCGAATTCAATAATTTGCTGTTGCACGGCTGAAATGCCAAATTGACAACGTCTGTTGGGCACGGGATACTTTCCCGGGATGCATTGCCTGCTTTTTCCTGCGCCCGGACGCTTTCCCAACCGAGGCGCTGGCCTTCCCGACCAGGTTTGGCTGACGTTTCGTGCGGCAAGCTTGGGCATCGAAAGTTGCCGTATCGTCCGCGACGGTTCCCGAATGCCGGAGGTGCCCGACTTGTCACCGAACCGGAACGCGACGGGCAACATCCTGCTGACATTCACATCCATCGGAATCCTTCGTGATCCTTGACACCGCCGAACCCGACCTCTCAGTGATCGTCACCGGGCAAGGCCCGTTTGCCCAGCGCCAGTCCTTCGGCGAGCAACTGCTCAACCTTGCACGCGGACCGGGGCATTCGGCAGAATTGATCGTCGCCACGACGCCGCAGGGAGCAGCGGTCGAAGAGGGCATCGTCCAAGCCGTCGGCAGGGCTCGCGGCAGGCTTATCGCCTTCTGCGACCCAGGGTCCGGTTTCGCACCGGAGACGCTGCCGGTACTGGTCGGCTCCCTTGCCGATGGCATTCACGACCTCGCCATCGCCGTGTGCGACCGGAGACAATCCTGCGCAGGACCGGCAACGATCGCCAGGCGGTGCAAGACGTTGCTTGCACGACTGCTCCTCTGGCCGGTCGTGGAGACGCGCGATCCGTGGTCACGGTGGTACGTGTTGCGCCGTGATCAACTCGATCGACTTGCGCCGCCGGACCGGGCATCTGCGGTGGCTCTTCACTCGCTGCTGCTTGGTGGACCGGAGATGCGCAGCGTCGACGTTTCCGCACTACCCGGCGCGAATGCCGGCTTGCCGCCAGCATTACCCGCGCTGCGCGAGATTCTGGCTAGGCTGCGCCCGGGCAGGTTCGTGCCGGAGGGAACGGCGCCCATGGGTGCGAAGGCCCGGTTGGCCGGCGCCATCGGAATCGCGATTGACCTTGTGGTTACCCTGGCGCTCGGCGCATGGGGATGGCCACCCGGCACATCGAACCTCGTCGGGTTCGCCATGGGTGTTGCGGCCTTTCTGGGAATCCGCGCCCTGTGGCCGGCAGGTCCCCGCCCGGCCGCGGGCTGGCGCCCTCCTGGGTTAGGTACGGTTGGCCGGCATGGGGTCGTCGCCGTGCTTGCGTTGAGCCTGCGCGGTGGCGCGGTGGCGACGGCACTTGCCTATGGGCTGCCGCCATGGATGGCCGCCATTGCCGGCGTCGGTGTCGCCTGGGGCGCTGGCGCGGTCGGCAGCCCGTTCGCCGCGGAGTTTGTGCCGCAACTGGCAGCTTTCGCGGCACGGCGCTGGAGCGCGGGGGCGGCGGCGATCGTGCTCAGCATCGTGCTGATGCACCTACTCTACCTCAAGGTGTTTCCGCTGACTCCCGAAGAAGCCTATTACTGGAACTACTCGATCCGGCTCGATATCGGCTACCTCGACCACCCGCCGATGGTGGCGTGGCTGATCGCAGTCGTGGAAGGTCTTTTCGGGCACGGCGCGGCCGGCATCCGCCTGGCGGCGCTCACCTGCATGGCGGTGATGACGATCTTCGTCTACCGTCTGGCCCTGCGCCTCGTGGACCGGCCTGCCGCGTTGGTGGCGGCCGCATTCGCGCTCCTGACTCCCTATGGCTTCTTCATCGCCGGGTTCATGATTTCACCGGATGCGCCGCTGGCCGCAGCATGGGGCGCCTGCCTCTATTTCCTGCACCGCGCACTGGTCGGGGACGAGCGCCGGGCCTGGTACGGCGTCGGCGTTGCGCTGGGGCTGGGCCTGCTTTCGAAGTACACGATCGCGATACTGGGCCCGGCCGCTCTGGCCTTCTGCCTCGCCGACCGACAGGCGCGTGCCTGGTTCCTGCGTCCGCATCCCTACGTCGCGGTCCTGATTGCCACTGCCCTGTTCGCGCCAGTCGTTTACTGGAACTTCGCCAATGACTGGGCGTCGTTCCGCTTCCAGGGGGGCGAGCGCTTCGGCGAGGAACAGCAGTTCAGTCTGCACTACATGCTGATGAACATCATGATTGTCGCAACTCCCCTGCCACTCATGGTTCTGCCGTTGCTGTTCGCCCGGCAATGGAGCCGGGACGCCGCGCACTTTCCCGAGCCCGCACACGCCGAGGCACGCAACCGGCTGTTCGTCGCCTGCTTCGTCTTTGTCCCGCTCGCGGTCTTCGCCTGGAGCGCGCTCAAACACGTTCCCCGCCTCAACTGGACCGGCCCGATCTGGCTCGCAACCTTGCCGCTGCTGGGCTGGGCGATCGTCCGGGCGGGCGCGCTGCGCTGGCATCGACTCGGCACCGCGATGCGCCTGACAGCTGGAAAGGTCATTGGCGCGTTGCTGGTCATCTATGCGGTGATTAGTTACCACCTGGTCCTGGGGATTCCCGGGGTTCCCTATTCGCCGTCGTTTGCCAAGGCGATGGGCTGGCCGGTGGCCGCCCGGGAACTTCAGATGGTGCATGCCCGGATTGTGCGGGAGACCGGCGCTGCGCCGGTGATCGTCGGGATGGACAAGTACAACACCGCCAGCCAGATCGCCTTCTATGGTGCCCGACCCTTCGTCTTGCCGGGGCAGGAGCCGCTGACAGTGACATCGATCGAGGCGTTCACCGGGAATTCCCTGATGTTCAACTACTGGGACCCGCCCGGCAAGTTCCGGGGTCGCACGCTGGTAATGGTCGCGCGCAACCGGGAAGCGCTGGCGACCGATCTGCTTGCGCCCCATTTCGGCGAACTGGATGCGACGATCCATACGCTGCGGCAGGCGAACGCCGGGCCCGGTGGTGACGGCCGGCGCATTGCCGATTACTTCTACCGGATCGGTTACGACTACCGACCTGCGCCGGGCGAGCGCTGAGCGGTCGCACCAAGGATCGCCGGTCCGGGGTGCGGCATCCACCTCGCGTATGGCCGGACGCCAGGCATTGCGGAACGCCAGCGGATTCCCGCGGTCGGAGTTCGCTTCCGCCACG
>Ga0208938_1000391_pt1 | contig 35256 bp, 29 predicted proteins | sample AD_UKC125_MetaG_FD_184434 | JGI IMG/M metagenome (GOLD analysis project Ga0208938, IMG submission 184434) | Active sludge microbial communities of municipal wastewater-treating anaerobic digesters from USA - AD_UKC125_MetaG (SPAdes) (version 2) | ecosystem: Engineered > Bioreactor > Anaerobic >...
GCAACTCTTCTTCCATGCGTAGCAATCTCTCTTTTTCCTCTTCCACCAATTTAGCCATGGGTATACCCGTCCAGGCAGATACCACCTCAGCGATGTCCTTTTCGCTCACTATTTCACTGAGCTCTCGTTCCCTCATCCATCGTTCTTTTTCTTCTTGATATCTCTTCTGTAGCTCTTCTGCCTCATCTCGCAGAGCAGCAGCCTTTTCATACTCCTGGGCCTGCACTGCTGCCATGCCTTCCTTAGCCAATTTTTGCAGTTCGTCTTCTAAGATTTTTATTTCCGAAGGAATACTCTCTATTTCTATTCTCTTTTTACTGGCCGCTTCATCCATCAAATCTATGGCTTTATCGGGTAAAAATCGTTCAGTAATATATTTACTGGATAGCTCAGAAGCAGCTTCTATAGCCTCATCACTGATTTTCACCCGGTGATGAGCTTCGTATTTGTCACGCAAACCTTTTAGTATCTCTTTGGTCTCTTCTGTAGATGGCTCTCCCACATATACCGGCTGGAAGCGGCGCTCTAAGGCCGGGTCTTTTTCAATGTATTTTCGATACTCATCCAGAGTGGTGGCTCCAATACAGCGCAATTCTCCTCGAGCTAAAGCAGGTTTTAAAATGTTAGCAGCATCAATGGCTCCTTCCGCTGCCCCTGCCCCCACTACGGTATGAAGCTCATCGATGAAAAGAATGATTTTTCCTTCCGACTTCTGGACTTCCTCCAGAACCGCCTTCAATCTCTCCTCAAATTCTCCTCGGAACTTTGCACCGGCCAACAGCGCTCCCATATCCAGAGCAATTAGCTTTTTGCCTTTCAAGCTTTCCGGGACTTCCCCCTTAACGATTTTCTGAGCCAGTCCTTCTACAACAGCAGTTTTACCTACTCCCGGGTCACCAATTAAAACTGGATTATTTTTAGTACGACGGCTTAAAATCTGAATCACTCTTTTAATTTCTTCGTCTCTACCAATAACCGGGTCTAACTTCCCCTCCCGGGCTAACTGAGTTAAGTCTCTACCGTATTTTTCTAAGGCCATATATCTTTCTTCAGCATAAGGGTCATCCACTCTTCTCCTCCCCCTTATTTCCTGTAAAGCTCGATAAATTTTTTCTACATCCAACCCATGGGATTTAAGAATACGGCTGCTCGGCCCACTTTCCTCTCGAGCCACAGCTATCAGGAGATGTTCTACTCCCACATAAGAATCTTTCAGCCTTTTGGCTTCTTCCTCAGCGTTATCTAAAACTGATTTTGCTCGAGGAGTAATATAGATTTGTATCTCCCCGCCTCCCTGGTAATAAACCTGAGGAAAACGCTGCAAAGCTTCTTCGACCTCTTGAGCTACAATCTGGGGATCAACTTTACATCTTTCCAAAATCTGGCCAGCTAATCCCTCTTTTTGCTTTAAGAGAGCTAAAAGAATATGCTCTACATCCAGCTGATTATGATGGTGTTCCAATAATATATCTTGAGCTAAAGAGATAACTTCTTTAGCTTTTTCAGTAAATTGTTCAAACCTCATTTTATCTTCCTCCTTCACTCTTTAACTGGAGGTTCAGTATCAATTTTTTTATTTTTTTCTTCTAATTGTTTCTTTATGTCGTCTCTTTCTTTCTGCAACTCTTCTATCTGCTCAGTGAGCTTAAAAATCACTTCTACTCCTGCCAGGTTTATTCCTAAATCTTGGGTAAAAACCTTTATTTTTTTGATTTTCTCCACGTCTTCCAAACTATAAAGCCGAACATTACCCTCGCTACGACGGGGTTTGACTAACCCCCATTTTTCATAATTACGCAAGGTTTGAGGATGCAATTGAGTTATACTTGCCACCTCTCTAATAAACAGGTATTGATCGGGTTTTTTCTCTTCTTCCATATCATCACCTTAAGTTCTCACCAAATGCTGACGAGGATTCTCCTTGCGCAGGGAAGATAATTCCTCCAATAATTTCTTTTCTTTGTCGGTTAAACCTCGAGGCACTACCACTTTAACTTTCACCAGCTGGTCTCCTCTTCCCTCTCCTTTAGTCCGGGGAAAGCCTAATCCTCGCAGGCGGAAGGTAGTCCCATTTTGAGTTTCAGGAGGAATTTTCATTTTGACCTTACCTTCTAAAGTGGGGACTTCCACCTCTGTACCTAAAGTCGCTTCGTAAATAGTAATTGGCAGTTCTAAAATGACATTATCCCCTTCCCGACGGAAAAAGGGATGGGGTTTTACCCGGACTCTCAAGTACAGGTCTCTTCCTCCCAGTATCTGGGGAATTCTCAACTTCGTACCATCACTTACTCCAGGGGGAATGGTAACATTTACCTTCCGAGATTTCTTTTCTACCCCCCTTCCTCCACACCTCCGACATAGTTTCCCCTCACTATTTCCACCCGTTCCTCCACAACTGGGGCATATTTCTTCATATTCTACTTGTATAATTCGGTCTGTTCCTTTAAAACTTTCCTCAAAAGAAACCTCTACCTCACTCTGTACTTCAGAAGGTGCTTCCCTTCTTACTCCTTCGTCTTGAGTATAAAAACGGGAGCTCCGTTTCCGGGAGGCTCGACGAGTTCCTCCTAATAAATCACCGAATATAGTCTTAAAGAAATCGCTGAAATCTCCAACTTCAAATTCTTCCTCAAAAGTGGTATAAGTGGGCCCTCCCCCATATCTTCTATAAAAATCATTCCAGAACTCGTCAGTATTCTGTCTTCCATAACTGCTCCAGGCCGATCCTAACTCATCATATCTTTTCCTTTTTTCCGGATCGCTCAATACTTCATAGGCTTCATTGATCTCTTTAAATTTTTGTTCCGCCTCTTTGTTGCCAGGATTGAGATCTGGATGATACTGACGAGCCAGACGTCGATAGGCTTTTTTTATCTCTTTTTCATCAGCTTCTCGAGGAACTCCCAAAATTTTATAGTAATCTTTGAATTCCAATTTTCATCACCTCTGGGGGTGGGAGTTTTCCACCCCCAGAACTATTTCACCTCTTTTACTCTACCTGAACGTTTACTTTCCTTGGTCTAGCAGCAGAAGATTTAGGTAAATGGATCTCTAAAACTCCATTTTTATAAGTGGCTGATACTTTGTCCACTTCTACAGGTACCCGGAGGAGAAAAGAACGGTTGAATGGGCCAAAAATTCGCTCCTGTCGCAAAAATTTCTCCCCTTCTTCCGGTGCCTTTCTCTCCCCTTTAATGGTTAGCTGGTCTCCTACCACGGTAATATCCACTTCTTTTTCATCTATCCCGGGTAAGTCAACGAACAGCACAAACTCCTCCTCTTCTTCTTTCACATCTACAGGAGGAAGCCAGCTTCCTACGGTAGTTTCTTTCCCCCTACGAGGAAAAGAACTCCCTAAAACACGGTTAATTTCCTCCTGCAGTTCAACTAAATCCCGAAAAGGATCCCAACGATTAATAGCCATTTTATCTTACCTCCTTTGACCTTTCTTGACCTTGCAAAGCAATTATAAAAGAAGCCCATAATTTTGTCAAGAATAGTCAAACACCACCGAAAATCATAAGCCCAGTTCCTCTTTTTTAGTCTGCATGGCAGAAAGAGCGATTTCCAAAAACTCCTCCAGAGAGAGACCTAAACTTTCTATGCTTTTCATTGCTTCTCTGTTAGCCCCTCGAGCAAAACTTTTTTCCGAAAAACGATTAAGAAGAAAAGAAAGGTCTAAACTCTCCAGTTTCTTTTCCGGATGTATGAGGGCACAGGCTACGATAAAACCACTTACCGGATCTACAGCATAAAGAGCTCTCTCCATAGGAGACTCAGGCCTAATACCAGTGGCTTCGGGGTTATGAGCCTGAACTGTTCTGATTACTTCTTCAGGAAGACCTGCTTCTTTGAGTATTTCGGCTCCCCACCTCCCGTGCTCTGCGGGTTCATCTTTAGTTTTTTCATAATCTATATCATGCAAAAGTCCGGCCAAAGCCCACTCTTTTTCGTCTTCTCCCAGACGACGGGCTAAAAACTGCATAACGACCTCACAAGCTATACTGTGTTTCAAAAGATTGTGGTTTTTCAAGTGTTCTTTCAGTAAAACCCAGGCTTCTTCTCTTTCCATTTTACTTGCTCAAATAATCCGAAGGATTAAGACATTTACCATTTTTCCTCACTTCAAAGTGAACATGATAGGTAGTAGCGTTTCCCGTCATCCCCACTCGAGCAACAGCGTCTCCCTGGTTTACTTTTTGTCCTTTATTAACCAGATTAACTGAATTATGAGCATACAAAGTTTGCCAGCCATCTTGATGGTCAACTATTACTACTCTACCATATCCATTCATCCACCCGCTGAAAGAAACTACACCACTGCGAGAAGCTTTAATCAGCGTACCTGAAGGAGCTAAAATGTCAATCCCGGAGTGAAGCCTTCCTCCCCGCATACCAAAAGAAGAAGAAACTCGACCAGAAACAGGCCAGAGGAAAGAACTACTGGCCTTTTCATAATTTTGAGGAAGGTGAGAAGGTATGCGAATACTTTGCCCTATTTGCAAAGTGCTTTTCTCATTAAGATTGTTGACTTTCATTAAATCCTGCAGAGAAACTTTATAACGACGGGATATTCCCCACAACGTGTCTCCCGACTGTATCCGATAAACTTCATAGCTTTCTTCTTTCGCTGGAGGAGAAGAAGAAGCAGAAGAAGCAACACGAACCTGGGGAATAGTAAGTTTCATACCAATGGAGAGAATGCTATCAGGAGTGAGATTATTGGCTTTCATAATGGAGTCCATATCCACCCCATAAAGGCGGGATATCAACCACAAGGATTCTCCCTTTTCCACCGTGTGGGTAACATTAGAGGAGGTAACAGTAGTGGTGGTAGTTTCTTTTCTCGAGGAAGATGAAGAGGGCAAAATAATTTTCTGTCCTACTCGAAGGACAGATTTCTCCGAGAGACCGTTAGCTGCAAGAAGAGAAGAAAGGGGAATGTTAAACTGACGTGATATCCCCCAGAGAGTGTCTCCCGCCTTAATCTGGTAAATTGCCTCTTCAGTTCCTTCTTCTAAATTAATTTTCTGTCCTATCCGAAGGATAGATTTTTCCGTAAGGTTATTAAGCTGCAAAAGTTTTTCGATAGGTATCTGGTAACGGCGAGATATGGCCCAGAGAGTGTCTCCTTGTTCTACTACGTGGTAACTACTTGCCCAGGCAGGAAAAATCCAGGTGTTGATTAAAAACAGAAAAAGGAAAAGAAACTTTCTTTTTAACCCCATTACAATCTCCTCCTTAAAGCCAGTACTAATTTTTTCCCGTTTAACTCCCATTCTTTGCTAATTATTTCTCTTTCTCCATCACCACATAAAGAAAGAGAAGAAGCTAAAACCTCGTCTTGAATCAAGGAACTATATTTTTCTATTAAATCTATCCATTCCGGGTCAGTTCCTTCTCTGACTTCTAATTCAATTCGATCTTCTACTTCCAAGCCGGCTTCTTTGCGCCAGATTTGGATGGCATGTATTAAATCCCTTACCATCCCTTCCTCCTGGAGCTCCTGGCCCAAGAAAGTATCTAAAACAACCGCGTACTCTCCTTCACTTTCCACCGCAAGACCCTCTCGAGCTTGCAACTCTAACTCCACTTCTTCTCGCTTTAGTATAACCTCTTCTCCTTCTAAAAGTAAAGACACCTCCCCCATTTCCCAGAATTGTCTACTTTTGTCTTCTTCCAGATTTTTTAATAACCGGGCTATTTCCTTTACTTTTTGACCATATCGAGGACCTAAAATGGAAAAACGAGGCTTCAGAGAAACAGTAACCTCTTCAGGAAGATGAGAAATCCATTCTATCTCTTTAACATTTAATTCTTCTTGAATAATAGAGGTAAAAGGAAGGGCCCGTTCTCTTTCTTTCTCCTGGGGAACTACCAGAATCGCTTTTCTGAGAGGCTGTCTCAGTTTGATATTCACTTTATTACGAACCGAACGACCTAAATTGGTAAGCTTCCTTGCTACCTCCATAGCCAATAGTAACTCCCTATCTATGCTTTCTTCCTCTGGTAGAGGATAGTCCTCCAGATGAACGCTTTCTCTTTTTCCCCGAGCATCAGCTTCCAGAGTTTGGTAGAGTAACTCAGCAGTAGCAGGAATAAAAGGAGCTAAAAGTCGGGTTAAACTGGTAAGAACTTGATAAAGAGTGTGATAAGCGCTGACTTTATCTTCGTCTTTTTCCGCTTTCCAGAAACGGCGACGAGAGCGCCTGATGTACCAATTGCTTAAATCTTCTATTACAAAATCTTCTATAGCTTTACTCGCTCGAGAAACTTCATAGTGGTCTAATGAATCTCGAACTTCCTTTATCAGTTCTTGCAAGCGAGATATAATCCACCGATCAAAAACACTTCTTTTTTCCAGAGGCAAAAAAGAAGCTGGTGGTTCAAAGCCATCAATATTAGCGTAGAGAATAAAGAAGTTAGTTACATTCCATAAGGTATCAAAAAATTTACTGAGAACTCCTCTTATCGCTTCTTTTCCGAATCTCTTGGGCACCCAGGGAGGAGAAACAGAAAAAACATACCAGCGCAACGCATCAGCTCCATAGTCCTGAATCAAATCCCAGGGGTCAACCACATTTCCCACGTGTTTGCTCATTTTTTGCCCTTTCTCATCCAGCCCCAGCTCGGTAACCAAACAATTGCGATACGCCGGACTATTAAAAAGAGCAGTAGCTAAAACATGAAGACTATAAAACCATCCCCGGGTCTGGTCTATGGCCTCACAGATAAAGTCAGCAGGAAAACTTTGTTGAAATTCTTCTTCATTCTCAAAAGGAAAGTGAAGTTGCGCTACAAACATTGCTCCAGAATCAAACCAGCAGTCAACTACTTCTGGCACTCTTTCCATAACTCCTCCACATTGAGGGCAAGAAAGAGTAATTCTATCCACATAGGGGCGATGCAATTCGATTTCTTCTATTTTTTCTCGTGATCTGTTCTTTAACTCTTCTATGGAACCAATAGCTTCTTTAAAATTGCAATTTTTGCATTGCCAGATATTGAGAGGTGTTCCCCAGTATCTCTCTCGAGATAGAGCCCAATCCACTACGTTGGATAAGAAATCTCCAAATCTTCCCTCTTTAATGTGAGAAGGATACCAGTTAATTTTTTGGTTATTTTCTAACAATGCATCTCGAAAAGAAGTAGTTCTAATAAACCAGCTTTCCTTAGCGTAGTAGAGTAAAGGAGTATCACACCTCCAGCAAAAAGGATAAGAATGCCGGTAAGTTTCCTTTTTAAATAACTTCCCCTTTTCTTCTAAATAATCAATAATCAAAGGGTCAGCGTCCTTTACCCACATTCCTTGCCAGGGAGTAATTTCCTCTCCATATTTTCCATCTCGTCTTACTGGTTGCAAGAGGGGAAGATCTTCTTGCTGAGCTAACTGCAGGTCATCTTCACCAAAAGCAGGAGCAATATGGACTACTCCAGTACCTTCTTCCGTGGTGACAAAATCGGCAGAAAAAACTTCATATCCTTTCTCTGCCACTACGAAATCCAGCAGGGGTTCGTATTTTATTCCTACTAATTCCTCTCCCCGATATTTTCTGATTACTTTATAATGGGTATCTTCTCCCAGTAGGCGATAAAAGCTATCTTCGCTAAGGATATAATGTTCACCGTTTTCCTCATTGACCACTTCCAGGTAATTAATATTCTTACCTACTGCGAGAGCCACGTTGGCTGCCAGAGTCCAGGGGGTGGTAGTCCACACCAGAAAATAAGTTTTTTCTCTATCCCGAAGGGCAAACTTAACATAAAGCGAAGGGTCTTCCGTTTCCTGGTAGCCCAGAGCTACTTCATGGCTGGAAAGAGAAGTCCCACAACGAGCACAGTAAGGCAAGACCTTATGCCCTTCATATAGTAATTCTCTCTCCCAGAGTTCTTTTAGCACCCACCACAAAGTCTCAATGTATTCATTACTACAGGTAATGTAGGGGTGCTCCAAATCCATCCAGATACCCAATCTCTCGGTTAGCTTTTCCCATTCTTTAATATACTTAAAAACACTTTCTTTGCACTTTTCATTAAATTTATCCACTCCATAGCGCTCAATATCCGGTTTTCCCGAAATTCCTAATTCTTTTTCTACTTCCAGCTCTACCGGAAGACCATGGGTATCCCAGCCTGCTCGGCGAGGAGCATAATAACCGCACATAGTCCGATAACGAGGAATCAAATCCTTAATGCTGCGACCGATCACATGGCCGGCATGAGGATAACCATTAGTAGTAGGAGGACCTTCGTAGAAAGTAAAACGGGGTGAGCCCTCTCTTTGTTTTAGGCTCTTTTTAAATATATCTCTGTTTTTCCAGAATTCTAAAATTTCTTCTTCTTTTTGGGCCAAACAAGAAAGCTTGCCCAGAGCTTTAAACATTAATCCTCACCTTCCTACTTTTCTCGATAGACTTTTACTGCTTGATAACTACTTGTTGACTTCTATTGGCTCTACTAAAAGGTAGGGAAGCAAAATTCTACCCCCTATCCAGCGACTATCCCGAGAAATTTCTTTAAGGTTAAAAAGAGCCTGGTAAGTATTTCCACTGATCATCACATCTTTCACCCGCCCCTGAATTTCTCCTCCTTTAACGTAAAAACCCAGGTGGACATTACAGGAGAAATAACCTGAGGCAACATTGCTCTGTCCCAGACCTAAAACACTATCCACTATCAAACCTTCTTCCAGCTCTCCTATTAAAGTGCTACTATCCCGCAAACCATTCTTAACCCGGAGAGAGGAAAATCCCGGTTCGGGTAAATCCCGATAGGAACCGCGAAAACCGTTTCCCGTGGGTTTAATTCCCTTCTTTGCTGCGCTCCATAAATCCCAGAAAGCGCTTTCCACCTTTCCCTTGTTAATTAGATATTTCTGAGCCCTGGTCATGATTCCTTCATCATCAAAAGGACAGGAGCCCAGAGCCCAGGGCTCTTGTATTTCTTCTAAAGAAAAAAGAGAGGAAAATATTACTTTCCCTTCTTTGTCCTCCAGAGGCGACCTTCCAAATACCCAATTTTTACCATTTAATCCATAAAAGAGAGCAATAAGTAAAACCAGACTACCAGAAGGAGTGAAAACTACCGGGTACTTCCCACTGTTTAAATCAGCCACTCTTTGAGAGAACTCCAGCTTGGAAACTATCTCCTGCACTAAACCTTCTACATCAATATCCCGGCTGCCCCAGCTTCTTTCCGCATAAACTTCTAAAATATCCCCTTCCCTGGTCTGATTGGCACTTACCCCTACTCCAAAAAATGTTCGGGCAAACTTCAATTCTTCTTCATGATGATTCAAAAGAGACTTTTCTTCCCTCCCAGCACTGATAACTACATCTACCAGAGCCTGGGGACACTCTTTCCTTATTCGGGAAAGAATATAATCTCCCAGCTCTATCATCTCTTGAGCATCTAAATTTTCCACCCGGGGGTCAACAAAATCTTCCCATTCCCAGGTAGATGGATAAGTAGGAATAGAAAAATCTACCCTGTCCCCTAACTGGCTAACTTCTAAAGCTTTCTCTACAGCCTCTTGAGGATTCAAAAGACGATTAAAAGCGTAAAATCCTAATTTCCCCTCCGGATTGATTGCTCGCAGGCCATAACCTTCTCTCTCTTCCTTTTTGTATCCTTGAAAGGAATTAGCTTCATAGTTTACTTCCTGGCTGAAGATTCGGTGAGTAAATAAATCACCAGGTATACCCTCTTTTTTAAGCAAGCTCACTACTTCAATCATTATGGCTACCTCCCACCAGAACTTCTCTCAACCGTATGTGCGGACTTCCTGTAGGAGTAGGAAGTCCTATCTGTCCACCTTTCCCACATCCCCCCACTTCTGTCCAGCGAAAATCATCAGCAACTGCATCTATTTTATCCAGAGTTTGAAATAAATTTCCACTCAATACCACATCTTTAACTAACTCCTTTATTTTACCCTTTTCAATCAAGTAACCATAAGCAGCAGAAAAAGTAAATAGCTCGAGAGCAGTATTCCCTCCAATATACTCTACCGCATACAGCCCTCGTTCTATATCAGAAAATAAATCCTCCCGAGAAGCTTCCCCTGCTTCTATAGCCGTATTGGTCATCCGTACTATGGGAGGAAAACGATAGTTAATGGTCCGGGCATTACCGGTTACCTCTTCGTGCATGAGAAAAGCGGTTTCACGGGAATGGAGTCTCCCATCCAGGTGACCATCTTTAATAAGATAGGTTCTGCCTGTAGGTATACCCTCATCATCATAAGGAGAAGATCCTCGCAAATTATCCAGGCTTCCATCATCAAAAACGTTCAACACTGACGAGGATACTCTTTTGCCTTTAGCCATTATTCTTTTCAGCTCTTCATTGCGATAAAGAGTGTCAGATTCACTAAGATGTCCAAATGCCTCGTGAATAAAAACCCCGGCAAGAACTGGATCTAAAATCACATCATACACTCCTCCCGAGAAAGAAGGAGCTTCCAAAAGAAGAACAGCTCTTTGTCCTATCTCCTGAGCCAGGGTTTCCTGATTTTTAACCAGCTCAAATCCTGCTTTGCCCGCTACTCCATTCCTGTATATCTCTATGTTATCTTCCTTTCTTGCCGTAGCCACAAAACTCACGCTTATGTCAGGCTCTTCCAGATAAATTAAAGAACCATCGGAGTTAGCTAAATAAATCTGCCGAAATTCATCCCGGTATTCTACTAAAGAACTTACCAAAAAAGGAGAAGTTTCTCTCAAAACCTGATCATACAAGAGAAGAAGAGAGGTTTTATCTTCAAGGGATTTAAAACGGAAGTCATCGGGAAGAGTAACCTTGTGTTCATCCCGAACTGGCGCTCTTCTTACCACTTCAATGTTGCTTTGAGGTAAGAGAGAAGCACCAGCTATAGCTTTTTCTACCTTATCTTTCAAGTCATCCCATCGCTGAAAACTTTCAAACCACCAGCTACCTCGAGGAGCAAGGAGGCGGATGTAACCTCCCTCATCCGTCCCCACTCTTATCCTCTCCACTACCCCATTTTGGACCCGGATAGTGGTAGAAAAAATACTTTCCAAGCGGATTTCCATATACTCCCCCTTCCGGGGAAGACGAATCAGTTCCTCCAGAACTTCCATCATGGCTGGCTTTCTCCACCTGTCTCTCCAGGAATTTCTGACTGAGGAGTTGTTTCCTTAGGAAGATTTTCTTCTATTATTGCGATTTCTGCCTGGCTTTTTAGCTCTTCAATTAACTTTTCAAAAGCCTCTTGTTGCTTTTGAGGAAGAAGGCGGTTAGATATTTCTCCTTTTACCTCATCTACCTCCTTAAGACGAGGGTCAATGTGCTCTTCTACCAGGAAAATATGAAAACCATAGTTGGTTTCCACAATATCACTAAATTTGCCTGGAGCAAGGTCGAAAAGGACTTTCTCTAAATTAGGGTCCAGGTCTCCTCTTTTCAGATAACCCATTTCTCCTCCCTGCCGAGCATCGGGAGATTCTGACTTTTCCATCGCTACTTCTTCAAACGGCCTGCCAGATTGCAATTCCTGCAAAACCTCCTGCGCTTTCTCCTCAGTAGAGGTCATAATGTGTTTAGCCTTCACTTGCTCCGGTTCAGTATAAAGAGAAGGGTTAGAAGTGTACTCTTTTTCGATTTCTTCATCGGTTACCTGCACTTTGTCTATTATCTCTCTTTTAATCAACTCCTGGACTAAAAGCTGTCGCTTGATATCCTCTAATCGTTTTTGAATAACCGGGTCATTTTCTAAACCCAGTTTTTTAGCTTGTTGAGCTAATAAAGTTTCTCGAATTAACTGCTCTAAAAGATCCTTAATACCCCCTGGAAACTGGATTCGATAAACTTCTGGAAGTGCATCCCAGATTTCCTGTAAATCTTCAAGATAAATAGGTTCCCCGTTTACCTCAGCCACTACGGTTTTTTCGCTACTCTCTTCCTGAACTTCCTGATTTTCCTGAACTTCCTGATTTTCCTGAACTTCCTGAGTTTCCTGAACTTCCTGAGTTTCCTGAGCTAATGCCCCCCACCCTAAGCTCAAAATCAGAACTAAAACCACTGACCAAAGAATTGCTCGCTTCTTCATCAAGATTTGTCTCCTTTCTTTTTGGCTTCTCCCTGCAAAGCATGAAGGGAAAAAGTTTCTTCTAAAACATCGTTCTTTTCCTTTTCTTCCTCCTCACTTTTAAAGTTCAATAAAAGAACTAACTTATTATCTACCTCTTTCAAACTTTCTTGTACTTTACTAACTAAATAATCCAGATCCTTCAACCTTTCATTAAGCACCCAGAAAAGCAGAAGTCCATACAGAACCACCACGATTAACAAAATACCCAGAAGCAATTTCTCTACCTCCCGTCTACCTCAGATCAGGACCTCGCCACTTTTAAGCTCTTTTCTCTCACCGAAACGCTCTTCTTTTATCCCTATACCTATAAGACAATTACGGTGTATAATAACACGAGGAGGGATTTCACTCCCCTTCCCCACTAAATTAACTCCCCAATCTAAAAGCTCAGGACGAGCCTCATTGGGGGTAAAATCATCTCCATAGCCAATAATGGCTTCTTGTCCTACCACTATATTTTTATCTAAAATACTTAAATTTATTTTAGCCCCCTCTTTTACTACTGTATTATTGAAAATAATAGAATCTACTACTTCTGTTCCTTCTTCCAGTATTACCCCGGGGAAAATCACAGAATTAACCGCTTTCCCTTTAATTACCGCCCCTTCTCCAATTATACTGGACGATATATCCACTTTTTCCAGAGTGTGGGTAGGAGGATAGTGGCCCCGATTGGTAAAAACCATCCAGTCAGGATTATAAAGATTAAAAGCAGGTAGAGGTTCTAAAAGATGCATATTAGCTTCCCAGTATGCTCTAACTGTTCCTGCATCAAACCAGGGATCATTGTAGAAATAGGCTTGCATTTTAGCTTTCCCTACATTTTCGATTATGATATTACGAACCAGATCAAACTTTCCCTCCCGGGCACTGTTTATCAATTTTTCTACTAAAAATTCCATCCGAAAAACGTATATACCCATAAAAGCAATATCAGTGCGAGGAGAAAAAGGTTTTTCTTCAAACCCGGTAATCCAGTTGTCTCCGTCTACTTCCATGATACCAAAACGGGGAGCATCCTTTTTATCTACCCGGGTAGCCACCAGGGTCACATCAGCATCTCTTTCTAAGTGATAAGAATACAAAGGGTTATAGTCCATCAGATAAGCGTGGTCACCAGAAAGAACTAAAAGATGGGTTATCTTCTTGCGACTTAAGATATTGAGATTTTGATAGATGGCATCTGCTGTTCCTCGATACCAGCCCTTGGCTGTTCTACTCAAGTAGGGTTGCAAAAACTCTATCCCTCCTTTCTTCCGGTCCAGATCCCAGGGGCGTCCCACCCCGATATGTTCAATAAGAGAACGAGGCTGATATTGAGTAAGGACACCAACATCATAGATACCCGAATTTACACAGTTACTGAGAGGAAAGTCAATAAGACGGTAACATCCTCCGAAAGGAACAGCCGCTTTTGCCCTTTCCACTGAAAGAACACTCAAGCGATCTCCTTTTCCACCTGCCAGAATCATAGCATATTTAATAGACAAATTCCTCACCTAACTCTTATCTTTTATAAATTGGCGAAGAGCTTTCGCCGCTTTTTCTGGAACCACCGAATTAATGTAAAATCCTGTGCCCCACTCAAATCCTGCCATGTGAGCTAAGGAAGGCAAAATCTCCATGTGCCAGTGGTAGTAGTCCGCATAGTTTTCCGAGGAGCGGGGGTAAGGCGCCGCATGTAGAATAAAATTGAAAGCCGGATCATGAAGAAGGGCTTTAATTGCAGAAAGGGCTATCTTCAGAATGCGAGCAAGGCTTTGTATTTCCTCTTCTTCTATCTCTGAGAAAAAAGCACAATGACGCTGGGGAAGAATCCAGGTTTCATAAGGAAAACGAGCAGCATAGGGAACAAAAGCCATAAATCCTTCCTCTTCCCAGACCAATCGTTCCTTTTTTCTTTCTTCTTCTAGAAGAGAACAGAAAAGACACCTTCCTTCTTTCTCGTAAAATTCTTTCGCTCTTTTTAATTCTTCCTGCACTTTTTTAGGAATAACGGGTGTAGCAATCAACTGGGAATGAGCGTGAGGTAGAGAAGCTCCTGCTTTTTCACCTTGATTCTTAAAAATCAAACAATAACGCAGGCGAGGGTCTTCTCCCAACTCTCTCATTCTCTCTCGGTAAACCCGGAGTACTTCTTCCACCTGTTCCAAGGGAAAGTCAACCAAGTCCAAATAGTGGTCAGGGGTTTCTATTATTACCTCGTGCACTCCAAAACCACTCATCCTCTCATAAAATCCATCGATATATTGATGCAAGGGCTCACACGGTGAAAGAGCAGGAAATCTATTAGGCACCACCCTCACCCTCCAGCCCTTCTCATTGGGGAGAGTACCTTTTTCCCGGATGCTGAATACTTCCGGAGGAGTACAAGACTCTCTACCCGGGCAAAACACACAGGGAAAAGAACTTTCCCTTTCCCAACCTTCACCAAACTGATAAGGCTTGGTTCCTCTTTCCTCGGCAACAATGACCCATCCCCCAAATAGCGGATCTTTTCTAAACTCCGGCATCTAAAAATTACCGTTCTCCTCTCAAGGAATCCATTCTTCATTTCCTTCCAAACTTTGTAAGAATCGCACTAAAAGCTCAATAGCATGTTCCAGATCTTCTAAATCCACTATTTCTCCTGGAGTGTGCATATAACGGTTAGGAATACCAATCAACCCTGTAACTACTCCTTCTCGAGTAATCTGAATGACATTAGCGTCAGTCCCTGTAGCCCGGGATTCAGCCTGCACCTGGTAAGGGATGCCTCCTTCTTTGGCTATATTTACCATCCGCTGCCAGAGACGAGGATTTATATTGGGACCTCGAGAAATCACCGGACCCTTACCTAAAGCTATTTCTCCCACTTTTCTTTTGTCTATGTCCGGGCAATCAGAGGCAAAAGTAACATCAATGGCAATACCTATGTCTGGAGCTATACCGAAAGCACTGGTTTTGGCTCCTCGCAGTCCTAACTCCTCTTGCACCGTGCTCACCCCATAGACAGCACAGTGTAATTTATCTTTTTCGAGACAGCGTAGCACTTCTCCTACTATAAATGTTCCCACTTTATCATCGAAGCCTTTCCCTGCTACTCTCCCTCCCAGAAGGGGTTCAAAACCCGCATCAAAAGTTATGGGATCACCTACAGTAACTTGCTTCAAGGCTTCTTCTTTGCTTTGAGCACCAATGTCTACCCATTGTTCTTCAATTTTGGCCACCTTTTGCCGATCTTTCTCTTCCAGAAGATGGATAGGTTTTTTGCCTATCACCCCCGGTATCGCTCCTTCTGATGTATGAACGAGCACTCTTTTCCCGGGAAGAATATGAGCATCGATTCCCCCCACCGTAGAAAAATAAATATATCCCTGATCGTTTATATATTCTACCATCATTCCTATCTCATCACAGTGGCCAGCCAGCATAACTTTGACTTTTCCTTCTGGATTGACTACCCCAAAAGCATTACCATGAACATCCTTGTAACATTGGTCTACTCGATCTCTAATTCGCTCCAAAAAAACTTGTTGCACTTTCTCCTCAAAACCGGAAGGACTGGGCGTATTAATCAGATTTTTAAGAAAATCTATCTGGTCTTTCTCCATAATGTTTTACCTACCTCCTCAATTTTGAATTTCTATTAACTCTTCTTTAACTAAAGCTAAATCCAGAACTTGGTTTACATTTTCTACCAGGAGGAAATTCATTGTTTTTTTAACTTCCTCTGGCACTTCCTGTAAATCTTTCTCGTTTTCCCGGGGAAGAATTACTTCTCTAATCCCTGCCCGATAAGCAGCTAAAACTTTTTCTTTTATTCCGCCAACAGGTAATACTTTGCCAGTAAGAGTAATTTCCCCGGTCATAGCCACATCATGACGAACAGGTACTCGAGCCAGAGCAGAAATCATAGATACTACCATGGTAATTCCTGCTGACGGCCCATCTTTGGGAATAGCACCAGCAGGAACATGCACATGAATATCGTTCTTCTCATAAAAATCAGGAGGAATATTCCACTCCTGTGCTCGAGCCCGGACACAGGAAAGAGCAATTTTAGCTGACTCCTGCATAATTTCTCCCATGTTTCCAGTCAAAAGAAGATTTCCCTTACCCGGTAAAACCACTGTCTCTACAAAAAGTATTTCTCCTCCACTTTCCGTCCAGGCTAAACCCGTCGCCACTCCTATTTCATCTTTCCCTTCCATCACCTCATCCAAAAATCGGCGAGGGCCTAAAAATTCTCTTAGCTTTTCCTCATCTACCACAAAAGGACCCTGAGCCCCCTGAGCTACCTCTTTAGCTATTTTTCGGCAAATAGTAGCAATACTTCTCTCCAAATTCCGCACTCCTGCTTCTCGAGTGTATTCTCTGATTATTTTCTGAATAATATCTGCTTCTATGATGACATCCTGGGGTTGAAGACCATTCTCCTCGCATTGTTTAGGTATAAGATATCGCTGAGCAATGGCTATTTTTTCTAAATCGGTATAGCCAGAAAGAAAAATAACTTCCATCCGATCTAAAAGAGGAGGAGGAATGGTATCCAGAACGTTGGCAGTAGCAATAAACATAACTCGAGAAAGGTCGAAAGGAACACCCAGATAATGGTCTACAAAAGCATAATTTTGCTCCGGGTCTAAAACTTCCAGAAGAGCAGAAGCAGGATCTCCTCTAAAATCCATACCTATCTTGTCCACTTCATCGAGCATGAAAACTGGATTATTAGTTCCTGCTTTCCTGATACCTTGAATTATTCTCCCCGGCAACGCTCCCACATAAGTACGGCGATGACCACGAATTTCCGCCTCATCTCTTATTCCTCCCAAGGAAATACGCACAAAGTTTCTTCCCAAAGCCCGGGCAATAGATTTCCCCAAAGAGGTCTTCCCCACTCCCGGAGGACCAACAAAACAAAGTATCGGTCCTTTAATATCTCTTTTTAACTTGTATACCGCCAGATATTCTAAAATTCTTTCTTTTACTTTTTCTAAATCATAATGGTCTTCATCTAATATTTTTTTAGCTAAATCTATATCTAAGTTATCTTCGGTGCTAACGTTCCAGGGAAGTTCGATTATCCAGTCTAAATAGTTTCTAATTATCGGGTATTCAAAAGAATTAGGAGAGAGGCGGGAAAGTCTCTCTATTTCCTTTTCTGCCTCTTTACGTACCTCAGGGGGCAGATCCAGACTTTCCAACTTTTCTCTCAGTTCCTTAATTTCCAGGCTTTTTTCATCTAATTCTCCCAGTTCTTGCTGAATGGCCTTTAATTGCTCTCGCAGAAAATATTCTCTCTGAGTTTTAGCCATTTCCTGCTGAACTTGAGATTGAATGCGGCTACCAATCTGCAGAATTTCTAACTCTCGAGTGAGGTAAAAGCTTAACCTGGTAAGTTTAGTAGATAAATCGGGAGCAGCCAGAAGCTCCATTTTACTTTCCACATCCAGGTTAAGATTGGAAGCTATAAAATTGGCCAAACGAGAAGGTCTCTTAATATTTAGAGCTGTTACAAAAGCTTCACGGGGAAGATAAGGAGCTAATTCCACTACCTGCTGGAAAAGGCTCACCACATTTCTTATCAGAGCTTCTATCTCATCAGAGTGCACTTCTTCTTCTTTTATTACCTCTATCTTAGCTACCGGATAAGGCTCCCACCTTATCCATTCCTTAATTCGAAACTTAACCAGACCAAGAATTAAAACCTGTACTGCATTATCGGGAAGTTTGATAAGACGAGAGATTTTTCCTATAACTCCTACATCATAAAAATCTTCCGGAGAAAGCTTTTCTCCCTTTGCTTCTCCTCGTAGCGAAACCACTCCCAGGATTTTTTTATCTAAAACCGCATCATTTATCAGTCTTACCCATGGTTCTCCCGTTACTACCCAGGGCAAAGCAATTTCGGGGAAAAGAACGTTATCTTTCAGGGGTAGAATAGATATTTCTTCAGGAAATTCATTTTCTTTGTTTTCTTCTGAAGAAGGAGAATTTCCCAGAAAATTAGCACTTTCTTCTTCTTCCATCAATCCTTCTTCTAAAATAAACCAGGCATTACTCCATTCCATCTCTATATCTCCTGAGTTATGGAAATTTTTCTTTCCCGAATATTTTTTAATCCTTCAATGATCAAAAAACCATCGGAGTATTTAGCTCTAACTTCCTCTACCTCTTCTGGTAAGTTAACTTCTCGATAGAAAGGACCGAAACGAATCTCCATCAAATGGTAAGCCTCCTTAGAGGAATAAGGCAGCTCTTTTCTTTGCCCTTTCACAGTAAGCTTTTTCCCTTCTATTATTACTTCTACCTCTTGAGGAGAAACACCGGCCAATTCTATTACTATCACCACATGCTGAGGGGTTTCAAAAATATCACAGTATGGCACCCAGGTTTCTTCTCCAAATTCGGTAAATCCTACTTTCCCCTCAGAGATATGTTTCATAAACTTCTGCATCTCTTTTTGAAAATAATTAATTTCTTCCCACCAATTATTAAAGTCTTTTTTCATAAGTTCCTCCTAAAACACCACCAATAATCTCTGCAAATGATAAAGTCCCTGAGAAGATTCTACTTCTATCCGTAATAAATTATTGCCCAACTTTAAATAATCAGCGATGTAAATCATCTGAGCTTCAGAGGGAGAAACCATTCCTTCTGCAGCTCTACCTGAAAAAATCAATTGGTCATTGATAATAATTTTAAGAAATACCTCATCCTGGGCTTTACCCCAGAGATATAAAGCTCCCAGATGAAGAGGCTGGGAAAGAGAAAATCCTACCTCTATGAATTCTCCATCGAGCAAAGAAAGAACCCAGGCAGGATTAACCGCGTAACCAGAGAGCAATTCCCCCCAATAAGTTAAATGCTCAAAATTAGTATAAGGCTCACCGGAGGTAAAGTCGAGAAAATACAATCCCTCTTTAGGATAAACTTCCAATCCGCTTATTGTGCCGTAGGCATAATCTTCTGAGGGAAGGAGATTCTTCACCCCGGCGAAAGACACTTTGACTTCCACCGTTTCTTGCCCCGCCACTTTAGGAGCATATAAACGATTGGTGGTTATACCCGCCTCATCGGTGTAAGTTATCTCTTGCTCCCAGCTACCAATACTCGCTTCCCACCTGACACTTCTTCCTTCTACCGGTTTTCCCCGCAAATCCCGGAGTTCTGCCTGAAAATCGAGAACCTCACCACCGGCTATGTGAAAAGATTTAGGAGTGAGAGCAATGGTGGTTTGTATCTTTTCGGGGATGACCAGAAAACGAATTTCCCCCTCTGCTTCTTCATAAATGGTATCCCCGGGGAAATAAGCTTTTAATATCACTTCTGTGCTTTCGAGAGGAGATGGAGCGCTGTACCAAACCTCAACCGTACCCGAGGTAGAAGTATAGGTCTCATAATTATCCAGAGTTCCTTGATTGACCTCCCAGTAAACCGGTCGATTAAACAAAGCATTCCCTTCTCTATCAGACAAAAAGGCTCGTACTTTTAGCTTTCCTCCTGCAGGGATTTCGCCGGGCACCTCGTCAAAAGAAATATAAGAAGGAGCTAACGTTCTCCTTTCGGTCACCACTTGAATTCTACAGTAATGCAAAAGCACTGGATACCCTACAATTTCCTCTATTCGAGAGGGATTCCTCATTGCCTCTACCAGTAAGCGATCTGGTATTATCTTATCAGAAAGTATCATTAAGAACCTTTCTACTCCTTCTGGCCCGGAAACCACCCCATAAATTTTTCGCTGCACTCCTTCTGCTATGGGTTCATTGTTTTTAATAATGCGTGCTTTCCCATCAGGAGTGTAGTCAAATATGCTGACATAGCCATCTTTAGAGCTACCATACTGTAAAACAATATTTTCTCCAGGGTAATAGAGACCCCATTCTCCTCGATCGGGAAATAAAAATATAAAAGGAGAAAGAGGCAGAGAATCAATTTGACTTATCTCAAAAGAAGAAACATCAAATTCAAAAGACTGAGCTCCGGCCCAGCTACTACAAAGGAAAAAGATAAGTAATAGAACTCCTCTAATTTTCTTCACTTTTATCCCTCCTCAGCTTTTTCTATACTTTCGCCACTCTCCAAAATATGAGAGGTAAAATCTTCCTCCTTAATGTCTGCTCCAATACGACAATTTCTACCTACTATTGCCTCAGGAGGAATGCGAGCATTTCTCCCTACTATGGTCAAACCACTTTTGAGCATATCAGGAATTTTCTTGTTAGGACGTAAATCTTCACCATATCCTATTTTAGCTCTTTTACCCACTACTATGCGTTTATCTAAGATAGCCCGGTCTACCACTGCCTCTTCATCTATTAAAGTATCACTCATTACAATGGAATGGCGAACTTCTGCACCTCTACTGACATAAACTCCACTAAAGATTACCGAATCCTCCACACTCCCGTCTATGATGGCCCCACTACCTAACAGGCTCCGTTTAATTCTCGCTCGATGGCTAAGTTTGACCGGCGGACGATCTTCAATGTAAGTGTATATAGGCCATCGCTTATCGTAAAGGTCCAGAGCGGGCGAGGACCCGAGTAGTTCCATATTAGCCTCCCAGTAAGCATCTATAGTTCCCACGTCTTTCCAGTAGCCAGAAAAGCAAAATCCGTACACTTTTCTTCGTCCAATCATCCTAGGGATGATATCTTTACCAAAATCAAAAGAAGTACCTTCTCGGAGAGCTTCTTCTTCCACTTCTTTTTCTAAAACGCGGCGATCGAAGACATATATCCCCATATTGATTAAGTTGCTACGGGGGTGGGGAGGTTTTTCTTCAAAATCAACTACTCTTCCTCCCTCATCAAGAGATAACACTCCAAAACGATGAGCTTCTTCCCAGGGAACTTCCATTACCGCTATAGTTAAATCTGCTTTTCTCTCCTGATGAAAGCGAATCAATTGGCGATAGTCCATTTTGTATACATGATCCCCGGAAAGAATGAGCACCAGATAAGGGTCCTGGTCTCGAATAAAGCGGAGATTTTGATAAACGGCATCCGCCGTTCCTCGATACCAGTGGGTAACCATATCACTTATGTAAGGCTGGAGAAGAAAAACTCCGCCTTCCATCCGGTCTAAATCCCAGAACTTACCAATTCCAATATGCTCGTGAAGAGAACGAGGATTATATTGTGTCGGAATTCCGACACAATATAGACCAGAATTGACGCAATTACTCAAAGGAAAATCAATGATCCGGTATTTACCCCCAAAAGGCACCGCCGGTTTAGCTCTCTTTTCCGAGAGAATATCCAATCTTTTACCTTCCCCTCCAGCTAAAATCAGAGCTAAAACTTCTCTTTTATACACTCTTTTTCCCCCTTTGCTAAAGCCCGCAAAACACTATGTATTAAATAAAGAAAATGCTGGCGAAAGCTTTCTTTCTGAGACGAGGGATTATCGTCTCCTAACCACCAGAACCAATCGCTACCTTCCGCCTGATATATGAGATCTTGTATTCTCTCTCTTTCTCCTTTTGATAAATATTCCTTCTCCCTATCCCAGAGTTCCCTCACCCGCCGCAGTTCTTCCCAGGCCCAGTTTTTTTCTGGGTGTCCGATCCAGGTATTTAGATTGCCGCAGATCCAGGAACCAGGCACAATACGAGAAATTTGAGGAAGATGGGAAAAATTCCCCAAATACTCAAGAGGAGTAGTAGTTACGAACTCCTCACTCTCAGAGAGTGTCTGATATAGAGCGGTGATAAAAGGCAACCCGTTGTCTACATAGTATTCCCAGGCATTTTCTCCATCTAAAATGATATTTACCAGATAAGGTTTATCTTCGGGTAGTGCTTCTCTAATAGCTCTCAAATGATTCATAAAGTCTTTCACCGCTTCTTGAGGAGGAAAATGTTGATAACTAAACCCGATTAAGTCTGATAGGCCAGTATCCCGGAAGAATACAGCTATCTCTTTTCCGTCTTTAGTCCAGACATGGGGGAGATAAAGTTCTTGCCAGGCTGTTTCCTTTTTCTTCCCCAAAGAACGAAACAAAATCTCTTCTCCTGTAGCTAACCATTTTACGCCTTCCTGGATAGCTAAATAGATAGCTTCCTCACTTACCGCTCCCTCAGAAGGCCACATTCCCATAATATCAGAACCCCATATATCTTGAGAGAAATCTTTACCCTTATTTATTTGCTCTCGAGCATCTTCAGGGAAAGAGAAACGATGAGGCAAAATGGTAGAAGGGTTAGCCTCCCGAGCTACATCCGTATTTATAAGGAGAGGTAAAATGGGGTGATAAAGGGGAGAAAAAGAAATTTCTATCTGTCTTTTTTCTAATAATCCTCGGTAGCAAGCAAAAATATCTTTAAATATTTCTTCAGTAGCTTTCCATATTTTTTCTTTATCTTCTTCTCTATAATTTCTACCCCGCTCCCATAATTCTCGACCTACTGGATTTTCTTCTCGCCACAGAGGGTCAAACCAGATAAGTTGGTAGAGAACTTGAAGGTCTAATAAATCCTGATAGGTAAAGGACTCCCAGGGCTTTTCTTTTAACTCAGCAAAACGAGGCCACTTCTCATAGGTGCGAGGAGAAGAAACAATAAAGAATTTTTCTTTTATTAATTTTTTATCTTCCTCGCTAATGGCAGAGGCTTTCTTTTTAGCCAATTTCATTACCAGATCTTCTTCGCCTTCCAGATAAAGTTGAAACTGCCGAAGGAGACAGGGAGCAAAGTTGAAAGTAACCCGGAGAGAAGGAAATTTCTCTACCAATTTAGCCATAAAAAGATAATCTTTGGTGGCATGAAATCTCACCCAGGGAAAATCAAAAACTCCCTTTTTTTCATTCCAGTAGAAGGGCTGATGCATATGCCAGGTAATGTTGACCATCAATTTTTTCGCCATTTGTCTCACCTCAATCCACTTTTAATATTTCTGCTTCAATTATTTTCCCCTCTCTCAATTCCATAAAACCAAAAGAGAAATAAGGAGCAAATACCCAATCAGTAGGACTTCCTGGATTAAAGTATAATACTTCTCCTCGCCATTCTTTACTGGGTTGATGAGTATGACCGTATACTATTGCTTGGAGATTTTCCCCATTGAATAACTTTCCCACTCGCTCTTCTATCCCCGCAGGAGACCCTTCCCCATGAGCAATTCCTATTTTTACCCCCTCTACTTCTACAATTTCTTTATCGGAAAGTCTCTCCCGGACCAGAGGAGAATCCATATTGCCCCTTACTGCTCGCACCGGGGCATACTTCATTAACTCTTCCAGAAACCACCACTCTGTTATATCTCCAGCATGAAGAATGAGAGAAACTCCTTCCAAAAAACGAAGTAAATAGGGAGGGAGGTTTCTCCCTCGCTGGGGGATATGAGTATCAGAAATTACTGCTATTTTCATCCCTCTTCACCATTTTTAATTTTATCATGGTTTTGCTTTTTCTAAAACACTTCCCTTCAAACCACACTCTTTATTTCAAGCATTCTTTCGCTGTAAAGCTCTTTCTGCTGCCTTAACCGTATTAGCCATGAGCATGGCAATGGTCATGGGACCTACTCCTCCAGGAACCGGACTGATGTAGGACGCCACTTCCTTCACTCCCTCAAAATCTACATCTCCCACAGTCTTATCCCCCACTTTATTGATTCCCACATCCACCACCACCGCGCCCTCTTTTACCATATCCGGGGTAATTAAACGGGGCGAGCCACAAGCAGCAATTAAAATATCAGCCATCCGGGTATAAGTTGAAAGATTACGAGTTCCGGTATGGCACATAGAGACAGTGGCGTTAGCTCCTCTACCTTTTTGGACTAACATCATAGCCAGGGGCTTACCCACAATGTTGCTTCTACCCACAATTACTACATTTTTCCCTTCGGGGGATAAATTATAACGCAACAACAATTCTTGCACTCCCCAGGGAGTGCAGGGAAGGAAAACCGGGTCGCCAATCATCAATCTCCCCAGGCTATAAGGGTGAAAACCATCTACATCTTTTTCTGGAGAAATATGATATAGAACTTCTCTCTCCTGGATATGAGGAGGGAGAGGAAGTTGCACCAATATTCCATGAATGCGCTCATCCTGGTTCAAATTATTTACTAATTCTATCAGCTCTTCTTGAGGAGTGGTGGCAGGAAGACGATGCTGAACGGAATAAATGCCCAGTTTTTCACAGGTTCTTTCCTTGTTTCGCACGTATATCTGGCTCGCCGGATCATCCCCCACCAAAACTACCGCTACGCCCGGCTGACAACCCCGCTCAGTAAGGTAAGCAATACGAGGTTTAAGCTCTTCTTTAACCTCTGCCGAAATTTTTTTCCCATCTAAAATTTGAGCACTCATTTTTTACCTCCTCTTTCTATTTAAAAATTTTTCTATATTATCTCTACTGGAGTTGAGCACCCGGTCAGGAGGAAAACCCACTTCCTCGAGCAAGCCCTGGGCTTCTTTGAACTCTCCCACTTCTTCACAGAAATGAGCATCACTGGAGACCACTACCCATCCCCCTTGCTTTTTTACCTCCTGAGCAATCAAGCGACAATTTTCCCTGCTACCTTTTCTACTTACAGCAAAAGAACTATTATTAATCTCTATAACCTTCCCTCGACTAACTGCTGCTTCTACTACCCTTTCATAGTCCAGAGGATAGCGAGGATTCCCGGGGTGAGCAATGACATCTACCAGAGGATTTTCTATCGCTCGGAGCAGCGCTTGAGTATTTATCTCTCGAGAAGCAGGAGGAAAAACTTGAGGATGGAAAGAAACAATCACAATATCCAGCTTTTTCAACAACTTTTCATCCAGTGCTAAATTTCCTTTTTCATCCAGTATATCCACCTCTACTCCAAAATAAATTTTGATTCCTTCTATTTCCCGAGGAAAATGGCCTCGAGCCTCAAAATAAACAGAAGGAGGACCGCCGGGCATTGAAGGGCTATGATCGGTTACTGCAACTACCTCCAGTTTTTTCCTCTTTGCTACCTGCGCTATTTCCATAACTGTACTATATCCATGACCACTGGCCACTGTATGGGTATGTAGATCCCCCACTAAATTCAGGTTCATCACCTCACTGTTTTCTATTAGAAGCAAGCAACCTCCATATCTGGTTATCAAACTCCGCTACCGGAGGGTCGCTCCATAAGTCTAAACCTCGTAACCAGGCATTATAGGAAACAAGATACCGCACAAAGGTCATCAGCTCTCCTGTTGTTTGAAAATCGGGTAAATAATATTCCCATTTTAGAAAATCTTTTTCTTCTTTATACAACAGGTTCTCCACCACCCGGCACTCTATCTCTTTTATTTCTTTCCAGGAACCAGAGGTAGGTACTGACCCTTCCGGGGAAAAAAGATCTATTCTTTTGAGAGCAGAAGGAAGAGTAAATTTGATTTTATTAATCTTTTCGCTTTTTACCAGGATGAAAATAGAGTTGTCAGACAGAAATAATTGCCCATCTCGCATCATAGAAAAATCAAAAGCGCGAAACTCCATCTTCCCTTCCCCTTTGCAACTATATTCCAGAAGAGGAATAAAACTTTGCAGAATAGAAAGGATAAAACTATTATCTACCAAAAAGTTAACTCTCTCTATTCCCTTTCCCTCCATTCCCTTGATAAAAAGAGAAAGAGCTGCCGCTTCTTCCCGGAGATAATCACTTTTTTTAAATCCTTCCTCCAGCTCCTCTACCGGCAGGTTAAGACTGATCAAAGGTAGATATAGAAGAGCACTCCTTTGCCAGAAATAGTGATGATAAATTTCGGTAGGTAAAAAGGGAAGAAAGAGGATTTGAGCACTTTGAGCCAATATACCATAGTTACTCCCTACCAGAACCTTTTCCCACTGGGGAAAAGAAAAAGCTAAAAGCAAAAGTTGCAACTCCTCCAGTGGTCGAGCCAGGACCACAAGGGCAGTATCCTTGGGAGGCAATTTATCTTTCCAGTAGAGAAGAAGATCAGGCCTTGAACTGTCAACAAGACCTATAAACTGTTCTCCCCGGGAGCTTGCCTCTTCCATTAGAAAATTCCGGAGAAAGGAAACCACCACGGGTGAAGATAAAAAAATGAGGTTTTTTTTCTCCTTTAAAACTGCTCGATAAAAACTAAAGAATTGCTCTACAATTACCTCTTCTTCCTCAAAAAGAAGAGGTAATTTATCTAAAAGTTCAGCTCTCTCTTCCTGAGAGAAAAAATTACCCTTTTCCCCCTGGGAGAAAACTAAGCTTTTTTTTCTCTTCGCCATAACCCATATTTTATGCTATCAGTGAGCGCTTGCCAACTAGCCTCAATTATATCAGCAGACACTCCCACTGTTCCCCAGGAATCTCTCCCATCAGTAGATTGAATTAAAACTCGTATACGAGCTGCTGTACCTTCTTTTTCATTCAAAACCCGCACTTTATAATCTGACAACCGAATTTCTTTCAACACCGGATACATCTCTTCCAGCGCTTTCCTCAAAGCATTATCCAGAGCGTGAACCGGACCATCGCCTTCTGCTGCTGTATGTATCATTCTCTCGTTCACTTTCACTTTAATGGTGGCTTCGGCTACTGTATCTTCTTCTCCTCTTTTTTCCACAATTACTCTGAAACCTTCCAGGTCAAAAAACTCAGCACTTTCTCCTAAAGCTTCTCGCAACATGAGCTCAAAAGATGCATCTGCTGCTTCAAACTGATAGCCATAATTTTCTGCTTCCTTAATTTTCTGTATCAGGGTAAGCAGGCGAGGGTCTTTAGGATCTAACTCTATTCCCAGCTCTCTGGCTCGATAAGTGAGATTGCTCCTTCCCGCCTGTTCTGATACCAGAATCCTTCTCTCATTACCTACCAATTCAGGAGAAGCGTGCTCATAAGTGGCAGGATAGCGAGAAATGGCACTGACATGAATTCCTCCTTTATGAGTGAAAGCACTTCTTCCTACATAGGGGTCATAATCATTAGGTCTTAAATTAGCTATTTCACTTACAAAATAAGAAGTCTCCCTCAGTTTTCGCATTTCCTCATCAGTGATAGGATGAATATTCATCTTCAATTTCAAATTGGGAATTATGGTGCAGAGATTAGCATTACCACATCTTTCTCCATATCCATTGATAGTGCCCTGAACTTGCTGTGCTCCCAGATGCACTGCTATTAAGCTATTAGCTACTGCTACTCCACTGTCATTGTGAGCATGAATGCCCCACTTTATCCCTTCGTCTCCACCAAAGAATTCCTTCATCCGGTTGATGATTGCTTCCATCTCTAAAGGAAGAGTCCCACCGTTCGTATCACATAAAACCAGAATCTGTGCTCCCGCCTCATGAGCAACCTGGAGAGTTTTCAGAGCATATTCCGGATTATCTTTAAATCCATCAAAGAAATGTTCGGCATCATAAACTACTTCTCTTCCCTGTTTCACTAAAAAACTTACCGAGTCTTCTATCATGCGTAAGTTTTCATCCAGAGTGGTTTTAAGTGCTTCGCGAACGTGAAGAGTCCAGGACTTACCAAAAATAGTAACTACTGGAGTTTCAGCTTCTACTAAAGAGCGAATATTTTTGTCTTCTTCCACCTGAATGTTAGCTTTTCTTGTGCTACCGAAAGCGCTAATTTTAGCCTTTCTAAAAGATATCTTTTTAACTTCCTGAAAAAAAGCGGCATCTTTGGGGTTGGAGCCTGGCCAACCTCCCTCTATGTAATGAACTCCCAGTTCATCTAATTTTTGGGCAATTTGTATTTTATCCTGTACTGAAAAATTGATTCCTTCGGCCTGCGAGCCATCACGCAAAGTAGTATCGTAAATCTCAACCGCCGGCATTATTTCACCTCTCTATTTTGACTTAACAATTCCTTCAAAACTCCTAAATTTTCTACCACCATATCTGGCCGGGCGCTAAAATGAGCAAGGTCTTCTTTTTTACTCACTCCAGTCAAAACCAGTATAGAAAAGAGGCCAAAATCTTCAGCTAACTTTATATCAGTATCTAAACGGTCTCCTACAATCACCGTCTCTTCTCTATTGAATCCGGTATACTGAAATACAAAATCAAGAATGATAGGAGAGGGTTTACCGATAACTTGAGCTTTCCTCCCCGAACAGGCTTCTATTCCTGCCAGAATCGCCCCACAGCCTGGCAAAACACCGCTTTCAGTGGGATAAGTTACATCAGGATTGCTACCAATAAGCTCACCACCCGACAAGATAAGGTTGAGAGCCATGCTCATTTTTTTAAAATTGAACCTCCTATCCATTCCTACTACTACAAAATCTACTTTTTCAGTATCATCAGGAACTATTTGCAAACCACAATTTTCCATCTCTTTTCTCAACCCTGCTTCTCCAATCATGTAAATTCTGGCATGTGGTTTTCTTTCACTCAAATAATGAGCGGTAACAAAAGCTGAGCTAAAAATCTCGTCCTCTTCAGCTCTAATCCCCATTCTTCTTAGTTTTCTAACATAACCTTTTCTACTCAAGAAAGTATTATTGGACAAAAAAACCACCTTAAAGTTGTTTTCCCTCAAAAAGTTAACAAAACGTATATTTTCGGGAATAGGTTGATTAAGGAGATAAATCACTCCATCAAGGTCTATAATAAAATTTTTAAAATTCTTCAGTGACTTCTGATTTATTTTAAATCCTGCCTTTCATTTGAGTCAGATGTTTTTAAACAATTCCCTTATGAAATGAAATCTATTGTTCAATTTTATTCTGTATTTTAAACTTCTTACTATATTATCACAAGAGACGAAGCTGAATTAATGCCTATTAAAAAATAGACAACCACAGATTATTCTTTATAATTCCCAGCACTTTTAAAAACGGAGATATTTTCAACCCCTAAGAATTCTCTTTTATAGAGAAGCAAAAAATTCTCGGGGATTATCCCACAGAATTCTCTTCCCCAGTTCTAAAGCAGTGTTTTTAGCCAAGTATCCGTCTTCAACCATTTCTCCCAAAACACGGGATATGGTTTCCAGATTATAGATAATAGACCCCACTGCCCCCTCTACATTCCAGGAATCTCCCCCCATCATTATCCGGCTTCCTCCGGTAGCTTCTAACCACTCTCTCAAAGCCAGACGAGCAAAAGTGGGAGATAAAAGAGGAAGCCAGACCAGATCCAGATAAAGATGGGGATAAAAAATAGCCATAGCTCCCGGCTCTCCTATCCAGGGAAATCCCCCATGAAAGAGAGAAATTTTTACTTCTCGATATTCCTCAAAAATGGGTCCTAAAAAAGAGGGAACAGCCTGAAAAGCCTTGCCCGGGCCGGTGTGAATCTGTAATGGAAGGTTCAACTCTCCAGCTTTCTGAAGGAAATAGTGGAAAATAAAATCCTGGAAGCTGGTGATTTCTTCTATGGTCTCTTCTCCTGTTTTTTGATAAAAAGCCCGCTCTGCCTTTTCTCGAGGCACTTTTTCAAAAGCCAATCCCCGGTCATAGGCAACAGCACACTTTAAAGTCCCGATCCCCTCTTTTTTCCCTTTACAGAGGATATGGTCAATAAGATTCAGGTAATCACTGAAAGTCTCTATCTCGATTCCCTCTCGGTCAGAGTAAAAATAAGGGCTCTGATCATCGTGGTCTCGGGCTTCCCGGTTGTAGCCAAAAAAGAAAGAATCGAGGCGTAAGGTTGGAAGGAAAATACTTCTATCAACCTCAAAATCACCTATTACCCAGTAGCGATCCAGGATAATTTTCCGGACGTTTAACTTTTCTTGCAACCATCTTCTGGTCCTCTCACCTTTTTCATAATCACTTCTAATTTGTTGAGAAAGACTTTCCCAGTTTTCCAGAGTCAGGGAATCATCCGGAAACCCGTACATAAACTGAAAGGCCCGAATAAGATAACGATAAAAAGAACTGGCCGGGATGGTATCTATTCTGGATAAAAGCTCCTCTCTGGTAAAGTTAAAAGTTCTTCCAGTTGTCCCGGGCAAAATCCAGGATAAATAACTCTGTTCCAGAGTAGTAAGAAGTATATCGGGGCTTTTTAAAAATTTTTCGTCAGAGAGAAGATGTTCGTGAGTATCAATTTTGGAACTTTCCAGAAGAGCAAGAAATAACTCTGCAGAATAATCGTTCATTTTTAAACCCTCTTTCTAAAGAAAAAATAGCTGACGCCTCTTAATTATATAATCAACCGCAAATGACTATAAGGGGGTAAACCTCTTTCTTTTTCGTCACTCCTGAATGGTTTTATCAGGAATCTAAATTATTTAAGGGCAAAAGCCTCTGGATTCCCGATAAAAGATTTCGGGAATGACGGCGGGGGAGGTCGTAACTCCTGAATGCCTCTATCAGGAATCTAAATAATGGGAAGGGACATCTTCTATGATTACCAATAGAAGGACAAAAAGAAAAAAGCAAAAACGTGGATGCCTGATAAAAGCCTTCAGGCATGACAAAAAAAAGGATGTCATTCCTGAATGGTTCTATCAGGAATCTAAACAACAGGACGGGAAACCCTCTATGTGTTTTTTCCCCAAGTCCGTCACCCCTGAATGCCCCTATCAGGGGTCCACGGTATTAAAAGCATTTGGATGCCTCGCTAAATTTCAGGCATGACGAGAGAGGTGGATTCCCGATAAAAGATTTCGGGGATGACAAAAAAACAACAAGAGGGTAAACCACTGTAATCTTCGTTTGGAAGAGGGAAACAGGTTGCAATGTTAAGAGATACGTGAAGCTAACAATTAACACCCCAGGGGATTGCTGCACAATAATGTCGGGGCATAAAAGAATGGTAGGTGTGAAGTAAAGGGACACTATCATAAGTCTTGCGTCAACTGTAGATTTGTTTTTATCTGAAAAATAAACTTAAGAAAAGAGAGCCACAGATTATTCCCTGTAATTCCTGATGAGTTTAAAAAAGTAAAAAATGGGTCGCTTCTCAGGAGAGCAGAAGGTTTCTATCGAGGAAGCTTCCTTAATACTGGTAAAAAAAATAGGCCATCAAGCAGAAAAATGTACAGCCACCTAAAGTGAACTCCATTGTCGAGATAAAAAACAGGCTTCTTTAAGTTGTATTATTACCTCCTCTTCCCCCTTTTTATTTGAATACTAAAATAAGGCCTGTATTCTATGCAGTCTATGAAATCCGTTATCCCAAAATTATATTTGAGTATCACTACAGGTCGTTCTTGACCCAGTATCAAGTCCTTGTGGTGAGATATTACTGTGGTTTACAGAAGGTTTTTCAAATCATGCTTTAGCATATTTAGTTTTCCTCCACCACTCGCCCCTTTTCATACACCGTCCGGGCAAAGACGCTTCCGTCTCCTCCATACTCAATCCACTCTCCGTCTCTCTGGTCATTGTGATACATTCCTTCAAAGTGTTTCTTTCCCCCGGGGTAGAAAATCACCCACAACCCCTCTTTTACTCCTTCTTTGTAAGTTCCTTCAGTTTTGGGAACGCCATTGCGAAGGCACTCTCGCCACACTCCATCTTTTTTCCCGTGGCGATATGTCCCCTGAATCATAATTTGTCCATTGTCATACCATTTGGTGAAGATGCCGTGTTCTACTTTCTTTCCCTCCTCGATGTAGTAAGTATACTCAAGTTTTAATTCTCCCCCGGGATAGAATTCACGATAATAGCTCACCGCAACACCCTCAAACACAGTTCCTTCGCCAGCTTCTTCAAATGGTGATATCTCGTTCTCTTCAGGTAAAAAAACAACCTGGAGGGAGGCCCCTCCTTCCTCCTCGGGAATCTCCTCCTCAATGCTTCCCTCCCCCCAGACATCCTCATCGTAGAGAGCAAGAGCCTTCTCCTCATAGAGTGAGGAGCTTTCTTCTCCTCCCACCACCTCAACAATGTCTTCAGAAACAACGTCTCCCTGCTTTCTCGTAACAATAGCTTCAGAAACTCTCTCTTTCACCTTACCCACCCGGGCTTCGGCTACAAAGATGAGTTCCTGATCCAGAACCTCCCCGGTCTTGGGGTCTACAATGGCTTCGCCAGGGTGGAAGATACGTACAAGATCTCCCACTTTGATTCCCGAATCCCGGCCTAAATTGAGATATATAGTGTTACCGCTCACCTGTACCACATACCCTTCTATAGGACGCGAAGCAAACTCACCTATTCCTTCATCCATGCGTTCCACAAAGGTAGCAACAATCTCCTCACAGGCAACATTCACCGCAGAAATGATGTCCTGACTCTCCTGGGAATAGACATCGAGGCTACCAATGGCCAGGCCTACTGTAGAACGAGAGGCTTTTTCCTGCTTCACTTCAGAGTAAAGTATTTCTCCTGTCTGCACATCCACAATACGCACAGTGAGAGTAACAAGGGTGGCACCACTTCCTATTTTAACCGGACCAACACGCACTCCTTCCCTGCCCCCGGAGGAGATGCCCGTAACGCTTCCCGTCACTACAAAGTGAGCTCCCACCATCTTTCCCAGTTGAACAGCAGTGGAGGGATCCACAAGACCTGAGAAGTACTGGAAGCCTTGCTCGGTTACGAGATTCTCGAGTTTTCGTCGTTCAAAGACCCGGAAGCGGTTGCTATTTATGAGAGCGTTAATCATAAGGTCGGTGAGGGCGTTGGGAAGCGTCTGCTCATATTGAAGACCGGGAACGGTAATATCAAATCCTACCACCACAACCGTGGGTTTGGTAAGAGAAAATAAAGGCCCACAGGGGAAAAGGAGAAAACAAACAATTAAGATAAATATAAACTTTTTCACCAGTCTTCACCTTTCCCGCCCTGAATACCTACTTCAACCTGTATCTCAGTCTTTGCATCACCCCCGGAAGGAGAAGGAAGTTCCCGTAACGTAGCAGTGATGGTAAGCTCAGGACGGATGAGCACCTTCTTCACCCAGTTTTCATAACCCGCCAGGCTTATAGCAATCTCTACCACTTTCCCGTCTTCTAATGTGAGCTCACAGGGAGTGTTTCCCCAGAAAAGCCCGCCAATTTCTACATCTGCGCCCGGAGGTACAGAATCAACAAACACACGCACCTTATCCGCTTCAGGTACAGGCTGTGCAGCAATTTGCATCATTCTCTGGTTAAATCTCCCCACCAGACGGCGGATAGCTTCCTGCATGAGATTCCCCAGAGCTTCACGTGCCTCTCCTGAAATCTTGACACTGGTGAATTCAAAAGGAAGGTTTTCCCGAGAGAGGGTAACCTGATCGGTAAACACTACCGTCCCTCTTTCAGCATCAACTACTCGAAGGTTCAGCGTGAGAGAAACAAAGGACCGGCGGGTGGTGATGCCGTATCCCCGGAATTCTGTAGTCCGGGAAGAAATGTCAATAATGTTTCCCATGGCCAGGTACCGGGCTCCCAGCATTTTCCCCAGCTGAATGGCATATGACGGGTCTACAAGGCCTGAAGCACTGCTAAAACCAATCTCAGTGAGAGAACGATCGATGGACAATCGGTCGACAAGGGTGAACCGTCCCAGGTCGAGAAGCGCGCTCTCTAAAAACTGCAAACCCATATTCTCCACATCAGGAACACGGACTCGAGAGTGGTTCTCAAAAGCAACCACAGCAAGAATGGGAAGTTCACTGGAGAAGGCAAAAAAAGTAAAACCCGTAAGAAGCGCAAACACCCCGAAAAATATTATTACCCTCTTCATAATAAACATCTCCCCCTCTGTATTATTTTGCGGGATGGCGTAAACAGTGCGACAGAAAAAGAAGCAGTTTTTGTTGTAGTAAAATTTTATAACCATTACAGAAAGCTGTCAACTTCTGAGTAGACTAACGATTTTATCACTCCATAACCCGGGTAGTTGCAATGGGGCGTCCGCCTGGTGCTAAAAATTCCGCCCTAACTCATGGTCGTTTTCCCCTCAACAGACAACGTGCCATACAGGGTTTATTTCGTTCATTCTCTATCACTGATGCCTCATCCTTTCATTTTACTAAAGGGGCGTTTTCGTAGAATAACCGCCTGGTGTTCTGCAATAAGTTGATACTATCCTTTTGAAAAACCCTATTTTATCCCGGGGAAATGTGTGATAAAATAAAAATAAGATCTCCTTAGTAAGGAGGGATGATTAGTGAAGTGGCAATTAGTTGTCGTTACTTTGATTTTTCTTCTCGGGATTTTAATTTCTCCCCTTGCAGCCAGTGAAATAGACCTCATAAATAAAGCCATAGAGTTGGTTTATGACCTCTCTCAGGCGCCCGACCGGGCTCCTTTTTTAGAATTATTAAAACGGGCAGAAGGGATAGCCATTTTCCCTGAAGTGCGTCGAGTAGGAATGGTTATAGGAGGCTACACCGGGGAAGGCATAGTGTTGCGTCGTGATAGAGGGTATTGGTACGGTCCGGCTTTTTTTCGCCTGGAAGGGTTAAGCATAGGTCCTCACTTTGGTGTCGAGGTGCAAGGGCTGCTGTTGCTTTTAATGAATAAATCAGGAATGGAAGTTTTCTACCAGGGAGGGGCAACAACTCTCAGTGGAAGCTTAGGAATTGCTGCAGGCCCGGTAGGAAGGAGCTTTTCTTTTGGGGTGGATACGGAGCTTCAAGCTTCTATATATTCTTACTCTATTTCCCGGGGGCTATTCTGGGGAGCTTCTATAGAAGGAGCAAAACTGGAGGAAAATAAAAGAGCGGCTCAGCGTTTTTATCAGAAGGAGCTTTCCTCCCGAGAAATTCTTACCTCTTATCCGGCAGAAGAAACTGCTACCCGTAATCTCACCAGATTGTTAGAAAAATTAATTAAAGAAAGGGGAAACTAAATGTTGCGTAATATTTTAGCCATATTGGGAGCTATTTTTCTGATTATTCTTGCTTTTCGCTTTTTCCCTGGAATCGTTGCCTTCCTGTTCACTGCTGGAGCTATCATTCTGTTGATACTCCTATTCCTGGGAATAGCAGTAGTTTTTGCCCCTATTCTAATCTGGATAATGTTAATCATTCTTCTTCTCCGTCTAATTTTTTAGGCCCGAAGAGGGGGGGTAAATTCCTCCCCTCTTCAGCCAGGTCCCCATATCCATATCGGGAAAAGATGAAACAGTTATTGCAGGGCTACACACCACACACCCGGGGAGGGATAATGGTATTCCGCAAAAAACCTGTTATTTGACTCTTTTTCTTCTCTTCTCACCCTTCCGGGGAGAAGGTCAGGATGAATCGGGGTTTCACCCCTTTATAACCCCCTTTGAAAAACAACAAGCATAAAGAACAAAGACTAACTGCGAGAGAAAAACCCTCT
>Ga0208938_1000393_pt1 | contig 35176 bp, 30 predicted proteins | sample AD_UKC125_MetaG_FD_184434 | JGI IMG/M metagenome (GOLD analysis project Ga0208938, IMG submission 184434) | Active sludge microbial communities of municipal wastewater-treating anaerobic digesters from USA - AD_UKC125_MetaG (SPAdes) (version 2) | ecosystem: Engineered > Bioreactor > Anaerobic >...
GGGGTCGCTGCCGGGCGGGATCGGTGGCCGGCACCGGCGTGTTCTGCAGCGCCCGGTTGCTCAGTGATGGCAGCCTCGACAGCACCTGGGGTTCAGGCGGCAAGGCCATTCAGCCGACCATCGCCAACGAACGTGACCTCATCTACGCGGCAGCGCTACAAACCAACGGTTACCTGCTGCTGGCCGGCAACTGCTATCGCGGCTCGCCCGACGCCTTCTGCGTGGCCCGCTTCGAAGGCGGCCCCTACACGCCGCCCGCCTGCACGCTCAACATTGACGGCAACATGGCCGTGGATGCAGCCACCGATGGCCTGCTAATCGTGCGCTATCTGCTGGGGCTTCGCGGCGCGGCGCTGGCCAGCAGCGCCGTCGGCAGCAACCCGGCCCGCAACACCACGCAGATCGAAGCCTATCTGGCGGGATTGCTGCTGGCCGGCACCCTTGATGCTGACAACGACGGCCAGATGCTGGCCACCACCGACGGATTGCTGATCCTGCGCGCCCTGATTGGGCTCAGTGACACAGCGCTGACAGCAGGCGCAGCAAATTCAGCGCACCCGAATGCGCGCAACGCGCAGCAGATCCTCGCTTGGATTGCCGCAACTCACGGCGCCGCCTGTTTGCCCTGAGCAGGAGCGATCACGGCGCAAGATGGCGCGGGCGGCGCCACTGCCGCCACCAACCAGTGCATCTTGCCGTCAGCCTTGCCGCTGGCGGCGGCGCAGGCCCAGCCAGGTTGCCGCCGCGATTAGAGCGGCTCCGCCCAGCCCGCCACCCAACGGCACCGCTGCGGGGCCTGAAATCTGGGTGACGCTGACGCTGTCAATCGCCGCGCCAGCACAGCTGTTGCCGCCACCTTGTACCCCACCGAGCAGTGACAGTGTCGTTGAACTACCCGTGGCGATGAAGGCAAAGCTGACGGTGGTCCAGCCCATATTGGAGCCGCTGCGGCCCGCCGTGTTGAACGTGAAGTTTGCAGTGGCGCCGGCGGCTGACGCCACCAGCGTCTTGACGCCGCCGTCCGGGTTGCCGGCCAGGGCAAGGCTGACCACGTAAGTGCCGCCGGCAACGGTGTCGAAGGTCTGGCTTACGCCGCCGCTGACACCGCAGGACAGTGTGTCGATCGAGCGCAATCCGGCAGCGGCAGTCCAGGCCGCCCCCATGTAGTCGATGCCATCGCCGATCACTGTCCAGCCGGTAATTGCGGTGGAGCCGGTTGCCAGGGTGTCGAACGACCCGGTATTGTTCAGTGTCCCGGTCTCGAAGCTGCCATTCTGGAACGGAGCCGCCAGTGCCAGTGTGGAAACGCTGGCCAGTGCCAGCGCGAGCAGGTGTTTACGCATGACGGATACCCCCGGAATGGTGTGGTCGCAGATTTTGTTGCCCGCAATGCTAGGCGGCAATGTCAGCCAGCGCAAGCGAACTCCGGGCAACAGCACCGCGACCAGCGCTAACCGCCCTTGCGCTCCCACGCGGGTATCGGGGCAGTCGCTGAGCCGCCGGACGGATACATGCGGTCATAGTCCGCCTGCTGGCTGCGAATGCGATCGTGCGTGAGCCACCACTGCGGTGGCTCCTCTGATTCAAGTGTCGGATGCTTGAAGTAACCGAAGGCGCCGCTGCCAGCGATCTGGTTCTTCAGCCATTGTGCTGCGAGACGGCAAGCCTTCCATTCGCGCACGGCGGTCGTTTCGCGGGTAGGCAGATCGCCCCGGAACGGCATTCCGCCCATGCCGGAGTGAGTAAGAAAGAAGTATCTGCGCGACAGCGAGCCACCCGATTCCACCGGAGACACGCCCATGGTCCAGTCACGCGACAGCACCCCCGGATCGCGCTGCATGCTGATGGTGTGCTTGACGTTTCCGGGCACCACGAAACTGCCAGGATTGTCCACCGCGTTCCACGAACCCTTTTGCCGTGCCGCACTGTTCTCGCGGTAGATCTCGTTTTCCATGCGGCGCCCATAGGCGTCGGCTACGCGGACAGAGCGGACGTCGTTCTTCTCGCCGCGGCTGATGACGTACTGCGGGCCGAGCCGTTTGGCTTCCTTCGCCGTATCAAAGCTGTCGTCGTATTGATCAATGATCTGACCGATCGACGCCTCGGTCAAACCAAGCGTTACCTTGACGCAATCAATCAGGATCAACTGATCGACCGTTACGCCGGCCTTGCCCAGGGCCTGACAGACGCGCAAGGCGGAGTACGCACCACGGCTATAGCCTGCCACCGTGATGCGCGGGTTGCCACCGAGGGCACGGCGGCGCTTGAGGATGAATTCGATCGGCCAGCTCACGCATTGTGGCACCATGAAGCCGCCAAGATCAGGGCCAGCGAACCAGTGCTTGTCGTAGTTGGGCTGTGCCGGGTCATAGCGGGCGCCCGCTCTGCCGCCATTGGCGACGCTGCCTTCGTACAACTTGCCGATGAAGGTCATCGCGTTGTCGAAGGGATCCATGATGTGGCGCGCCTTCGATTTGTCCGGCGTGGTGCCATCGATGCCTGCAAAAATATCGGCCATGATCCGGTGCTCCCTCGCGCAAAGCGCCACACACTACGGGTGCAACGCATGGCGGCCCAGTATAGGCAACCGGGTTGGCCCCGACACAACCACCCCGGCAACGCGACGTTACTTGTGGTTACAACAGCCCGGAAGCGATCGCTGTCGCAAGTAGCGATCAAGGGTCGGCTTTCACCATCGGATTGGCAGTACAAAGGCCGCCCTACGTCGCGCAATCCGGTCAGGCCCCGTCGGCGGACCGGTCCCGGTGAGGCGTGGTGGCGCAGTCTGCCCGGATTTGACGTCCTGCCGGTGGAGATGATCACTGTATCGTACGTGGCGGCGCGGGCTCTTCGTGGGAAAAAATCATGCTGAGTAGTTCTTCTAGAAGTTTTTGGCGTTTCGTGGTGGCCGTCCTGGTGGTCGGCCCATTGCCGGCCGCACTGGCGCAGACGCCGGGCAGCCTCGATACCTCGTTTGGCGGTGTCGGCTTTGTCTCGACAGCGGTGAGCACCGGCGCCGGTGACGACCGTGCCCGCGCGATGATGCTGCAGCCCGACGGCAAGATCGTGGTGGTGGGCGCCTGTGACAACAATTTCTGCCTGGTGCGCTACCACTCGGACGGGACGCTCGACAGCAGCTTCGGCATCGGCGGACGAGTCAACGAGACACGGGCCAGCACCACTCTCACAGCCTACAGTGCGGCGTTGCAACCGGATGGCAAGATTGTGGTGGTGGGCAACTGCATTGTCGGTCTGACCGCAACCATGTGCGCGACCCGGTTCATGGCCGACGGCAGCCTCGACAGTGCATTCGGCACCAGCGCGGGCTGGACTTTGCCCAATGTGACCAGCGGTGGCGATGTTGCTAAAGCAGTGGCACTGCAAACCGATGGCAAGATTGTGCTGGCCGATGTGTGCACGGGATTCGCGAGCCCGACGGCGGCAGACTTTTGCCTCGTCCGCCTCAATAACAACGGTACGCTGGACACCACTTTCAACACCACAGGGATGGTGACGGCTTCCTTCGGCGGCGGTGCCGTCAATCAGGGCGCCAATGCGGTTGCCATCCAGACCGACGGCAAAATCGTGGCGGCGGGCTATTGCGACGCGGGTACGTATGACAACATTTGTGTCGCCCGCTTTCTTGCCAATGGCACTGCGCTTGACGGAACCTTCGGCGGTGGCAGCGGCCGTGTCGTGACCCAGGCGGTGGCCAGCATGCACAATCGCGCCTATAGCCTGGCGCTGCTGCACAACGGCAAGATTCTGGTCGGTGCGGAGTGCGGTTCAGCGACTTGCGGTGCGCGTTACAACCCGGACGGCACGCTGGACGCGTCGTTCGCCACCGGTGGCGTCTTTGGCCCCGGCGGAACGACGTCGTACGAGAGCCTTTCCGGTGGACTCGCGCTGGCTTTTGACGGCAGCTTTGTTCTGGCCGGGTGGTCCAATCCAGGCGCTGGTATTGATAGCCGCAGGGCGTTCTACTACTCCCCTGCTGGCGCACTTGTTGCCGCCCTGATTTCGCCGCTGGCCGGTAGCTGGTATATCGACGGCCAGGCGCGTGGCTGGAGCGCAGCCGTCATGCAACCCGATGGCAAGGTGGTGCTGGCGGCACCGCAGGCGCAGTCTGGAGACAGCACCAAAGGCGATTTTCTGGTGGCGCGCTACCACGGTTTCCCGTCGGATGCACGCAACTGTTCGCTTGATATCGACGGCGACGGTGTGGTGTTGGCAACGACCGATTCACTCATGCATGCGCGCATCGCGCTGGGCATGACGGGTAGCGCGGTGACCAGCGGCATCACGTTTGCGCCCAACGCGCTGCGTTCAAACTGGGCAGCGATCCGCACCTATCTGGTGACGCAATGCGCGATGGTGATCCCGTAACAACGTGGTGGGCCTGCGGCCTCCGGATCTAGCAGCGCATGGCATGATCTGCCCGACTTGACGCATCAGCCTTGGCGGCTAAGCCGCATTCAAAAAGGGCTCGTAGCACTGAAAGCTACATAGTCGACAATCGGCTGATTGCACGTCCAAGCCCAGCACGGATGGGGCTTTCGGCGAAAAGGCATTGGGTGATCCGGCGCGCCCATCAACCGCGCCGACGCGACGCTCCTCACGCTCTAGATCATGGACGGGCGCGATCAGACGATTGCACGCAGGCGGGCTTGCGGCTCCGGGCAACGCAGGCACGTCAGGACAATTACCGGTCTGGCAGCAGCTACCTGCCTCCTTTCATAGGGACGGGTGCGGCATGACCCGCCGGACAACCTAAGGCAAGACGGACATATTGCAACGCTGAACGAGGTGATCGCGGATCAATGGCCAGGTGTTGCGTGTAGCGGTGGCGGGGAACGTGATGCCGCCGGTGACCGCGGTGCCGCGAAACCCCATCGAGACACGAGCCAGCAACAACGCATCAGTCGTGGAATTCACCACACCATCGCCATCAATGTCCATGGTGCACATTGGTGCGAGTGCCGGCCAGCCCTGGATGCGGAACAGGCATACATCGGTGGGCGGCGTGCCCGTACCGGCACACTGGGCGGCGACTGCTACCTTGCCGTCCGGCAACAGTGCCGTCGAAATCACGTTCGACTTGAACATGACACCGCTTTCGTAACGTACCCAGCCTTGGCCCGCCCCGTCAAAATTCTTGTCGAATGAGCCGTCCGCATTGAGCACGGCGATGCATGCCACATCGTTCGAATCGGCCGCGTTGCGACATTGCCCAGACGCCAGAATGCGCCCATCCGGCAGCATATTCAAATGCACTAACTGGTCGGATGCGCTCAACGTCAGCGCGAATTTGCCGTTGCCGGTGCCGGATGGTCCATCGAAATCGGGATCGTTGCCGTATGTGTTGAAGCAAAATGTGAGTGCGCCGCTGCCGAGCTCGCAGTAACCAGCCATAAGCATCCGGCCGGTTCGCATTAACTTCAGCGTGTTCATGTAATCACTGTTTCCCAGCAGCGTTCCGGTCGGGGAAAAGAAGCCACCGCTCGCACTGATGGATTCGAAGCAGATGCGGCCTGAGTTGCACTGGCCGACGAGGAAAGCGGTCCCGTCCGCGTAGAGCGTCATTGCGCCCAGGTTGATGCCGCCGGGATAAGTGCGGGAGTATTTGCCGCCGCTCGCACCGATCCAGTCGAACGACGTGTCGAGCGCTCCAGTGGAGGTGAGGCGCACCACACAGATGCGCTTTACTGAAGACTCAACGCACGTACCGCCGAGCAAGATCTTGCCGTCCGGTTGGATAACCAGGGCCGTCAGATAGTCAATATCGGTGCCTACCGGCAGCATGAAGCGCCCGTCAGCGGTGCCGCTCGGGCCGGTAAAGCTGGTGTCAAGCGTGCCGTCGGCGTTCAGTCGCACCACGCAAAAATCGGCGGTGGTCGCCGACACTTCGCAAGTACCGGCGAGCACGAGTTTTCCGTCCCGCTGCAGCGCGGCCCTGACCACAAGGTCGTTACGCGGCCCGATGGCCACCCGGATGCGCCCATCGCCTGCGCTGGAACCGTCGTAGGTATCATCCAACCCGCTCCAGTCGGCCTTCATCCGCGCGATACAGAAGTAAGCAAACGAGGCCACCTTGCATTGCCCCACGACCAGCACTTTGCCGTCGTTTTGCACCAGCATCGACATCGGGGTGTCTGGCCCGCCGGCGACGTAAAAGTCGAAGGCATAGGGCAGCGCGTCGACAGGGTCGGCCGGCTTGGCTGAGGCGCTCAGTGCGATCAGCAGCGATGCAGCGAACGCGATGGTTCGAAGAAACAGCAACGGCAGTCTCATGGTGGTTCCCCTTGGTTGTGCGAACGCGGCAACAGCCACCCCAGGCAAACTGGGGGATGGCCGGATGCGCGGTTCGTCCGGTCTTGTGCGGATATTTAACGCAAAGACGGGAAACCATTGACTTTGGCGCCAACCGTCGCGCGCAACTTGGAATTCCGGGCGTGCGACCGATGCGGCAATCTGCCGGCGATTCGTAGCGGCTTAACGCGACGGGCTGGCGAGCGCGGCGACTGCGGCTGCAATCGCCGCCGGCGGTTAACGCTTATCCGCGCATCGGGCCATGTCCGTGGCCGCGCATCGCCTTGCGTGCTTCCTTCAGTTTGGCCATTTCGTCCGGGGTCAGCACTTGCGCAAGCTTGGCCTTGGTGCCGTCGCCGATGGCTTTCATCTGTGCGTGGGCGGCTTCGCGGGCGGCCGGATCGCCGCGCTTGCCTTTCATCGACTCGAACACGGTACGGCGCTGGTTCTGCGCGTCGGTCATGATGGCGGTCACCTGTGCCGCGCGATTGGCATCGAGATTGAGAATCTTGACGATGCGCTCGCCCGGCTGATGCATGCCCATGCCGCCAGGGCCTGCGAATGCGGCGCCGGTAGCAAGCAGTGCTGCTGCGATGAGGGTGGTCTTGAACAGTTTCATTGCGGTCTCTCTTTCGTTGGCGTGGTGACTTCCGTCACACGGTTCTTGATGAAACGGAGCGCTGCCGGTCAGAGTAAGGGGGTTGGGTAGCGCTGATTGCCTTGGTGACTATTTGAACGCTCGACGACGGAAAAAAGCCGCGATTGGACCAGCTGGTTTGTAAGAAAGTGTGTTCGCGGACGATCACGTAGTTGCTGCTGGCAACAAAAAACCCCGGGCGCGGTGAAGCGGCCGGGGTCGGTGGCTGGGTCGTGCGCGGTTAGCCGTGCTTGTGTTCGCCACCCTGCGACTGCGGCCCGTGGCCACGATGCATGCGGTGCCCGGCGGTTGCGTCACGCAGCTTCTGCAGTTCATCGGCAGTGAGCACTGCGGTCAATTTGGTTTTGGTGCTGTCGCGCAGGGCAATCATCTTGTCGCGGAAGGCCTGCTTGCTGGCGTCGTCATGGCCGGCAGTCTTGCGTGACTCCCACAGCGCCTGACGCTCTTTGCGTTCGTCGGCGAGGATGGCGTTGACCTTGTCGGCGCGGGCGGCGTCGAGGTTCAAAATTTTGGCGATGTCGACCGGCTGGCGCTGCATGCCCATGCCCTGGCCCATCGGCCCCATGCCCTTGTGCATGCCGTCGCCACCCATCGGGCCGTCGTGGGCGAGGCTGGCGCCGGCCGCGATGAGCGTGGATGCAATGAGGGCGGATTTCACGATCTTTTTCATGTCCTGATTCCTTGCTGAATGTGATGAGGAGGAAGAAACGCTCTTCAGCGCCTGACCGCTACATGGACTCGCGGCAGCGCAAAACAAGCGGTTTCATCGCCTTATCGTTTGTAACGATTTGTTCGGCTGCGGCTTCGTCAGCACAGGACGATAGTCAGCTTTTCAGCGGAGCTACGGCGGCATATGGCGTATGGGCAAGAAACGGCAATAGTCGACTATTGCCGTTTGAGGCCCTGAGCCCTTTTCAAATAGGGCTTTAGCGCAAAAGCTGCTGCAGTTGCGAGCCGCTGAGACGATGCTTGTGGCGTGGGTCGGGTGCCCGCCCGCCTTCGCGCACGATCAGCCGCATCGGCCAGTCGCCATCGACGATTTCGTACTGCGCCACGCCATCGCGACCGAGATGCGGCGTGAACTCGACGTCGAGGTCGATCAACGCGTACTCGACTTCCTTTGGGTTGTCGGGTGTCAGCTCGATGCGGATTTCGCTGCCGGCATGCGCCCAGCCCTCGGCCACCGGGCCAACCAGTGCCGGATTGAAGCGCTGCAAGGCCTGCATCGCCTCCAGCGCGTACTCGCGCTGCGCCCGCAGTTGGGCCACCCACTCCGCGCCGCCGTAAAGCGCTTGCCAAGTCTGGATTTCGGCGATGATTTCGGCGTCGGAGGGCTGTGGCGTGCCGTGTGCGGCGAGCCCGAGTTCGGCCGCTGCCTTGCGGCGCGCCAGCGCCCAGTCGGTCAGCTCGGACTCGACAATGATGCGGGCGGCGGTCGCCGCCAGCGTAGCGCGTTCGTGGGCCATAGGGATCGGGCAGGCGCCGCGTGGACGAGGCTTTGGCGCCTGTCAGAACAGCTGCTGCCGCACCTCTTCGTCCTGCTTGCTGCGACCGCCTTCGTTGCCGGTGAGCGGATCGACAAAGCGGCGCGGTGGGAACTCGGAGTAGAACCAGTCCGACACCGCACCAGTATCCACCAGCCCCTCACCGTCGCCGCTGACCGTGGCGCTGACCACGCCGCCCGGCGGCTTGAGCGGGATCTCCGGCACGCCTTTCAGCGCCGTCTTCATGTAGTTGATCCAGATCGGCAGCGCAACGCCGCCACCGGTCTCGCGTTCGCCTAGCGACTTCGGCTGGTCGAAGCCAACCCAGGCGACGCCCACCAGCGACTGATTGAATCCGGCGAACCAGGCGTCCACGCTGTCGTTGGTGGTGCCTGTCTTGCCAGCCAGATCGCCACGGCCAAGCGCCATCGCCTTGGCGGCGGTGCCGGCGCGCACCACGTCGCGCAGCATGGTGGTCATGATGAAGGCGTTGCGCGGGTCGATCGCCTGCTCGGCGTCCTTGCCCGCCACCACCGGCGATTCTTCGAAGATGACGGTGCCCTTCGGATCGACGATCTTCTTGATGAAGTAGGGCTTGACGCGGTAGCCACCGTTGGCGAACACCGAGTACGCGGCGGCCATCTGCATTGGATTGGTCTGGCCTGCGCCAAGCGCGAGCGTCAGATAGGCCGGGTGCTGCTTCGGGTCAAAGCCGAACTTGGTGATGTAGTCCTGCGCGTAGCTCGGTCCGATTGAGCGCAGCACACGGATCGAGACCATGTTTTTCGACTTTGCCAGCGCCGTACGCACCCGCATCGGCCCCTCGAACTTGCCGTCGTAGTTCTTCGGTTCCCAGTCCTCGCCGCCGGTCTGCGCCGCCGGGAAGAACAAAGGCGCGTCGTTGATGACGGTAGTCGAGGTGATGCCCTTCTCCAGCGCCGCCGAATAGATGAACGGCTTGAACGAGGAACCGGGTTGCCGGCTCGCCTGAGTGACGTGGTTGTACTGGTTCTTGCCGAAATCGAAGCCGCCGACCAGGCTGCGCACGGCGCCGTCGTTCGGATCCAGCGCCACCAGTGCCGCTTCCACCTGTGGCAGTTGCGTCAGGCGCGGGGCGCCCTTCTCGTCCTGCGTCATGCGCAGCACGGCGCCGCGGCGCAGGCGCTCGCCGGACGAGGCGTTTTCGGCCAGCGCATTGCGCACGAAGCGGATCGCCTCGCCTTCCAGGGTGTAGGTTTCGCCCTCGCCACGGGTGATGATCACACGCTTCGGACTGGCTTCGAGCACGACGGCGGTCAGCAGATCATCGGCGTCGGGAAACTGCGAGAACGCAGTTTCGATTGCTTCGGCGAGCGCTTCCTTCGACTCTTTCGTCTCTTTGCCGTCTTTCGGCGGCGCCGGCAGTTCGACGTAACCTTCGGGGCCGCGGAACGCCTGCCGCCGCTCGTAGTCCAGGACGCCACGGCGAAGCGCCTGGTAGGCCGCCTCCTGATCGCGTGCCTTGATGGTGGTGGTGACTGAAAGCCCGCGTGTATAGGCGGTTTCCCCCACCAGATCGAACACGAACTGGCGAACCATCTCGTTCAGGTACTCGGAATGGACGGTAGGCCCGGTGTCCGTCTTGAGCGTCGGCGGAGCCGCGAGCGCCGCCTTGTAGTTGGCGTCGTTCAGATAGTCCAGCTCGTGCATCCGGCGCAGCACGTATTGCTGACGCAGGGCAGCCCGCTTCGGGTTGACGAAAGGATTGAACGACGATGGGGCCTTGGGCAGCCCGGCCAGCATGGCAGCTTCAGCGACGGTGACTTTTTCCAGCGGCTTGCCGTAATAGGCCTTGGCAGCCGCGGCGAAACCATACGCCCGCTGCCCCAGGTAGATCTGGTTAATGTACAACTCCAGAATCTGATCCTTAGTCAGATCGTGCTCAATTTTGAAAGTGAGCACTACCTCATTGGCTTTTCGCAGATAGCCCGCGACGCCGGAACGCTCTCGCGTCAGAAAGAAGTTGCGCGCCACCTGCATCGTGATGGTACCGGCGCCAGAGCGCGGCCCGCCGATCGTGTTGGTATAGGCAGCGCGGAGTGCGGCCAGCCAGTCAACGCCGGAATGTTCGTAGAAATTGGCGTCTTCCGCAGCGAGGATTGCCTGGCGGACATGGACCGGCACCTCGGCCAGCTTGACGATGCTGCGCCGCTCCTCGCCGAACTCGGCCAGCACCGTGCCCTCCTCCGACAGCACGCGAAGCGGGAGCTTGGGCTGATAGTCGGTCAGGACGTCAAGCGACGGCAAGCGGGCGCTGATCAACGCCCAGACAAGGGTTCCGAGCACGCCGCCTACCAGCAGCAGCCCCCCCAATACGGAAGCAAGGTACACCACCCAACGCTTGAACATTGACGTCCCTTATTTCCCCCGGAGGCTGATTCTGGCTGATTATTCCCGCCATGCCGCGAGGTCGCCGCCGCAAGACTGCTGTTATGCCAATGTTGTTTTTTTCGCCGATTATAGGCTGCCAAATCCGGGGCACGGCTTGCCACGGCGCGAGCCTTATGCAACACTCCTCACTCAACTTAAAGTTTCAGGCGACAAAAGTGGCCTAAACTCTCAATGCAAAAAGATTTTTTGGCTCAGCTCCGGGGCGCATTTGGGGCAAAAAGTACCCCGCTCATCGGCGTTGACATCAGCAGCACATCGGTGAAGCTGGTCGAGTTGGCGGGGACTCGGCAAAAACCCGAACTCAGTCGTTACACGATTGAGCCTCTGCCGCGAGATTCGGTCACCGACGGCAATATCGCCAATGTTGAGGCGGTCGGGGCGGCAATTGAGCGGGCGCTGCGCAAGCTCGGTTCGCGCACAAAGGGTGCTGCCGCGGCACTTCCGACCAGTATGGTGATCACCAAGCGCATTACGCTGCCGGCGACCGAGCGGGAAGACGATCTTGAGCAGGCGGTAGAAGGCGAGGCGAATCAGTACATTCCTTTCGCGCTTGACGAAGTTAACCTCGACTACGCGGTTATCGGCCCGGTTGCCAACGATGACACCCAGGTTGAGGTGATGATCGCCGCCGCCCGCCGGGAAAAGGTGGAGGATCGCGTCGCTGCGCTGGAGTCCGCCGGCCTCAAACCTGCCGTAATGGACGTCGAGGCGATGGCGGTGATGAGCGCGTACGAGCTGATGGCGGAGGCGCTGCCCGGCAAAGGGATCGACCAGAACATCGGGGTACTGGACGTTGGCGCCACCTCGACGCGGTTTTATGTTTTCCGCAATGACGAGCAGATTTTCATGCGCGAGAGCCCCTTTGGTGGCAATCAGCTGACGCAGGAAATCCAGCGGGCCTACAACATGACCAACGAGGAAGCCGAAGCAGCCAAGCGTTCCGGCAATCTTCCGGCAAACTACGACAACGATGTCCTGCGCCCCTATGTTGATACATTGGCAATCGAAGCGGCGCGGGCTTTGCAGTTCTTCCTGACCTCCAGCGCGCAGGGCCAGCTTGACTACATGTTGCTGGCCGGTGGTTGCGCTTCGCTCCCTGGCCTAGCCGATGCAGTATCACGACGGACCAACGTGGTTGCCTCAGTTGCCAACCCCTTTTCAGAGATGGGCTTAAGTCCGGGTGTGAAGTCGCGTCAGCTGGCAGCTGATGCGCCAGCGCTGCTTGTTGCCTGCGGTCTCGCAATGCGGAGGTTTGACGCATGATTCGCATCAACCTGCTGCCGCACCGCGCGGCGAAACGCGCGCTGCGCAAGCGCGAATTCAATCTCATCCTGATAGGCACCGTGATCGGGGTTGCGGCCCTCTGGTATGTCGGCAAACTCTATCTCGATGAGCGCATCGCATCACAACAGCGCCGCAACGATCTGCTGGTTGCCGAGAACAAGAAGCTCACCGAGCAGATCGACGAAATCAAGAAACTGAAGGATCAGACCGCCGCGCTGCTGGCCCGCAAGCAGGTCGTCGAGACCCTGCAGGTCAACCGAAGCGCATCGGTGAAACTGCTTGACCAGTTGGTACGCCAACTGCCGGATGGGGTGTACCTGAAAGCAGTCAAGCAGAACGGTCAAAAAATCAATCTGATCGGGCTTGCGCAGTCAAACGCACGGGTTTCCACATTAATGCGCAACCTTGAATCATCGCCTTACCTGCAAAACGCCGAGCTGGTGGAGATCAAGGCGGTGAACGACAAAAACCAGCAGCGCACCAACGAATTCAGCCTCAACATCAGCCTTAAGGGTATCGAGGCCCCCGCCAAGGCCGGCCCGACGCCTGCGACCGCCGCAACGCCAGCGGCGCCGAGTTCGCGCGAAAAGGTCATGCAGGCAATCACGAAATAGGGCGCAGCTATGACTTTAGACGAAATCCGACGCCTGAACCCGCGTGACATCGGGGTCTGGCCTCTCCCGGCAAAGATTGCAGCGGTCTTGCTGCTGATTCTGGTGTTGCTTGGCGCTGCTGCTTATTTCGGGTGGATGCCACAGTACGAGGAACTCGAGGGCAAACAAAACCAGGAACAAACGCTGCGCCAGGAATACACGGCAAAAAAAGCACAGGCGATCAATCTCGATCTTCACATCCAGCAGTTAAAAGAAGTTGAGCAGCAGTTTGGCGCCTTGTTGCGCCAGTTGCCCAGCAAGAGCGAGATGGACGCTTTGCTTTCCGACATCAACCAGGCGGGTCTGGGTCGCGGCTTGCAGTTTGAACTCTTCAAACCTAGCCAGGAGCGGCTACAGGACTTCTACGCCGAGCTGCCGGTCGATGTGCGTGTCACTGGCAATTACCACGACATTGGCGCGTTTGCCAGCGATGTTTCGCAGCTTTCGCGCATCGTTACGCTGAACGACATCGCGATTACGAACAAGGATCCGAAGGACATGGTGCTCACCATGGAGGCCGTGGCCAAGACCTTCCGTTACCTCGACGACGAGGAAGTCGCCGCCCAGCGCAAGGCCAAGGATGCGCAGAAGGCGCCGAAGAAATGAATGCTCGCTTGCTTACCGGGGGACTGTGCGCAGCGGTCATCCTGCTACTCGCCGGCTGCGGCGGTGGCGAAGACGATGACCTGCGAGCATGGATGAAAGATCAGGGGGCTGCATCACGCGGCAAGATTGAACCCATCCCTGCAATGCGTCCCTACGAAGCGTTTACCTACAACGCTTTCGACCAGGCGGATCCCTTCAAGCCGCGAAAGATTGAAACTGGAAAAGGGGCGCGCGGACCCGACATGACCCGACGCAAGGAGGCCCTGGAAGCCTTCCCGCTGGAGACATTGAAGATGGTTGGCACCCTGCAAAAGGGGCAGGCGATGATCGGCCTGATCAAGGCCAATGACAACCGGGTCTTCCAGGTGCGGCAAGGGAACTATGTCGGACAGAACTTCGGGGTAATCACAACCATCTCCGAGGGCGAGATCAATTTGAAAGAACTGTTTCAGGATGGCGCAGGTGACTGGGCCGAGCGTCAAACGAAGATCATGCTGCAAGAGCGGGAGCAAAAGAAATGAACGTCACTCAACTATTGCGTGCGTTTCGCAAAGGGAGCCGGGCGTCGTTCGTCATGGCATTGTGGGGTGCTTTCGCGCTAAGTACAGCGGCATCGGCACAGAACGTCATTGAGGATGTCGCGGTCGCCAAGGGCGCCGCTGGACGCACGACACTCACTTTCGCGCTGAAAACGCCGTTGGAGGCGGCGCCATCGGTCTTCGCAATCGCAACACCGCCCCGGCTTGTGCTCGACTTCGCAAATACGACGAGTGTTGGCAAGGCGACCAATGAAGTGACCGACTCGGTGCTGCGAAGCTACAACGTGGTGCAAGCTCAAGGGCGTACCCGCGTCGTGCTCAATCTTGTCAAGTCTCAATCGTATGAGGTGAAGTCGGAAGGCAACAAGTTTGCCGTGACTCTTTTTGACGCGCCGGGCACGGCCGTCACTGATTCAGCGCCAGAGACCGGGCGATTCACGGCGTCGACCAAGACCGAAGGTGCAACATTCGCATTGCGTGATGTCGACTTTCGCCGTGGTCAGGCTGGCGAAGGTCGGGTGATCGTCGACTTGTCGGATGCGAATTCTGGCATCGACATCAAACCGCAAGGCAAGGTATTGATCGTTGACTTCCTGCGCACCCAGGTGCCGCGCAATCTGGAGCGCAAACTGGACGTATCGGACTTTGGCACCCCCGTAGTGCTGGTCGATACATTCACTCAGGGCAACAACACCCGCATGGTAATTGAGCCCAAAGGCCTGTGGGAGCATTCGGCATATCAGACGGACAACCGATTGATCATCGAGGTCAAACCGATTGTCGAAGACCCGAACAAGCTGACACAGGGATCGCGGCCGGGTTACAAGGGGGAGAAGCTGTCACTGAATTTCCAGGACATCGCTGTGCGGTCGGTGTTGCAGGTAATCGGTGACTTTACCGGGCTCAACATCATCGTGTCGGACACAGTTACCGGCAATGTGACCTTGCGGTTGAAGGACGTACCTTGGGATCAGGCACTTGATCTGGTCATGCAGGCTCGTTCGCTGGACATGCGAAAGAACGGCAATGTAGTCTGGATCGCCCCCAAAGAAGAGTTGGCACTTAAGGAGAAGCAGGAACTGGAGGCGAAAGCTCAGGTTGCTGATATTGAGCCGTTGCGCACCGAGATTTTCCAGTTGAATTACCAGAAGGCTGATGATGTGCGCCGGATGTTGCTACCAGGTGCGGGAGGAGGGGGGCAAAGCGGCGCCTCCTCGGGTGGTAGTGGTGGAGGGGTACTCTCCAAACGAGGTAGCGCGACAATTGATGCGCGCACAAACATGGTCATAGTACAAGACACGCCAGCGAAGTTGGCAGAAGTACGTGCTCTCATCCAGAGGATTGACATCTCGGTCAAGCAGGTATTGATTGAGGCGCGGGTCGTCATCGCAGATGACAAATTCAGCCGCCAGCTCGGAGCCCGCTTCGGTATCGGTGCTGGCGTGTACAACAACGGTCGTAACATCGGCATCACCGGCACCCCGATAGGGGACCCTAACCAGGCCAACGTACCCGGCACAGGCATAGCGACTGGCTTTTCGCCCTCAAGTTATTACTGGCGAATCAAGCCTGACACGCAAACCGGAGCGTTGACCGGCGAGTACATCAACTCCGTGCCCTACAACGTGAACCTGCCAGTCAGCAATCCAGCGGGCACCTTGGCGATGACTTTCCTCAATCTTGGCAATGGCAATCTGGTCAATCTGGAGCTCTCCGCAGCTGAGGCCGCGAACCGTGGGAAGGTAATTTCCAGCCCCCGAGTGGTTGCCACCAACAACACCAAGTCTTCGATTTCTCAAGGTCAGGAATTCAAGTTGCGCGTGTCGGGTGGCGTCGGCGGCCAGTCGTCCGTCGTCACTATTCGCGCTGTACTTGGTCTTGACGTAACGCCACAAATCACACCGGATGGCCGCGTAATTCTTGATGTGGATGTCACCAAGGACTCAATCGCTGGCTTTCAGGATGGTAGTCCGATCGTCAATACGCGGCGCGTATCGACCAAAGTGATTGTCAACAACGGAGATACGGCTGTGTTGGGCGGCATCTATGAAGAGGTGATCACTGACTCGACAGACAAAGTGCCAGTCCTGGGTGATCTGCCGGCAGTGGGTAATCTCTTCAAAAGGACTAATCGTGGCACCGACAAGCAGGAACTGTTGATCTTCCTGACGCCGCGAATCATCACGGACTCGACTGGTACTGTGAACTGATCTAATACGGTCTGGCAAAAAGCGCGGCCAAGCCGCGCTTTTTTTTGGGCTCATGCTAACGGCGCGCACCTTGAACTCCCGGAACGTATTCCTGATTGGCCTGATGGGGTCTGGCAAGACAACCATCGGCCAGATGCTTGCCAAGCGACTTGGTTTGCCATTTATCGACTCGGACCACGAACTTGAGCGCCGCACGGGAGTTAGTGTCTCAACAATATTTGAGATCGAAGGCGAAGCCGCATTCCGGGCACGGGAAGCAGCGATGATTGACGAACTGACGCGGCGAGATGGCCTGGTGCTGGGCACGGGTGGCGGTGCAGTACTTTACGCGGACAGCAGACGTGTGTTGCGCTCGCGCGGCACCACGTTCTATCTGCACTCCTCGCCCGAGACGTCTTTCGAGCGCGTACGCCGTAATCGTGATCGCCCTCTGTTGATGGTGACCGATCCGCTTGCGAGATTACGGCAGCTGTACGAGTATCGCCACCCCCTATACCGGGAAACTGCGCACCATGTTGTGGAATCGTATCGCGATCGACCAAGCGCAGTCGTTGCGGAAATCGTCGCGTGTCTAGGCAGCAGCGCGACTGCGTCCGATTCCATCCTGCCAAGCGCAGTACCACGGCCCATCGAGGCGCCATCAAGCGGCGAGAAATAGATTACTTCCTACCAGGCGCTGACGCCGCCATTTCGGCGCCAGTTTGTGTGCACACTATGCAGCAGTAACAGTTCGGGACTGTTCCACCACTGTGGCGCCAATCAAAATCTTCGGCGCCGAAATGAAAAACGGCGCCAGGCAATTGGCGCCGTTTGCACTCCGTTGACTAGTCTACTGACAAGTCAGCGTCGCTGACACCACCTTGCCAGCGGAATCGAGCACGATGGCATTGACCGACGTACCAGCCGGGAAACCAGTACTTCCCGGCGGGAACGTGGCCAAAGTTGACCAACTCAATTCCAGCGTCTGCCCATCCGCCAACAACGTGGCAGTGAACCCGGGCTGCGACGCACCAACACGATAAGCCGGAGTACCGCCCGTCACGCTGAATCGGACCGTGCGCGTGCCACTTACGGGGGTGCAGGTGCCGGCGTTCGCAAGGATGGTCATGCTCGGAGGCGAAATTGACAGCGCATCAGGCGTCGGCGGGGTCGGACGGTCCTGCGTGCCAGGTTCTACGTCATAAGACGCAGTAATGGTCCGGCCGGCAACGTCGGTGATCGTTATTGGGGCCGAGTAGGCGCTGCACGTCAACGCCGCGCTATTGCTCGCGGTGAAGATGCCAGCAGAACGGTTGACGATCACCGTTTGTCCGGATGATCCCGGCACGCTCAACGTCATGAATACCGGCAAGCCTGTGGTTACAGTGTAGGGAGGCGTTCCACCATAAATCACATAGTCAGCAGTGCTGGACGGGCATTCGTTCTTGTAAACGCCTTTGACCGTGTACTTTTGCGGGACAACGCTGAGCACAGCGGAGCCATTGGTCAGCTCGATGATCGTAAAGGTCCCATCAACCCGATTGCCGCTGGTCAAGTCGGTCGCGCGGATCAGTACTGCCTGCGACGGAATCACATTGTCAGCTTTGACAGTCACAATGGCCAGGCCGTTCTGATCTGTTACGACCGTTGCCGTCTTTGCGAGGATTGTTCCCGCTTGGTCCAGAACAAAGTTGTAAGGTCCTTGCAGCACGTCAAAACGAACCTGACGATTGGGAAGCGGCAGTGTGTTGGCGCCGCGCAGCAGGATACTCGCCGTGGCAGTTTCTCCGGAACAAATGGATGCCGGCAGGGTGGAAGTAGCAACGGCGCCGCACGGCGACGAAGTACGGGGTGTAATAGTCAGCGTGCCAAGCAGCGGAGACGGCTTCACAGTTACGCTCACAGAGGTCGCCTGGTTGTAGGCGTCACGCACGGTGAGTGTTACTGCCTTCTCCGCTTCTACAGAATTCGCCGTCAACGTAATTGCCGCACCCGAGACGACTTGCGTCACCGGTAACACCACCGAATCCGAGCTGAAGACCTGGAACGGACCGACGCCGCTGTTGATAGTGACTACAGCCGGCGTTCCCGAATACACGTTCAGCGTGCCTGGGCTGACAATCAGTGCTGGTACCGGTGTCGTGGCAAACGGGTCTTTTGCGCCACCACCGCCACAGCCAGCGATCAGTGCGAGCACCGACAGCAAAGCCACTGTTGCCAGCGACTTGATTGACGTTTTCATTGAAATCACGTTTGACCCTTTCTGGCTCTGATGTGCACGCAAAACAGACGCGCAATCAATACTTTATAAGCAACTTCTAGATTTAACCGCAAGACAATGGCATGGTGCAAGCCCTACGTTGCCGACATCATCCCACACGGGCAGCAAAACAACATTACGCCGCATTGCAGCAATTTGGCTTTTTCGATAAACTATGCGGCCCGCGAATAAAACTATACCGTTTCAGCATCGACCGGTTTCAAACGAACCACGCCTCGCGGTGGGGAAGTTGCGTCGATCGCCTGCCTGAGTCTTTCTGGAGTGTCACTGTGGATATTGCAACTGAGGCGCCGCACAAGCCGGACGCACAGGGTCTCTACGACCCGAGGAATGAACATGACGCCTGCGGCATGGGCTTCGTCGCCAACATCAAGGGCCGCAAAAGTCACGACATTGTCGAAAAAGGGCTGCGCGTCCTCGAAAATCTGACTCACCGCGGCGCGGTTGGCGCAGACAAGTTGCAGGGCGATGGCGCCGGCATCCTGATCCAGATCCCCGATACCTTCTTCCGTCGCGAGTGCGGAAAGCTGAAGATCACGCTCCCTGCTGTTGGGCAATACGGCGTAGGCATGATTTTCCTGCCGCAGGAGCCGGCGTCGCGCATGGCCTGTGAGCAGGAGATCGAGCGGGCCATTGCCGCCGAAGGGCAAGTGCTGCTCGGTTGGCGTGACGTGCCGGTCAACAACGACGGCCTCGGCGAAGGTGTCAAGGCCATTGAGCCGGTAATTCGCCAGATTTTCATCGGGCGCGGATCCAAGGACATGGATCAGGATGCGCTGGAACGAAAGCTCTACATCATCCGCAAGTCGAGCGGTCACGCCATTCAGGCGCTGAAGTTGCGCCACGGCAAAGAGTTCTACGTGCCGTCGATGTCGACGCGCACGATTGTTTACAAGGGCATGCTGCTGGCCGATCAGGTCGGTACCTTCTATCTCGACCTGCAAGACCCGATGCTGGTCTCGGCGCTGGCGATGGTGCATCAGCGCTTCTCGACCAACACCTTCCCGACCTGGGATCTGGCGCATCCATTCCGCGTGGTCTGCCACAACGGGGAAATCAACACTCTGCGCGGCAACTGCAACTGGATTCGCGCGCGCGAGGGCGCCATCGCATCCACGGTGCTGGGTGACGATCTGCCCAAGCTGTGGCCGTTGATTTACGACGGCCAGTCCGATACCGCGTCATTCGACAACTGCCTTGAGCTGCTCACCATGAGCGGCTATTCGCTGGCACACGCGGCCATGCTGATGATCCCCGAGGCCTGGGTGGGCAACGCGCTGATGGATGAAGACCGACGCGCGTTCTACGAATACAACGCCGCACTGATGGAGCCGTGGGATGGCCCCGCTGCAATGGCCTTCACCAATGGCCGCCAGATTGGCGCCACGCTGGACCGCAACGGCCTGCGCCCGGCGCGCTACGTGGTCACCGACGACGACATGATCGTGATGGCGTCCGAGGTCGGCGTGCTCGACATCCCCGAAGAGAAAATCGTCAAGAAGTGGCGCCTGCAGCCCGGCAAGATGCTGCTGCTCGATCTGGAGCAGGGCCGCATCGTTGACGACGAGGAACTGAAGCGTGAGCTGGCCAGCGCTAAGCCGTATCGACAATGGATTGAAACCTCGCGGGTGTCGCTCGAAGATCTGCCAGAGCCCGCGCCCGCTGACAAATCGAGCGTATCGCTGCTGGACCGTCAACAAGCCTTTGGCTACACGCAGGAAGACCTCAAAGTCATCCTTGCCCCGATGGTGACCAATGGCGAAGAGCCGACTGGCTCGATGGGCAACGACGCTGCCCTGCCGGTGCTTTCGAACAAAGCCAAGCCGCTTTACAACTATTTCCGTCAGCTGTTCGCACAGGTGACCAATCCGCCGATCGACCCGATCCGCGAGGAACTGGTCATGTCGCTGGTCACTTTCATCGGCCCGCGCCCGAACCTGCTCGGCATTGACGCCACGTCGCCGCAACCGCGCCTGGAAGCGCAGCATCCGATTCTCACCAGCGAGAATATGGAGCGCATTCGTCACATCGAGCTGTTCTCCAGCGGCGCCTTCAAATCGAAGGAGCTGGACATCACGTATCCGGCCGCTTGGGGCAAACAGGGTGTCGAGGCCGCTGTGGCCAGCCTTTGTGCCGCTGCGGTGGACAACATCAAGCTCGGCTACAACATCCTGATCCTGTCCGATCGGGCGGTGGCGGCTGACCGGGTGCCGATCCCGGCCCTGCTGGCAACGTCGGCAGTGCACCAGCATCTGGTCACCACCGGGCTGCGCACGTCCGCTGGTCTGGTGGTCGAAACCGGGTCGGCGCGGGAAGTGCATCACTTTGCGCTGCTCGGTGGCTACGGTGCCGAGGCAATTTACCCGTATCTCGCGCTGGAAACGCTCACCCAGCTGGGCGACATCGTGCCGCAGATCTCCAAGTACGAAAGCGAGAAGCGCTTCGTCAAGGCCATCTGCAAGGGGCTCAACAAGGTCATGTCGAAGATGGGTATCTCGACGTACCAGAGCTATTGCGGTGCGCAGATTTTCGAATCGGTTGGTCTCAACTCGGCCTTCCTCGACAAATACTTCACCGGCACGCCAAGCACTGTTGAGGGCATCGGCATCTTCGAGGTGGCCGAGGAGCAGATGCGCACTCATCGGGCTGCGTTCGGCAACGATCCGGTGCTGGCCGGTGCGCTGGATGCGGGCGGCGAGTACGCACTGCGCACCCGTGGCGAAGCGCACATGTGGACGCCCGAGTCGATCTCGAAGCTGCAGCATGCGACTCGCGCCAACAACTTCAACACCTACAAGGAATACGCGGCGCTTATCAACAACCAGGCAGGGTCACTGAAGACGCTGCGCGGTCTGTTCACCTTCAAGTTTGACCAGCGCACGGCGGTGCCACTGGAAGAAGTTGAGCCGGCAAAGGAAATCGTCACGCGATTTGCTACTGGCGCCATGTCGCTGGGCTCGATCTCCACCGAGGCGCATGCCACGCTGGCGATCGCGATGAACCGCATTGGCGGCAAGTCAAACACCGGTGAGGGTGGCGAGGACGCCAAGCGCTACATCCCGCTGGCCAAGGGCGAGACGCTGCAGTCACGCCTGGGCAAGCATCGCGTCGAAGTCGACGTGCCGGTCAAGGATGGTGACGATCTGCGCTCGAAGATCAAGCAGGTGGCCTCGGGCCGTTTTGGTGTCACCGCCGAATACCTTGCCAGCGCCGACCAGATCCAGATCAAGATGGCGCAGGGAGCGAAGCCTGGCGAAGGTGGCCAGTTGCCCGGTCACAAGGTCAGCGAGTACATCGCCCAACTGCGCTTCTCGGTGCCGGGTGTTGGCCTGATTTCACCGCCGCCGCACCATGACATCTACTCGATCGAAGACCTCGCGCAGCTCATCCACGACCTGAAGAACGCCAACCCGAAGGCCAGCATCAGCGTCAAGCTGGTGAGCGAAATCGGTGTCGGTACCGTCGCTGCTGGTGTCACCAAATGCAAGGCCGATCACGTCGTGATCGCCGGGCACGACGGCGGCACCGGTGCCTCCCCGGTATCGTCTATCAAGCACGCTGGCACGCCGTGGGAGCTGGGTCTCGCCGAAACACAGCAGACGCTGGTGCTCAACAAGCTGCGTAGCCGCATCCGCGTGCAGGCCGACGGCCAGATGAAGACAGGCCGCGACGTAGTGATCGGTGCGCTGCTCGGCGCCGATGAATTCGGCTTCGCCACCGCCCCGCTGGTGGTCGAAGGCTGCATCATGATGCGCAAGTGTCATCTGAACACCTGCCCGGTGGGCGTGGCCACGCAGGATCCGGAACTGCGCAAGAAATTCACCGGCCAGCCGGAACATGTCGTCAACTATTTCTTCTTCGTCGCCGAGGAAGTGCGCGAGCTGATGGCCAAGCTCGGTGTGCGTACCTTCGACGAGCTGGTCGGCCACAGCGACTGGCTCGACATGCAGGCTGGTATCGAACACTGGAAGGCCAAAGGCCTCGACTTCAGCAAGGTCTTCTATTCACCGAAGATGCCAGCCAGCGTGGCGCGGCGTCACTGCGAGACGCAGGATCACGGCCTTGATCAGGCGCTTGATCACCAGCTGATCGCGGGAGCCCAAACCGCGCTCGAAGGCGGCAAACGTGTCGAGGTGCCAGCCACGATCAGCAACCGCAACCGCTCGGCGGGTGCGATGCTGTCCAACGCCGTCGCCGTGAAGTATGGTCACAACGGCTTGCCGGATGACACCATTCACGTACGCTTCAACGGTATTGCCGGGCAGAGTTTCGGTGCGTTCCTGGCACGTGGCATCACTTTCGAGATCGAAGGCGCCACCAACGACTACACCGGCAAGGGCTTGTCGGGCGGTCGCATCGTGGTCTATCCGGACGCCAAATGCCCGGCCAAAGCAGAGGACAACATCGTCGTCGGCAACACCGTGATGTACGGCGCCACTGAAGGCGAATCGTTCTTCCGCGGCGTCGCGGGTGAGCGCTTCTGCGTGCGCAATTCGGGCGCGACGGCAGTTGTTGAGGGTACCGGCGATCACGGCTGCGAGTACATGACCGGCGGCACTGTGGTGGTGCTCGGCAAGACTGGCCGCAACTTCGCGGCGGGTATGTCAGGCGGGCTCACCTATGTGTACGACCCGGTTGGCCAGTTCGCGAAGCACTGCAACATGGCGATGGTTGGGCTGGAGCCGGTGCTCTCCGAAATCGAGCAGACCGGCGTTGAGCAGGAACTGATCGCTCAGGGCAAGGGCCGCAAGCGTCATCTGGGCCTGAGCGACGAGGCGATCGTCAAAGGCCTGGTGGAGAAGCACCTGCGCTACACCGGCTCCACCGTGGCGCTGGCGATCATGGACGACTGGGCAACGCATCGCAAGCACTTCGTGAAGGTGTTCCCGCACGAGTACAAGCGCGCGCTGACCGACATGTACGCCGAATCGATCAAGTCGAAATCGGCCAGCCGCGAGACGGTCGCCAAGTAACCGCCCTAGACACAACCAGCCATGCTCGACATCCGTCCGAACTGCGAATGCTGCAACGCCGATTTGCCCAACGAATCGATGGATGCGCGCATCTGCACGTTCGAGTGCACCTTCTGTGCGCGCTGCGCGGACGAGCGGCTGGCCAACGTTTGTCCGAACTGCGGCGGTGAGCTGGTGCGCCGGCCCCGCCGGCCGGCGTCGAAACTGGGGAAGTATCCCCCGTCCATTGAGCGTATCTACAAACCCGATGGCTGCCTGAAGACTGCAGCCTGATACAAGAACGAGTCACACCGTGGGAAAAATCACCGGATTCATGGAATTTCAACGCCTGAGCGAAGCCGCTGAGGCACCGAAGTCCCGCATTGGTCACTATCGCGAATTCGTCGTCACGCTGAAGGACGATGAAGCCAAACAGCAGGGCGCGCGCTGCATGGACTGCGGCATCCCGTTCTGCCAGACCGGCTGCCCGATCAACAACATCATTCCCGACTGGAACGATCTCGTTTTTCGCGGCAACTACCGGCAGGCGCTCGACACCCTGCACAGCACCAACAACTTCCCCGAGTTCACCGGTCGCGTCTGCCCGGCGCCCTGCGAGGCAGCCTGCACGCTGAACATCAACAACGACGCTGTTGGCATCAAGTCGATCGAACACTTCATCGTCGACAAGGGCTGGGAAGAAGGCTGGATTGCACCGCAGGTGGCCAGCACGAAGACCGGCAAGAAAGTCGCTGTCGTCGGCTCCGGCCCGGCAGGGCTCGCAGCAGCACAGCAGCTCGCGCGCGTCGGGCATGCCGTGACCGTGTTCGAGAAGTCCAGCCGCATCGGTGGCCTGCTGCGCTACGGCATCCCGGATTTCAAGATGGAGAAGTCGCACATCGACCGTCGCGTCGCGCAGATGCAGGACGAAGGCGTGGAGTTCCGCACCGGGGTGATGATCACCGACGCCAAACTGCCGGTGGGGGTGGGCAACGATGCCACCGAGACGATCTCGCCGGCTGCACTGCAAGCCGAATTTGACGCCGTGGTTCTCGCCGGCGGCGCGGAGCACCCGCGTGATCTGCCGGTGCCTGGCCGCGAACTTTCCGGCGTGCACTACGCAATGGAATTCCTGCCGTTACAGAACAAGGTGAACGCGGGCGACAAGATCGACGTGATTTCGGCCAAAGGCAAGCACGTCGTCGTGATCGGCGGCGGCGACACCGGCAGCGACTGCGTCGGCACCTCCAACCGCCACGGCGCCGCCAGCGTGACGCAGTTCGAACTGATGCCGCAACCGCCGGAAAAGGAAAACAAGCCGATGGTCTGGCCGAACTGGCCGCTGAAGATGCGCACCTCGTCGAGCCACGAAGAAGGCGCCTCGCGCGACTGGTCGGTCACGACCAAGGCGCTGGTCGGCAAGGACGGCAAGGTGACCGGCCTCAAGGCCGCGCGCGTCGAGTGGAAAGACGGCAAGATGACCGAAGTGCCCGGCAGCGAGTGGGAGATGAAGGCCGACCTCGTGCTGCTGGCGATGGGCTTTGTGCATCCGGTTGCTGGTGTTCTGGAGGCCTTCGGCGTCGAGCGCGACCATCGTGGCAACGCCAAGGCGCACACCGACGAAGGCCACGCCCAAGGCGCGCCGATGGCGTACGAGACCAACGTGGCGAAGGTTTTCGCAGCCGGCGACATGCGCCGTGGCCAGTCGCTGGTGGTGTGGGCGATCCGCGAAGGACGCCAGTGCGCCCGCGCGGTGGACGCTTTCCTGATGGGTTCATCGACGCTGCCGCGATAGGCTGGCGGGTATGCAGCTTTGGTCTGAATGCCGCACGCGAATTGGGCATTCAGGCCGAATTCATTGAATGTCGATAAATTCGATTTTGACGCTTTAAGCCCCGTTCGGATGGGCTTTTCCACAAAAAGCTGACCTCGCTGGAACGTCAGGCGTTGCGGCGGGTCAACCGCGTCTCAGCGCCACGTATTAGCATGCGATCCATGATTTCCCGCCTGTTCCCCGGCGCCGCTTTCATGCGGCGTTCAGTACTTGTGTTGCCGCTGCTGGCGGCCTTCGCGTTGCCGCTGTCGTCGTCGGCGACCACCCTGCAGCTGAAGTCGGTCAATGCCCGGACGGGCGCGCAGTTCGTCATTGACGGTGAGCGTCGCGATGCCCGACTGGGGCTCTTCACCGACGAAGGGTTGCTGCTCGAAAAGGTGCGTGACGACGGCGCCCAGTTCAAGTTCAACGGCCTCCCTTACGCGATGCGGGTCGGCGAGATCGCCGTAGTGGACTCGCAGACGCAGGGCCTCATTACCCATCAGATCAAGGCGGATCAGAAGAACAAGTACATGACACCGGTGCTGCTCAACGGCGGCAACGTGCTGGGCGAGGTCGATCGCGCCGCCGACATTACGGTGATCCCGGTTGCCGATGCCGACCGCCTGAACCTGCCGTACAAGGACAAAAAGGTGCAGACGCACCGCACGCCGAAGCAGACGATCATCGAGACCAGGGACGGCAAGGAGATCAAGACCGTGGTCGAACCGAAGGACAAGGACGGCAAGCCCGCCACTTACCGGACTTGGGTGTTGCCCCTCAATTCCATCCGCATCGGCACAGTCGATGTTTACGGTGTCACCGCCATCGTCAGCGAGAAACCCGGCCTGACCAACACGGTGGTCGGCCGCGACTTCCTCAAGCGCGTCGCTCCGTCCTGGTCCAACCGCACGCTTACGCTGGTTCGTCGCTGATGCCTTTCGAAAACGATCTCTTCCTCCGCGCCTTCACTGACGAACTGCTGCCGCGTCCGCCGATCTGGCTGATGCGGCAAGCCGGGCGCTATCTCCCGGAGTACCGCGCCACCCGTGCCAAGGCAGGCAGCTTTCTCGATCTCTGCCATTCACCGTCGTTCTGCGCCGAAGTCTTGTTGCAACCGCTCGACCGCTACGACCTCGACGCGGCGATTCTGTTTTCCGACATCCTGACGGTGCCCGATGCGATGGGCCTCGGACTTTCGTTCGGTGTTGGCGAAGGGCCCAGGTTCGCCCATCCGCTGCGCGATGAGGCTGCAGTGAAGGCGCTGGCAGTGCCCGACATGGTGAGGCTGCAATACGTGTTCGACGCTGTCGCCGAGTGCAAGCGCGCGTTGACCAGCAATGGCGTGCAGCGAGTGCCGCTGATCGGTTTCTCCGGCAGCCCGTTCACGCTTGCTTGTTACATGATCGAAGGCGGCGGCTCGGGCGACGGCTTCCCGATCACCCGGCGCATGCTGCTGTCGCGCCCCGATCTCTTCCGGCGGGTACTCGACATCAACGTCGATGCTGTCACCGCGTACTTGCGCGGGCAAGTGCAGGCCGGCGCCGATGCGCTGATGCTGTTCGACACCTGGGGCGGCGTACTGGCGCCGAGGTTGTACCGCGACTATTCGCTGGCGCCCATGCAGCGGATCGTGGCACGCCTGAACGCAGAGTTCCCGTCGCTGCCGGTGGTCATGTTCAGTCGTGGCGCGGCGCACAGCTTCGATGCCATGGCGGCGCGCCCGGCGGGCGCTGCCGGTTCCCCGCTCGGTCTGGGTGTGGACTGGCAGAGCGATCTCGCCAGCGCCCGCGCGGCGGTTGGTCCCGGGGTGACGTTGCAGGGCAATTTCGATCCGCTGCTGCTCACCACCGATGAGGCAACCATCCGCCGCGAGCTTGCCGCTGCATTGGCTGGCTTTGACCCGCGGCGTCGCTACATCGCCAACCTCGGCCACGGCATTACGCCAGACGCCGACCCGGCGCTGGTGGGTTTCCTGGTCAACGAGCTGCGCACATTGCCGGTCTGACAAACGGTTCAAACGGGTCGCATCCTGGCTTGACAAGTCGGTCAAAAGACGCTCCACCGCGCCAGTTATGCACAAAAGTGTCCGTTCTGTAACGAGTGAGTATGCGCCCCGGCTGAAAGCCGCGAAAAACCACCTAAGTTGTTGATTTATCGGGTTGTTTCGAGGTCGCCACAGAATCGTGCAAGAACCCGACAACCGCATTCACACGCGCTTTGCGGGCAAGTAGGGCAGAAATGCTCACAAATTTATCCACAGGCGTTGGGGACGAATAATTGACGTCTGTAAAGATGCCGAAAACGCTGGACATCAATGGAGAGCGAGCACTTACACGGATCACCGTGGAAGTTCCCCTCGCCATTGATCAGGTTGGCCGCGCGCTGGATTACACCGTCGCCGACCGGGATGTCGAGCTGAACGGCTGCGTCGAAGTAACCGTCGGCGTGCGGCCCTATGCGGCGCTGGTTACCGCCGTGCACGGCGAGCTCACGGGCGAGGGTGACGTTGGCAAGTTGAAGCCGGTGCGTCGTGTGCTTAGTGGCGCACTACCCACGGCACTGGTCACGCTCGCGCAATTTGTGGCCGACTACTATCAGGTGCCGTTCGGCATGGCGGCAGGGCTCATCACACCGGCAGACGCGGCGCCAGCGCCAGACCCCACTGGCTGGGCACTGACGAGCGGAGGACGTGCCCACGTGGCTGGCATCCCGCCACACCATCGCGCGCAGCGGGCGTTGGCGGATCTCTTCACGCTGCGCAACAGCGATGCGATCGACGTCGCGGCGACGGATGAACTATCGGCGACGCAGCGGCGCCTGCTGCGTGACTGGCAGCAGGCCGGCTGGCTGGCGCCGGTCTTTGCGCAGCCGCAACCGACGCTGGTGCTGCCGCAGTTGCCTGAGTTCACGCCCGCGCAGCGTGACGCCGCCGACGCATTGCGGGCGCGCTCGTCTGCATTCTCGGTGTCGCTGTTGCACGGCGTTACTGGCAGCGGCAAGACCGAGGTCTATCTCGATACGGTCGCCTCGGTGCTCAACGCAGGCAAGCAGGCGCTGCTGCTGGTGCCGGAGATCAACCTCACGCCGCAGTTGATCGACCGCGTGCTGAAGGCGTTGCCCGGCGTCGCCACCGCCGTGCTGCATTCCAAACTCGCGGCGGGCGAACGCAATCGCGCCTGGCATCGCGTGCATTCGGGCGAGGCGCGGCTGATCATCGGCACCCGGCTCGCGGTGTTTGCGCCCGCTGCCAATCTCGGGTTGATCGTGATCGACGAAGAGCACGACGGCTCGTACAAGCAGAACGAATCGCCGCGCTATCACGCCCGCGACGTGGCCATCGTGCGCGCCAAGCAGGCCGACATTCCTGTCGTGCTGGCCAGCGCCACACCAAGCCTGGAGACCTGGCGCAACGTGCGTTACGCTGCTGCACAGGGTGCGCGCGGCGATGCCTATCAATACATCGCCTTGCGTGAGCGCGCGACGGCGGCCGCGCCGTCATCACTGCGACTCGTACCTGCGCGCGGTCGTCGCGTGAAAGCCGGGTTGTCGGAAACGCTCGCTGACGGCATCGCAGCACGTCTCAAACGCGGCGAGCAAAGCCTCGTGCTGGTCAACCGCCGTGGCTTTGCGCCTGCGCTGTATTGCCCGCACTGCGGCTGGAGCGCACCGTGCAAGCGCTGCGATGCCAAGATGACCTTGCATCAGACCACGCGCTCATTACGCTGCCATCACTGCGGCGCGCAGTCCGGCGTGCCGTCCAAGTGCCCCGCCTGTGGCCACCCGGAGCTGGTTGGCGCAGGTGTCGGCACGCAAAAGCTCGAAGCCGCGCTGATCGAAGCTTTCCCCGACGCGCGCGTCGCCCGCGCCGACACCGATTCGCTGTCGGGCAAGCACGCGTGGCGCGAGCTGTACGAGCGCATCCTCGCGCGCGAAGTCGACATCGTGGTCGGCACCCAGATGCTCGCCAAGGGCCACGACTTTCCGGCACTCACGCTGGTCGGCGTGGTCGACGCCGACCGCGCACTCTTCTCAACAGATTTCCGCGCGCAAGAAGATTTGTTTGCTCTGCTGACTCAGGTTGCCGGCCGCGCTGGCCGTCACGCACTGCCCGGCGAAGTGATGATTCAGACCGAGTTCCCCGATCATCCGGTGTTTCACGCCCTGCTCGCGGGTGACTACGAGGGCTTCGCCGAACAGACACTCGCCAGCCGCGAAGCCATCGGCCTGCCCCCCGCCACCCGCATGGCGCTGGTTCGCGCCGAATCGAAGGACGCACAGGCGGTCGCCGACTTCTTCACGCAGGCGCACGCCGTCTTGCGCGAAGCGCTCGGCGATGAAGGCGAAGTGTTCGCGCCACAACCCGCGCCGCTCGCCCGCAAGGCGGACTTCACGCGCTGGTCAATGACCGCGGTCGCCGTCAAGGTGCGCCCGCTGGCCGAGGCGCTGCTCACACTACGACAGGCGATGCAGGCGGCAAAGCCGAAGGTGCGCTGGGCGGTGGATGTGGATCCTTATGACTTCGGATGACGAGCGGCGACACTCAGGTCTATTGTTGACAACGCATTACTTCACACGTAATATGTGTGCACGTAAACAGCGTGACTGATAATCATGGCTAACTTGACCCTTTCTGCAGACGACGACGATACGGCGCGGGCGCGGGCAGCGGCCCAGGCGATGGGTACCAGCCTGAATCAGTTGGTCCGCGACTACATCGCACAGCTTGCGGGCGCACATCAACGCGCGATCGAAGCGGATGAATATCTGCGCGAGGCCGGTCGTGGCAATTCCGGTGGCTGGGCATTTGATCGAGACGCATTGCAGCGCAACGTGTAATGCTCGCTTTTTTTGACACCAACGTCGCCGTCTACGCTGATGACGGAGCCTTCCCCGAAAAGCAACGCATCGCCGCGAACCTGATTGCTGAACACTACCGCAACGGCACTGGCGTCGTTTCCACACAGGTGATGCAGGAGTATTACAACGCTGCCACACGGAAGCTGCGATTGGAGCCCGAATTGGCGGTTCGCCGTCTACGTTTTTTCGCGCGAATGCAGGTCGTGAACGCTACGCCACAACTCATCCTTGAGGCCACCGATGTTCATCGTTTGAACCGCATCTCGTTTTGGGACGCGATGATTGTCCAATCAGCGAAGATCAGTGGGTGCAATACGTTGTATAGCGAAGACCTCAATGCTGGCCAAAGCATCATTGGCGTCACGATAGTCAATCCGTTTGCAGGCGTCGCGTAATGGTCGGTGCACGAGCCGCTACCGCGCACGGAGCCGCCAGGAAGACGCTGAAGCAAGGGCGCCTGTCTACCGGTTGAGCCGCCTGACGACCAACGACAGCTTCAGTGAGTGGCAGCGATTCTCTCGTTGATCAACACTTCGATCCGCGTCGAAACATTTGCTTGTCTGGCGGCCTAGACTGAGCACTTTGTAGCCCAGTCCATCGCCCGCATGACCTCGCAGCCTCTGCAAAGCCCCGCCCCCGAATACGCGCTGCTCGCCCTGCTCGCTGCGTTCTGGGGCTCGTCCTATCTGCTGATCAAACTGGCGCTGGCGACCATTCCGCCGGTCACCCTGATCGCAATCAGGGTGACGATTGCGTCGCTGTTCCTGCTGGCAATCATGCGCCTGCGCAGCGAGCGCCTGCCGCGCGGTGCGCGTGACTGGCGCCTGCTGTTCGTGCAGTCACTGCTTAACAGCAGCCTGGCGTGGCTGGTGCTTGCGTGGGGTCAGCAATACGTGCCCAGTGGCACGGCGGGCGTACTCAATTCCACCTCACCACTGTTCGTGTTACTGATTGGCATGGTGATGGCACTGTGGTCACGCCTGCGTGGCACGGCCGCAGGCAGCGGTAGCGCCAGCACGTCGCGCAAGACGATCGGTGTAGCGCTCGGACTGGTCGGTGTAGTGCTGGTGATTGGTGTGGATGCCTTGCGCGGCATCGGCCAGCAGACACTGGCGCAAGTGGCGGTGCTGTTCGGTGCATTTCTGTACGCCTGCGCTGCACTTAGCGGCAAACGGCTCGCCCACCTGTCGTCGCTGACCACCGCCTGCGGAACCATGCTGTGCGCCGCAGCGACACTGCTGCCGTTGAGCCTGGCCGTCGATCATCCGTGGGCACTGGTGCCGTCGGCCACTTCGCTGGTTGCCGCAGTCACGCTTGGCATTCTGTGCACCGGCGTGGCGCTGATCATCTACTTCCGTCTGATCAAAACGCTGGGCGCAATGGGCGTGGCGAGCCAGAGCTATTTGCGCGCCGGGGTCAGCGTGCTGCTCGGCTTCCTGATCCTTGGCGAGCAGCCACCGCCGTCGGTTTTAATTGGTCTGGTCATCACAATCACCGGCGTCGCGCTGATCAACTGGCCCGCCCGGCCAGCGCCGTACGACGATCGAACCACAACAGCAAAGACTGAGAGGGCTACATCGTGATCGCCGTCATCTTCGAAGTGCTGCCCGTAGCGGGCGCTACCGATACTTATTTCGACCTTGCAGGTCGGCTCAAACCCGCGCTTGAAACCATTGATGGATTCATCAGCGTCGAGCGTTTTGAGAGCGTGACGCAGCCGGGCAAATTCCTGTCACTGTCGTTCTGGCGCGACGAGGCTGCCGTCGCGGCGTGGCGCAACACCCCGCCACATCGGCAGGCCCAAAACGCCGGTCGGCATGGCGTGTTCGCAGGTTATCGACTGCGTGTGGCACAGGTGCTGCGCGACTACGGACTCGACGACCGTGAGCAGGCGCCCGCTGACTCGCGCAACCACCATCAATAGCCCGGAATCTCGCCATGCCCTCCATCACTTGCTTCATCCGCTATCAGCTTGACCCTTTCCAGCTGGATGCATTCCGCACTTACGCCGAAAACTGGGGGCGCATCATTCCGCGCTGCGGTGGCAATCTGCTCGGCTACTTCGTGCCCCATGAGGGTACCAACGACATCGCGTGGGGGCTCATTTCGTTCGACTCGCTTTCCGCCTACAAGAACTATCGCGCCCGGCTCAAGAGCGACGACGAAGGCAGGCAAAACTTTGCCATGGCGCAGCAGATGAAGTTCATCCTGCGTGAGGAGCGCACTTTCCTGCGCGGCGTCGAGGGCACCTTGCATCAGCCAGCGCTTTCCACGCCACGTGCCGACTGATGGCCACAACCGCCGAACCGCGCTTTGCCCGCATCGCGGCGCTGCTCGCCGACCCGTCGCGGGCGCGCATGCTGGCGCTGCTGCTGGCGGGTGAAGCCCGCTCTGCGGGAGACCTGGCGCGCGCTGTCGGCATCACTCCGCAGACAGCCAGCACGCATCTCGCCGCGCTGCGCGATGCCGGCCTGGTGGCGCAGCGAACGCAGGGAAGACATCGCTACTTTTCGCTGGCCGACGGTGACGTGGCGCACATGCTGGAGACCTTGTCGCTGGTCGCCGAGCGTGATGAGGTGTCCACGCGATGGAGACGCCCCGACCGGCAGCCATTGAAGCACGCGCGCAGTTGCTATTGCCATCTCGCCGGAGAGCTGGGCGTGCAATTGCGCGATGCGCTGCTGGCCCGGCAAGTTCTGGTGGCGAACGAACGCGGCGAATTCTCGCTCGGGCGCGGTGCGGGCGCATGGCTGCAAGCGGCGCATTTTGACGACGCTGCAATACAGCGCACTCAGCGTGACACCGTCCGCCCCCGCTTCGCCTACGCCTGCATGGACTGGTCCGAGCGACGTGAGCACCTGGCCGGTGCTTTGCCGAAGGCGCTGCTGTCGCAATTCATCGCCACCGGGTGGTTGCAACGGGTGGGCACGACGCGGGCACTGGTTGAGACGCCGGCCGGCATACGGCATTTACTGCCATTGATCCGCGCCTAGCGGGAATTGACTCAGCGTTTCCCTAAATCAACCCGGCCGCAACGTTGATCGTCAGCGCCAGCAGCGTGGTGTTGAACACGAAAGCCAGCACGCAATGCAGCAAGCCGACCCGTCGCATGCGGCGCGAAGCGAAGGCCACGTCCGCCGTCTGGCCGGACGTGCCAATCACGCAGGACACATACAGAAAGTCGAAGTAGTCCGGCGCCTCGGTGCCGGGGAACAACAGCGACGGCGACTTCGCCGAATGCTGCAACTGGTACTCGTGGGCATAGTGCAGGGCAAAAATCGTCTGCACAAACAGCCACGCCGTGAACACGGTCAGCGCCGCCAGACCCACATGTCCGGCCTTCGATGCGCCGTGGGTTTCTTTCGCGTAGGACAGTTGAACTGCAATGGCCAGCAGCACCACCACCATGGTCACACTGACCAGCAGCAGGATGGTGTTGCGCCCCTCGTCCTCGCGCTCTGCCTGCGAGCGGATGCGTGCGGCGTCGGCGCCATGCATCATCAGCAACACCAGAATCAGGTAAAGCAGCGCGCCTGCATTCCACCCGATCAGCGCCCGCGTGATCCATTCCGACACCAGCGTTATCGGCAACAGCAGCCCAACGATTACGCCGAACACCAGTGCCGACCACAACCGTGGCCGGGCGTGCAGATGGCGAAAGGGTGCGAGAGGACGTGAGCGGGCTTTCACCCCCGCATCATGCCTGAAGCACACCACGGCGAATCTGATCCAGCTCGATCGACTCGAACAATGCCTTGAAGTTGCCCTCGCCAAAACCTTGATTGCCTTTGCGCTGGATGATTTCGAAGAAGATCGGGCCGAAGATGTTCTGGGTGAAGATCTGCAGCAGCAGACCTGAGTCCTCCGGCGCACCGTCCACCAGGATGGAGAGTTTTTGCAGCAGTTCGGTGTTCTCGCCGTGGTTCGGGATGCGCGTTGGCAATTGCTCGTAGTAGGTCGCCGGCGTCGTCTGGAACGGAATGGCCTTGGCGGTGAGCGCGTTCACCGTGTCATAGATGTCGTTGGTGCCGAAAGCGACGTGCTGGATGCCTTCGCCGTGGTAGGCGTGCAGGTATTCCTGAATCTGCGATTTGTCGTCGCTCGATTCGTTGATCGGGATGCGGATCTTGCCGCAGGGGCTGGTCATGGCCTTGCTCTTGAGGCCTGTGAGTTTGCCTTCGATGTCGAAGTAGCGAATCTCGCGGAAGTTGAACAGCCGCTCGTAGAAGCTGGCCCACTCTTCCATGCGACCACGGTGCACGTTGTGGGTCAGGTGATCAACATAGGTGAGACCGGCGCCAGCAGGCACGCGCGGTGCGCCGGCGATGGGCACGAAGTCAATGTCGTAGATGGTGACGTTGTTGCCGCCGTGCACCGAGTTGCCGTCGTAACGATCGACGAAGTAAAGCAGCGAGTCGCCGATGCCTTTGATCGACGGGATGTTCAGCTCCATCGGGCCCGGATGCGCCTCCACGCCCCAGGCGCCAAGTTCGACAGCGCGCTTGTAGGCCGCAGCCGCGTCCTTCACGCGGAAAGCGATGGCGCAGATTGACGGCCCGTGGACCCGAGCGAAGCTTTGCGCGAACGAGCCGGGCTCCGCATTCAGGATGAAGTTGATGTCGCCCTGCTTGTAGAGCAGCACGTTCTTGGAGCGGTGCTTGGCGACAGCGACGAAACCCATCTGCTCAAACATCCGGCCCATCGCGGCGGGATCTGGGGCGGCGAATTCGATGAATTCGAAGCCGTCGGTGCCCATTGGGTTGTCCCAAGTCTGAAATTGCGATGCCATCTGCTGCTCCTGAATCACGAATTGCGCGTTATCGGCCAAAACCCGAAATTCTGGCGTTGATCTCGCGCAATGAAAGCGCAAAAACATCCACATTTGCATGATTTGAGGGCGCATAATTGCTCAGTCGTTGACGCAATAGACATTTCATCAATGGATCGCACTGATTTGCGCATTTTGGAGACCCTGCAAGGCGATGGTCGCCTCTCCAATATCGAGCTTGCCGAAAAAGTATCGCTGTCGGCTTCGCCCTGCCTGCGGCGGGTGCGCGCGCTGGAAGAGGCCGGCATCATCGCCGGCTATGCCGCGCTGCTTGACCCGGAAAAGCTTGG
>Ga0208938_1000395_pt1 | contig 34985 bp, 21 predicted proteins | sample AD_UKC125_MetaG_FD_184434 | JGI IMG/M metagenome (GOLD analysis project Ga0208938, IMG submission 184434) | Active sludge microbial communities of municipal wastewater-treating anaerobic digesters from USA - AD_UKC125_MetaG (SPAdes) (version 2) | ecosystem: Engineered > Bioreactor > Anaerobic >...
CACCGGCGCTCGCTGGAGTCTGGACGGTGCCGAAGCGGTGCTCCGCCTACGCTCCCTTCGTGCCAGCGGCGACTTCGAGCAGTACATGGCCTTTCACTATCGCCAAGAGCGCCAGCGCAACTATGCGTCGGCACCCCAGAACGATGACGTCAAGTGGGCTGCGTGATCGCCGAGAAACCGTGGCTCAAAAGAGCCACACCCAAACCGTTCGAGGGCCGGACTGTTGTTCCCGGTCAACGCCCGCTGGTGCGGGTCGGTACACCACCACCCTCTTGTCCTGCGGCATCGCTTACGGCGACAAGCCGCGGCGGGAGGCGGGCGCCAAGCACCCTCGCCAAACCCCGCTGCCGTTCGTCGCCCTCGAAGCGGCCGATGGTCTTGGGGTCGGAAGTGATGAATGCCCTTATCGACCCGACGAGCGGTCACCTGTGGCGGCGACGGCGAGCAACCTTGCTGACTATAATGATATCCGTAATGCTCTCGTTCCGGTCGACGAAATCGCCGCTTCGTCCGCCCCTCATCTGCCCGTCGCGGTGACCTTTCGAAGGAGTCCACCAATGCCCAGCAGTTCAGGAGTCAGGTCGTACAGCCTCGTCGGGAGTCCGTCTACCGGACTGACCGGGACGGGTTTCGATCAGATCGTCGACGCGATCTATCGCGATGCCGGGCTCGCGGGTGCAACTGACGGAAAGGACATCAAGGCGGGAGCCCGGGCGGCCAATCAGTTGAACGAACTGATCGTGAAGGCGGCCACGGCAACACACGCTGCCGACGACAAGGTGTTTACCGTCGACGAAGTCAGGGCCATGAACGCCTATCTGCGCAGCAACTATTCCAGCGAGTGGACGGCGCTGCACGGCGACGACGAAGCGGACTCGGAGACCGGTTATCACCTGGTCCAGAACGACGGCGGCAACAGCCGGTACCGTGGCAACAATCTGCTCGACACGGTAGTCGATGGCACCTACCACCTGGGTTTCGAAATCCGCGACGGTCACTTTCTCAACGAGGATGGCGATCCGAACGCTTCGCTGGAGCAGGTCGCCGAATGGCTGACCCAGTTCTATGTTGACCACTCGCAGAGCGGCACCGGGCTGGACCGAATGACCGACCTGATCATGGCCGATGCCGGGCTCGATCGCCGGATTGGCGACCAACAGATTGCCGCTGGTGCCGATGCCGCCAATGGCTTGAACCTGATGCTGCGCGATGCCCTGGCGGCGGTCGGTGTAGCGCGTGACAACTGGTTTTCGGTGTCCGACGTGGTCGCCCTGAACAGCTACCTGCGTGCCGATGCCGGGCGCCTGGCCGAATGGACGCGGCTGCACGGTGATGACGAGAAGCGTCTGGAGACCGGCTTCCACAAGGTCCAGAACGATGGTGCCAGTACCACCTTCTTCGGCGAGAACCTCGTCAATACCGTGGCCGATGGCATCTACCACCTCGGTTTCATGATCAAGGACGGTCATCTTCTCAACGAGGATGGTGATCGCAACGCCGCCCTGTCGGATGTCGCCGACTGGCTCAATTACTTCCTCTCCGACGCCTCGAGCACCGGCACCGGGCTGGACCGCATCGTCGATGTGGTCAAGAGCGACCGCGGGCTGGCGCGCAATACCGCGGCGGCCGATATCAACGAAGGCGCCAAAGCCGCCGATGCCATGAACAGGATCATCGTTGACCTGATCGGAAAAACCGGCGCCAGCGCCGACGGCTGGATCACGGTCGAAGAACTCACCGCGATGAATCGCCTGATCCAGGGCAACACGGCGCTGCTGACGCAGTGGACGAATCTGCATGGCGATGACGAAGGCGGTCAAGCCAGCGGTTATCACTACGTTCAGAACAACGGTGCCACGACGGATTTCTTTGGTCGCAATCTGGTGGACACCGTGGGCGACGGCATCTATCACCTGGGTTTCGAGATCCGCGATGGCCACTTCCTCAACGAGGATGGTGACCCGAATGCCTCGCTTTTTGATGTCGCCACCTGGCTCAATTTCTTTTACGGGCAGGCACCGGTTGTCCTGGGCGACGAGGGTGCGAACCGCATCAACGGGGACGAGCGCAGCGAGCAGATCAATGCCGGCGGCTGCGACGACATGGTGACCGCCGGTGCCGGCAACGATCTGGTCTATGGCGGGTGGGGTAACGACCGTATCTCTGGTGACGACGGCAACGACCTGATTTATGGTGGCAGTGGCAACGACAGCCTCGCCGGCGGCTCGGGTGACGACACCTTCCGCGTCAGCGGTCACAATGGCAGCGGATTCGAGGGTTACGACAGCTACGATGGCGGCGGCGGCAAGGACCGCATCGTCGCGTATGGCAGCAAGGTCGATATCGGGATGACGGCTTTCGGTCCGGGCAACAGCGTCGAGATCGTCGATGTCTCGGCCGTCACGGGGGCGGCGCGCATCGTCGGCGATTGGCAGAACAATCGGCTCGATTTCAGCGCCACCACCTTCGTCGGCAAGCTCGCGATCGACGGCGGTGGCGGCCAGGACTCGATCATCGGCAGCGCCGGTGACGACAGCATCGACGGCGGCAGTTGGGGCGACCAGACGCTCTCGGGCGGCAACGGCAACGACGTCCTGCATGGCGGCACGGGTACCGACAGCCTCGCCGGCGGTTCCGGTGACGACACCTTCCGCGTCAGCGGTCACAATGGCGGCGGATTCGAGGGTTACGACAGCTACGATGGCGGCAGCGGCAAGGACCGCATCGTCGCGTATGGCAGCAAGGTCGACATCGGGATGGCTGCTTTCGGTCCGGGCAACAGCGTCGAGATCGTCGATGTCTCGGCCGTCACGGGGGCGGCACGCATCGTCGGCGATTGGCAGAACAATCGGCTCGATTTCAGCGCCACCACCTTCGTCGGCAAGCTCGTGATCGACGGCGGTGGCGGCCAGGACTCGATCATCGGCAGCGCCGGTGACGACAGCATCGACGGCGGCAGTTGGGGCGACCAGACGCTCTCGGGCGGCAACGGCAACGACGTGCTGCATGGCGGCACGGGAACCGACCAGCTCGCCGGCGGTTCCGGTGACGACACCTTCCGCGTCAGCGGTCACAAAGGCAGCGGATTCGAGGGTTACGACAGCTACGACGGCGGCAGCGGCAAGGACCGCATCGTCGCGTATGGCGGCAAGGTCGATATCGGGATGTCGGCGTTCGGTCCGGGCAACAGCGTCGAGATCGTCGATGTCTCGGCCGTCACGGGGGTGGCGCGCATCGTCGGCGATTGGCAGAACAATCGGCTCGATTTCAGCGCCACCACCTTCGTCGGCAAGCTCACGATCGACGGCGGTGGCGGCCAGGACTCGATCATCGGCAGCGCCGGCGACGACAGCATCGACGGCGGCAGTTGGGGCGACCAGACGCTCTCGGGCGGCAACGGCAACGACGTGCTGCATGGCGGCACGGGAACCGACCAGCTCGCCGGCGGCTCCGGTGACGACACCTTCCGCGTCAGCGGTCACAATGGCAGCGGATTCGAGGGTTACGACAGCTACGACGGCGGCAGCGGCAAGGACCGCATCGTCGCGTATGGCAGCAAGGTCGATATCGGGATGACTGCTTTCGGTCCGGGCAACAGCGTCGAGATCGTCGATGTCTCGGCCGTCACGGGGGCGGCGCGCATCGTCGGCGATTGGCAGAACAATCGGCTCGATTTCAGCGCCACCACCTTCGTCGGGAAAGTCTCGATCGACAGTGGTGATGGCAGTGATGTGGTCATCGGCAGTCGTGGTGGCGACGTCCTGTTTGGCGGTACCGGTGCGGACATTCTCGACGGTCGCGGCGGCAACGACACACTTGCCGGCGGTAGCGGCGCGGACACCTTCGTTTTCGGTTCCGCCTGGGGCCACGATGTCGTGAGCGATTTTCGGGATGGCACGGATCGTCTGAACTTTCATGACGTCGGTGTTGACGGCCTCAAGGATCTGACTCTCGCCGCGGTCGGCAGCAACGCGCTGATCGCCTGGCATGGCAACGAGGTCCTGCTGATCGGAGTCAGGGTCGCCGATCTGGGCCCGGCGGACTTCATCTTCTGACCGGGTCAGCCCGCCGTCGCGGTGCATGCACCACGACGGCACCCTGGCGGCCGGCGCCAATCCACGCTTCCCTTTGGCGTCTACGCGCTTGACTGTGCTGTAACTGCCGGAGATACTTTCGGCCAGACCGTTGAGCGGTCCATTCGCCTGCCTGCGCTCGCCAATTGTCGGAAACCCCGATGCCCATCGCCCTGCTGCACCAGCACCCCATTGCCAAACCACTGAGCAGCCATTGCGCCGCGATGGCCATTGCGCTGGCCGGCCTGGTCGGCTGCGGCCGGGAGCCGCCAAAGCCGGGTCCCGCTCCGCTCGAAGTCACGACGATGACGGTCGAAGCGCGCGACGTCCCGGTGTCGGCCGAATACGTGGCACAGACGCAGAGTTCGCAGGCGGTCAATATCCAGGCGCGGGTTTCGGGCTTTCTCGACAAGCGCGTATATACCGAAGGTGCGGTGGTCAAGGCTGGCCAGTTGCTGTTCCAGATCGACCCCAAGCCGTTCCAGGTACAGGTCGATGGCGCCGCCGCTGCGCTGCAGCGCAACCAGGCGTCGCTGCAGGTGGCGACGGCCAATCTCAAGCGCACCAGGCCGCTGGTCGAGCAGAACGCGCTGTCACAAAAGGACCTCGACGACGCGCAGGGTCAGTACGAGCAGGCCGCCGCGGCGGTGGCGCAGTCCAGGGCGCAGCTCGAGTCGGCCAGGCTCGACCTGTCGTATACCCGAATCACCTCGCCGGTTGCCGGCGTGACGAGTTTCTCAGCACTCGCCGAAGGCACCTATGTCAACTCGCAGAACAGCCAGTTGACGACCGTTTCGGTGCTCACCCCGATGTGGGTGAATTTCAGCATCTCGGAGAACGAAGTCGACCGCCTGCGTGCCAACATCAGGAAGGGTCTGCTCAAGCTGCCCGCCGACAACCAGCTGATGGTCGAAATCGAGCTGGGTGACGGCACGCCATTCCCGCATACCGGCAAGATCACTTTTGCCGATCCCTCGTACAACTCGCAGACCGGGACCTTCCTGATCCGCGCCACGGTCGCTAACCCGGAAGGCGTGCTGCGTCCCAACCAGTACGTGCGCGCGCGCCTGCAGGGAGCGCAGCGCCCCAATGCCATCCTCATCCCGCAGCGCGCCGTGCAGCAGGGCGCGCAGGGCCATTTCGTCTGGCTGGTCAACAAGGAAGGCCAGGCCGAGCAGCGGCCGATCACCGTCGGCGACTGGTACCGCGAGAGCTGGTTCGTCGCCGAGGGGCTGCAGTCCGGCGAGCAGCTCGTCGTCAATGGCGGCCAGCGCCTGTCGGTGGGCGCAAAGGTGACGGTGATGCCGGCGGCGGCCAAACCGGCAGCCAAACCGGCAGCCGCCGGCTCCTGAGCCGCCGCCGGCATGTTCTCCCGATTCTTCATCGAGCGTCCGATCTTCGCGGCAGTCGTCGCGATCCTGGTGGTGGTCGCCGGCCTGGTGGCGATCTTCGTCATGCCGGTACAGCAGTATCCGACGATCACCCCGGTGCAGGTGACGGTGCAGGCGACCTATCCGGGCGCCGATTCCAAGACCCTGGCCGACGCGGTGGCGGCACCGATCGAGGCGCAGATCAACGGCGTCGACAAGATGCTCTACATGAGTTCGAGCAGTTCGGCCACCGGCCAGCTCCTGCTGACCGTCTACTTCGCCCTCGACACCGACCCCGACATCGCGCAGGTGCAGGTGCAGAACCGCGTGAACCTGGCGCTGCCGCAACTGCCATCGGCGGTGACGCAGCAGGGCGTGTCGGTGCAGAAGAAATCTTCGACGATCATGATGCTGCTCGGCGTCACCGGCAAGGGCGGCCGATACAGCCCGGGGTATGTCGCCAACTATGCCAACGTCTACGTGCTTGATGCGCTGAAACGCGTTCCCGGCGCCGGCCAGGCCCAGATCATGGGCGTTCCCGACCAGGCCATGCGCATCTGGATGAACCCGGACCGCATGGCCTCGCTGGCGATCACCACCAGCGACATCGCCAATGCGATCAACACCCAGAATGCGCTGTTCGGCGCCGGCCAGATCGGACAGCAGCCGACCGCGGGCGCCGTCGAACTCAGCTTCCCGGTGGTCACCCAGGGCCAGTTCGTCGACCCGCGCCAATACGAAAGGATCATCCTGCGCGCCAGCCAGGACGGCAGCGCGATCGTCCGCGTCGGTGACGTGGCACGCGCCGAAGTGGGCCTGCGCCAGTACATCGTCGATACCCAGCTCGACCGCGAGCCGACGACCTTCATCGCCATCTACCAGCAACCGGGTGCCAACGGCCTGGTGGTTTCGCAGGCCGTGCGCGCGGCGCTGGCGGAGATGAAGTCGCGTTTTCCCGAGGGTCTCGATGTGGTGGTGGCGCTCGACACCAACGACTTCGTGCGTCTGTCGATCGAGGAGGTACTGAAGACGCTGGTTGAGGCGATGCTGCTGGTGGTGCTGGTGGTCTACCTGTTCCTGCAGAGCCTGCGCACGACGCTGATCTGCGCGGTGGCGATCGTCGTCGCGCTGGTCGGCACTTTTGCCGGCATGCTGGCGCTTGGCTTCTCGGTCAACCTGCTGACCCTGTTCGGCCTGATCCTGGCGATTGGCATGGTCGTCGACGACGCCATCGTCGTCGTCGAGAACGTCGAGCGCAACATGACGCAACACCATCTGGCGGCGAAGGAGGCGACGATCCGCTCGATGGGCGAGATCGGCAGTTCGCTCGTCGCCGTGGTCCTGGTGATGGCTTCGGTCTTCGTGCCGGCCGCTTTTCTGCCCGGCACTACCGGCCAGCTCTACCGCCAGTTCGCGATCACCATCGTCATCTCGGTGAGTATTTCGGGTTTCGTCGCCCTGACCCTGACCCCGGCCATGTGTTCGCTGCTGCTCAGGCACACCCCGGTGGTGCAGCGCGGCTTCTTCGCCTGGTTCAACCACCAGGTCGAGCGGGTGACGCTGGCTTTCGGGCACGCGGTCGAATGGGTCATCAAGCGGGTGGCGGTGGCCCTGCTGCTGCTGGCGGTGTTCCTGTACAGCATCTGGCATCTGTTTCATCTGCTGCCGACCAGCTTCGTGCCGAACGAGGATCAGGGTTACGCGATGGTGGCGATCATCATGCCGCAGTCCGCCAGCCTCGATCGCACGCAGGCCGTCGCCGAACGCGTCGATGCCATCCTGGCGAAGATTCCGGGTGTCGAACGGCGCTCGATGATCACCGGCTACAGCCTGATCGATGCCGGCTACAAGGCGAATGCGGCGACCTTCTTCGTCACCTTCAGGTCCTTCGACGAACGTTACGCCTCGCTCGACTCGGCGCGCAGCCAGAACGCCCGCGCCATCCTGCTCGCACTCTACGACCAGGCCAGACACATCGAGGAGGCGATCGTGCTGCCGATCGCGCCGCCGCCGATCCCGGGCATCGGTACCACCGGTGGTTTCGAATTCTGGATTCAGGACGGCGCCGCCGGCGACCCGTCGAAGCTCGACGAGCTGACGCGTGCCTTCCTCGAAAAGGCGCGTGCGCGTCCCGAGCTGACTGCGCTGAACAGCACCTTCACTGCGCAGGCGCAGCAATTGCGGGCCGATGTCGATCGCGACAAGGCGACGCTGCTCGGCCTGCAGGTACAGGATGTCTACAGCGCGATCCAGGCGCAGTTCGGCTCGCTGACCGCCAGCCAGTTCAGCCAGTTCAGCCGCGTCTGGTGGGTCATCGTGCAGTCGGATGCAAAATTTCGCCAGCAACCCGAGGATCTGACGCGGCTCTATACCCGCAACAGCCAGGGCAAGATGGTGCCCTTGTCGGCGGTGGTCAGCACGCACTGGCGCGCCGGCCCGGACATCCTGCCGCATTTCAACGGCTTCCCGGCGGCCAAGGTGATCGGCAACCCGGCGCCGGGTTTCAGTTCCGGACAGGCGATCGAGGCCATGGAGGCGGTGGCGCGTGAAGTCCTGCCGGCGGGTTATACCTTCGCCTGGTCGGGTCTCGCCTTCGAGGAGAAGAAATCCGGCGGCGCCTCGGCGCTGGCCTTTGCTTTCGGGCTGCTCATCGTCTTCCTGGTGCTCGCCGCGCAGTACGAGTCGTGGACGCTGCCGGGCGCGGTGATGACCGCGGTGCCCTTCGGCATCCTCGGGGCGCTGCTCACCAACTGGGCGCGCGGGCTGGAGAACGACGTCTTCTTCCAGATCGGCCTGCTGGTGCTGATCGGCCTCGGTGCCAAGAACGCGGTCCTGCGGGTGTCGGCGGCGGTCGACTTCCGCCGGCAGGGCAAGTCGATCATGGCAGCGACCGTGCTGGCCGGCGAACAGCGCTTGCGGCCGATCATCATGACCTCGCTGGCCTTCGCCTTCGGCTGCCTGCCGCTGGCCCTGGCGCTCGGCGCCGGCGCCAACGCCCGTCATTCGATCGGTACCGGGATCATCGGCGGGATGATCGGCGAGACGACGCTGGCCATGCTCTACGTGCCGCTGTTCTTCTACCTCTTCGACCGCCTCGCAGAACGCCGCCGCGAGGCGTTGCCGCGGGAAGCCGCTGACCCGCCGGCGGTGGCGTCTTCGCCGGATGGGCGCCAGGCATGAAGCGTCTGTTCGTCTGCGCCGGCACCGCGCTGCTCGCCGGCTGCCTGATGGGACCCGACTACCGGCGCCCGCCAGTCGTTACGCCCGCAACCTTCCAGTACGCGGCGAAAGACGCTGCCGACACCGCCGACACGCAGTGGTGGACACAGTTCCGGGACCCGGTACTCGATCAATTGATCACCGAGGGACTGGCGCACAACAGCAACATCGCGATCGCCGCCGCCAACGTCGAGCAGGCCGCGGCGCTGCTCACACAATCGCGCTCGCCACTGTTTCCGCAACTCGGCTACGCGGCCACCGGCGAGCGCCAGCGCTCGCTCGAACCGGCGTTCGCCTCGCTGCTGCGCAACTATCCGAACCCGAGCACGGCTTACGAGGCGGCGCTCTCGGCAAGCTGGGAGATCGACCTCTGGGGACGCATTCGGCGCCAGTCCGAGGCGGCGCTGGCCAACCTGCTGGCCACTGACGAGGCGCGGCGCGGCGTGATCCTGTCGCTGGTCGCATCGGTGGCCAACAGCTACCTGCAATTGCGCGGCCTCGACGCGCAACTGCAGGTCGCCCGCAAGACCCTGTCGACCTACGGCGAATCGGTCAGGCTTTTCGAACTGCAGTTCAAATACGGCCAGGTGTCGAAAATGAACGTCGTGCAGGCACAGTCGCAATACGAATCGGCGGCGGCGCAGATTCCCCTGCTCGAATCGCAGATCGCACAGAACCAGAACGCGCTGGCGGTCCTGATCGGCCGCGATCCGGGTCCGATCGCCCGCGGCAAGTCGGTCGATGAACTTGCCCTGCCGCCGGTGCCGGCCGGCCTGCCGTCGGCCTTGCTCGAACAGCGCCCTGACCTGCTGCAGGCCGAGCAGGTGCTGGTGGCGGCCAATGCGCAGATCGGCGCGGCCAGGGCGCTGTACTTTCCCGCGATCTCGCTGACCGGCGCTTTCGGCGGCGCCAGTTCCGAGCTGTCGAATCTGTTCAAGGGCTCGGCACGTGTCTGGAATTACAGCGGTTCCCTGGTCGGCCCGATTTTCACCTTCGGCGCGGTCAGCGGTCAGGTCGCGCAGGCCGAAGCCGGACAGAAGGCGGCGCTGCTCAATTACCAGTTGGCGATCCGCAACGCCTTTGCCGATGTGGACAACGCGCTGGTCGCCAACCAGAAGCTGCAGGAGCAACTCGCCGCGCAACAGCGGCTGGTCGTCGCCCTGACCGAGTACGCGCGTCTGGCACGCTTGCAGTACGACGGCGGCTACACCGGCTATTCGACGGTGCTGCAGGCCGAGCAGACGCTGTTCCCGGCAGAACTCAATCTGGCGTCCCTGCGTGCCTCACTGTTCGCCTCCGCGGTGAACATCTACAAGGCGATGGGCGGCGGCTGGGTAAACGAAGCCGACAAACTCAGCGGCGGCGGCCCTCCGGTCGCCCCGCAGATGCTGCCGCCGCTGTTCTGATGGACGGCGCCTGTCGTCGGCTGAATAGGAAGCCGGAGCGACGGCACAGGCGAGGGTCGGAAAGGATTGACGCGGGACTACGGTGGCTTACAATGCCAGCAGGGGCCAGCACCGAGACTCAGTACAATGAAGTCTTCCGGCAAGATTAGGCCCTTCGGTGCGGCAGACAAACGCTATCCGTTCACGCCTAGACCATACCATGGTCGGGGTGATCGCCAGACGAAATTGTTCATAACATGTTCCATGTCATTAGTTAATTCTGATGTTTCTGGAAACGTCTTCAACACTGCCGGGAAGTCACATTTTTCTGATAGCACTGGAAAATTGTGCACTGGACGCTGGCGTTGAATCACGTTGATGGATGCCACGATGAGTTGCTACGTCAGCGGCTTGACGCGTTAACGGAAGTCGACAAGGACTACTGGTCTTTTAAAGGTAATTCGCGTCGCGAGTACGGACACGGGCTGTTCCAGTACCCTGCCATGATGGTGCCACAGATGGCGCAGGCGGTTCTTGAGCAGGCATGCTCAGTACATCCCGACATAGAGCGAGTTGGCGATCCTTTCTCAGGTTCCGGGACGGTCATGACCGAGAGCATGATGCGTGGTCTTGCATTCTCAGGGATGGACATTAACCCGCTTGCTGTACTCCTATGTCGCGTAAAGAGCGGCCCCTTCTTAATTGATGTGCTGAAGGAAAAATCTCAGGATCTTTGCGCCAGGATTGACGAAGATGACCGTGAGGGAATCGAGACTTCCCTTGCGAACCGTGATAAATGGTTTAACCAAGATGTTCAGATTGCGTTGTCGAAGGTTCGTCGAGCAATACGCAAGGAAGAAGATACCTGGGCACGCAGGTTCTACTGGGTTGCCTTAGCTGAAACGGTGCGGGCTACGAGCAACTCGAGAACTTCGACCTTCAAGCTTCATATCCGAACCAGAGAAGACATCGAAGGACGAATCTGCGACCCAGTTGGCACATTTAATAGAGTGCTTGCACGGAACCTGCACCATTATGAAAAACAGGCTAGTCGTTTATTGGAATCAGGTCAGTTGGTGCTCGGCTACTATCAGAAAGAAGTAGCTGTGTCGCTCGCTGATATTCGAGACCTGAACGATCATGTGCAATCTGACATAATTGTTACATCTCCGCCATATGGAGACAACACGACAACGGTGCCTTATGGGCAGTACTCCTATCTGCCTCTTCAGTGGATCGACTTAGCTGACATTGATAGCGCTATTGACCATGATTATCTGGCATCGACGTATGAGATCGACTCCCGCAGCCTTGGCGGAAGCAAGCGGGTGAGGAAACATGAGGAGGATTTCATTAGAGACCGCTCTCCTGTGTTCTCCGACTACATCAAGAGCCTAGACGGACAGCCCCGTGACCGAGCACTTAGAGTGACTGCCTTCTTCCGCGACCTCAATAGCTGCCTTGATCCAATCCTAAAAGGGCTGAGACGGGGTGGCCTCATGGTCTGGACATTAGGTAACCGAAAGGTAGGTGGCGCGCGTGTTCCACTAGATCGAATTCTCGAGGACTTACTACGGGCGAATGATGCAACTTTGTTGTGCAAGTTGACGCGACGAATCCCCTCAAAGCGGATGGCCTCCAAAAACAACATCGCTGACACCATGTCTAGCGAGACAATACTCGTAATGCGGAAGGCTATGTAGCATGGCAACGAGTACCACTCCACATTTTGAGGTTCATCCTTCCGTAGTATATCAACTTGGCGAGAGCCTGATCAGCGACGCGGTACAAGCACTTATCGAGTTGGTAAAGAACTCCTACGACGCGGATGCCAGCTTCGCCAAAGTACTGATCGATACGTATGGTGCTATTGATGCGGAAGATTCCATTTATCCTTCGAGAAGTGGCCGGATCATTGTGGAGGATGATGGCCATGGTATGGACCTAGCAGAAGTTAAAGCCGGGTGGTTGACTATTTCGAACCGGAAGAAACGCGATCTAAAAAAAGCGAAGGGTACAACCCCAAGAGGCCGCACCCCGTTGGGCGACAAAGGACTGGGGCGCTTGGGTGTGCAAAGGCTTGGGGAAAATCTAGAGATATTCACGAGGGCCAAGGACCAGACTGGCTACCACTTTGGTTTCTCTTGGCTAGACTTTCAAACATCTCCGAAACTTGAGGACGTCGACATTCACCTTGCCGAGATCAACTATCATCGCACGCATGGCACGAAGGTCGTTGTTTCGGATCTCAAGGAACCGGACATCTGGCGCGGTCCAGGTGCGCTGAAGCGTCTTGAGCAAGAGCTTTCGCGGATGATCTCTCCCTACAGAGAAATTCGGGATTTCACGGTCGCAGTGGAGGTGGACGGAAAAACACTTGAACTCCTGGAAGTTAGTGACCAAATCCGTGACATCGCACCGGTGAGATACAGCTTGAATTTCGACGGTAAACGGCTTTTCATTCAAGGGCGTGTCAGGCTCGATCATTTCCGTCCATCACAGGCTAAGGACGCAGAGCAGTTTGCCTTAATCGCTGAGTCTGATGGTGGAGTTGCCTTCTTTGAGTTCCTTCAGGCGCGTAAAGTCTCACAGTCAATCGGACTTACCCGATCACTATCTAAGCAGTGGTTTGTCGAGTTCTGCTGTCAAAGGCTGCTAGTAGATCTCGACAAGGTTCAGCACATAACGGCTGGCGATGGCGCCGTTGCGAACCCTGGCCCGTTTACTGGTGAAATCGATTCTTTCAGCCTGGGGAATCCTGCATTCGATAATCAGTCCGTGTTTGGCCGGATCAGTGAATATCGTCGCCACATTAAGGAGTTGAGCGGTATTCGTGTGTATCGAGATGGGTTCGCAATAAGGGTTGATCACGACTGGCTTAAGCTCGGTGCGCAATGGACATCTGCTCCTTCCTACTATGGGCTGAAGCCCGACAACACTCTGGGGTATATTGCGCTGTCTGCTCGCGACAACATGGAACTTGAGGAAACCACGGATCGAGAAGGCTTTAAGGATTCACCCTATTTTCGAAACTTCTATTCGTTACTAGAAGTGTTCAAGGTATTTTCAACGACGGCTCATGACTTTTTTGGTCGTTCATGGGTAGAGTTTCGCAATCTTCGCAACGAAACGTTGGCCCAAGTGGATTCCCGGAAGACCATTGAGAATCTTTCTCAATCGATCAAGAAAGGCCTTGCTGAAGCACAGCATCATCAAAATAGCTTGAATGCATTCAAAGCGAGGCTCAGTACGAGTGCATCCGCATCAAGCGCCGCAGTATCCAGATTGCGGTCTGCCAAAGAGATCACACCCGAACTCAGAGAAAGTTTGACCGTGGCGCTGTCAGACCTAGAACCTCTTGTCGAGGAAGCGAAAGAAGTGATTGGCCACCTCTCCGCATACCTTGATGAACTCGGATCGCTTCGGGGCTTAGGGCAGGTGCTGGAAGATCGCGTCTATGGCCTAAGGCGGCAGATGGACGACATGTATGAAGCCGTCGCGTTGGGTTTGACAGCGGAAGCGTTGTCGCACGAAGTTTTTAACGTTGCTGATCAGCTTGCAGGAAGGGCGAAGTCGGCTCAGATGTTGCTTCGCAACAGGAATATCGCAGACCGGCCGATGCTTGCGTTTATCGAGTACGTCCAATCTTCTGTGATGGCTCTCCGTAAGCAAATGTCTTTCCTGTCGCCATCACTTCGATATGTTAAGGAGCAAAGGCAAGATATTTCCATCAGGGCGTTCGTAGATGATATGGTTGATTTCTACCGGGAGCGACTTGGCAGAAGCAAGATAACGATGGAGCCGTTGTCATCCGACTCTACCTCTTTTACGGTACAGATGAATAAGGGAAAGCTGACACAGGTGATCGATAATTTGGTTCTGAACAGTGAATACTGGCTCAAAGAGGATATCGCACAAAAACGGATCGATACGGGAATTATCTCCTTGCAGCTATCGAAGCCGTTTATCCGCATCTTCGATAACGGCAGTGGTATTGACCACAGTGTTGAGCACTCCCTATTTGAGCCATTTGTGTCCGCCAAAGCGAAAGGTCACGGCCGTGGTCTTGGTCTGTTCATTGTGAAGCAACTGCTGGACTCGGATGGCGGCAGTATTGGTCTGGTTCCTGAACGGAACCCCATGGGCCGACTCTTTAAGTTTCAAATTGATCTACGGGGCGTACTTCATGGATAACCAGGAACTTGAGCAGGCACGGATAGCGGTCGAAAATATCCTAAACGCTCTTGGCGTAGCACGCGTCGTTTATGTTGATGACGCGAACAACGAAGGTGCTGTGTCACTCGAAGATACAATTGCTGCCGCTTTGTCCCTTGATCCAGAACTATTAGTGGTTGAATTTCCAGAGCTTGGCGTGTCGATCCCGGATGATCAGGATGTTTTGACAAACAAGGTTCGTAAGGCTTGGGATCAGCTTGATGCGAGCATGCAGGAGAAGAGAGGTCGGGCCTTGGTTGTTGCGGCCAGCCGCCTCGATGGCAACGAGACGGACGATATTGCTTATGTTTCTCGTTTGGGAGAACTCGTTCCGCCAGAAAAACTCACCAGCCTATCCCCGGCGGAGTGGGAAAACGGAAAGAAATTGTTACTCGACGAGAGTAGGCTTCAGCGCACGCTTTTTTTGTTTGATCAGGACTTAGGCACAGCAGGCGATAGCGAGGGCGGCATCAGAATTATCGCGTCGCTGCTGAGCAGGAGCGACACTACGGATCTAATCTGTGGCCTATTGACCCACACGGTGACGCCGGATACGCAACCGCAGCAGTGGGTTCATCTTAGCAACAAGTATGGTATTTCCAGAGATCGGTTTGTAGTAATTCCTAAGCTGCATCTCGATAAAACTCCGATTCTTTTCGCTCAAACGCTGAAGTTCGCAGCATTGTCACCGGCGTTCACTGATTTGAAGCAGCGGACCAAGGCGATTATTACACAAGCAGCCGAGGTTGCAGCAAAGCGGGTTGACGATGTCAGCATCTATGACCTTGATCACATTGTGTTTCAGGCATCCGCTCACGAAGGGCTCTGGGAGCCTGATATGCTGTTCAGGCTACACGCAATGTTTCACCGTCTTGAGTCTCGGCGGTTGGCGCATGAAGGCGGGATCCTTGAGGAAATTGCCGCGAGACTCAGGGCTGTAAGTAAGATCACTACAGATTGTGCGGAACTGCCACCTCCACCCAGTGCATGGGCCTTGCAGCGTGAAGAGTTATACGAGAGCGGTGATCACATCAACCAGCACTATCTACCACTGGAACTTGGCGACATCTTTGAGCGAGTGGGTGCCGACAGCACCAAGAAATATATCTTGCTTGCGCAGCCATGCGATTTAGCTGTTCGGTCAAAAGGCGAGCGGGAACCCAAACTGCATCGTGTCCCACTTGCTGAGGTTGCGTGGGCAGAAAAAGCACCCAAGTATGCAGAAGAGATGCCTTACTTCGACGAATCCCCAAAGAAGGCATTCTATGTCAAGTTGAAGATGGTTCACTATGTACGTATATCCATCCTCGATCTGTGCGTGTTAAGTGGTGACGGTATAGCGCAGATAACGCTAAATCAAAATGCACCCCTCGGGATACGTCCTGCGTGGAAGGCTCGTCACGATATTTTGCAGCGGTATGTCCGACAGTTGGAAAAAAAGGCGGATCTACTTAATGTACAGACTAATGACCCACCGGCAGTTAAGGAGATGAAGAAGAAAATTACACAAGGCGTCGGACCAGTGCTGTTCAGCGATGATCCCTTCACGGGCAAACTCGCCGACTCAAATGGTGATCGTAAGGTAATCTATAACTGCAAGAGGGTTGGGCGCATTTCTCGCGCAAGGGCAATCGGTTTGTTAATGTCGTACACGTCCACACTCGGACGGCCAGCATACGATTTGGATTTTGGTAGATCGACCCGGTAGAGGCAGGTGAAACAAACGCTGGATATCGGGGAACTATATCAGCTCACTTCACGATCTCGCTGACCGGCGCTTTCGGCGGCGCCAGTTCCGAGCTGTCGAATCTGTTCAAGGGCTCGGCACGTGTCTGGAATTACAGCGGTTCCCTGGTCGGCCCGATTTTTACCTTCGGCGCGGTCAGTGGCCAGGTCGCGCAGGCCGAAGCCGGGCAGAAGGCGGCGCTGCTCAACTACCAGTTGGCGATCCGCAACGCCTTTGCCGATGTGGACAACGCGCTGGTCGCCAACCAGAAGCTGCAGGAGCAACTCGCCGCGCAACAGCGGCTGGTCGTCGCGCTCACCGAGTACGCACGCCTGGCCCGCTTGCAGTACGACGGTGGCTACACCGGCTATTCGACGGTGCTGCAGGCCGAGCAGACATTGTTCCCGGCGGAACTCAATCTGGCGTCCCTGCGTGCCTCACTGTTCGCCTCTGCGGTGAACATCTACAAGGCGATGGGCGGCGGCTGGGTAAACGAAGCCGACAAACTCAGCGGTGGCGGCCCCCCGGCCACCGCGCAGAGGCTGCCACCGCTGTTCTGAAGCGCTCCAGCAAACCCTGAAGCGAGCTCGATCGCGCGCTTCAGGACCCTCCCGGCTGGCAGACGACGTTCAACTCCCGACACACGTCCATGATGCGCGCCACGATCTTCGAGGTGGTCGAGGTGGTGATGCCGGGATGCGCGGTCGAGACCAGCAGTTGCGACAGCTGGTCGTTGAGCGGGTTGACCTGGATGCCGCCGATCTGCGTGCCGTCGGTGAATTCCACCGAGCGCCGGGCGTCATCGCTGCCGGTCACCCGGACTTCCGTGTTCTGAGCCAGCAGGCGCTTGATGGTGGCGAAGACCCGGTCCGGGGCGACCTCGACGATCACCACCGCCGTGTCGTAGGCGGCACCGGTGGTCGGCGACGACTGCGACATCTGTTCGATGCGCCCGATCGCGCGCCGGGCGAGAAACAGCGCCTGCGCGTCGGCAACGCCGGCCAGCGCCAGCAGGACGCTGCCGGCCAACAGGCTGTGCAAGTGCAGCGATCGCTTCATCAACGTTCTCCTCTCGAATCTGTCGCCAGAGCGGGCCGCGCCAGCGTCGGCGCAGTGCCCCCTGGAACACTCAGCGCCGGAACCTGCCGCCGCCGAAGCCACCGCCACCGAAACCACCACCGCCACGGAAGCCGCCACCACCGTCGAAACCGCCCGAGCGCATGCCTCCGAACCCCCCTTCACCGCCGCGCATACCGCCCTCGAAACGCGAAGCGAAACTGTCCTGGCCACCCATCGCGCCGAATTGCTGCTGCCGCTGCGCGCCGTCGAAGCGCGCCTGGTGATCCTGCTCCAGTTGCGCCGAGGGGTCGAAGCCGCGCGCGCCTTCTCCAGCCGCCGCGCTGGCGCCGCCGCGCTCGCTCGCGCCGGAAAAACTGCTCGCCGGCTTCTGTGGCGAATTCCACGCGCCGTTGTCGTACTTCTGCCAACCGTCGGAGGTCTTCTTGTACACGTTGCCATCGGCGCCGGCATAGACGTTGCCGCTCGCGGTCTTGACCGCGCCGGCGCTGTTGCCGCCGGCCCCACGCACCGCGGCGCCCTCGGCACCGCTGCTCGAAGAAAACGATCCGGCCGCGCCGCGCGCATTGCTCTGGCTCTGCGTGTGCACCGTCTGGTTCGGTCCCGAGACGGTGCTCGATCCCCAGCGGCCATAGGCGTTGCTGTTCTGGTTGGTAGTCCCGGAAACGCCGGTGCGGGCGTTGTACCAGCTGGCGTTGCCGGCCGCGCCATTGGCGCCCCAGACCGCGCTGCCGTGCGCATAGCTGCCGGTGGTCGGATTGTAGGCCGAGAACGCGCCGGCGCCGCCGTACGGTCCATACACCGCTCCGCCGCGCGCCCACGCGCCGGTCGCCGGGTTATAGGCGGTACCGCCCGCGGCGCCATAGTAGGACCCGTAGATCGCGCCGCCGCGTGCCCACGCGCCGGTGGCCGAGTTGTAGTAGGTGGCGCCGGCGTAGCTGACCGGGTATGGGTAGTAGATCGGCACCAGCCCCGGATAGATCACCGGCGGATAATAGAAACCGGTGCCGTAGACCATCACCCCGGCGCTGATGTAGCCCAGGGTGTAGCCGGCGGTATAGCCGTAGGTCACGGTGGTCGGCGTCGACGCGTAGACGCGCACGTAGGTGCAGGGGTAGAGCGGGCTGTTCGGCGGAATCGTGTAGATCGCGTCGGGTACCGACGCGGCCAGCGTCCACGCCCCCAGCGGCGAGGCGGCGACAAACCACGCCCCCTGATGGCAGGCGTAATAGCTGTTCTCGGCCTGCACCACATTGAACGAGGTGTTCACCGCGTAGGCCATCGCCGTGCCCGGGATCGGCTCGAACTTCGGTGGCCCCGCATAGACCACGTCGAGCTTGGCGGTGCTGCTGCTCAGGGTCGCCTGCTGCGGGATGCGCGCCTGGATCAGCGCCTCCTGCGCCTGCGCCGTTCCCGGCACCGAGGCGAGCACGAAGCCGCGCGGGCCGCTGGCCGGGATGCTTGCGAAATCGGGCGGCAGGCGGGTGGTGGCAAAGGTCCACGGACCGTTCAGGCTGTTTGCCGAAAACCAGCGACCCGACACCAGGTAATAGAACTGGCCGTTGCCGGCGTCGCGGAACAGCGCCGCGTCGGTGTTGGCCACATACTGCAGGCGGGTTCCGGGAATGGCCGTGAACTGCGGCGCGCCGAGCGTGACGATGATCTCGGCCGGCAGCGTGGACACGAAGACCTGCGGCACGTCGGCGATGCTCAGCTGTCGTCCGGGAATCTGCTGGCGAACGTCGGCGAAGTTGCGATCGTTCGGCAGCCCGGAGAAAGCAGGCGGCAGCGTCCCGGCCGGCGTCCAGTGTCCTTCGACGCTGCTCGCGCGCAGCCAGGCGCCGTTGTTCAGCCAGTACCAGGTGTGCGTGTCGCCGTCGAAGAAGATGTTCCAGTTGGTGTTGACCGCATAGCTGAGCGGTGTGCCGGCGATCGGGGTCAGCACCGGTGTGCCATCGAAGATCAGCAGGCTGGACGGGCGCTCGCTGACGAAGATGCGCGGCGGCTCATTGTGCACCGCCACCGCCGGTGGCGTTTCGGTCTCCTGGCGCAGGCTCAGGAGAATGGTGTCCAGCGGAACGCGCTTGGCGGGGAGTGCGGCCAGCGCCGACCGGATGTGCGCGTCGATACGTTCCGCCTGGGCAGTGTCGGCGGCCGGAAAACGCGAACTGACGAGCTGCGGGTTCGTCAGCGTCACCCAGCGTGTCGCGAGATCGGTGCTGGTGGCGAAGCTCACCTCGACGGTGCCCAGTATCGCCGCCGTCGCGCCCGTCGGCGTCACACTCAGCGCGATACGCGTCCGCAGCGTCTGCCGGTCGGGCCAGGCGATGACCTGCGGCTGATAGACGACCGCGCTGCCGCTGGCGCCGCTGAGCGTGTGTGGCCAGTTGTCGGCCGCCGCAGCGCGGTTGGCGCCTGCCGCCGGTCGTGCACTCGTCGCTGTCGCCGCGCTACCGCTGCTCGCCGCGCGCAAGGCCTGCTGGCACGCCGGCGAGGTATACATCGCATTCTCCTGCAGGCAGGACATCGCCGCCGCACCGCCGGTTGGCACCCCGGTACAGTTCGCCTGATAATCGGCGCGGCACGCCTGACGGATGGCGTTGACCTGCGCCGAACCGGGTTGCTGTGCCGCCGTCGGCAGGGCCAGGCTGACGAGCCCTACCGCCAGGGCAGCGCGCAGCCCCTGACGAAGGCGTTGGAAAGTGTCCTGCTGGATCATCCCGTATTCCCCTCCATGTTGATATCCCTCGACGCTGCCGCCAGCATCCGGTCAGGCTATTGTAACGGCTGCGGGTCACGGTGGTGGCTGTTCGAAGGGCCAGACGCAAGCCTCGGGGACTCGGCGTCAGGGCGCGATGGCGCGCGCGTCGGGATCGGAGAGTCGAGGTCAGGCTGCTGAGCGTCGTGCATGCGGCTCGGAGGCTCAAGATCAAGTCACGGAGAGCCAAGCGTCAGCCCGAAGGACTGACCGTCGGGGCGCGAAGATTCGCGCGTGAGCCTCCAGGACATAGGCTCAGGGTTCGGCGAGTCGAGCGTGACTTTCAAAGACGCAAGCTCAGGGCTCGGAGGGTCAAGTGTGACTCTCCAGGATGCAGCCGCCAGGATCTGGGCGGGCGGCGCGATCGCGCTTCAGCGCAGGCACGGATGACGCTCGCGAGCATCGAGCGACTGCTTCGGGCCGTGCCCGAGGAGTTTTCGAACGAGGAGACATCGAGTGGCGCGCCGAGTCGATCTTTCAATACGTGCGGCGGCGGATGCATGCGACCAGGAGCGGCCGGCCGCGCTACTTTCAACAGGCGAAAATCGCGGTCGGCCGTGGCGGTGGTGACGGTCAGTGTTGAGCGTATTTGTCCGTCTTCCCGCCGGCTGGCCGCCAGTTCCTGGCGACCAGCCCCAGCAGCCCGAGCATGACCAGCGAGCTGCCCGAAGGCTCGGGAATCGGTGATTCCGCCCATCCCGCTTCAAGTACGGTATAGAGGCGGCGGGCGGCGCCGTCGGCAGCAAAATCACCGTTGCCCTGGTAGCCATCGAGCAGCAGCGCGCCGTCGCCAATGCCGAACAGATTTGCATCGAACGTCACCTGGTAGGTCGATGCGGTGTTGAAGTAGAAATCTCCGACGAAATCGGTCAAGGAGTACTGATCCGCCGTGAGCGCGCCGAAATCGCCGGCCAGGTCGTTGCGGCCCGGATCGGTAAAGGTGATCCCGAAATCACTGTCCGCGTCGGATCCGCTCGCGTCAAGGATGCCGGCGAGCGTGAGTTGATGTCCCCCCGAGGCTTCACCGGGGATTTGCCCGTCGAAGACTTCGACGTGTCCGCCCTTGCGGACCAGCTTGCCATTGACCTTTTCGTAATAGCTGACGGCGAATTCAACGTCCTGTCCCTTGTCGAACTGGTCCTTCAGCCACTTCTTGGTGACCCGGGTGCCGGTGTAGCCGGTCAGTTCGCCGGCGGCGTTCAGTTTCGGGATAGCGACCATCGATTCGACCTGGATCCTCCCTTCGAGGCCGTGACGCTTGATGTAATCCTTTTTCGCCTGTTCGACCACCGAGCGCTGCGTCCCCGAGCCGTCGCCCGGGATCGGATTCGGGATGGTCTTCATGTCCACCTTTCCGAGCTCGTCGATCACATCGGCCGCCGACATGCCCGCGCCGGTGCCGTTCACCTTGACCAGGCCGGTCAGGCCATATTCCTTGGCCAGCCAGGCGAAGGAGTTGCCGACCCCGGTGGGAGCACACCATTCGCTTCCCCATTCCGGGCGCAGCGTTTGCGAAACATCGAACATCTTGTTGATGCGGACGTACGCCGCATCGGCAGAGCCCCCGGCCAGGGCGAGCAGCATGCCAATTGTCAGTAAGCTGAGTCGTTGATTTTTCACGGTCGTCTCCACTGAAAAACCGCACTTGCGGCAAGTGCGGTGGCAAGCATTTTTCGCGCCGAAATCGGAAAAGGCAGGAAAGGCAGGCGGGAGGCAGGGGTGGCTGGCGATGGGAACGTCATGCTGACCGGGATTCCGGCGAAAACGCACTGCCAGAGCGCGAACAGTGTAAATTTACCCGACATTCCCAGCGCTGTCGGGCAAGTGACAGCGTGCGCCTGCCGGCGGGCGGGGTTGCCAGCCAGGGTGCAACTCGGCTTACGGCGCCCTGGTCGGGACCCCGGTTCGCCGGGTCAGCGAACTTTCCGGCCGTTGCGGCGAAAGGAGCAAGCTGGTGGCTGTGCCGCCGTTCACCCGGGCGCTGCCATATGTAAATTTTTCCGACACTTGAGCGGTCGGCGTCGCTCGCACGATGCTCGGGCATTCGCCGCTCGGCAAGCAAGACCGTGCGGTCGAGCGGCAATCTTGCCGCCGCGGGCGCTGCCGACGCCGCTTCCGGATGGGATCAGGCCGTCACCGGTTCATCGAGCGTCGGATAGTCGGTATAGCCCTTGGTGCCCCCGCCATACAGGGTGCTGGGGTCGAGCGCGTTCCAGGCGGCGTTTTCGCGCAGCCGGCGTACGAGATCCGGGTTGCAGATGAACGGGCGGCCGAAAGAGACGAGATCGGCCGCGCCCGTGGCCACGGCGTCGAGTGCCATCTGCCGCTGATAGCCGTTGTTGACCATCCACGGGCCGTTGAACCGGCTGCGCAGCGCGGCGTAATCGAAGGGTGCGAAATCGCGCGGGCCGGCGGTCTGGCCCTCGACCACTTCGATGAACGCGAGTTGCAGTGGCGCGAGCTGGGCCAGCGCCTGTTCGAACAGTGCCTGCGGGTTGCTGTCCTGCGCCGCGTCGTTGGCCGGGGTGACCGGAGACAGGCGCAGCCCGGTGCGGCCGCCACCAATCTCGCCGGCGACGGCCTGCATCACCTCGACCAGCAGGCGGGTGCGGTTGGCGATCGAGCCGCCGTATTCGTCGCTACGGTCGTTGATGCTGTCGCGCAGGAACTGCTCGATCAGGTAGCCGTTGGCGCCGTGCACCTCGACGCCATCGAAGCCGGCGTCCAGCGCGCAACGCGCCGCGTGTCGGTAGCTGGCGATCAGGGCCGGGATCTCGTCGGTACGCAGGGCGCGCGGCGTCGAAACGTCGACGAAGCCGTTGCTGGTGAAGGTCTTGGTATCGGCGCGCCGGGCGGTTGACGACACCGGCGCCTGTCCCGCCGGTTGCAGCGAGACATGCGAGATCCGCCCGACGTGCCACAACTGCGCGACCATGCGTCCGCCCTCGGCATGCACGGCGGCGGTGATCCGCTGCCACGCGGCGACCTGTTCGGCGTTGTAGATTCCCGGCGTGTCGAGGTAGCCCTGGCCGGCGGGGCTGATCTGCGTCGCCTCGCTGATGATCAGTCCGGCGGTCGCGCGTTGCCGGTAGTAGTCGATGGCGAGGGTCGAGGGCACCTGGCCGGGTGCCGCGCGGTTGCGCGTCAGCGGGGCCATGACGATGCGGTTGGCCAGATCGATTTCGCCGACGCGAAGGGGGCTGAAAAGTGTGCGCATGCAGAGTCCTTGAAGAAGTGGAACGGGGGTGTCGGTACGCTCTGGCGAGCGACAGGCGCAGGCCATCGCGAAGGCGACCCGGAATTCGTCAAGGATACCAGCGAAAGGTCGGCGCGGTGCTCAGACCTTGATATTGATGCGCTGATCCCCGGAGGCTTGCCGACGACCGCGCTGCGTGCGCGTGTCGAGCAGGATCGGGCGGTTTTCCGAGCGGCGCTCGGCCTGTCGTCTCTCGACCTGCGGCGGCGCCTCCGGCTGCTGATTAATGACCGGCGCCGTTGCCGCCTGCCGGCGCTTGCCCCGTTCCGCCAATGGGGGGGGCTGGCCGTGCGGCGACGCCGAAACCTCGTCGGGCAGTCCGGCGGCGCCGCCGACGGGTTCTGTTTTCCTTTCGCCTTCGATCTCCTTGCTCCGGTTGGCGACAGGGGGTATGACTTCGGCTGGTATTCTCATTGACCCACTCCCGTTCCGGCGACCGCACGCCAATGCACCGGATCGGGCGGTCAGACTATCGACAGGCAATCGAATCGACGAACACGACAAGCGGGACTCTAGCACCGCGCCTGCCGGAGTTGAACCGAAAAAGCCCCCCGTTTTGCCAACAATGTCGCGAATGTCGCGACAAGGCGCAGGAAAACAAGCGCCGCCGCTGAGCCGGTGTCCAGCAGGCGCGCGTTGTCCGGGCTTTCCGATATCATCGGGCTTCGCTACACTTCGCCGCCTGCCGGGCCACCGGGCACGGCAGTGGTGAACTCCCTTCATTGAGCCGCTGCGGCGGAAGATTCGGATCGACATGTCGAGCAGCAACAAGCGCTTTCTGGTGCTCGCCCTGGCCCTGGCCGGCCTTCTCGGGCTCGGCTATTTTGCCTACACGAGCTTCCGCGGCGCGGGCGGCCCGACGCTGCCGGCGATGCCTGGCGGCAGTGCGGCGAAGTCGGACACCGCGCCGCCGGCTCAGGCGCTTCCCGTCGAGACGGCGCGCGTGCGGGCGGCTGCGCTCGCGCTCGACGCCAGCGCGGTCGGTTCGCTACGCTCGAACGAATCGGTGGTGATGCGTCCGGAGACCGCCGGCCGCATCGCGTCGATCAACTTCCAGGACGGGGTGGCGGTCGGCAAGGGTTCGCTGTTGCTGGTGCTCGACGCCGCGACGCAGGCCGCGGAACTCGATCAGGCACGCGCCAACCTCGGTCTCGCGCGCAGCAATTTCCAGCGCACGGCGGATCTTTTCGAGAAGAAATTCATCAGCCAGCAGGCGCTCGACAACGCCCAGGCGGCGTTGAAGGTCCAGGAAGCAGCGCTGGCGCTGGCGCAGGCCAGGTTCGACAAGATGCGTCTGCTGGCGCCATTCTCGGGCATCGTCGGCATTCGCAACATCAGTGTCGGCGATTACGTCAAGGAAGGGCAGGAGCTGATCAACATCGAGGATATCAACACGCTGAAGATCGATTTTCGCCTGCCCGAAGCGTATCTCGCGCAACTCAAGCCCGGGCAGCGCCTGGAGGTGTCGAGCGACGCGCTGCCCGGCGAGGTGTTCACGGCGGTGCTCGACGCGATCAATCCGCTGGTCGAGGCCGGCGGGCGGGCCATTTCGCTGCGCGCGCATCTGCCGAACCGCGAAGGGCGGCTGCGCCCCGGCATGTTCGTGCGTGTACGCCTGATCTTCGAGCAGCGCAACCAGGTGCTGCTGATCCCGGAACAGGCGGTGGTTCCGGACAGCAAGGCGCCCTATGTTTACCGCGTGATCGATGGCCGGGCGAAACGCACGCCGATCCGTACCGGGCTGCGCCGCGATGCGCAGGTCGAGGTCGTCGAGGGTCTGAGCGCCGGCGACGAGGTGGTCACCGCCGGGCAGATCAAGCTGCGCGATGAGGCGGCGGTGCGCGTCGTCGGCGATGGCTCCGCCGGCACGCCGCCGCCAGCCACCGCGGCCGCAACGGCGGGGCCGGGCAAATGAAGATCTCCGATCTGTGCATTCGTCGCCCGGTGTTTGCGACGGTGCTCTCGCTGGCGATCATGCTGGTCGGGCTGGTCTCCTACACCCGCCTGCCGGTGCGCGAGTACCCGAAGATCGACGAACCGGTGGTCACCGTCGATACCACCTATCGCGGGGCTTCCGCCGAAATCGTCGAGTCGCAGATCAGCAAGCCGCTGGAGGATTCGCTGGCCGGTATCGAAGGCGTCGACGTCATCACCTCGATCTCGCGCCAGGAGAACAGCCAGATCTCGGTGCGCTTCAAGCTTGAGCGCAACCCCGATTCGGCGGCGTCGGATGTGCGCGACCGCGTCTCGCGGGTACGCAACAAGCTGCCGACGGACATCGACGAGCCGGTGATCGCCAAGGTCGAGGCCGACGCCAATCCGATCATCTGGATCGCGTTTTCCTCCGACCAGCATTCGGCGCTGGCGGTCACCGACATCGCCAATCGCATCGTCAAGCCGCGCCTGCAGACGCTGCCCGGCGCCGCCGACGTGCGCGTCTTCGGCGAGCGCAAGTTTGCGATGCGCATCTGGCTCGATCGAGACCGTCTGGCGGCCTTCGCCCTGACGCCGCAGGACGTCGAGGAGGCCCTGCGGCGGCAGAACGTCGAGGTGCCTGCCGGCCGCATCGAGAGTCGCAGCCGCGAGTTCTCGGTGGTCGCGCGCACCGATCTTTCCGAGCCGGCGCAGTTTGCCGAGATCATCGTCAAGCAGGCGGCCGATGCCAAGGGCAGCTACCCGGTGCGCATCGCCGACCTCGGCCGCGTCGAGATCGGTGCTGCCTCGGAACGCAGCAGCGTGCGCTTCAACGGCCGGCCGGCGGTGGCGCTCGGGGTGATCAAGCAGGCGACGGCCAATCCGCTCGAACTCTCGCGCGCGTTGCGCGCCGAACTGCCGAAAGTGATCAGCGAACTGCCGCCGGGAATGACCGCCAGCGTCGCCTACGATTCGTCGGTGTTCATCGACCGTTCGATCGACGCGGTGTTCAAGACCATCGGCGAGGCGATGCTGCTGGTGCTGTTGATCATCTTTGTCTTCCTGCGCAATTTTCGGGCGACGCTGATTCCGCTGGTGACCATTCCAGTGTCGCTGATCGGTGCCTTCGCGCTGATGCTGGTGCTCGGCTTCACGATCAATACCCTGACCCTGCTGGCGCTGGTGCTCGCCATCGGTCTCGTCGTCGATGACGCCATCGTCGTCCTCGAAAACATCTACCGTCACATCGAGGAGGGTATGCCGCGCCGGCAGGCGGCGTTCCAGGGCGCGCAGGAGATCGGCTTCGCGGTCGTGGCGATGACCATCACCCTGGCCGCGGTCTATGCGCCGGTGGCCTTCATGACCGGGCGCACCGGCAAGCTGTTCGTCGAATTCGCGCTGACCCTCGCCGGCGCGGTGCTGGTCTCGGGCTTCGTCGCGCTGACGCTGTCGCCGATGATGTGCTCGCTGCTGCTGAAGCACGAGACGCGGCATGGCCAGGCCTACGTCCGGGTGGAGAACTTCCTGAACTGGGTGACCGCCGGTTATCGCCGTCTGCTGACCGCCGCGCTGGTGCGGCGCTGGCTGGTGATGCTCGCGTTCGCGCTGGTCGCGGGCGCCAACGTGCTGCTGCTCGGCGCACTGAAATCCGAACTGGCGCCGATCGAGGACCGTGGCGTGATCCTCGGGGTGTTCCTCGGGCCCGAGGGGGCGACGCTCGACTACACCGAAAAGTACGCCACGCAGCTCCAGAACATCTATGCCCAGACCGCCGATGTCGAGCGCTACTTCGTCGTCGCCGGCAACCCGACCGTCAGCCAGGGCATCTCCTTTGTCGGCCTGGCCGACTGGAGCCAGCGGACACGCAACTCGGCGGCGGTGGTCAAGGAACTTTTTCCGAAATTCAGCGGCATTCCCGGCGTGCTCGCCTTTCCGGTGCTGCCGCCGTCGCTGGGGCAGAGTCCGCGCGAACGGCCGGTCAATTTCGTGATCGTCACCTCGGCTTCGTACGCCGAGCTCGAACAGATGACCCGCAAGATCCTCGACGAGGTGGCGAAGAACCCCGGCTTCACCAACGTCGATACCGACCTCAAGCTGAACAAGCCCGAACTGTCGGTGATCGTCAATCGCGACAAGGCAATGGACACCGGCGTACAGATCGAAACCGTCGGGCGGACGCTGGAAACCATGCTCGGCGGCCGCCAGGTGACCCGCTTCAAGCGCGAGGGCGAGCAATACGACGTGATCGTCCAGGTCGCGGATATCGACCGGGCGACGCCGTCGGACATTCGCGACATCTTCGTCCGCGCCAGGGACGGCAGCATGATCCCGCTGGCGAATCTGCTGCGCGTGAACGAGACGGTCAGCCCGCGCGAACTCAACCACTTCGGACAGCGGCGGGCGGTGACCCTCACCGCCAACCTGACGCCGGGCTACGCCATGGGCGAAGCGCTGACCTTCCTCGAACAGGCCGCCGGGCGCGTGCTGCCACCCGGCTACGCGATCGACTACGCCGGCCAGTCGCGCGAGTTCAAGCTCTCGTCGTCGTCGCTGGCGCTGACCTTCATCCTGGCGCTGGCCTTCATCTATCTGGTGCTCGCCGCCCAGTTCGAGAGCTTCCGCGATCCGTTCATCATCATGCTGACCGTGCCGCTGTCGATGACCGGCGCGCTGCTGGCGCTGCTGCTCAGCGGCGGCACGCTCAACGTCTACAGCCAGATCGGGCTGGTGACGCTGGTCGGGCTGATCACCAAGCATGGCATCCTGATCGTCGAGTTCGCCAACCAGTTGCAGGAGCGGGGGAGCGCGATCAGGCAGGCGGTGATCGAGGCTTCCGTACTGCGCTTGCGGCCGATCCTGATGACCACCGGGGCAATGGTGCTGGGAACGATTCCCCTGGCCCTGGCCCGCGGTGCCGGCGCCGAGAGCCGGCAGCAGATCGGCTGGGTGATCGTCGGTGGCCTGCTGCTGGGGACCTTCTTCACGCTGTTCGTCGTGCCGACGGTATATACCTTGCTGGCGAGGCGGAAGGCGGCGGTGGCGGGAGAAGGTGAAGTGCTGTCCTGAGCGCCGAACCGCGGGGAGCAAAGCAAGCATCCATTATCGGGAAGCATGGAGTATCTCGAAACGCCCCGCGTTCGGCAGATTCACGCACTTCTTGGCGAGAGCGCGCGAAGCCACATGCGCTCCACTTGTTCTGTCATATTCTTCGGCAAGAGTTCGACTTGCGGATGACTGGCACCGTACACCCGGAAAAGTTCATCCGCGAAGGCCTGGCCGATCTCTTGAACTTCGGCGAAGTCAAGAATTACTGTTCTGAATCTGTCGAAGCGCGCAATCAGTCGCTTTGCCTGCGAGCGCGAGATCAACTGCTCATCGCCATAGCGGGCAAGCCGCATCGGCACAACGGTCCTGGAGAAATCATAATCCTCCGGCGCATCGGTAAACTGCGCATAAACATCGGCCGCAGTACGCGTAGATGTCGAGGCAATGTCCATGTACACCGTTGTCCCCTCGGGAAATATCCCTGGCGCCTCGCGAAGCCAATCATGAGGCAAGGCGGACGCATGCCTGAATTGCAGACCATTTGCCGAGATCTCGAAAGCGTCGAACATTCTTGAGGTGAAGAATACGCCTTCGCCGGTATGCTTGCTTGGATCAGTAGTCAGCTTTCCCTTGGAAAGCTCGAAAAGCGCTTGTCTCATATCAGGCAAACCGAGTGCCTGCGTAATCTTCGCAAAGATCCCGATGCCATCGTCAGACACAATGATTTGCAACTGACGTTCATTCTGATTTGCCCAGACAAAGGCAGAAGATCCCGCCGAGTGATCAATTGCATTGTTGAGCATCTCGGTGAAACCGTGTCCCGCGATGTTCATGACGTTCGGAGCCAGATTGAAGTAGGGCTTGAAGTCACGCTCCCATGCGACATGCTCTTCAAGTCCGAGAACGGGATACGAATGGGATACGCGCCGCTTGTAGCCCGGGCTGAACACCGGGTGAGTTGAGGTCCCGCTTCTTGCGATCCAACCAGCGCGCTCAAGTTGCTGGATGTACTTGTTGGCCGCGACTCGCGAAATGTTTAGCTGATCGGCGTAGTGCCTGGTCAGGTCACGAGGGTGTGCGACGACGTCAGCCGTCACTGAGCGAACGAGGTCTTCGTATCGGGATGGTTTCGGCATTTTGCTGATTGATAACTAACGATCGGCACATTGTAAACTTTAATACTGTTCCGGTGCGCGAACCGAGAGCCTGACGTCGCGGAAGCGGTGTTTGCCGGGTGCGAGTGCTGGTGCACTGGCGCTGCTCGGCTTTATCGCGCAGCGTCCGCTGGAACGACGGGTTCGGCAGTCATCAAGCCCAGGGATGCACTGGATGAACCCGTCGAAGCCGGCGTTGCTGGGATTCCGGTTGACCGCGAGGTCGGTCGTCACGGGGATAGCGCTTCTTCCGCAGCCATGCGTGCATGAATGGCTGCGGTATCGAAAAGTGGCACCCTTGAGTCCTGCTGATCGACCAGCAGCGCAATCTCCGTGCACCCGAGAATGATGGCTTGCGCCCCTTGGGCTGCAAGCCTTTCAATGACCCCTCGATACGCGCTGCGCGACTCCGGCTTGACGATCCCCAGGCACAACTCTTCGTAAATGATGCGGTGGACAACTGCGCGATCTTCCGCACCCGGAACGATGACTCGAAGGCCGTGACGCTCGCTCAATCGATCGCGGTAGAAGGCTTGTTCCATGGTGAACCGCGTGCCGAGCAGGCCAACGGATGAAAGACCCGCGCGCTGGATGGCGATGGCTGTCGGATCGGCGATGTGATACAGCGGGATGCTGACCGCAGCCTCGATGCTGGACGCCACCTTGTGCATTGTATTTGTGCACAAAACCAGGAAGGCGGCGCCGGCCGCCGCAAGCGAACGAGCCGCCTCGGCCAACATTGTTCCGGCGGCTTCCCAGTTGCCGGCGTGCTGCAGGCGCTCAATTTCGTGAAAGTCTACGCTGTAGAGAACGATCCTCGCCGAATGAAGACCGCCCAATCGTTCCTTGATCGTCTCGTTGATGATTCGGTAGTAGGGGATGGTTGATTCCCAGCTCATGCCACCAATAAGGCCAATGGTCTTCATGAACACTCCTTTGCCAGTTCTGGGGACGCCCAAGGGTTTGATCCGAAGCGCGGGCGCCATGCCGGTGCGACTCGGCTCCAGCGAAGGGCTGGCGTCACAGCCAGCGCCGGACACGGGCGGTGTACTGGACGTACTGCTCCCCGAACAGCCGACGAAGAACACGCTCCTCCGGCAGGATCTGGTAGCGAGTGATGCACAGGACATAGATGGGCGGGCCCAGGAAGGGCAGCCACGTCGAGAGATAGACGGCCCAGGCCAACAAGATGAAGCACAGGCCGACGTACATGGGGTTGCGGGTGATTCGGTAGACCCCGCCGGTGACCAGCGCCGACGCCCGCTCCGGCGTGAGCGGGTTAAGGGTGGTTCGCGAAGCGCGAAAGGCCAGCAGACCCGCCAGATCGAACGCCAGGGCTACGGCGATCAGGACGGCTGCGATGACGTGCCGCGTGCTTGCACCGAGCGCCAGCGCCGGACCAACAGGCGCAGCGAGCCACATCGCCACACCCACGAGGGCGCCAACGACCGGAGGCGGTATCCTGTGTTCCAGCCACTGCATGGGTGTCCTGGTGATTCCTGTAGACGCTCAACGTTTGAATTCAACGGACTGCGCGGCTATTCTCGCAGGTCCGGTGGCATGATGAGGTGGGTGTCCTGCTGTCGGTATGCTGGACAATTTGCAGCGCGAATTGTACATTAATACGTACATGTACGGAGGCCTGAAATGGATGCAATGACCTACACCGCTGTTCGCGCAAACCTCGCCAGCACCATGGATAGGGTTTGTGACGACCACGAAGCGTTGATTATCACCCGCAACGGCGAGCGAGCCGTGGTGATGCTCTCGCTCGAAGATTACAAGGCACTTGAGGAAACCGCCTATCTCCTGCGCACCCCGGCTAACGCCAAGAGACTGCTCTCGGCCGTTGCCCAACTGAATGCCAGCAAAGGCACTGAAAGGGAACTGGCGAAGTGAAGCTGGTTTTTGCGGATGAGGCATGGGAGGATTACCTCTACTGGCAAAAACAGGACAGGCGAATGGTTGAACGGATAAACAAGCTGATTCGTGAAACCCAACGCGAACCTTTCGCCGGTGCAGGAAAACCGGAGGCTTTGAAGCATGCGCTCTCAGGGTTCTGGTCACGCCGCGTAACAGATGAGCATCGCATGGTATATCGCGTAGAAGGGGACGCACTTTTGATCGCCCAATTGCGGTTTCATTATTGAGACGCCCGGCAGGAGAAAACAGGGCAGGAAAGCAGGGAGAAAACAGTGGGCAGCCCCCGGTTTCTGTACTTTCACGCACTTTTCATACCGCTTGACTCGAAAGACAGTTGCTTATTCGTTAGGCGTCAGGGATTGCCGCCTTCGCCCGCCCAGTAGTCTAGGACCATATCCTGGCGTCCCATGAAATAGAAGTAGCTGGGCTTGCCATCTTTTTCTGGCGCAAGTTCAGCATAAACGCCGAACTTGCCGCTGTCAGGGTACTCGCAGATTTCGGGCCCCAGACGGGTGCTGACTGCAAGATAACGTAACTCAACCGAACCGGTATTCTTGATTTGGTGGGCTGTTTCGGGGCCACCAGGTGGGCAAGCCACTATGTCGCCCTCTCGGATACGAAACACTGCTTCACCGATTCGTACCTCTCCACTTCCCTTGAGGATGAGAAACATCTCCTCGTTCTCGCGGTGACAGTGGAAGGGGTAGGCAGCTTTTCCTGGCGGCACTGACGAAAGGTTATAGCCGAGTTTTTTGGCGCCAAGTGGACGCCCGATCTGTGCAGTGCTGACCCCGAAGACATCTGCCGCGGGGCCATCAGGAGCAAACTCGGCTGGACGAGGCACAAGTTCGACTTCATTGATGTTCAGGACTGGCTTGTTCAAGAGGGGCATCTCCAATGGTGGAACTCTGACGCCGAACGTCGGGTAGCCGGACACGGTTGCCCGCGACCGGCCCCCTAAGAACCGTGCTTGCGCCTTTCAGCACACACGGCTCAAGCCTCTACAAAGGCATCTTTCGATACCCGGTTTCACAACTTTCATTCGGGCATACTACAGGTTTCTACGGCAACTGAGATGTTGCATCTGAAGGTTGCTTGCGGCATCCGATCCGCCATCCGTCCGTTTCACGATGTGGCGAACACCCCAGGGAGTGCTCGTCGTGATGGAATTTTGACAGACCGAACACAGACAATTCAGCATTTTCTTGCCCCATCGGGCCTCGAAGTACTGCTCCCATTGGCGGTCGTGCGGGTTCGCGTCGGCTTTGATCTTGACATGCCGTCTTATCGGCGTATCCGATTCTAGCAGCAAGGTAAGTTCCCTTTTCGTTCCATCCTCTTTTTCTTCTGTTGCGGCAAATACCCAGTTTCGGGTGCCTCGGGTCTTGAAGTATCTGTCTTTGACCCACCGAGCACCTTTCTCCGGATGCCTTCTTGCCGCCCATCGCCATAGCATTGACCAGACATTGGCATCAATCCGAGCAAAGGTTTTCTTGGCGACGACATGGCTGTGATAATTCGCCCATCCCCGCAAAACAGGATTGAGCAGCCTGATCAGATTTGCCTGTGTAGCCGTCTTGTTACCTTTGATGACTTCACGGATTTTATCAAGATGCGCTTTGATGTTCGCTTTCGACGGCTTCGTCAGCAGCTTGCCGTTATATTTGCGAATATTCCATCCGAGGAAGTCAAACCCCTCGTTGATGTGCGTTATTTTGGTCTTTTCGGGCGATAGCACTAATCCGCGTTGCGTCAGAAATTCGACCACTGCGGGCTTGACCTCACGCTCCAGCCATGCTTTCGAGTGGCCGGTAATGATGAAGTCGTCCGCGTAACGCACCATGTTCATCCTTAGGCGCGGGCGTTTTGCTTTCGGAAATTTCCCTCTGAGCATTGCCTCGAGGCCATCAAGCGTCATGTTCGCCAACACCGGAGAGATAATCCCCCCTTGTGGAGTGCCGGCGTCAGTGGGGAAGCGTTCGTTTTGATACACGAATCCCGCCTTGAGCCATTTCTTGAGAACCGCCTTGTCCGTTGGGATGTTGGCGATCATCCAGTCATGGCTGATTTGATCGAAACAGCCTTGGATATCGGCTTCTAGCACCCATTCCGCACTCGCCTTTAGTGCCAAAGAAGTGAAACATTGTGCTCCGGCATCAGCGGTTGAGCGTTGCGGCCGGAATCCGTACGAATTCCGGTCGGCGGTGGTTTCAGAAATCGGTTCCAGCGCCAGCAGATGGAGCGCTTGCATGGCGCGGCATTTCATGACCGGGATGCCGAGCGGCCTCGTCTTGCCATTTTTCTTCGGAATCAATACTCTCCGAAGCGGAAGCGGCGAATAACCCCGTCGCTTCAACGACGCCATCGCGTTGATCTTTGCCTCCGGCGTCTTCCAGATGACTTTATCGACACCGGGGGTGTCCTTGCCTTTATTTTCAGTCACGCGCTTGACGGCTAATGCCTTGCCGCTGAATGAGTGGGTCAGCAGCCACTGGAGGGCTTTCGCCTGGTTGTGTCTGCCGGCCTGTGTTGCCTTCACGATACGCGTTTGCAGCCTTCTTACGAAACGTTGAACCTTTACCCAATCGATACTGGGCCACGTCACGCCGAAGGGTGCACACGCCCGTGTTTCTGCGCTCATCTGCTTTCCCTCCGTTCAGATCGTTATTCAAACTCTCTCGTGAAGAGAGACCAAGAGGAAGTCTGCCCGCTTTCGCGTGGGGTCATGTTTCAACCCCTATCCACCCCATTACAGAGCAGCGTTCGCTTTTTCCTCAATCCTATGCCCGCACGGCCATAAGCAGACTTTGCAGTCAGCTGTCCCCGAAGGGAGCAATACGGGGTTTCCACGTTCCACTTGCAAAAGTACATCGGGTTAGGTGCCTGCTGTGGACCGGAAGGCTTATGGGTCACGAGGACGTACTATCCAGACGTCACTCCCACCTTCATTACCTTTTGGTTCAAGCGTAGTAGCCACTTCCGCTTGCTATAAATGACGATCCTTAACGCAGATTCAAATGTTTTCACCGTACCAATTATCTAGCACTATTCCAGCTGTGGCTGCCAGAGGGATATGCCTCTCACGATTTATATCCCGCACCTTGCGGCGCTTCGTTACATTGTCCGAGTCGCTCTTTATTCAGACTCCTAGATTCACCGAGTGACATCGGTGGTTCCCTTCATTTAAGTTGGAACAACTCTTACAAGCGACTTCGTGTCGCAGGAATAGCGTTTATCTGCCGCAAGCACGCGGGCCAAACGCAGGCGCATCCGCGGCAGATAAACCTTGTTGGACTGAACCGCCGCGAGGGCAGTGCTTATGGGGATTGTAAGGCGGGTCGGCCCAAAGTCAATCGCTTGGCATGCCGTCGCGTGTCAGGGTGACGCTTGCCGATGGGCAGCCAGGCTGGCAGAAAGCCGGTTTGCCGCGGCGTCACCAGTGAACACGGGGTTTGCGGGCGCGATTGCCCGCTGCGAAGCCGAACGACACCGCGAACGGCAGCGCCGTGCGATCGCTGCGGAAGACCGGAATCGCGATCGATCCTCAAGGAGGACCCCGCAGCCTCGGAGGGTCACGTTGTGGCAGAAGGGTCGCGACCACCCGGAACTGACCGATCCCGCAATGCGGACAGCGTGCCTGCTCGATGCACGTGACCCGCTGCATGAACTCGGCGACCGACTCTAAAGTGGACCCCGAAGTCAAGACAAGAATGAAGTCTGTTTAAGCTGTGCACTGGACTTCAGTTGCAGCTGGACAGCGCTGCCCCGGTTTTGCCTTTGCTTTGGTTTGTGCTGTGGCTGTTGATCTTGCTTCTGCGGGGGGAGGAACCCCTGTGGAGCGTAGCGGAACAGGGGTTCCTCCCCCCGCGC